>OLPV01000729.1_pt1 | contig 26724 bp, 20 predicted proteins | sample 1671961 | NCBI WGS metagenome assembly OLPV01 (sample SAMEA3136630, study PRJEB25190) | human gut metagenome | biome: human gut; feature: human-associated habitat; material: faeces | place: Austria | collected 2013
CCTTTCGCATGAACGAATGGTCCTATTTCTTTTAGGGACTTATTTCACAGCCCCACATCAGGAGGGGATACTATATTTACAAAATCTTATAAGTAGTCATGTTTGGCAAGAACATTCAGGATGTTACGTCCTTCTTCTGTACCTTCGATGATACGGCGGGCACGTACACTGTCACCGATGTTCATGATTTCAACATCTTCATCTTCGAATTCTTTACGGACTGCATCGAGGATCGGAGCGTTTGCTCTCATACCAAGACATACAAATCCATAATCAAATAGCATTTCTTCTTCATTTCCTTCTGGCGTTTTAACAAGGAAGGAATCTGCTTTAACTTCAAGAAGAGCAGTATTCGGACACTGTTTTACACCATATTTATCCATCAGTGCAAAGGTTCCGACTTTGGATACCGGATCAATTCCGTTACCGATTACCGGCATCATTTCCACAATGCTTACATCAGCGCCACGTGGAGCAAAGAATTCTACTACGTCAAGACCTACGGCACCTCCACCGATAACAACGACTTTTTTACCTTTCAGATCTTCTGGATATTCCATAACATGGTTGATCATATTTGTAATAGAAGAAACTTTTCCGCCCTCTTTGTCAATATTCTCATGAAGACCCTTGATCGGTGGAAGGAGCGGATTGGAACCGGTAGCATTTACAATAATGTTCGGGTTCATGCTTCTGATCATTTCAATCGTAGCTTCCGTGTTCTTGAAGATGAACAGGTTTTTCAGCTTGCTTGCGCGATGGATCAGATAGTTCGGGAAGTCAGCAAGTCTCTTCTTATCCGGGATCTTGGAGATCAGGGCGGCAAGTCCGCCGAGTTCAGGTTTCTTCTCGATCAGGAAAGTAGTGCATCCAACCTCGGCAGCTGTACATGCAGCTTCCAGTCCGGCAGTACCACCACCGATCACAACAACGTTGCAAGGCTTGTTGATTTTCTGCTTTTTGTAATCTTCGCCGCCATTTACAGACGGGTTAACAGTACAACGGATCGGACGGTTGATTCCGATACGGTGTCCTGCACATCCGATGTTACAAGAAATACATTTACGGATATCACATTCATCACCAAATTCTACTTTATTTACCCATTCCGGATCAGCGATCAGTCCACGTCCCATACCGATCAGGTCAGCATCGCCTCTTGCAAGAATATCTTCAGCAACCTGTGGGTTACGGATGTTACCCATTGTCATACATGGTTTGCCATAACGTTCTTTTACAGCTTTTGCCATATAAGAACGCCATCCATCCGGAAGGTAATTGGCATCAATCTGGTACTGGATGGATCCGTTCAGACCGGCAGATACGTCGAATACGTCAACTTCTTCCTGGAAGTACTGCAGGTAATCAAGACAGTCATCCAAAGTATTTCCGCCTTCCATAAATTCATCCGCACTGATACGAACAAAGATAGGGAAGAATGGTCCAACCTGTCTTCTAACTTCTTCAATAACAAGTTTTGCAAGTCTTGCACGGTTTTCCAAAGATCCGCCGAATTCGTCTGTTCTTTTATTTGTAAGAGGTGAAAGGAACTGGCTTATAAGGTAAGAATGTCCTGCGTGGATTTCTACAGCGTCAAACCCTGCGATCTGAGCACGTTTTGCGGCTTCACCGTATTTTTTTACAATATGCATGATTTCATCTTTTTCCAGTGGACGCGGGATTTCACCGCCTGCTTTTGAAGGAACATCAGAAGCAGAAACCGGCTGCATATTGATACGTGCTGACTGTGCAGAAGCACCGGCATGATTGATCTGGATTGCAATGCAGGATCCATGTTTGTGTACTGTTTCGCAAAGTTTGAAAAGTCTTGGAATGTAATTATCCTGATCGATACGAAGCTGTGTGGTTCCGTTAGATCCCTGTGGAGAATCAACGCTGGCGTTCTCTACGATGAGAAGTCCTGTGCCGCCTTTTGCACGCTGCTCGTAATAATTGATATGAAGAAAACTCATTTCACCATTCTGTTCACCGTAGTTGGTTCCCATTGGAGTCATGACGATACGGTTCTTGACCGTCATATGTTTGATGGTAAATGGCTCGAAAATGTGTTTGTATTTGCTTTTCATTAGAAATTCCTCCGTAAAAATGACTTAATAATCAAAATAAAATGATGTGAGTGTCAAAAGTAAATTTTGCCACTCACTGATGTAATCGGATTGCTCCACTGCTATGCAATTCCTGCAATCCTCAAAAAATCTTAGTCACGCGAGGTTGTCTTATACCGGCTTGGGCGTACCGGTTTTTGTTAAATCCATTATAACCACAAAAAACTGAAAAATACAAATTGAAAATACATAGAAAAATAATAGAATATAGCTATAGAAACAGTAAAAAAGATAAAAATAAAATTATACCAGGAAGACGGGAAATGGAAAAAGATAGACAATTTAAACAAAATTATAGAATAATTAAATAATTTATGCTATGTTTAATATAAGAACAGGAAAGAGGGTGATGGTTTTATGAATCTGAATCAGTTGCATTACTTTGTGACACTAGCACATATAGAACACTATACCAGAGCGGCGGAAATGCTGTCCATTACGCAGCCAAGTCTCAGCCATGCCATCAGTATGCTGGAGCAGGAGCTTGAGACAAACCTGTTTGAAAAAAGAGGGCGTAACGTTGTACTGACAAAGTACGGAAAAGTATTTCTGGAATATGTAGAAGAAGCTTTAAAGATTCTGGACAGTGGTGTAAAAAAGACAAGGGCGTTGACAAGTGACACCGGCGGGGTGATCGATCTCGCATATATTTTTACGCTTGGAAGTGTATTTGTTCCACAGCTTGTAGGCGGTTTTTTGAAGGAACACGAAGACTGGGATGTGAATTTCCGTTTTTCTGTCGGAAATACGACAGAGATCATACAGGGGTTGAAAGAGGAGAAGTATGACATCGCTTTCTGCTCGCGAAAAGAAAAAGAATCCGGGATTGATTTTGTACCGATCGCTAAGGAAAAATTGGTTGTTGTTGTTCCAAGAGACCATGAGCTTGCCGGAAGAGGATCTGTTGATCTGAAGGAAACACTTCCTTATCCCCAGGTATATTTCACAAAGAACAGCGGGCTCAGACCGGTGATCGACCAGTTGTTTGAACAGACCGGAGGGACGCCGAAGATAGCATATGAGATTCTGGAAGATGCATCGATGGCAGGTCTTGTGGCAGAAAATTTTGGAATTGCGGTAATGCCGGAGATTCCTATACTTAAAAATCTGAATGTAGATGTACTGGATATTGAGAATCCACCATATGAACGTTATATATATCTGGCGAAGCTGAAGGAAAAATATCTGGCGCCGGTTGTAAAAGAATTTATTGAATATGTAAAAGAAAGCAATGGGAAGGCACTTTAATAGGCCTTCCCATCTCTTTTGACAAACTGGATGAAACGTTTGACAGCGGGAATCTGGTATTTGTCGCGGATGTATCCCATATAAACGGTGTGGGTAAGGTCTGCATCGGCAAGCGGGAGTACGGTTACATTTGCCTGATCAACCGCATCGACCCTGGCAACAAGGGCGATTCCGAAATCTTCGGCAACCAGGGCAGCAATTGCGTTTTCATCCGGACACTCACAGACGATGTTTACATTCAGCTTCTTTTCTTTATAGAAGTTACGGGTGAAGCCACCGAGTCCGGAATAGCGGTCATACCCGATCAGAGGATAGTCGGTAAGGTCACTGCAACAGACGGATTCTTTCTGGACAAGAGGATGTTCTTTTGGAGTAATTACAACCATATTCTGGTTCAGAATGGGTACAAAGGAAATATCCGGTTCATCTGCAACGAAAGAACCAAAGATCACATCGTGGCGGTCGGATTTGAGCCCCTGGATCATATCTGCAGTGTGCGTTTGGTTAAAATTGAAGGTTACATGCTTGTTGCGGTCTATATCCAGGAAGGATCGCACTGTATGCGGAATATAGTAGTTTGCCAGCGGAAATACATAGGCGATATCAATATGTCCGCCGCTTCCGGCAAGCTGCTTCATCTTATGCTCGGCAATATGTACCTCCTCGAGGATCCGGTTGACATGTTCCAGGAAGACGCGGCCGGATTTGGTGAGGACAACATTGCGTCCCTGATGTTCAAAAAGCATCAGTCCAAGTTCTTCTTCCAGAAGCGACATGGACCGGCTGAGGCTTGGCTGGGAGATCTTAAGTATTTCTGCAGCCTGCCGGAAATGCTGCAGGGTTGCTACTTTTTGGAAATATTCAAGCTGATTTAGCGTCATGGTAAAAAATCCTTTCTATATTATATAAAATAATCATACCATAACTGATGCCAAAAAGCTATCAAAAACACATATAAGATGTATTTGAACTATCAAATGATATCGTCTATAATTTAACTATCAAGAGGTTGTTTAAAAATTAACAAAAATTGGGCAAACGTTAAAAACATTCTCAAAGAACAAAGAAATAAATTTCGATGGAAGAAGAAAAGGAGAACAAATCATGGCAGAGAGAATTACAGGACACACAGAACTTATCGGACTTATGGCTTATCCAATCAGACATTCAAGCTCACCGGCAATGCATAATGAAGCATTTGCTTACCTTGGACTGGATTATGCTTACCTTGCATTTGAAGTTGACAACAGCACACTGGAAGATGCAGTAAAAGGACTTCGTGCTCTGAAAATGGTAGGATCTAACGTGTCTATGCCAAATAAAACAGTTGTTGGACAGTATCTGGACAAATTATCTCCGGCAGCAGAGCTTTGTGGAGCAGTTAACACAATCGTAAATGAAGATGGTGTTTTAACAGGACACATCACAGACGGTATCGGATTCATGCAGGCATTAAAAGATAACGATATCGATGTAATCGGAAAGAAGATGACAATCGCAGGCGCAGGCGGAGCTGCTACAGCAATTGAAATCCAGGCTGCACTTGACGGTGTAAAAGAAATCTCTATTTTCAATATTCATGATAAATTCTGGGCAAATGCTGAAGAAACAGTAAGAAAAATCAATGAAAAGACAAATTGCAAAGCTACTCTTTACGATCTGGATGATAAAGAAAAATTAAGAGAAGAAATGAACGATTCATACGTCTTCGTAAACGGAACAGGTGTTGGTATGAAACCACTGGAAGGAATGTCAGTTGTACCGGATAAATCATTCTTCCGTCCGGAACTTATTGTTATTGATGTTCCTTACTCACCACTGGAAACAAAGATGCGTTCTATGGCAAAAGAAGTTGGATGTAAGACAATGAACGGTCTTGGAATGATGTTATTCCAGGGAGCAGCAGCATTCAAACTCTGGACAGGAAAAGAAATGCCGATCGAACACATGAAAGAAGTATTAAACATCAGATACGATGATTAATACCCGGCAGGCTTGTATTGAATTTAAGAAGAAATCGAAAAAATTTGAAAAACAGGAATGTGAGGAAAAGAGATGAATAAGAAATACATACCCAGCGCCCTGATCCTTTATTTAAACTACTTTATCCATGGTGTCGGATGTTCCATCCTTGGACAGGCAGTCATCAAGGAAGCACTTGCCGCTTCCTGGGGCGTAGAAGTTATGGCAATCACTGCAATTTCAGCAGCACTCGGACTTGGACGTCTGATCGCGCTTCCGTTCGCCGGACCGCTTTCTGACAAACTCGGACGTCGTATTTCAACAGCGATCGGTAGTGGATCCTATGCAATCTACCTGATCGGACTTGCACTTGCATTTAATGCAGGAACAAATGGCGGATACCAGATCGCATATATCTGTGCAATCGTTGGTGGTATCGCAAACTCTTTCCTGGATACAGGAATTTACCCGGCTGTTTCAGAAATCATTTACAAAGCACCGGGCGTTGCAACTATGGGGATCAAATTCTTTATTTCTGTATCGCAGATGCTTTTACCGTTCGTACTTGGTGTAACTGTCGCTACAACAGCAACAGGAGCAACCTCTTACAACACACTGTTCTATGCATGTGGAATCGCTTATCTTGTACTTCTGGTACTGGTTATGATCTTCCCACTCCCGGATACAGATCAGAAAGCAGCGGGAAAGAAAGAAGGCCTGATCGACAGCTTAAAGCATACCCATTTCTCTGTAGAATCCATCGCAATGATCCTGATCGGATTCACATGTACAGGTACCTTCCAGTTATGGCTGAACTGTGCACAGAACTTTGCAAAAGAGAATGTTGGCTGGGCTGATCCGTCCATCATGCAGACATACTATTCAGCAGGAACAATGCTTGCACTCGTTGTAACTGCACTTTTAACAAGAAAGATCAAAGACGTAAGATTTATCCTGGGATACCCGGTGATCTGTCTTGTAACAATGATCGCTGTTCTGGTTGGAAAGAGCCAGACACTTATGATTGCAGGTGCATTCCTGATCGGATGGGCAGGAGCAGGCGGACTTCTTCAGATCGCAACTTCTGTATGTAACATGCTTTTCCCGAAGATCAAAGGAACTGTAACAGCACTTGTTATGATCGCATCTTCCCTGTGTAACTACACCATCCTTACAGCAGCATCCAAAATGCAGCCGTCACAGGTTATGGTTATGAATATCGTTCTTACAGCAGTTGGAGTCCTTCTTGGATTATTTGTAAATTTACGTTATACTAAGATGGTAGAACAGGCTCAGGCTGACAACTAGAAAAAGGAGAAAACAGACATGAGTAAATATGTAGAAGTTCGTGGCGTTAAGATCGGTGAAGGAGTACCGAAAATCTGTGTACCGATCGTCGGAAAGACAAAAGAAGAAATTCTTGCAGCAGCAAGATCTTTTGAGGATGTTGCGCTTGATGTTGTAGAATGGCGTGTAGACTGGTTCGAAGGTGTATTTGACTTCGCACAGGTTGAAGATGTATTAAAAGACCTTCGTCCGGCACTTGGCGAAACTCCGATTCTTTTCACATTCCGTACTTCCAAAGAAGGCGGCGAAAAAGCAATCGAAGCTGACGCATATGCAGAGCTGAACAAGAAAGCAGCAGCAACAGGACTGGTTGACCTTGTGGATGTAGAAGCATTTACAGGGGACGAAGTTGTAAAAGATATCATCGAAGGTGCGCATGCACACGGTGTAAAAGTCGTTGCATCCAACCATGACTTCGATAAGACACCGGACAAAGACGATATCGTAGGACGCCTTGTGAAAATGCAGGAACTCGGCGCAGATATCCCGAAAATTGCAGTAATGCCACAGTGCAAAAAGGATGTACTTACACTTCTTGAAGCAACACGTGAAATGGCAGAAGAACATGCAGACCGTCCGATCATTACAATGTCTATGGCAGGTACCGGACTGATCAGTCGCCTGTGCGGTGAAGTATTCGGTTCAGCACTTACTTTCGGGGCAGTAGGAAAGGCTTCTGCACCTGGACAGATGAATGCATCAGATTTAAGAGAAATCCTGACTCTGATCGATAAGAGCATCTAGTGAAGAAACATCCGGAGAAGTCCTGTGGCGGATCCGTTATGTTTAACCTGAATGAAGAGTGAAAAAGGCAGGATAAAGACCCGCAGTCATACCGGGGATTCCGGTGGATTGCGGGCCTTTATCATATTCTGGTTTTGTTAAAAAACTAACCGATTTCTGAAAGTGAAAAAATTATAGAAAATTTTGCTATTTAAAGAGATAAAAGCAAATAGAAAAAATAGACAAATTCTTCGGTAATTGATATCATTTTTGTATGATTACATGAATGGAGGGCAAATGAGAATGAAGAAAACAGTAATCTGGCTGGATAACTATCTGGAAGAATTTTTTATGGTGATAAGCCTGATCCTGATGACAGTGATCATGGGGATCCAGGTGTTTTCCAGATATGTACTCGGCTCAGCGCCGTCCTGGTCGGAGGAGATTACCCGTTACCTGTTTGTATGGTCGGGATTTTTGAGCGTCAGCTATTGCACAAAAAAATGTATTTCCATTAAGATCGAACAGTTTGTGTCAATTTTCCCACGAAGAGGGAAGGCACTTTTTAAACTGGTCAACCATACCTTTGAACTGATGGTATTTCTTTACCTGATACCGTTTGCGTTTAAGTATATGATGTCAGCAGTAGAGAGCGGACAGGTAAGTCCGGCGTGCCACATCCCGATGTATTATGTGCAGGCAGCACCGCTTGCAAGTTTTATCCTGGTAGCGATCCGTATTATCCAGCGGTGGTTTGCAGAATTAAAAGTAGTAAGAGAAAAAGATGAGAAAGGAGAAAAAGCATGCCGGCAGCAGTAGTATTTATCTTATTTGTAATCTGTCTGATCATTGCCATTCCGGTATCGATCGCGCTTACAATCGCTTCGATCCTTCCAGGTGCTTTTGATCCATCCTTCACAGCCAGCGGACAGTTTGTGATCCGTTCTATGCTGGGAGGAATTGACAGCTTTCCGCTCCTTGCGGTTCCGATGTTCGTACTTTCAGGAATCATCATGGCAAGAGGCGGCATTTCCAAAAAATTATTTGATGTATTTTCCTATTTTCTTGGAAATCTGACAGCGGGTCTGCCGTGCGCGGTCATTGTAACCTGTCTGTTTTATGGTGCAATCTCAGGCTCCGGACCGGCGACGGTTGCAGCAGTCGGAAGTATGACGATCCCGATTCTGATCGAGCTTGGATACGATAAGGATTTTTCCGCGGCAATCGTAGCCGTGGCAGGTGGTCTTGGAGTTATTATTCCACCAAGTATTCCGTTTATCATGTTCGGAAGTGCTTCCGGTGAATCAGTAAGTGACCTGTTTATCGCAGGGATCATTCCGGGACTTCTGATCGGCGGACTTCTGATGGTTTATGCAGTTTATTACTGTAAAAAGAATGGAGAGGACAAAGAAAAGATTCAGAAAGTAGTCGGGGAACTTCATGAGAAAGGACTTCTGAAGGTTTTAAAAGAAAGCTTCTGGGCACTTTTGAGTCCGGTTATCATTCTGGGATGCATCTATTCCGGAATCGCATCGCCGACAGAAGCGGCAGTCATTTCGGTATTTTATGCACTGATTGTCAGCCTGTTTATTTATAAGACGATGACGTTTAAAGATATCTGGCCGGCACTGGTGGAAGGCGTGCGCACCTATGCACCGATCATGTTTATCCTTGCAGCATCGATAGCATTTTCAAGAGTTCTGACTCTGATGCAGATCCCACAGATGGTAAGCACCTGGATCCTGACGCACTTTACCAATAAGATCGTCCTGCTTCTGGTGATCAATGTATTCCTTCTGATCGTGGGAATGGTCATGGATACAACACCGGCAATCTTGATCCTGACACCGATCCTTCTGCCGATCGTAACAGCAGTCGGTATGAATCCGATCCACTTTGGAATCATGATGGTTGTCAACCTTGCAATCGGATTTGTAACACCGCCGATCGGAGTCAATCTGTTTGTGGCAAGCTCGCTTACAGATATCCCGATCATGCGGATTTCCAAACATGCGATGCCAATGATCGGCTACTTCCTTGTTGCGCTTTTGTTAATTACATTTATCCCGGCGATCAGCCTGGCACTGATATAGGAGGTAGCAGCATGAAGAAAGCAGTAAGAATGGCGGTAGCGGCAGGAATGTGTGCGGCACTTACACTCAGTGCGGGGTGTCAGAAAAAGACGGTTGCGGATGATGAAGTACAGCGATATGCATGGCCGCTTGCAACGGCGAGTCCGGAGGATACCGTAACACAGATCTATGCAGAAAAATTTGCGGAAGAAGTAGAAGAATTAAGTGATGGCAAGATGAAGATCCAGGTCTATCCGAACGGTACGATCGGAGGGGACAGGGAGCTTCTGGAGAGCTGTAAGGATGGGGACATTCCGTTTGTGATCCAGAATACCGCACCGCAGGTAACCTTCATGCCGGACCTTGCGGTGTTTGATATTCCTTGCCGATTCAGTACGATTGATGAAGTACGTGAAAAGGTAGATGATCCGGAGTTCTATGGGCTTCTGGAGGATGTCTATGAGAATGGCGGGTATAAGCTCCTTGGCTATGCAGACCAGGGATTCCGTGTCATGTCAACGAATAAAATGGTCGAATCATTGGCTGATTTTAAAGGACAGAAGATCCGTACCATGGAGAATTCCTACCATATGGATTTCTGGAAAAAACTGAAAGCATCTCCGACACCGATGAGTTTCAGTGAGGTGTATATCGGGCTGCAGCAGGGAACCATTGATGCCCAGGAGAATCCATACGAGGTTATCGTATCCAACAAGCTTTATGAACAGCAGGATTATGTGGTGGAAACCAATCACCTGCCGCATCTGATCTCTCTGATCGTCAGTGATGAATTTTTTCAGGATCTGCCGGAAGATAAGCAGGCAATCCTTGTAGAAGCTGCTGAGATCGCCAAAGAAGAGGCTCGCCAGGCATCGGATGACCGGATTGCAGACAAGATCAAAGTAATTGAGGACAGTGGAACACAGATTGTTACACTTAGTGATGAACTGAGAGCGGAAATCCGTGAGGCAGTGCAGCCGGTTTACGATGAAATCGAGAAAAATGTGGATAAAAAACTCTATAATGCCTATATGAAATAGCAAAAAAATACGGAAAATCAGGGAAATCTGTAATTGATTGAAATTTTTTGTTGAAAAATAGAGTTTTTTATTATAGAATTATAAGTAATGTATATAAAAAGTAAAAGGAATGCCCCAGGGCATATATAAGGAGGATATTACAATGATTTCAGCAGGCGATTTTAGAAATGGTCTTACAGTACTGATCGAAGGTAACATTTATCAGATTCTGGAATTCCAGCATGTAAAACCGGGAAAGGGAGCAGCTTTCGTTAGAACAAAACTTAAAAACATCATCAGTGGTGGTGTAGTAGAAAAGACTTTCCGTCCGACAGAGAAATTCGATACCGCTCATATCGACAGAAAAGATATGCAGTATCTGTATTCTGATGGTGAACTCTATCACTTTATGGATGTTGAGACATTCGACCAGATCGCAGTTGATGGAGATACAGTAGGAGATTCCCTCAAGTTTGTAAAAGAGAACGAGATGGTTAAAGTATGTTCACATGAAGGTAACGTATTCTCAGTAGAGCCGCCGATCAGTGTGGAACTTGAAGTTACAGAGACAGAGCCGGGAGTAAAAGGTGATACAGCTACAGGTGCTACCAAACCGGCTATCGTTGAGACCGGAGCAAGTGTTCTTGTACCGCTTTTCGTTAACCAGGGTGACAAGATTAAAATTGATACCCGTACAGGAGAGTACAGCTCAAGAGCATAATCCTTTCGTCATAATTCACAAAATTAAGACAGAGATAAAAGCCGAAAGCAGAGGCAAGTCCTCATGCTTTCGGCTTTTTTGCATGTCAATGCCATTTTGGAGGGGAAAAGAATGTTCTTGTAATCTGAAAAAAGGGCAGATATAATTGGCAGTACACACCTGCTTGAATGCAGGTGATATTCAAATCATAAGCTGCCTTAAGATGGCAGAAAAGGTTCTTTGCGGCGCATGGCTTTCTGGAAGGAGAACGGATGAATTATACAGAATTTATGAATGCTATGTTATGCGAGATCAGAGGACAGGTAGATGCGCAGGTGAGGACGGAGTTGTACACCGTGACGAAGAATAATGGAACCAGAAGAACAGGGATTCTTTTTAAGCAGGAGGACAGCAACCTTGCACCGACGATCTATCTGGAGGAATTTTACCAGAAGTATCTGAAGGGGCAGCAGGTACCGGATCTGGCGGATTCCATTTGCAGTATTTATCAGGAGATACGGGTGAAGAAGACCTGTGATTGTCAGAATCTGTTTGATTTTAATCATGTAAAAGAGCATATCGTGTACAAACTGATCCGGCGGGATGCCAACGAAGAACTGTTAAAGCAGATTCCTTATGAGCCGTTCCTGGATCTGGCAGTGGTCTATTATATCCAGATAGACAACACACGCTTTGGCTCGGCGGCGATCCAGATCCGCAACGAGCATCTGCGGTACTGGCGTGTGGAAAAGGAAGAGATCCGCCGTCTTGCCGAGAAGAATACACCGCGGATCTATCCGGTGCAGATCCGGCAGATTGTGCGCTTTATGTATGTGGCGACGAACGAGCAGTGCAGTCTGGGGGCAGCAGTGATGCGGTATCCGGATTTCCGGGAAAAGGTCAGGGGGATGATCAGAGGGGATTTCTATATCCTGCCAAGCAGTATCCATGAAGTGATACTGGTGCCGGAAAGCTTTGGACTGGAGCCGGAGCGGATGCAGGAAATGGTAAAAGAGATCAATCAGACCGGAGTGGCACCGGAGGAAGTGCTTTCGGATTCCGTGTATTACTTTGATGGGGAGGAGATTCGGATCGTGGCGAAGTAGGGATAGATTATAAACGTGTATAGAGTAGGGAAAATTGACAGGGAAATATACCATTGTATAGCAGAGGATATAGTAACAGATGAAGTTATTATAACTGTTGTGCAGATTATGCATATTCGGGAAAGACATCCCAATGATTATGAACTTTTTTCTACATACTTTGACGAGATAATACGGGATTCGGATTATATAATTGAAGCGAAGAAACCCAATACAGCGTTGATACTAAAAGAAATTAAGGACGTTAAAGAAGTATTTAAAATGGTTTTACGTTTGATTACATCAAAGGATAATCTGGACTACAAAAATTTAATTATCACATTTATGAAAATAGATGATAAGGAATGGAACAGGCTGCTGCGCAACAAGAAAATTCTTTACAAAAGAGAATAATATTGATATACTGAATGTAGAGAAAAATTCATTCATATGATTATCTAAGGTGGAAGATTTCGTGCGATCCACACGCCGATGGTATAGACAGGGGAAACCTGAGAGATGCAGGAGAAGCGCACGCCTGCTGGATAATCATTTGAAGAAGACTTAAAGAGGTGTCGCAGGTTTGCGGCACCTTTTTGTGTATACGATGAGCCAAGTGCAGATTTGTGCTTGCACAAGAACATTTAAAGATAATCGAGATAAAACTTTAAATGATATTAAAGAACAAAATGAAGATTTATTAACTTTAAATGATGCCTTAAATATTAATGAAACAAAATCGCTGGAAGCTAGGGATGCTAGAAAAGGAAGTCTAGAACAGGCAAAAGAATATGCAAGACAGTATGCTATTAATCCATCAGTCAAATATCAATATTTTAATCAGGATTGTACTAATTTTGCATCTCAAATATTGTATGAAGGTTGGGGAATGCCGACAACATCGGAATGGAATACATGGAGTTCTAGTGAACTGGCACAGAGAAATTGGAGAGTAGCGCATGATTTTGCAGAATATTGGAGTGTTATTAAAGGGTATAATGGTGGAGTATTGCCAACTAGAGAGCAAGTGAATCAACAGGCAAATCCAGGTGATTTTTTAGCATATATGAGTAGGAATACTGGAGTTATTACACATATTGCTTTTGTACAAGAAAAAAGAGCTGGTTATATTTATGTTTCACAACATACTACAAATTTATATGATGCAATGTTCAACCAGCACGTATCAGAAAGTGATATGCAAAATAAATATCATATAATACTTATTGATTTTACTTAGTAAGTAGCGTGCTTGTAACTTAAAAATAGTTTTAATTTAATGAAAAAAATTTCTAGTTATAGCAAATAAATTAAGATAAGATTAAGATAAGTAGGAATTGTATAAGTTGTCAATAAAAGCTCTCCTATGCTAAAATAGGAATGGTATTAAAATTCAAACTTAGTAATTAGCATAGGGGAGCTTTTGAAATTGTTATATGTGAAAAGAAAATGTTAATATTATTTAGCCTTTAAGATTTAAAAGTCAAAATACAGGAAGCGTTTTACGGAAGGTTGCTGACAAAGGATACTATTTGATATGCGAGCGATACCTTAATTTGTAGAAATAAGGTAATTGGAACTAGGAATATTGTATTGCAACAAGCGGTAATGTTATATGTTTATGAACGACATGAAAGGAATAATAAAAGCTATGAAAAAAATAAGTGTATTTGTAATGGTTATGGTATTTAGTTTAACTATAGGAATGCAAAAAGTAGATGCAGCAGATATTAGTGTTTATGGTGTAACATGTGTATGTGGAGGAAGTTCAAATATAATTAAGACAGTATATGGTTCGTGGAAGAACGAAGAAAGAAGACTATGTGATGCGGGATATGATTTAGTACAAAGCAGAACGAAAACAATAACATATAAATGTAATAGATGCGGTTATGAATCAGTGACAAATACAATAGAGCATCGAGTAATATGCTCAAATTCAAAATAATGAATGAGTAAAAGTGTAAAATTTGGTTTATCAAGTTTTTGCTATATGTATTGATTAAGTAGCTTGAAACAAAAACCACAGTGAATGTATAAAAAGAGAATGGTAGAAATGATTGGAATTCTTGTTATATTGAGTGTTTATAAATTAGTACATGAGGAGGATTCAAGATGAAGAAAACATATATCCTATATTGCTACATAATCAGCGTTATTCTAATGCCGTTCAAATGGTTTGAACCAGAGCATATGACGGATTTGTCAGAATGGGGATTTAAGTGTATTTCCAATCCGGTCGGGATTGCGTTGCTTGTGATTGGCGTTCTGCTGATTCAGGCAAAGCGTATAGAAGCAAAAGAACGGATTCTGGCGGGAATTGGATTAGTGGCAATCGTTCTTGGTGAATTCTATACTTATTTCACCTGGTATAAGGACTTATATTATCCGGCAATTTCACTTGAGGCGGCAAAAGCCAGTGCGTTACCAACCTTTTATATAGGTGTGTTCTTAAGCTTTCTTGCATGTGTTATTTTTCTTATTTTGTGTATAAGGGAGAAGAACAGGAAGTGATTCTTCAGAACGAATTCTGTGATTGAAAGTACAAGCTATGGTAGTATGAATTTCACTTGAATAATTGCCTATATGGAAGAGATAACCTAAAAAACTGACAACAAAGAAAATGCAATGGAAAGCCAATCAAGCTACTAAAAAAGACTGTCAAGCCATAAAAGCTTCACAGTCTTTTCACGTCCCTGATCAGAATCGAACTGACGCACCCGCCTCCGGAGGGCGGTGCTCTATCCACTGAGCTACAAGGACATTTACTAATATAGCACTTGCCCAGAAAAAAATCAAGAAGAAATTTCGAACAGGACAAGTAAAACGGGATGAACAGAATAGCAGCCGAAATACCATTTGAAAGTGATTTAATACACAGAGGGGGCATCAGCAAAAAGCAATTTTAATGCAGAAAAAGAATAAATAATCGCTTCGACAAAACCAGTCAAAACAAGTCTTTCTTCGCTATTGACGTAAAAGCGGGCATTGCGTATGATAGGTGGCAAAGGAGGAAATGCCATGTCGGAAGAAAAAAGGATGCCCGTCCTTACAGGCCAAAAGAAGCAGATTTTCTACACTGGTCTTGTGTATCTGCTGGTCTGCTTTATGACGGCGGGAGTCACCGTTTTTCTTACGAAAGAGAAAAAAGATGAGGTAAAAGAAGTAAGTGCAGTTGTTACAGAAGAGCCAAAAGTAAATACCGGATACGCAGCGATGGAAGCCAATCCACTTCTGGAGAACCGGGACGAAGAGCTTGCGGATGCAGTAGAAGCATACTATCAGGAACTTTCCGGAAAAGAAGCCTATGCCGAAGCATACGATGGGATTGCGATTTACACGAAAGACGGCAAAGCAAAAGGCAGCAGGATCCTGTATGTACGGTACAATATGAAGATCCGTGGAATTTACACTGAAGTACCGGGACTTGAAACCTTATATGCGGTCAAGGACAAAGATGGAAAATTCGATATTCAGGCAGAGATCTCTGACGAGCAGATTCAGACGATAATTGAAGAAGTTTCCGCACAGACAGATGTGCAGGAGCTGTTTGCACAGGTAGAAGCGGATTATGAACAGGCACTTGGTTCAGATGCAATGCTCGCACAGGCGGTGGAAGATCTGAAAAATGCGGCGAGTCACTGAAAATCCAGTCTCCGGATTACGATTTTCTATTGCGCTTACATAAGGATTCAGATATAATAAATAAAGCGGCGCAGGCAAAGAGTCTGCGCTAACGTTTATGATGAAAAAGAGAGGAACGATCGATACTATGAAGAAGATCCTGGATCTGATTACAGAAGAAATGGAACAGGCATTTGCAGATGCCGGATACGAGAAAGAACTGGCGCGTGTTACACTTTCCAACCGCCCGGATTTATGTGAATATCAGTGCAATGGTGCGATGGCAGGTGCAAAAAAGTACCACAAAGCACCGATCATGATCGCAGAAGAAGTTGTGGCAAAGATTCCGGAGAACGGATATATCAGCGGAGCAGAAGCAGTTAAGCCAGGTTTCATCAACCTGAAGACCAACCCGGCAGCAGTCGCAGATTATCTGAACCAGATGGAAGCAGACGAAAAGCTCGGCGCGGAAGAAGTAGAGAATCCAAAGACAATCGTTATTGATTACGGCGGACCGAACGTGGCAAAACCGCTTCACGTCGGACATCTCCGCTCCGCGATCATCGGAGAAAGCGTAAAGAGAATCACCCGTTTTATGGGCAATAAAGTGGTTGGTGATATCCACCTTGGAGACTGGGGATATCAGATGGGACTGATTATCACAGAACTGAAGAAACGCCAGCCGGATCTTCCGTATTTTGATGATAATTTCATCGGAGAATATCCAAAAGAAGCACCATTTACCATCAGTGACCTGGAGGAAATCTATCCGGCAGCGTCCGCTTATGCAAAAGAGCATGATGATTACAGAGAAGAAGCACTGGATGCGACCTTCCAGCTGCAGAGCGGAAAGCGCGGCTACCGTGCAATCTGGGATCACATTATGAATGTGTCTGTGACTGACTTAAAGAAAAACTATGCGAACCTGAATGTCGAATTTGACCTCTGGAAAGGGGAATCTGACGCACAGAAATACATCCCGGATATGGTGGAAAGGCTGAAGAAGGAAGGTTATGCGCATATTGATAACGGAGCACTCGTGGTAGATGTCAAAGAAGAGACCGATACCAAAGAGATCCCACCGTGTATGATTCTGAAGTCCGACGGTGCGGCACTTTATGATACCACAGACCTTGCAACACTGGTAGAGCGTGAAGAACTGTTCCAGCCGAACGAAGTCATCTATGTAGTTGACAAGCGTCAGGAACTGCATTTTGTACAGGTATTCCGCTGTGCGAAGAAGACAGGTATCGTAAAAGAGGATACAAAGCTTACTTTCCTTGGATTTGGTACGATGAACGGAAAAGACGGAAAACCGTTCAAGACCAGAGAAGGTGGCGTTATGCGTCTTGAGAACCTGATCCGCGAGATCACAGAAAAGATGTATGAAAAGATCACAGAGAACCGTACAGTATCGGAAGAAGAGGCAAAAGCAACAGCGAAGATGGTCGGAATGGCTGCGATCAAATACGGAGACCTCTCCAACCAGGCAGCAAAAGACTATGTATTCGATGTAGACAGATTCACTTCTTTTGAAGGAAATACAGGTCCGTACATCCTGTACACCATCGTTCGTATCAAATCAATCCTGAACAAGTACAAAGAATCAGGAAAGAGTATGGACGATATCAAGGTCCTTCCGGCTACAAGTGAGAGCGAAAAGGCTCTGATGCTGGAAGCTGCGAAGTTTGGCAGTGTGATGGAGAATGTATACGAAGAACTTGCACCACACAAGATCTGTGCATATATTTATGATCTTGCAAATGCATTTAACCGTTTCTACCATGAGACAAAGATCCTGGCAGAAGAGGATGAACAGAAACAGAAGAGCTACATTGCCCTTCTCACACTGACAAGAGACATTCTGACAACCTGCATCGATCTGCTTGGATTTGAAGCACCGGAGAGAATGTAAAAAGGCAGAAGCAATGACAATACGATAAAGAGGCGAGGACATATGACAGAAAAATTGTTTTACACAGACAGTCACCTGCAGGAATTTACTGCGGAGGTTGTGTCCTGCCGCCCGTGTGATAACGGATATGAGGCAGTTCTTTCAAGAACTGCCTTTTTTCCAGAAGGCGGCGGTCAGGCGGCAGATACCGGAGTGATTGACGGGATCAGAGTATATGATGTACAGGAAAAAGGAGAACAGATCTTTCACTATCTGGAAGGAGAACTGGAAGAAGGAAAGACCGTGACCGGTCAGATCGACTGGGACAAACGTTTTTCACGGATGCAGCAGCACAGCGGAGAACATATCGTATCGGGAATCGTTCATGCACGTTTTGGATATGATAATGTGGGATTCCATTTGAATGATGAGCTGTGCACTCTGGACTTAAGTGGTCCGCTCACGAAGGAGGAGCTTCGCGAGGTGGAAAATGCGGCAAATGAAGCGGTATTTGCAAATGTACCGGTTCAGATAAGTTATCCGTCCAAAGAAAAATTGAAGACGTTGGATTACCGCAGTAAGATAGAGATTGACGGACAGGTGCGTATCGTGACGATACCGGGATATGACGTGTGTGCCTGTTGTGCACCGCATGTGTATTTTACCGGAGAGATCGGTCTTATCAAACTGGTGCAGAGTCAGAATTATAAAGGCGGTATCCGGATTACTATGCTGTGCGGAAGAAGGGCACTGAAGGATTATCAGCAGAAAGAAGAAAGCGTGAAGGCGATCATGGGAAGCCTTTCAGCGAAGGAAGAATTGATTGCTGAAGCAGTTGAACGCGTAAAAGAGGAATGTACACAGCTGAAGAGTGAACTTGCAGAGACAAGATATCAGATTCTTGAAGCACAGGCAGAAAAAATTCCGGAAGGACAGAAAAAGGTCTGTATTTTTGATAGCAAATTAAGTGGGAATGAACCACGTGAGCTTATGAACCTTGTACTGAAAAAAGGAACAGAAGTATGTGCGGTATTTGCAGGAAACGAAGAGCGTGGATACCGTTACGTGATCGGCAGTGAGACAGAGGATGTGCGCCCGTACAGCAAGATCCTCAAAGAACAGTTTGACGGAAGAGGCGGTGGAAAACCGGTCATGGTACAGGGTTCTGTAAATGGAAGTGAAGAGGCAATCCGAAAAGTTTTTGAGTAAGAGAAGGCGGAGATGAAGAATGCGAGACAGGAAAACAGGGAGAATTATCTGGTATTTGTTCAGTGCGGTTCTGATCAAATGGGGTGTGGAGATCGCAGTAGCGACATTTGCACTTTCCTGCGGTCTGCGCAGCAATATGGGAATTGGGGCAGTCTCTTCGATTATCACGATCCCAATGATTGTGTGGATCTACCGGAAAGATCAGGGACGCTATGAAAAGCAGCAGGAATCCTGGTGGAAATATAAAGCGGCTTCCCGATATGGAATGTGGCTTGTTATGATCGTCGGTGCAGTGACTGCGTGTGTGGCGATGAATGATATCGTCATGCTGATGAATATGCAGAGGATCAGCCAGGTTTATCAGAGCACAGAGCAGATCATTTACAGTGCACCGCGTTGGCTTCAGCTGGCGGGAGCCGGGATTCTGGCTCCGGTCGCAGAAGAGCTTGTTTACCGCGGGATGATCTACCGGCGGATGCGCGAGAGCCTTACCGCTGTACAGGCAGGTGTGTTTGTATCCATTTTGTTCGGTGTCGGTCATGGAAATCTGCCACAGGGACTTTATGCAATGGTACTCGGACTTCTGCTTGCCTGCATTTATGAGAAATTCCGGAATATTGCAGCTCCGGTCCTGTTCCATATTGTTGTGAATATTACGTCATTATTGCTTTCGTGGTATGGGGGCTTTGACTGGATCCTGGAAACAGAGGGGAAAGCAGTTGGAATTACTGTATTGGCTACGTTGATTACTGTTATAATTTATGTAAAAATAAAAAATATAAGACAAGAAATACGATAATTAACTGAAAAATACTGAAAAAGTTTACAAAATAAATAATATCTGACAATTTCTGTAAAATTAGGGGTTTACTTTTGCGGACAAATGCTGTATAGTGTTAAATCATAAAAGCAACAACAAAACCGTTTTACAGAAAGGGCAGGTTATATGAGCGTAATACAACAAAATACAGAACAAGGCTTATACAGCCCTGATTTTGAGCATGACAACTGCGGTATCGGAGCTGTTGTGAACATCAAAGGGCAAAAGAGTCATGATACAGTCGCAAATGCGCTGAAAATCGTAGAAAATCTTGAACATAGAGCTGGCAAGGATGCCGAAGGGAAGACAGGAGACGGTGTAGGAATACTGTTACAGATTTCGCACAAGTTCTTTACAAATGTCTGTCGTCCCCTCGGCATCTTTTTAGGTTCTGAGAGAGATTACGGTGTGGGAATGTTTTTCTTCCCACAAGACGAACTGAAAAGGAATCAGGCAAAAAATATTTTCGAAGTCATTGTCGAAAAAGAAGGACTGAAATTCCTCGGATGGAGGGAAGTGCCGATCCGTAAAGAGATCCTTGGAAAGAAAGCACTCGAATGCATGCCGTGCATTATGCAGGGATTTATCGAACGACCGAAAAAAGTAAAACAAGGACTGGATTTTGACCGCAGACTTTATGTGGTAAGAAGAGTCTTTGAACAGAGCAGTGATGATACCTATGTAGCATCCCTGTCAAGCAGAACCATTGTTTACAAGGGAATGTTCCTTGTAAAACAGCTTCGAATGTTTTTTGAAGATCTGCAGAACCCGGATTATGAATCTGCGATCGCAGTTGTACATTCCAGATTCAGTACGAACACAAATCCAAGTTGGGAAAGAGCACATCCGAACCGCTTCATCGTCCATAACGGAGAAATCAATACCATTCGCGGCAATGCAGATAAGATGCGGGCCAGAGAGGAAAACATGGAATCCGAGCATCTGGAAGGAGAGCTTTATAAAGTCCTTCCGGCAATCAATACCGCAGGTTCCGATTCTGCCATGCTGGATAACACGCTGGAATTTATGGTGATGAGTGGTATGCCGCTTCCGTTGGCAGTTATGATCACTATTCCGGAACCATGGGCACAGAATGCAACGATGTCACAGAAAATCAAGGATTTCTATCAGTATTACGCAACGATGATGGAGCCATGGGACGGACCGGCATCCATCCTGTTCTCAGATGGAGATATTTTAGGAGCCGTACTTGACCGAAATGGACTCAGACCTTCCAGATATTACATCACAGATGATGACACACTGATCCTTTCTTCTGAGGTTGGTGTTCTGGATATCCCGCCGGAGAAGATCGTAGTCAAAGAAAGAATCCATCCAGGTAAGATGCTTCTTGTTGATACCGTTCAGGGGCGTGTCATCGACGACCAGGAACTGAAAGAAGAATATGCGGCAAGACAGCCTTATGGCGAATGGTTGAACAGTCAGTTGGTCAATTTAAGCGATTTAAAGATCCCGAATCAGAAAGTACCGCAGTATTCTAGAGAAGAATGCCAGAGACTGCAGAAAGCATTTGGATATTCTTACGAAGAAGTGAAGACTTCTATTTTAAATATGGCAATGAATGGAAGCGAAGGAATCGGAGCCATGGGTATCGATGCACCACTTGCCGTTCTTTCTGAGCAGCATCAGTCTCTGTTTGGATATTTTAAACAGTTATTTGCACAGGTAACGAACCCACCGATCGACGCAATCCGTGAAAAAATCGTGACTTCGACAACGGTATATGTCGGAGAAGAAGGAAACCTTTTGGAACAGAAAGAGGAAAACTGTCATGTACTGAAGATCAATGATCCGATCCTGACAGATACAGATCTCCTGAAGATCCGTAACATGAAAGTCGACGGTTTCCGTGTAGCAGAAATTTCTACTACTTATTATAAAAACTCCAGCCTGGAAAAAGCGATCGATTATCTGTTTATTCAGGTAGACCGTGCAATCCGTGAAGGCATGAATATCCTGATCTTAAGTGACAGAGGTGTGGATGAATATCATATTGCGATCCCGTCCCTGCTTGCAACCTCAGCGGTTCATCAGCATCTGGTAAGAACTAAGAGAAGAACAGAGGTTGCCATGATCCTTGAGACCGGAGAACCAAGAGAAGTACATCATTTCGCAACGCTTTTGGGATATGGTGCATCTGCGATCAACCCGTATCTTGCACATGAATCGATCAAACAGTTGATCGATACAGATATGCTTCAGAAAGATTATTATGCAGCAGTCAATGACTATAATGAAGCTGTTATAAGCGGAATTGTCAAAATTGCATCGAAGATGGGAATTTCCACGATCCAGTCTTATCAGGGATCCATGATCTTTGAAGCGATTGGATTAAAACCGGAATTCATTGAAAAATATTTCACCGGAACTGTCAGCCGTGTCGGTGGTATCGGACTGGAAGAAATTGCAAAAGATTATATGGCAAGGCATTCTGAGGCCTTTGATCCGCTGGGACTTTCCGTAGATCTGACGTTGAACAGTGTGGGACAGCACAAGTCGAAGAGCGGTGGTGAAAAGCATCTGTACAACCCGAGAACGATCCATATGCTCCAGCAGTCCACAAGGCGCGGGGATTATGAAATGTTCAAGCAGTACACGCAGATGGTTGATGAAGAATCCAAAGGAATCACACTCCGTGGACAGATGGACTTCAATTATCCAAAGAAAGGAGTTCCGCTTTCAGAAGTAGAGAGTGTGGATTCGATCGTGACCAGATTCAAGACCGGTGCAATGTCTTACGGATCAATTTCAAAGGAAGCACACGAAACCCTTGCCCTTGCAATGAATGCACTGCACGGTAAGTCAAACTCCGGTGAAGGCGGAGAGGATATCGAGCGCCTTGGAACCGACAGAGGCTCTGCAATCAAACAGGTTGCCAGTGGACGTTTTGGTGTTACAAGCAGATATCTTGTCAGTGCAAAAGAGATCCAGATCAAGATGGCGCAGGGAGCAAAACCTGGAGAAGGTGGACATCTGCCAGGTGGAAAGGTTTACCCTTGGGTAGCAAAAACCAGACATTCTACGCCGGGTGTGGGACTGATCTCACCGCCGCCGCATCACGATATTTACTCAATCGAAGATCTGGCACAGCTGATCTATGACTGTAAAAATGCAAACAAGGATGCAAGAATTTCTGTCAAATTGGTATCTGAGGCCGGTGTCGGAACGGTTGCAGCGGGTGTTGCAAAAGCTGGGGCCGGACTGGTTCTGATCTCCGGTTATGACGGAGGTACAGGAGCAGCACCGAGAAGTTCTATCCATAATACCGGACTTCCGTGGGAGCTTGGACTTTCTGAAACACATCAGACACTGATCCAGAACGGACTGAGAGAAAGAGTCCGTATCGAGACAGACGGTAAGCTGATGAGTGGTCGTGATGTGGCAATCGCAGCACTTCTCGGTGCAGAGGAATTTGGATTTGCGACGGCACCGCTTGTAACCATGGGATGCGTAATGATGCGTGTATGTAACCTGGATACCTGTCCGGTCGGAATTGCAACCCAGAATCCGGAACTGAGAAAGAGATTTGCCGGAAAACCAGAATATGTCATCAACTTCATGCGTTTTATCGCGGAAGAATTAAGAGAATATATGGCAAAACTTGGTATTCGTACTGTGGATGAACTGGTGGGAAGGACAGACCTTCTGAAAGTGAGAGATGTGCCGACATCCAAACGTGCCGCAACACTGGATCTTTCCAGAATCCTCAATAATCCGTATGCAAAAGAGAAGAAAGGCATGATCTTCAATCCGAAGAAAGTCTTTGATTTTGAACTAAATAAAACACTGGATGAAAGAGTTCTGGTAAAGGAACTTCTTCCGTCACTGGAAAAGAAACAGAAGAGAATCCTGGAGCTGGATGTAAAAAATACAGACCGTACATTCGGCACAATCTTCGGTTCTGAGATTACAAGACGTTATCCAGACGGACTGGAAGAAGACAGCTATGTGCTGAAATGTAAGGGCGCAGGCGGACAGTCATTCGGAGCATTTATACCAAAAGGTCTGACACTGGAACTGACCGGTGACAGCAATGATTATTTTGGAAAAGGACTTTCCGGTGGTAAACTGATCGTTTATCCGCCGACTGGTGTGAAATTTAAAGCTGATGAAAATATTATTATTGGTAACGTAGCGCTTTATGGTGCAACAAGCGGAAAAGCCTATATCAATGGTGTGGCAGGCGAACGTTTCTGTGTCCGTAACTCCGGAGCAACAGCAGTTGTAGAAGGGGTCGGTGATCATGGATGCGAATATATGACTGGTGGACGGGTTGCAATTCTTGGCAAGACCGGAAAGAACTTTGCAGCAGGTATGAGCGGCGGTGTTGCCTACGTTCTGGATATGGACAGTGATCTTTATACAAAAGTCAACAAACAGATGGTTAATATCGAAAAAGTAACATCTAAGTTCGATGTATCTGAATTGAAAGGTATGATCGAAGAACATGTAGCAGCAACCAATTCCGAGACGGGAAAAGAAATCCTAGATCATTTCAAAGAATACTTGCCGAAATTTAAGAAGATCATTCCGCGTGATTACGAGAGAATGCTGACCCGCATCCTTCAGCTGGAAGAAAAAGGTCTCAGCAGCGAACAGGCAAAAACCGAAGCATTTTATGCGATCAAAGAAGGAAGATAGGAGGCCAAAAACGTGGGAAAAGCAACAGGATTTATGGATTATGACAGACGCGATGCAGAGTGCGAATCTCCAAAAGAGAGAATTAAGCATTTCCGGGAATTCCACACGCCTCTGTCAAAAGAAGAGCAGGAAATACAGGGCGCCAGATGTATGGCATGCGGCGTCCCGTTCTGCCAGGCGGGACAGATGATTGCAGGGATGGCAAGCGGCTGTCCTCTGCATAATCTGGTGCCGGAGTGGAATGACCTGATTTATCACGGCAACTGGGAAGAGGCATATTACCGGCTGAAAAAGACAAACAATTTTCCGGAATTTACTTCCAGGGTATGCCCGGGACTTTGTGAGGCGGCATGTACCTGCAACCTGCACGGAAGCCCGGTGACGACTAAAGCAAATGAATATGGGATTATTGAAAATGCTTACGAAAAGGGATATGCAAAAGCATGTCCGCCGAAAGCGCGTACCGGCAAGAAGATAGCGATAATCGGTTCCGGACCTTCCGGTCTCGCAGTCGCAGATCAGTTAAATAAACGAGGACATCTGGTAACAGTATTTGAGCGGGAAGATAAGCCGGGTGGACTTCTCCGTTATGGAATCCCGAATATGAAACTGGAAAAACAGTTCATCGACCGGAAACTTGCAGTAATGGAAGAAGAAGGCATCCGTTTTGAAACTGGCTGCAATATTGGAAAAGATAAGAAATCTGCCGAACTTCTGAAAGCGTTTGACCGGGTGGTGCTTTGTTGCGGTGCATCCCATCCGCGTGATATAAAAGTACCCGGAAGAGATGCAAAAGGAATCCACTTTGCAGTAGATTTTCTGAAATCAACTACGAAATGTCTCTGGAAAAATGAGATGCAGCTGAAAGAAGGCGAATATATTTCTGCAAAGGGCAAAAATGTAATTGTCATCGGTGGTGGCGATACGGGAAATGACTGTGTTGGAACGTCGATCCGTCATGGTGCAAAATCCGTTCTTCAGCTGGAAATGATGCCGAAACTTCCGGATGAGAGAAGCGCTATGAATCCATGGCCGGAGTGGCCGAGAGTCTGCAAGACAGACTATGGTCAGCAGGAAGCAATTGCTCTCTGGGAACATGATCCGAGGGTTTATCAGACAACGGTAAAGGAATTTGTCAAAGATAAGAATGGAAATCTTTGCAAGGTGGTTCTTGTGAAACTGGAAAGCAAGAAGGATGAAAAGACCGGACGTATGATGATGGCAGAGGTCTCAGGAAGTGAGTACACGGTAAATGCAGAACTGGTGCTGATCGCAGCGGGGTTCCTCGGAAGTGAGGATTATGTGACAAAGGCATTCGGTGTGGAAGTCAATGAGCGCACGAATGTTAAAACAGCTCCGGGTGAGTATAAAACGAATGTGCCGAATATATTTACGGCAGGAGATATGCACAGAGGACAGTCGCTGGTTGTGTGGGCAATCCGGGAAGGAAGAGAAGCAGCAAGAGAGGTCGATGAAAGTCTGATGGGCTATTCGAACTTAGGTATACAGTAAAGAAAGAGAGGGTGAAAGCAATGACCAAGTATATTTTCGTAACGGGAGGTGTCGTATCCGGACTGGGAAAAGGAATTACGGCGGCCTCTCTGGGACGATTATTAAAAGCAAGGGGCTTAAAGGTAGCTGCGCAGAAGCTGGATCCGTACATCAATGTGGATCCGGGAACCATGAGTCCGTATCAGCACGGGGAAGTGTACGTGACGGAAGATGGTGCGGAAACAGATTTAGACCTCGGCCATTACGAAAGATTCATTGATGAAGACTTAAACCGGTTTTCCAACCTGACAACCGGTAAGGTTTACTGGAACGTATTAAATAAAGAACGCCGTGGAGAGTATTTAGGCTCCACGGTACAGGTCATTCCTCATATTACGAATGAGATCAAAGAGTTCGTTTACCGTGTCGGAAAACAGACTGACGCAGATGTCGTAATTACAGAAATCGGCGGAACCATCGGTGATATCGAGTCACAGCCGTTTCTGGAGGCCATACGTCAGATTGCACTGGAAATCGGAAGGGAAAACAGCTTATTTATTCATGTGACACTCGTGCCATATTTGCGTGGCTCCGAAGAACACAAGTCCAAACCGACCCAGCACTCCGTAAAGGAATTACAGGGAATGGGAATCAACCCGAATATCATCGTGCTCCGGTGTGATGAACCGCTGGAGGATTCCATTAAGAACAAGATTTCCATGTTCTGTAATGTGAAACCGGA
>OLPV01000733.1_pt1 | contig 26692 bp, 18 predicted proteins | sample 1671961 | NCBI WGS metagenome assembly OLPV01 (sample SAMEA3136630, study PRJEB25190) | human gut metagenome | biome: human gut; feature: human-associated habitat; material: faeces | place: Austria | collected 2013
CCCCGGGGGCTTTTCGCTTTTTCTAGGGACTTTCCAGTTACTGTCTTCTTGGCTTTTCGGATGTGCAAGGTCTTTATTATCTTTCTCGTTTTGCTCGCTTACTTGCCCTTTTGTTCTTATCGCAAAGAGCGCTCCTTTTGGATCCCAACTGTTTCTACTGGGGTAATATTTACCAACGTGCGTACTTCTTGGCGTACTTGTTTCGTTATCTTTGTTTCCTTACGAGAGAGTTAGGGTCTTCGGTATGGAGTTTCGTTTCACCAAGAGAACCGCATTCCTCGTTGTTTGGGACATAGCCGCGACATTCTTGTCGTATTGGCTTGGTTCCGTTCTTACGTTGCAGGACAAGTTCCTGTTTGCGACTCACGAGATCTATTTCATTCTTGGCATTGCCGTTGTCATCAACCTTTTGACGTACGTGGCTTTCCGCTTATACAACAATCTTTGGGAGTATGCTTCCACCGATGACATGCTGCGTATCGTAGTAGCGGTTGGTCTCGGAATCCTTGTTTCGGCCGTCTTCCTTTGGACTATCGGGGAATGGGTGCCTATCCGTGTTTACTGCGTTGCGCTCATCCTTCAGGTTATTTTCATTGGAGGCATCCGCATGCAGTATCGTGTCATGCGGTCGAAGAAGCGCGAGTTCGCCGCTCCTCCGAAAGGATTCGACAGGCCTCGTACTTTGGTCGTCGGCGCCGGCGAAACCGGTAGCCTTGCTATCAATCGTATGGTCTCAAATGACCCCAATATGCTTGGCGACCCCATTGTCGCTGTAGACGACGACCCTGCAAAGCAGAGGCAGCGCATTCACGGCGTACGCGTTCTTGGCACAAGCGAGGATATCCCCGATCTTGTTTCCCGGTTCGACATCGAGCAGATCGTCGTTGCCATTCCTTCCGCTACGCTTGATGAGCGTAAGCGCATTTACAGCATTTGCACCGAAACGAATTGCCAGCTTCGCACGCTGCCCAATGTTCGCGAGCTCACCATTGACGAGATCGATGACATCCAGCTGCGTGAAGTAGACGTTGCGGATCTTCTTGGTCGTGAGGAGATCGTTCTGAACACCCGCATGGTTTGCGGCTACATTTCCGGAAAGACCGTTCTTGTCACGGGCGGCGCGGGTTCCATTGGCTCCGAGCTCTGCCGTCAGATGGCAACGGTTGCCCCAGAGCGCATCGTTATCTTCGACATGTGGGAGAACGACGCGTATCTTCTTAAGAATGAGATCATGCGTCAGTACGACGATATCGAGGTTTGCGTTGAGATCGGTAGCGTCTGCGACGTTAGCCGTTTGCGCGATGTATTCGTTAAGTACGAGCCTGATGCGGTGTTCCACGCAGCTGCTCATAAGCACGTTCCGCTTATGGAAGTCTGTCCCCGTGAGGCTATCCAGAACAACGTTTTCGGCACGCTGAACACGGTTCGCTTGGCAAACGAGTTCAAGGTCAAACGTTTTATTTTCATCTCGACCGACAAGGCGGTCAATCCTACATCGGTTATGGGTGCCACCAAGCGCATGGGCGAGATGATCATCCAGCATTACGCTCAGGAGAACCGCAAGATCCAAGAGCAACTCTCTACTGAGGGCAAGAAGGATCCCAACGCGCCCGTTACCGTTTTCGCCGCCGTGCGCTTTGGAAACGTTCTTGGGTCGAACGGCAGCGTCATTCCCATCTTCAAGAAGCAGATCGCGGAGGGCGGTCCTGTCACCGTGACCCATCCTGACATCGCTCGCTTCTTTATGACCATCCCTGAAGCCTCACGCTTGGTTATTCAGGCTGGCGGCATGGCTGATGGCGGCGAGATCTTCATTTTGGACATGGGTGATCCAGTTAAGATCGTGGACCTTGCAAAGAGCATGATCACGCTTTCGGGCTTGCGCGTTGATCAAGATATTAAGATCGTCTATACGGGTTTGCGTCCCGGCGAAAAGATGTACGAAGAGCTTCTGATGAATGAAGAGAACACGCTTCCCACGAAACAGAAGAGCATCATGATCTCGACCGGTAAGGAAGTCAGCTTCGATGAGGTTGATGCGAAGCTCGACATCTTGAGGGCGTCTCTTGAGATGACCGATAAGGAAGCGCGCGACGCTCTTTCTAAGGCTGTGCCTACGTACGTGCCTCCTGAGAACGTTCGGGATCTGCTTGGTTAAATAATCGCATTGATTTGCTGCCGAATCGCTGGCGCCTTCTGTCGTCGGCGATTTGCCGTTTTACGGGTGCTCGCGGGCTTGTGATCAGTTATGCTCGGCAGGTGCCGACATTGGTTGTTCGGTGGGAGTTTAACGCTCGTGCAGGAAGTTTCAAGATGAAGGATAGGGGTTCATCGGCGATGAGTGACACGCTCGAAGAAGATAAGATCTTCGCGGCTGTTCCTATTCTCGGTCTGACTTCTCAGGAGGTTGCCGAACGCGTTGCATCGGGCGATGTCAACGCGGACGTCGGAGCGAAAACCCGCTCAGTTTCCGAGATCGTTCGCGATAACGTTTGCACGCTGTTCAATCTGGTCAACGTGATCTTGGCCGCGTTTGTCTTCGCCACGGGCTCTTTCAAGAACATGCTCTTCATGATGGTTATCGTGATCAACACCATAATCGGCATTGTTCAAGAAATCCGCTCGAAGCGTACGACGGACAAGCTATCGATTATCGCAGGCAGTAAAGCCACCGTATTGCGCGATGGGGCAGAGGTTGATTTTCCGCTTGATCAGATCGTTCGCGACGATGTGGTTGTTCTTGGCAGAGGTGATCAGATTCCCGCCGACTCCGTTGTCGTTCATGGTGCTTGTGACGCTAATGAAAGCCTGTTAACCGGTGAAAGCAAGCTCATCAAGAAGCGCGAAGGCGATGTTTTGATGAGCGGTGCATTTGTGAACGCCGGCAAGGTCTACGCCCGTGTGGAGCATGTGGGCGCTGAAAACTATGCAGCGAAGATCTCGGCCGAGGCGAAGCGCCGCAAAGAGGTTAATTCCGAGATCATGAACAGCTTGAATGGCATTATCAAGTTCGTGAGCTGCATCATGTTCCCGCTAGGGTCTCTTCTGTTTGCTCGCGAGTATTGTTTCTCTCATACCGAATTCAACAGCGCGACTCTGTCTACGGTTTCCGCTTTGGTGGGAATGATCCCTGAGGGTTTGATCCTCCTGACGTCTACGGTGCTTGCCGTGTCGGTCATTCGTTTGGCGAAAAGCAACGTTCTTGTTCAGCAGCTTTACTGTATTGAGACGCTTGCGCGCGTCGATACGCTTTGCTTGGACAAGACCGGCACCATCACGACCGGCGACATGGAGGTTGCCTGGACCGCCCCTGTCGAGGGTTGTTTGGATAAGGCCGAATTGGCGAATCTCGATCGGGCATTTTTCTCGATTGCGGCGGCTGATGAAGACCCCAACGAAACAGCTCGCGCGATTCTTACTCATTACGGCGCGTGCCTGTCGATGAAGCCGCTTGAATGCGTTCGCTCCATCCCGTTTTCAAGTGATAAAAAATGGTCAGGTGGCGTGTTCGCCGATGGGTCTTCGTATGTCATGGGCGCCGCTCAGTTCGTGATGGGCCCCGCATTCGGTCTTGTGAGCGAGCAGGTGGGCGTGTTGTCTGCCGATGCTCGCGTGTTGCTGCTTGCCAAGGTTGACGGGTTCGACGAAGAAGGGGAGATCGTCGGCGCTCCCAGACCGTTGGGCTTCGTTGGAATTCGCGATCAAATCAGGCCGACTGCCGCACAAACCATCGCCTACTTCAAAGAGGAAGGTGTTCGCGTTGTCGTGATCTCGGGTGACGATCCGCATACCGTTTCGGGAATCGCTGCGAAGGTCGGCATCGACGACGCCGAGCATTACATTGACGCCACCACGCTTCGAACCGATGAGGAGGTCGCGAGTGCGATTGAATCGTGCAACGTTTTCGGACGCGTGAAGCCCGAGCAGAAGAAAGCCTTCGTGCTTGCTCTGCAGAACGATGGTCATACGGTTGCCATGACGGGCGACGGCGTGAACGACACGCTGGCGCTGAAGGCGGCGGATTGCAGCGTTGCCATGGCGGCGGGATCCGATGCGGCACGAAACGTGGCGCAGCTTGTTTTGGTCGACAACGATTTCGCCAGTATGCCCAAAGTTGTCGCCGAGGGCAGAAGGTCGATCAACAACCTTCAGCGTTCCGCATCGTTGTTCCTGGTGAAAACGCTTCTTTCGATCACCTGCGCGGTTTTCTTCGTTTTGGCTCCGTGGCAGTATCCATTCCAGCCCATTCAAATGACGCTGATCAGCATGTTCACCATTGGCATCCCGTCGTTTGTGTTGGCACTTGAGCCCAACCGAGACAGAATCAAGGGGCACTTCCTGGAGAACGTCATCGTTCGAAGCATTCCGGGCGCGCTTTGCTCTGTGATCTGCATCATTGTGGCTAACCTGTTCGGTTACGGGTTGGGCATGACGTATGCTCAGGTCTCAACTATGTGCGTGCTTCTGACCTCGTGGGTCGGCATCAACCTGGTTATCAGGCTTTCGATTCCGTACACGCCGATTCGCGCGGCGCTTTTGGTTGTCGTCATCGGCGGCACTGTGGGCGGGCACATGCTGCTGCCCGGCCTGTTCAGCCTGACGCCGTACACGCTCCAGATGGGCGTGATCATCATCGTTATGGTCGCCCTTTCGACGATGGCTTTTCATACGCTGTACAAAAAGCTCGATGTGTGGCATAGGGAACGACAGGCAAAGTTAGTCTAGTCCTTGCTCCGATTTCATCTCGAAATTTAAACGCGCTGATTTATATTGGCGAGATCTTTCGTTTACCGGCCCTCCGTATATTCAAACCTATGAATAGGGGAGCAAATTCCCAGGTTTGGATGACAGGAGCTGATCATGGCCAACATGATGAAAATCACGGTTTCGAAGTTGAAGGGTTTCAGGTTGAACGCGATCTGCGTGGTGATGATCATCGCCGCGGTTGCAAGGACGGTCATGACAGGCGAGTCCATTTGGCTGACGGGCGTTTGCGCCGTGGCGTTGCCGTTTATCTGCCAAGCTCGTCGTTGGCCTCAGTCCCCCGAGGGCACCTCGAGGGTCGCCGATGCGACGAGCACGTTCCTTATGAACGTGGTGTTGATGGTTGCGTACTTGGCGATCTTGCTTGTTGTGACTTATGTAGCTTGCACATGGGCCCCGTTTTACGTTGTCGACGAGCGCTTTTTCCAGAAGCTCATGCTCGTGGTTTGCGGTAATGTCGTTTTCATCAGCGCCCTTTGCCTGATCAGCCAGTCGCTTGACACGTCGCAGAGGATGTTGGCAGGCGTTGTTCTGTGCAACGGCGAACTTGGTTACTCGTTTATCATGGCAAAGGCCGTCGATGCTGGCTTGCTTGATGGGTGTTATATTCCGGCGGCTATCTTCTGTGCGGTTGTCGTGATCATGGCTTACGTGCTGTTGTTCTCGGGAAAGAAGATGGCCAGCCGCGAGAAGGATGCCGCAGCAAAGGCTTCGTTCAAACCCGCACGTCAGCATTAGGATTCAAGAGCGGCCCTTCGGGGCCGCTTCTTTTGAAGATGTTGCGAACTTAATGAGCGATAGGTTTTAGGGGTTGCACAGTAAGGGGTACGTGGTAATCTAATAAGGCTTGTCTTCGCCTTGGTCGGAAACCAAGGCACGAAAAGGAGAATCCCATGAAAGAAGGAATCCATCCGGATTACGTCGAGTGCACCGTGACGTGCAGCTGCGGCAACACGTTCAAGACGCATTCCACGAAGCCCGAGATCCGCGTCGAAATCTGCAACGAGTGCCATCCGTTCTATACCGGCCAGCAGAAGTTCGTCGACACCGGTGGACGCGTTCAGCGCTTCGCCGACAAGTTCGGCTCTGCTCAGGCTCAGGTTGCTGCTCGCGAGGCCGAGCGCAAGGCCAAGAAGGCCGCCGAGACCGCTGCCAAGGAAGAGGCCAAGAAGGCCGAGCGCGAGGCTAAGGCTGCTGCCAAGGCTAAGCGTGCCGAGGAGTACGCCAAGAAGGCTGCCGCCGAGGCTGCTGAGGCACCCGCGGCTGTCGAGGAGCCTGCTGCTGAGGAAGCTGCCACCGAGGCTGCTGCCGAGTAGGTATCCGCTTAATACGCGGTTTCTGGCCGTCGATCGAAAGGTCGACGGCCTTCGTGTTTTCTAGGGCCGACAGCCTTTGACGAGTGCTTGCGTTCTTCTCGTTGAAGGCAATGCAAGCTTAGAAAAGGTTTATAGTTTAACGAACAGTGCGCCTTTGCGCGCTTAAAGAACGATCGTTGACAGATGTGGGAGCAAAGATGTCTGACAATCTACCCAATGGATTCATCGGATTCAACAGCCATAAGCCCGGGTTCGAATCGGCTGCTGACGCTATGCGTAAAAACGCCCGTGCTGCTCAACTAGGCGAGGCCCCTTCGTTCCCGCGCAATCATGATTCCGAATCTAAGGTTGTTCCAAACAGCATGTCGAATCGTCCGGCCGCGCCTGTTCGCCCTGCTGTGTCGGGTCGTTTGGGCACCGGTTTCGATCAAGATGGTTTAGATGGCGGCGAACCTATCCCATTCGATATGGACAAGGTCGATGCCATTCCGGAAACCGACGAGCGTTGGGCTTGGGTCGAAATCGACCTTAGTGCCATTCGCCATAACGTGCTTGAAGCCAAGCACCATCTTTCCCAAGGTACTCGTTTGCTCGCCGTCGTGAAGGCGGATGCCTATGGCCACGGTGCAGTGGCGGTGGCGAAGATGGCCTTGAATTCGGGCGCGGAATATCTTGCCGTCGCCACGGTTCCCGAAGCCGTCTCGCTGCGCAAAGCGGGAATCACCGCTCCGCTGATGATCCTTGCTCAGCCTCCTGTGACTTCGATTCCCATTCTTTTGGCGTATCACATCCTTCCTTCTGTTTACGACGCGGAATTCGCCATTGCATATGCCGAGATGGCCGACTTGCACAATATGCGCGCGCCTTTCCATTTGGCTATGAACACGGGCATGAATCGCATTGGCGTCCGTTATGACCAGGTTGTCGAATTCATGCAGCAGGTTGCGTTTCATCGTGCGCTTGAACTGGTTGGCACGTTTACCCATTTCGCGACGGCTGACGGCGAGGACACGCTTGATTTCCAAATCCAGGTTCGTCGTTTCAACGAGGCTATCCAGAACATGCGTGCGGCGGGTATCGATCCGGGTATCGTTCATTGCGCGAACTCCGCCGCGCTTTACCGCTATCCCGAGGTCCATTTCGACATGGCTCGTCTGGGTATTTCGCTTTATGGATTCCACGCGTGCCCCGAGACGTACGCTATCTGCGATTTGAAGCCCGCCATGAGCGTTCATGCGCGCATCACCGATACGCGCTTGGTGCCGCCGAGCGAGGGCGTAAGCTACGGGCTGAACTATCGAAGCCCTGGCAGCGTGAAGATCTGCACGGTTCCGTTGGGCTATGCTGACGGCCTCGTGCGTGGGCTTTCCGGTAACACGGACTTCCTGCTGAACGGCCGTCGCGTGCGTCAAGTTGGCAACATCTGCATGGACCAGTGCATGTTCGAGGTTGACTTGCGCAGCTACGGCACGAAATCTCGTCTTGACCCGCAGGTGGGCGATGAGGTTATCATCGTTGGCGCTCAAGGTGATTTGGAGGTGTCCATCGACGAGATGGCCGCCAAGTTGAACACCATCCAGCATGAGATCGCGATCGGCTTCGCTCAGCGCATGCCGCGCCTGTACGTATAGAGGCAATTCTAATCATGACCAAACCGCATATTCCTCTGAACGAGTTGCGCGAGCAGGTGTCCGCATGCCATAAGTGCCCACTTGCCGAAGGCAGAACCCAGACCGTTTTCGGCGAGGGCAACCCGAACGCGCGCGTGCTGATAATTGGCGAGGCACCGGGGAGGAACGAGGATTTGCAGGGCGTGCCTTTTGTTGGCGCTGCTGGCAAGAAGCTCGATGCCCTGTTGAAGATCGCTGGGCTTGATCGCGAGCGCGACGTGTTCATCGCGAATGTGCTGAAATGCCGTCCTCCTTCGAACCGCGACCCCAAGGCCGAGGAAATCGAGATGTGCTCGCCGTTCCTTAGAGATCAGACGCGCACCATCGACCCTCAGGTGATTGTCACGTTGGGTAATTTTGCCACCAAGTTCATTTTGAAGACCGAAGCGGGCATCACGCAGCTCCACGGCAAGGTGCAGCATGCCGGTAAGTTCACGGTGTTCCCGATTTACCATCCCGCTGCCGCTATTTACGACAGGAAGAAGCAGGTGGCGCTTGAAGAGGACTTCGCCACGTTGGGCCGCATCTTGAATGAGATGTCGGCTTCGACCGGTGTCGGCGCTGCCAAGCCGCTCGAACAGGGCGACGGTGCAATTGAAGAGGGTCAAGACGAGGTGTTCGATCCCGTTGCGTACATCAACGATCCTGCCTGGCATTCGTCTTGTTATGGGCTTGAGCGTATCGAAATGTTGCTTGATCGCATGGGCCGCCCTCAGGACAAGCTGAAGTTCGTGCATGTTGCAGGCACGAACGGCAAGGGGTCGACCAGCGCCTATACTAGCAGCATCTTGACGCAAGCTGGTTATAAAACCGGGTTGTTCACCAGCCCCTTCATCATCACGTTCGAGGAGCGCATTCGCGTGAACGGCGAGATGATCTCGCTTAAGGATTTGCGCGAGGTTACGCTTTTCGTGCGCGAGCATGCCGAGGCGATTGCGCGCGAGACAGGGGAGCATCCTACCGAGTTCGAGCTTATGACGGCGGTTGCGCTTGAGCATTTCGCGCGAAGCGCTTGCGATATCGCCGTTTTGGAAGTCGGACTGGGCGGCACGCTTGACTCTACTAACGTGATCCCGTCGCCTGAGGTGTGCGCCATCACACGCATCGGCCTTGATCATACAGCGCTTCTGGGAGATACCTACGAGCAGATCGCCTCGCAGAAAGCGGGTATCATCAAACACGGTGCATCGGTTGTCAGCTACCCGCAGGATGACGAAGGCGCCACGCGCGCGATCGAGGCGGCGGCGCAGACGGCAGATTGCACGGTGACCATGCCTGATTTCGCGCAGCTTAAGGTTGGCGAAGTGAATGGCCAGGCAATGCGTTCGTTCGATTATTGCGGCAAGGCGTATCAGACCAGCTTGCTGGGTTCGTATCAGCCTTGCAACGCGGCGATGGCAATCGAATGCGCGCTGCGTTTGCGCGAGCGCGGGTGGAAGATCTCGGACGACGATATTGAGCGCGGCATCGCCCGAGCCAGGTGGCAGGGCCGTTTTGAGATCGTCGAGACGGGCGAGAGCGGCTTTTGCGATTCGGGCGATATCGCTGAGCGAGATGGCGAGATCAAGAGCGAAGGGGGTTGTCGCAAGGCAGGTCCGGCTATCTTGGTCGACGGCGGCCATAATCCTCAAGGGGCACAGGTCCTGGCCGATTCGCTGCGCGATCTTTTCCCGAACAAGAAGATTCTTTTCGTCATGAGCGTTCTTGCCGACAAAGATTATCAATCTATGATCGAAAACGTCATAGATATAGCGGATGGGTTCATTTGCGTGACGCCTCCTAATCCCCGCGCGCTTCAAGCGCCCGAATTGGCTCGGGCTGTCGAAAAGGCAGCTTATGCGCGGCAGATCGAATTGGAGCGTGGCGTGAGCGCGGCCGAGTCGTTCGAGAGAGCGCTTTCTGATGCGCGAACTGTTTCTGCTGACGGCGATGTGATTTGCGCATTCGGCAGCCTGTATTCGATCGCTGACATAAAAGCCGCTATTGAGGCTACGCGATAGGGTGGATTTCGATTTTTTGGTTTCCCGCTTGAACTAGTTTTGTTTGCTTTCCGGAACTCGGTTCATTTTGTGCGAACATCTTTCATTCGCATCGTCGAGCGCAGTTTGAGATTGCGTCGCTTTGTTAGAGGCGATAATCTTTTCGCATGCGCTTTTCGATAACGCGCCATTTGCTTGTAAACGCAGCTAAATTAATGAATTGGAGCTATTGATGCTTATTTCGCATGACTCTATTTGCGTCATGGATTCCTTGCACAAGCGATTCCGCTTGCTGCTGTGCTTTTTGCTGGCTACGTGCTTGGTCTTCTCCTTTCCAATTGAAAAGGCGGAAGCAAAAAGCAATGGAGTGCTGGTGGTGGCGATTGACCCCGGTCATGGTGGTGGCGAGGCCGGAGCTCACGCCAATGGAGTCAACGAAGAAGAGGCTAACTGGGATATCTCGGTCGCATGCATGAACGAGCTGAATACGTATTCGGGCGTTAAGGCTGTTCTTACGAAAACGAACGACCAGTACATGGATCGCGAGGAACGCATTAACTCTGCGGTCAATCAGGGAGCGGATATAGTCGTTAGCATTCATTGCAATTCCGCATCTGCCCCTTCCGCGAACGGCAGCGAGGTTTGGATCCCGAACGAAAGCGCGTATCTGTATAACGAAACCCACGTTGTCGGCAAAGGCGTCGGCAACAGCATCCTGCGCAACCTTTCTTCTTCCTGCGGCCTTTACAACCGCGGCGTCAAAACGCGTAACTGCACCGATGGCGAAACATATCCTTCACCTGGTGGATTGTGCGATTGGTACGGCATCAACTACTGGGCGCGTTGGAAGGGCATTTGCGGCATCATCGTCGAGCATGCTTTCGTGACCAATGGAAGCGACGCTTCCAAGCTTGCGAGCTCCGAATGGAGGACTCGCATGGGTCAGGCTGATGCGAAGGGCATAGCCGAGTATTACGGCCTGTCGAGGACTGCCGGCGGTGGGTCGGATGTCAGCTCTTCTTCCGTGAACAAGACAGGCGAGAGCGTGACTACCCCCATGGCTTGTGAGGACAACCCGGCTATCATGGGCTCATCGAAGACGTCGGTGAGCGAGATGGTTGCGTGGTTCAAGTCCAAGAGCAAGACGTTCCCGTCTTCCGTTTACACCAAATACGGCGCTTCCAGCATTGAACAGTTCTGCAACATCTTGTTCGAAGAAGCTCAGGCTGAAGGCGTGCGTGCCGAGGTCGTCTTTGCGCAAGCGATGAAGGAGACGGGCTGGCTTGGTTTCGGTGGCCAGGTAAGTGCCGAGCAGTGCAATTTCTGCGGCCTGGGCGCTACTGATGGCGGCGCTGCTGGTGCCGACTTCAGCAAGTACGGCAGCGATGCCGTGCGCATGGGCTTGCGTGCCCAGGTTCAGCATTTGAAGGCTTATGCGTCGACCGACAAGCTGAACAAAGATGTGGTCGATCCGCGATTCGATAAAGTGCCGCGTGGAAGTGCGCCGAAGGTGAAGGACCTGACCGGTCGTTGGGCCACGTCTAAAACGTACGGTGACGATTTGACCAGGATGATCAACGATCTTCTTGGCCAATCTGCCGATTCGGCAGCAAAGACAAGCGTCAAGATCAACCTTTCCGACGTTCCTAGCGAGGTTACGGGTAAACACGTTGCGTATGTCGACGGTGTTGCCACTACGCTTGACGTAGATGGAAAATACGGGACTGTCCAGATTTCCGGTTCGGGTCAGCACAGCGTGACGATGTACGAATTCAACAGCGCTAGCGCGGCCGCGCACGACGTTTACCCGACCCATATGTACTCGTGGATCGTTTCTTCAAATGGCAGCTCCTACACCGCAACCCGCTATTACGGACTTGACGATTTGTTGCGTTATGCAGGAAGCTCCATTCGCATAACGGGCAAAAAGGGCATCCGTATGATCACGGGTATGGCCAGCACAGCGAAGAGCATGTTCACGGGTTCTGGAGTTAACGGGTACACCATTGTCGAAACGGGAACCCTTCTTGCTTGGAATGATCGCGTGACTAACGGAAGCCTGATCTTCGATACACCTGGCGTTAGCCGAGGCAAGGCGTACGTACGTGGCTCTCAGAACCCCATTTTCAGTTCCTCGAACGGCGTCGAGTACTACACCAATGTCTTGGTCGGTTTCTCTGGCGCCGACCAATATAAGCGCGACATGGCGATGAGATCGTATGCGATTCTGCAAGACGCCTCTGGAAACAAGTTCACGGTTTACGGCGGCACGGTTGTCAGGAGCATCGAGTACATCGCGCAGCAGAATGCGGATTCGTTTGCTAGGGGAACGTCCGCTTACGATTTCGTTCATGGCATCATCGATGCCTGCAGGGGGTAAATATGGGTCTTGAGAATTTGCCTACAATCGAATTGGAGGAGACGGACAAGGTTGGTGCTCATGCCAAGCCCGCTGCTCATGCTAAACCTGCTGCGTTCGATGCTGATCCTTTTGAGGGCTTGTCAGGCCAGCCTCTTCGCCCGAAGCGCCGTGGTAGCCTGAAAGTCGTTATTGGCTCGATTTGCGCCGTCGCCCTTGTCGGCGCGGGCGTTGCTTTCGCTTTGAATTTTGGCCGTCCGGCCTCGGAGTCGAAAACCTCTGAGGCCATGGCCACGACACCCGAAACTGTGTGGGCCACCGTCAAGGTGAACAACGTTTTCGTTCCCGATGCCGTTTTGAAACGAGGGGACACTTTGCAAAACGTTAAACCCGCTACGGAGTTGACGGGTTCGTACGCCAACGATTATTACTGTGCGGTGCACAACGGGAAGACCGTGTATATCGCCAAGAACCTGGTTCGCACTTCGAGAGAGGCCGCTCCCGAGCAATGGACTGGCTATGCGGCGGAAGACGCGATCATTTTCGCTAAGCCCGATTTCTCGGGCGACGACATCCTCACGCTTCAACTGAATGAAGAGGTAACCGTTCTTGACTCCTTTGGCAACTTGCTCTTTGTTCGTAACGCCGATGGATTCGAGGGGTACATGCCTGCCGATAAGGTGATGCGCGAGAAGGCTCCGGAGGCTTCCGAGCCTGAGGCTTCCGACGGCGGGTATGTCGCTCCTTCTTATGATTACGGCTACAGCTACGGCGGTTGGTCGACTTCGGGTGGCGGAAACGCCGCGGGTGCGGCTCCGAGTGGGGGATCGTCTTCTGGCGGCGGAGCGTCTGCCGGTGACGGTGCGTCGAGCGGTGGCGGTCAGGGGTCTTCGACTGGCGCTACCGTAGGAGATGGCGATGAGATGACGATGCCGGTAAGCGCTTCGGTCCGTCGCGATCCGTTCCTTTTGGGCGTTGGCGTTGCTTATGCCGACGAGATGGGGTCGAAGGGTTCGTCTTCAAGCAGCGCGTCGGATGCCGACAGCGAAGAAGTCACGGCTGTTGTTCTTGCCGATGGCGCTCAGACATATTCCTGCATCCTGAACCGTGGCGACGAGGTTCTTGTCAAGGTTGATGAGCTGTTTGGATTCTCGAAGGGCGAAGCAAGCGGTTCTCAAACCGATTCTAATGAGAATGCCGCCTCTTCGGGCTCTGGATCCTCGACAGGCGAGCCTTCGCCTCGCGGCGCATCCGATGACGATGTGAAGTCCGGGTCTTCAAGCGAGGATCTTTGTACTGTCGTTGTTAACGAGTGTGAGGTTCAGCTGCCTGAGCGAATCTTGTCGCTTGAAGGTTCTTCCGAATATGAATCTTGGACCGGATACGCCACCGATGGCGCCTTGCTTTACTCTGATTACTTGATGACTAATGATGCGGCGAAGCTGTCCTTGAACCAGGAAGTCGAAGTCGTCGATTCCATCGGCAACGCTTTGGTTGTTAAGTTCGAAGGGGGCGTCTATTGCGTTGACGCTGCGTCTGTTTCGAACGAGAAGCACGAGGAGCCGCAACCTGAGGGCGAAGAAGCTGCTGCTGGTGACGTTGGCACGTCTGCGGGGTACACGTATTACGAGCCGCAGTATAATTACGGCGGCGGATCGTCTTCGGGCGGCGGCAATGCTGGCTCGGATGCGCCGTCATCGGGCGGCGCTGCCAACCCAACGCCTGCTCCTGGTGGCAATGGCGGCGGGGCAACGACTGCCCCAAGCACCGATGAAGGCGAGTGGACGCCGCCGAAGCTGTAACGCGGGCAAGTCAGAGCCTTCGTTGCTTACGGTATAATCAAATAGTTTTACGAATGAATGGGCGTTTGCCGATCATCGAAGGCTTCTTCGAGGTCGAAACGCCCACTTTGCTGCACGGCATCTGGCTAGGTTATCCGTTTGCGGCTGGATCTGACGTGCGGTTCTTTATGGAAGGCAATTATGTGGGGCTTGTTCTTTGCCGCTGTGCTTGCGGGGGCGGCGTTTCTCTATGTTCCTGGAATGCTTTTTCTTTTGGGGTTTCGCGTTAAGGCGCCCCTTGCTTTCGCGTTCGCCCCTCTTTTGGGCGTTCCTGTTACCGTTGTCCTCACCATTGCGTACCCCTTACTCGGGGTGAATAGCAATTGGGCCTCGGTGTCTTTGCCTCAGCTTGCTGTTAGTTTGATTGCTTTTGCGATTGGAAACCGGCGAGGGCTATGCTGCGGTGACGGTTTGGTAAAAAGGGGGGGGGGCGATTGCGACTCGTCCGTTTCTGATTCAAAGGCGCTGCTGCTGTATGTAGCGGCTGGGGTTGCTGTTTCTACCGTTATGTTCGTCACGTTCTTGCATGACCCGATGCATTATACACAGGGATACGACAATGTGACGCATCTGGGGTCGATTCGCTGTTTTGTCGATTCTGGGAATTGGTCTCCGTTTGGTATTTCGTTGTACGTCAATGCCGATGCGGCTATCAATCCGTTGCCCGGGGGCGGTTTTTATCCAGCTGTCTGGTACGACGTCGCATCTTTTGTTATCAGTTTGCTTGGCGCCCCCGTTGCTCTTTCGGAGAATGCGACAAATTACATTTTTGTTGGGCTACTTTACCCGGTTGGCATGTTTGCGTTTATGCGTGTTGTGTTTCCGGATCATCGCGAAATACTCCTTTGGGGTGCTGCCTGCGTGCTCGCTATTGCAGCGTTTCCTTGGCAAACCCTTGCGTGGGGGCCTTTGTTTCCCAACACTGCGGCGTTTTGCTTGTTACCGCTTGTTTCTGCGGTGTTCGTGGTTTTGTTAAGTCGGGGAGTGCCGGTTAAATCGCGTATTTTGTCCCTGTTGCTTTTTCTCCTGGGCATAGCTGCACTTGCGTTCTTGCAGCCAAACGCTGTCTTCTCTTTGGGTGTCTGGATGGCTCCTTTCCTCGTGTATCGCGCGACTTTCGCCGTTGATTTGCTGCACTGCGATGGGGGAGCTCGCAGAAAGCTTCGTTGTCTGTTTGCCGTAGGGGTAGTGGTTGCCATTTGCCTGATCTGGGTGACCTTGTATCGCCTGCCGTTTATGCAATCGGTGGTCCAGTATTCATGGGTTGCCGTTCTTTCCAAACCCGAGGCCCTCCTGAGGATCCTTACTCTTGGGTTCATGAGTCCTGGAGTTCAGCTTGTGCCGACACTGTTCGTGATCGTTGGTGCGCTTTGGACGCTACGAAACCGTCAATGGCTCTGGCTTTCTCTTTCTTTCGTGATCGCTTCTGCTTTGTTCGTTGTTGATGTGTCGTCCGACGGTCCTTTGCAGCATCTGCTTACCGGTTTCTGGTACACGGATTATTATCGTGTAGCTGCAATGGCTGCGATTCTTGCCGTTCCTTTGGCGTGCATGGGCGCTTCGGCTGTTACTTCCGCCATCAAGCGCTTTCTTGTTACGCGAGACTGCGAGGTGGGAAAACATGGTTTTCTGATCGCTATGGCTGTTTTTGCGTTGCTCGTAGTAGGGAACGCCATTCCGTTGTCTGAAAGCGAGAACGCTGAAGCGAGTGTCGTTTCAAGACTGAGGGGAAACCCGTTTTATCTGGTCTGGAGTCAAAACTCTTGGGGGAATAACGTTGACTTCATTTACACCACCGAGGAGAAGGAGTTCGTCAAGAAGGCGAAAGAGGTCTTGCCTGAAGATGCGCTTGTGGTCAACAACCCTAATGATGGTAGTTGCTTTTGTTTCGTGCCTGATAGTTTGCGAGTTTACTATCGATATCTCAATACGTATGGCGTTGCCAGAGAGACTTCCGATAGCAAATTGATACGAGGAAGTTTAGAGGCTATCGCTTACGACGACGAGGTTAAGCAGGCGGTGCGAAGCGTCGGAGCTCAGTACGTTCTCTTGTTGGATCAGGGTCGAGTTCACGACCCTGACGATGCTGACAGTTACTTCTTTTTGGGAGACGAAAACAAGGGTTTATGGGACGGTATCGATCTGATTCGAGACGACACTCCGGGGTTCGAGCCTGTTCTGGCGCAGGATGACATGAGGTTGTACAGAATAACTGCGATAGAGGATTAGCTCTTCACCGTGGTAGGGTGATCGGGCTTCGTTTGCGTGGGATTAATTGGCGCCGCTTCATGCGGCGCTTATTTTATCGGTGCAGCCAGTAAAGTAGCTTCTCGTTGAGGGGCGCGTGCTTTCTGTATACGTACTTCCAGTCGCGCAGGATCTTGTCTGACTTCATGATTGCTTTTCCGTCCATTAGGTCAAGCATCTTCTTAAGTGCTGCTGCGATCTCGGGGTCGTTTTTGTCGAAGTCATTTTCGAGCATGTCGATATAGGCGCAGCCGCGGGAATAGTGAGCCTCAAGGACGCGCGGTTCAGTGATGTGGCGCTGTTTGAGTATCTCGTCCATATCGAACCAGCGGTTGTAAATGATAGACGGGTCTTTGAGATTGCTGGACGACCCCGTCCTGAACTCACGGTAGTAATAGAGCGGCTCGTCGATGTAGACGATGCTGGTTGCAGCCAACATCGTCTCCATAAGCCAGGGATTGTCCGCCCATCCGGCGCCAGGTATTTCTTTCATCTTGATGTTGTTGCTGTTCAGCCATTCGCGCTTGTAGATAGCCGTCCAGATGCTTGGGTGATAGTAAAGAAGCGATGCATCTTGGTCGATGGTGAAGCGGGTGTTCACGCATTCGACCTTGCCCTGGTAGTAGCAAGGAGCAATGGTTTCTTCGGTTGTCCCAGCATCGCAAACACGCCAGTACGAGCTTTTTACAATGTCGGGAAAGTCGAAGCTCTTCGCTGTTTCAAAGAGCTTCTCGAACATGCGGTGGTCGATATAGTCGTCGGGTTCCACTATGCCAACGTATTGGCCGCGTGCGATCGACAGACCGGTATTGACCCCTTTGCCGTACCCTTCGTTCTGTTTGTGGACCGGCACGATACGGCTGTCTTTTTCTGCGAATCGATCGATGATCTGCGCTGATCGGTCGGTTGCCCCGTCATCGATGCAGATGATCTCGATTTTTTGAAGTGTCTGGTCGCATACGGAGTCAAGGCATTGCTCCAAGTACTTCTCGACGTTGTAGATCGGGAGGATTACCGATACCGCGGGATTGGCAATGGAGTCTTGGTTCGTGTTTTGCGCCATGTTCCGAGAAGCCTTTCTGGCTGTGGGCGGTGCTTTGGCCGATCGCTGTTTAACGTTGTCATTATAATGCTTTGCGTTTGTGGCTTATCGTTGACCGAGTAGACGGATTCGGCGTTTTGGTTTCTATCCGCTATGCGTTAAAGCGATAACTTATTGGAGTTTGCGTATTACAATCCGATTCCGTTGATTATGCTCGGGACTTAATTGGGAATTCTATCTGGTTTGCGCGGGCGTTTGCTCCCGCCGTCGTCCAGATCGTTTCATGAGCTATTTGCTGAAGTTCTGTGGCTTCACGACGATGTTCGCGCTTTAAGGAATGAGACTGCGGCGCTGCGCGAGGAGATCGCGTCGCTTCGTCGGGGATCCTTCGAGAGGCTTGATGCACACGATGCTCATTCCAAGATGATGCTTTGCCTGTGTTTGCGCGAGATGGCGAGATTGACGTCGAGGTTAAACTGCGTTTCTTTCAGGAGCTTCCGCAGGCGCAGGGCGATTCCGTCTTTTACAGCTTGGCTGCGGTCAGCTGCTGTTTGGGTTCGATGGGGTACTGCGCCACTCGTATGGCGATTATCTTGAACTGCCCGCTGACATCCATTCTCATTTTCATCACGTCCCGTGCGAATTGTTGTCGGAAGATGCGGTGAGAGACGCTACTCGATGCTCCTTCTCAGAAGTTTCAAACGCATAACTTCCCTCGCCGCCGAACATCGTCCTCCGTAGGCCGTGCTCGCGCGGTTGTCCAGGCCTCATTCTGCTAAAATGACGTAAGATAATTCGTTCGGACATGACATTCGGAGGTTTGTTCCAATGGCTCAGTACGATTACTTGATCGTCGGCGCTGGTCTTACTGGCGCCGTTTTCGCTCATGAAGCAAAGAAGATCGGCAAGAAGTGCCTGGTCATCGACAGGCGCGGCCACATCGCCGGCAATGTTTACACCGAAGAGGTCGAGGGCATAAACGTTCATCGTTACGGCGCCCATATCTTCCACACCTCGATGAAGGACGTTTGGGACTACGTCAACCAGTTCGCCGAGTTCAACAACTACGTGAACAGCCCCATCGCCAACTACAAGGGCGAGATCTACAACATGCCCTTCAACATGAACACGTTCTCCAAGATGTGGGGCGTGGTCACGCCGGCAGAAGCCAAGGCCAAGATCCAGGAGCAGATCGACGCCGAAGGCATCGGCGAGCCTCAGAACCTCGAGGAGCAGGCCCTTTCGCTGGTTGGCCGCGATATCTTCGAGAAGCTGGTGAAGGGCTACACCGAGAAGCAGTGGGGCCGCGACTGCAAAGACCTGCCTGCCTCCATCATCAAACGCCTGCCGTGCCGCTTCACCTACGACAACAACTACTTCAACGACCGTTTCCAGGGCATTCCCATGGGCGGCTACACCAAGATGGTGGCCAACATGCTCGAGGGCGTCGAGGTTCGCACGGGCATCGAGTACAAGGATCTCATCGCCGAGCAGCCCGACATCGCCGATCGTGTGATTTACTGCGGCCCCATCGACTCGTTCTACGACTACAGCCTAGGCCAGCTTGAGTACCGCAGCTTGCGCTTTGAGACCGAGCTTCTTGGCGAGGCTGACCACCAAGGCGTCGCCGTCATGAACTACAACGAGCGCGAGGTTCCCTACACCCGCGTCATCGAGCACAAGCATTTCGAGTTCGGCACCCAGCCCAAGACCGTTGTCACGCGCGAGTACCCCGCCGACTGGAAGCCGGGCGATGAGCCTTATTACCCCATCAATGACGAGCGCAACACCGCGCTGTACGAGCAATACCGCGAGCTTGCCGACCGTGAGGGCAAGGTTGTTTTCGCAGGCCGTCTGGGCGGTTACAAGTACTACGACATGGACAAGGCCATCGCGGCCGCATTCGACGTCGTCCGCGCGGAGCTTGGCGTCGATCCCGTAGCTTCGCTTTAAGAACTTAACGCCTCAAAGCCCGTTTGGTCCGGTCGTTCCACTCGCAATGCGCGTTATGGTTCGTCGGGGCTCAAACGGGCTTTTTTGCGTCATTTGTGCTCACCTTCGGCGCGTAGGCAATCTAGTCACGGCGTTTGATACCATTCCTGTTCGATTCGTGATGTGTTTGGTATTCATCGAGTGAGGTTTTCTGTGGGCGCAAGTAATGCCGCTAGAAGCAATTGGATCGACTATGTAAAGTGCTTGGCTATCTTGGCTGTTGTCGTTGGTCACACTTATTCAATTGGCAATCCCATTCATTCCTTCGCTTATTCGTTCCATATACCTTTGTTTTTTATAGTGTCCGGATATCTTGCTAAAGCGAAAAAGCCCGATTATGCCAAGCTTGCCAGCAGACTGCTGGTTCCATATTTCTTAATTTGCGTATCAACCCTGATCGTTGAGTTCCTCGATAAGGGTATGGATGCTGCCGTTGTCAAGGACGTGCTCCTTGCTTCGATTTGGGCTTCGGGCGGCACCGTTCCCGTTCTTGATATCCCGGCAATCGGTCTTGGCTGGTTTTTGATGGCGCTGTTCGTCGCTAAGATTATCTTCCAGTCCACTCAGTGTTTCCTTGAATCTCGAAATGCAGGCAAGGTGTCTTCTCTACTGGTTTATCTCTGCATGTTGCTTCTTGGATGGGGCTTAGGGGGGGGGTCTGTATCTTCCGTTTGCACTTAATCAAGCGATGGTTGCCGCCTTTTACCTGTATGTTGGCTATCGATTGAAAACCTGGTCGAGCGAAATCGGCGATTCGAGGTCCGTTCGAAGGGCGGCCTTGTTCTTTATGTCGTTGGCCGTATGGTTCTCGTGCCTCTCATTGGGTTGTTTCTACTCGATAGGGAATTTATTCCATGTTGGTCCGCTCGTCGCAGGCATTGCGATGAGTCTGTCTTCTTCGGTGGCGATAATCCTAGCTTTTCAATCCATCGATCGCGTAATGGGCAAGAGAACGTTTCGCCTTGGTGCCCTGATAGGGGCGAACTCTCTACTTGTGCTGTGCGTTCACTGGTTTGAGGGCTGTTTTGTGGATTGGGGCAAGTTGGTCACAACGACCGATTCGCTGCTGTTCGGGGCGGGCATAGGTGCTCTTCATGTCGTATTGGTCGTAGTTGTAACGCTTCTTATCATCACGACCAATCCGGTTCGGTTGAAGACGGCGTGCTAACGTACTTTTACCGCGGTCTATTTTTGTTTTCGACTGAAAAGGAAAAAGCAAAGGCTCAACCGGATTTATACTTTTACTATTGTCATCTTTGGATACGCATGGAGGATCATGAATCGCTCGCTTTTCCGCATGTCCGATGAATCGAATTTGTCTGTCCTTACGCTTCGCCAACGCAAGCTTGTCGAAGGTGCGGTTGCTTACAACGCATTGATCCAACCAGGCAGAACCCTTGCGTACAAAGTATACTTGGGCGGCAATTGGCTGTATCCTTGTTTAACTGACATCTCGACTCTTGATGGCTCATTAACGGCGAAGGCCGGTCTTGAGCCTGTTTGCGAGTTCTCTGCGACGTCGCTCATAGACGGCCAATCGGAGTTTTCCCCTCACTATTATTTCGACGACGTTCCAGTGGTTGACTCGGGTGTTCGATACCTCGCTCTTACTTCAGATGAAGAACACGATGACGATTTGATGTTCAACCGTGATTACACATTTGCGGAAAAAATGTATCGCGATCTGGAAACACGCCATCCTGTTTTGCTGGATGATATTAGGGAGTTCAACCGTCGAAGACGTCTTAACGATGGGAATAAAGAGATCGCCCCCGTTAAGATGCCTTCGTATGAGATGGCTAATGCTATATCGAACAGGCCGGTGGTGCCTATTGAGCCTGGTCAGCATGTCCCCAACGCCCCCGAAGCGGTCATCGTTGCCATGCATTGGCTTCAGGCGGGCGGCGCGGAGCGCTGGGCTATGGAAACCATTCGTCTAGTGCGAGAAGCAGGCATGCTTCCGATAGTCATTACCTCTATCAATAGCCACAACCCGTGGGTCACGAGCGATACGCTCGAGGGCGCCATAGTGGTTAACCTTACGTTCCCGGCTCAGGAAAGACTCGGCGACGAGCCTTTCCTGAGGGCGTTGTTCGAACAGTTCGACATTCGAGGGATCTTGATCCATCATTCTCAATGGATGTACGACAGGCTGTGGTGGGTGAAGAGCTACTATCCCAACGTTCCCGTCGTTGATTCGCTTCATATTGTCGAACATAGGTGGCATGGCGGGTATCCTGCGGAAGCTGTTGCTCACGATCGTTTCGTTGACGTGCATCATGTGATTTCCCCGCAGCTCGTTGATTGGATGACGAAGGTCCATGGCGTTGACCCGAAGAAGGTTGTCGACGCTCCTCTTATCGACTTGACGGCTAACACGGGTTCTCTCGCTTGCAAAGACAGGGTCGAGCCGGATGGCCGATTCGTGCTTGCGTTTGTAGGCCGAGTTAGTCGCCAGAAGCGCCCCGATGCCTTTATTGCCCTTGCGAGATTACTCGAAAAGAAACATCCTGGTCGTTTTCGTTTCATTTTGCACGGGAGCGGAGATATCGATGCTGTCGTTGAAAGAATGATCGAACATTTCAATCTGCAGGATGTGGTTGAAAGGCGATCGATGGGTGTTCCCGTTTCGGCAACCTACGCAGATGCCGATACGTTGGTTATCTCTTCCGTTAACGAGGGAATAACTCTTACTACGTTCGAGTCTGTTTCTTTCGGTGTGCCCGTCCTTTCCACCGATGTTGGCTCGCAGAGAACCGTGATCCCGTCAGAGGCATTATTAGGGTCAAGTACGAGGGAATTTCTCGATAAAGCCGAGAAGCTTGCGCTTAAGATGAATGAAGACGACGGCTTCCGACGCTCGGTTTGGCAGGAAGAGAGAAGGCTGATAGAAGATTTCTCTCAGCTTGAAACGGCGAACAGTTTCTTTACTCGTTTGATTAGAGGATGGAAGTAGAAGCGATGGACAAATCGACGGTTGCTGCTGTAATTGTTACGTACAATAGGCTCGAAAAGCTCAAAACGGTTCTCGAGCACCTCGAATCCCAATCGCATCCTTTGTCTTACGTCGTGTTGGTGAATAATGCATCAAGCGATGGCACGCGGGAGTATCTGGAATCGTACATTTCGGAGCGTGAGCGATTTGACGGCCCGCAGTTTGAGTTGATGAACCTTCCTCAGAACATTGGCGGCGCGGGGGGTTTTTCGGCGGGAATGAAGAGGGCCTACGAACTTGGTTGTGATTACGTCTGGATCTCTGACGATGATGGCTATCCTGAGCAGGCTGCTCTCGAGAAGCTGCTTGATGGTTACCATGCCGCTGTTGCCGAACTGGGTCTTGATGTTCCATTTGCATGCTCCGTCGTCAAGTTCACCGATGGGTCTATTTGCGAGATGAACAACCCGGTTACAGCATGGGATTGGGGCAGGCTGATTGTCAAAGGGCAGAACTCCGTGCTTGTCACTTCCTGTTCGTTCGTTTCCGTCTTGGTTCCAAGGTGGGTTCTCGAGGATTTTGGGTTGCCTTATAAAGAGTATTTCATCTGGTTCGACGATGCCGAATATACTCGCCGTCTGTCGAAGGGCTGCCCGGGCGTTCAGGTGCTCGACAGCGTGGTGGTTCACGACATGGGCGAGAACAAGGGCGTCAACTTTGGTCAGATCAACGAAGGCAACGCTTGGAAGTTCGCGTACGGAGTCCGCAACGAGGCGTCTTACCGCCTTCACCACGAAGGGAGGGCAAGCTATTTGATGTTTTGTCGAACCGTACTCCTCCAGATGAAAGAGGGCGGCGTTTCTCCTGAACTCAAAAAGAAAATGAAGAAACAATTAAAAGAGGCGATCAGGTTTAATCCTAAACGTGAGTATCCTCAGTCCTTGGTGTATGCTCGTTAATGGTTCATCGTTAGCGCAAGAAGGCCATTAGGCGGCGGCAAGCATTTGAAAAGTCGCAGATGAAAAGGGTCTTTCGGGGCCCTTTTCCGCTTTTGGCGGGGTGCGGCGCTGCAGGCCTTGCGCGTCTGGGCGTTAGAGAAAGGTGAGAAAGATGATTGACAAATCGGCATTTCATTCGTTGAGTTACGGCATGTACGTTATCGGCACTCACAGCGCTAAGGGCGACTTTGGCTGCATTGCGAACACGTTTGCGCAGGTGACGTCTTCGCCGCTTCAGGTAAGCGTTGCTCTTAACAAAGGAAACGCCACAACAACGGCCGTGCGGGAGTCCGGCCGCTTCACTGCGTCGTGCTTGTCTGAAGACGCGACGATGGAGCTGATCGGGACTTTCGGATTCCATTCGTCAACCGAGTTCGACAAGTTCGCTCGTCACGCAAGCGCGCGAGACACTGTCGGGCTGCCTATTTTGACCGAGCAGTGCTGCGCGTGGTTCTCTGCGAAGGTGGTGCAGGAAGTCGATCTTGGCACTCATATTCTATTTATTGGTGAAGTAGAGGAGTCTCAGCGTGTTGAGGCGGCAGCGAACCCGATGACCTACGCCTATTACCATCAGGTTAAGGGCGGGAAGACGCCTCCGAAGGCATCGAGCTACCTTGGAGAGGAAGAAGGCACCGCAAAGGCTGCTGATGCTAATGCGGCGAATGCGAAGGATTTCGTTAATCGCGCTGCGCCCAAGGTTGCCTGGCGCTGCACGGTATGCGGTCATGTGGAAATTGTCGAAGAGTTACCCGACGATTACACGTGTCCGATTTGCGGCGTGGGCAAGGAGCTCTTCGAGCGTATCGAGCTGTAGTTCTTGTCTTGTGACGGGCGACTGGGTAGCGTACCTCGTCGCCCGTTTGTTTTGACAGCGTTTAGTTCCAGCTGAACGGCGCCATGTCGATGTCGTCCTCGGCACGTTCGCGGGTTGGGGCGCTTTTGTCAAGGGCGCCAATCGCAAGCATGGCCAGCAGTTCCCAGTCGGCGCTGACGCCAAGCGCGTTGCGCACGTAATCGCTGGAACTTTGCCCCGATTCGGTGAGGCGCCCGCGTCCTTGGATCCAGCAGCTTCCAAGCCCCAAGTTGTTCGCCATAAGATGCATGTTGGTCATGACCACCGAGCAGTCCTCGATCCAGGTATCCGCGATTTCGGGGTTTCCGAACACGGCAATCACGGCAGTGGCGGTGTCGAAGATTCCTTGGCGCGGCGTGCGCGCTGCCGAGAGCTTCTCGATGGTCTCGGCATCGTCAACTGCAACTAGTTTCCAGGGCTTCTTGTTGCGGCCGACAGGGCCGGTAAGGCCCGCGCGTGCGATTTGCTCGATATATTCGCGTGGGATTTTCTCTCCAGTGAACTTTCGGGTGCTGTGGCGTGCCAGCAGGGTTTCCATGAGCGTCATGGCAGTTCCTTTTCAATAGTCGACTTTGTGGGCGAATCGCGATCGAGGAGATTGGTTTGTCGTTCAAGATCGTTTGACTCTATATTCCGATTCGGGGCACTTGCTGACAAGGGGAGAAGTGCGTATAATTTCCCATCTAGCGAATCGGTTTCTGCCATTGTGCGCATGCGTGCAAGGCATGCCGATCGCAAGATCTTTGAAAAGGTGGGGCCTTCTCCCCTTTGCGGTTTTCGCCGCACTCAACGGGGGCGACTGGTTTCGACATGGTAGATCTGAAGTGAGGAGCAGGTCGTGGTCTCCTCGCCACGTTAAACAGGGGTAACGTCAAGTTTAATTGGCAAGAACACTTCTTTCGAGCGTAACTACGCTCTCGCTGCTTAATTTACAAGCGCGCGCCAATCCCGAGATTTTTCCCGTTTCGGGTGCGGTGTCATTTTAGGGAAATGCTCCAAGGCTCGTAGCCGGTATGGCCTTGGCTAAGATCGAACCGACTCGGGATGCAACGCACGTCGACGAGCCGCGCATCCTTAAACCCGATCGCCGAATAAGCTTGTAGAGCCTGACCGAGGGTCTAGTATGGACCGGAGTTCGATTCTCCGCGCCTCCACCAGAAGAGGAAGCGTCGAACTCTTCTTTTACAAGAATGAGTTTGCGCTTGTGTATAGGTTGGGGGACGCCTGATGGCGTCCCCTTTCCGTTCCTGTTGCCGTGAAACGCCGTATTTTGCGTTTTAAGGCGTTTTAAGCCCGTTGGGGTACTCGTGTACCCCTCGGGCTTTTTTCGTGCCTTAAAACGCCTCTGGAGCGGTCTGAGGGCATTCGAGCGCCCTTGTGCATCTCGCGTTCGCTCGATGCAAGGGTGGCCGCCCTGCGGGCGGCAGTCGGATGCGAGTGGACGTACAGAAGGGATGCGGCATGGGCTTGGCGTGCCATACGCCCCTCTGTCTGGCCGGCAACTACGGCGCTTCGCGCCTCCGTTGCCTTCGAGAAAGTACGCATGAGGCATGCGAAACCGTATTGGATGGTTTCCATGCTTTTTTGCGTACCCAATATGCGATGAGGCAAGCCGAGGGCGCAGCCCGAGGCGTAACTAGCCTGCATTGAGGACGCGAAGCGTCCGAAATGCGCACCTGCTTAGGACAGAAGAATCACCCGTTCCCTCGTTTATGAGCGTTTTGCCTGACCACATGCTGACCACATGACCAGAAGAAAAAATGTCGTGGTCACCATCTGGTCAGCCAAATCACTAGACGCCATCAGGCTTTTTGCAATTCCTGACCAGATGACCACATAATTTAGGACTTATTTTTAAAAATTGAAAAGGACTACGTAATACGTATAGATAAATAAAGTTTGTCGGATTTTATCTGGTCATCTGGTCATGTGGTCAGAACGAAAAAAATCCATTGATAAAAGAGGGGATTTTCATTTCAAGAGCTGACCAGATGCCATTTTGATGTGGTCACACATGTGGTCAGCCCTCACGTGTACCTCTTGTCGCAGTCGTTGCTTTCCGGGCGGTGCGGAGGGTTGCTTTTTCGAGCCTTTTCCATTCGTTTATGAGCGGAAATAGGCTCTGAACTGCGGCTACGGGAAAAATGATATTGCTTCAATTGTCTCAATGGTGTACAATGGAATACATATAGATGAATGGCTCAGCACCCGTCCCGTCCTCGATGCGGGGTTGCTATCGGGAATAGGAGCCGAGCGCTCGGTCGAATAGGCCGTGCGTCACGGGCGAAACAACGAACACGAAGCTCCCGTGGAAACCGAGATAGGCAAGGCTTTGCGCCTCTGTCCTTCTTTGGTTTCCACGGGAGCTTTTTTGTTTCGCGAAAAGGACTTTGAACATGGAGGTGGCTGGTTATGGCTAAAGGAAAGAAGCAGGTAAAAGAGGTAAAGCCCTCTTACATGACGACGCGCGAGGTGGCGGCGTTCCTCGGTTTGAGCGCGGGAACGCTCTGCACTTGGCGCTATCAGGGCAAGGGTCCGAGCTACTACAAGGTCGGAAATGCGGTTCGCTACAAGATTGACGACGTCGAGGCGTGGAAGAACGCGAACGTGAAGCACGTCGAGCTGACGAATTAAGGAGGTGGGGTTATAGGCAAAAAAGTGTGTCCCTTTTCGCATCCAAACCCCAGCTCACCTCT
>OLPV01000736.1_pt1 | contig 26615 bp, 20 predicted proteins | sample 1671961 | NCBI WGS metagenome assembly OLPV01 (sample SAMEA3136630, study PRJEB25190) | human gut metagenome | biome: human gut; feature: human-associated habitat; material: faeces | place: Austria | collected 2013
CGCCCATGCCCATCAGAGCCATCAGCTTGCGCATATCGCAGCTCTTGCCGTCCTTCTCGAGGGTAGCGGTGCTTGCAAAGCCCTTCACGGTCTTGACCAGCAGACCGGCGGGACGGGCATGGATGCCGCAGGCATCCTTAATAGTGTACTGAAATTCCTTCATAATCATTTTCTCCTTACTACTTGATCCCTCTGCCCGGGCTGCACATTCAGCCCCGGAACATGGCTTTGCCAACGGGAATCGGTATACTACTATTATAAACCCGTACCGGTTTTTTTGCACCGTTTCATATTGCCGATTTTTACAAGAATTTTTTGTTATATTTGAACATACGGATGCTACAAAAATCCGTGTTTTGTCTAATTTTTGTCGAATCGTTTGTAAAAACTAGGCAGTTTGTGCAACTGCCGGACAAGAGCTTAAAAAAGGTCGTTTTTCCCCCGAATGCCGTCCCTATTCCACAGGGTAGCCCTCCGCGTCCAGCGGCAGCTCGGTATAGGGCGCTGCCTGCGGGGCGGCTTCGGGCTCTGTCTCCGGTTCGCCGGAGGTTTGCTGTGCGGTGCTGTCGGTCAGCTGCTCGTCGTGCCGCTCGCCCCAGTCGCCGCTGTAATCCTCGCCGGAGGTCTGTTTTGCCAGCTCGTTCTGTGCGTCCTGCAGCCCCAGCACCGTGCCGGAGGGCTTTTCCAGCAGATACGCGCCCACAGCCTTCTTTTTGTACACCAGCAGCACCCCGTAGCGGCTGGTCTCGCCGTTGCTTGCCGCCGGGAGCAGCGCCGACCATTTTTCCACCGTTTTGCCCTTGTAGCGGGCAAGATCCATGCCGCTTTGCTGCACCACCCCGTTGAAAGCGGAAAAGCTGTCGTCCCACTTGCGGGGAATTTTGACCTTATCCGCCGTGATGGACGCGCCGTCCACCTCCAGCCCGTAGCCGGTGAACCATGTCTGGATGTCCTGCGCGCTCTCGATACGGTTCACCGGGGCAGCCACCGCCACCGTCCGGGTACTGATGAACCGCCCCAGCATGGCGCTGAACACCACCAGCGCGCAGCATGCCGCCCCTGCTCCCAGTTTTTTCAGGCTCGTCTTGCTCAGTGTTACCACAAACATATCCCCATGCCTCCCCGCCATTTGCGCTTGCATACTCTGCCACCAGCTTATGCACAAAAACAGGGAAGTATGATAAAAACACCCCCGGTCAGGGCTTGCGCCGCTGACCGGGGGTGTTTAGTCTCTTTTACCCGATGTAGCTGATATTGGCGTCCAGCTCGCCGCTGTAACCGTTGATGCGGGCCTTCTCGGTGCCCTGCCACAGGTCACAGCCGATGGGGCTGGAGGAGACGCCGTAGTGGGCGTTCCAGATGGTGTAGCGGCTGCGCAGGGTGTTGTAATTTACCCGTTTGCGGTACCATGTGGTGGAGGCGTACACGCCGGGCTTGTAGCCCAGCGCCTTCACCCGCTCGCAGAAGGCGATGGCGCACTTGGTACGGTCCTCAGCGCCCAGACCGTCGGCGCGGCCGGTGCCGCCCGGGGCGGTGGAAGCCTCGGTGTCGTAGAAGATGGGGTAGTCCAGCATCCGGCCGTTCAGTGCCCAGTTGCAGGCCTCGGCCTCCTCCTGTGCTTCGGCCTCGTTCACGGCCTGTGTAAAGAAATACACGCCCACCTTCAACCCCGCATTGCGGGCGTTGGTAAAGTGCTCCTCGAACATGGGGTCCTTGACCAGGTTTCCCGCAGCACCGTAGCCACGGTAGCCGATGCGGATGATGACGAAGCTCACGCCGGATTTTTTGATCTTGTTCCAGTCCAGCCCGGACTGATACTTGGACACGTCGATGCCAAAAGTCACATTGTCCTGTTTAACGCCGTTGGCATCGAAATAATACAGCTTGCCGTCAATGGAGCGCAGCCCGGTGACCTTTTTGTTGGTGTTCTGCGCGTAGTAGTAGGTCTTGCCGTTCTCGGTGCGCCAGCCGGAGTAGGCCGGTTCCTCTTCCTTATCCTTGCTGCCGAACAGCCAGTTGAACAGCCAACGGAAAAAGCCGTTTTCATCGGTCAGGTCGATGCACTGCGCTTCGGCATCCTCCAGCGCGCCGGAATCCAGCGCCTGCTGGATCTGCTCCGGGGTCAGCAGTACGCTGTCCTCCGGGGTGTGCTGGCTGGCGGTGTCGTTCTGGGTGGTGTCGTCCGCTGCGGGAGCCTGCGGGTCCTGCGCGGCCAGCTCCGGGGTCTCTTCCAGCAGCATGGCGGGGGAGTTCTCCTCTTCCAGTGCGGTATCCTCAGCGGGCTGTACCGGCGTTTCCGGTGCTTCAACAGCTTCTTCCGGTGCAGCCGGTGCAATTTCGGCGGTTTCCGGTTTTTCCGTTTGCGCCGGGGCGGGCTCAGCCTGCTGCGCGGTGCTTTCCGCTGCCTGTTCCGGGACGGCGGCCGTGCTCTCCGCTGCTGGAGCAGGGTCAGCCGCTGCCGGGCTGCTTGCCTGCGGTGCCTCGGCGGTAACATGGGGCACGACCGCACCCACGGTCAAAGTTTCCGGCTGTGCAGACAGCAGGGTCGCTGCCCCTGCGCCGCCCACAGCCAGAATCAGCGCCATGGTCAGCGCTGCAATGGCTGTCACCGCCTTGCGGCGGGCTGTGCCGGATCGGTCAAATCGCTTTTTCATCTGTCGTCTCTGCCTCCGAATCTCCCGGTGGTGCAGCGCTGCGCTGCACCGGGTCTTTGCCCCTTGCCCGGGGCGGGCCTGCTTTTATTCCACGCCGCCCATGGGCTTATGATAAAAAGGACGGCGGATGATAACTTTACGCTTCCTCTAGTATACACCCGCACGCGGGGAGCAGTCAACGGCACAGCGGGCTTCTACACAAATTCTCCACCGGGGCAGTGTGTCGGAAAATGTTCCAAATGGAATACGTTCCGGCAGGGCAGAACATTGCACAAAGCCGAAATTTCACATTTTTTCCAGCAACCTCTTGCTGTCTTGACAGGTGTATGGTATGATACAGAACATACGTTCGTAACCTTAACGATCTGTTTTGGATAGAAAGGCAAGTTTTATGTCGAAGCTGAAAGAATTTTTGGCGCGGAAGGATATCGTCATCTCTCCGCAGCGTTACCTCATTGACGCACTGGGCGCAATGGCACAGGGGCTGTTCGCCAGTCTGCTCATCGGTACCATCATCAAGACGGTGGGTCAGCAGACCGGTCTTGCACTGCTGGTGGATCTGGGCGGCTATGCTACGGCCATGAGCGGCCCCGCCATGGCCTGCGCCATCGGCTGGGCACTGCACTGCCCGCCGCTGGTGCTGTTCAGCCTGATCACCGTGGGCTACTCGGCCAATGCGCTGGGCGGTGCAGGCGGCCCGCTGGCCGTGCTCATCATTGCCATTGTGGCAGCAGAGCTGGGCAAGGCGGTAAGCAAGGAGACCAAGGTGGACATCCTTGTCACCCCGCTGGTGACCATCTTTGCAGGTGTTGGGCTTTCCATGCTCATCGCCGCCCCCATCGGCGCAGCCGCAAGTCAGGTGGGCACTCTTATTATGTGGGCTACCGAGCAGGCTCCGCTGGTCATGGGCATTCTGGTGTCGGTCATCGTGGGCGTGGCACTGACCCTGCCCATCTCCTCCGCCGCCATCTGCGCCGCACTGGGTCTGACCGGCCTTGCCGGCGGCGCTGCCGTGGCGGGCTGCTGCGCCCAGATGGTGGGCTTTGCCGTGATGAGCTACAAGGAGAACGGCGTAGGTGGCCTTGTCAGTCAGGGTCTGGGCACCAGTATGCTGCAGATGGGCAATATCATCAAGAACCCCCGCATCTGGATCGCCCCCACGCTGGCAAGTGCCATCACCGGCCCGCTGGCTACCTGCCTGTTCCACTTTGAGATGAACGGCGCGGCGGTCTCCTCCGGCATGGGCACCTGCGGTCTGGTGGGTCAGATCGGCGTCTACACCGGCTGGGTCAGCGACATTGCTGCCGGGACCAAGGCTGCCATCACCCCCATGGACTGGGCTGCCATGGTGCTGCTGTGCTTTGTGCTGCCCGCCGTGCTCAGCGTGGTGTTCTGCGAGGTGGAGCGCAAGCTGGGCTGGATCAAAGAGGGCGATTTGAAGCTGAACTAAATAGTTATAGTTAAACCACCGGAGCGTCTGCGGATGCTCCGGTGGTTTTGTTTGTGGGGGATACCCCTTCCGTCTTGCCGCTTCGCGTCAAGCCACACTCCCCCTTTTGTCGCTATGCGACATCTTCCCCCGGAGCGGGGGAAGTCGTCCCTCAAGGGGACGGCTTTAGCAGTGGCGGAAAACTTTACGGCAGCACCGAAAGGCGCCCCCTTGGGGGAGCTGTCGCGCAGCGACTGAGGGGGTGCTTTGCCTGAGGGAGTCCCCCAAACCCCATGAAAAAATACACTCAAATTGCATAAAATTCGCATATATTTAAAAATATTTGCATAAAGATACAGATTAAACCAAAAGAAAAGCGAAACGGGCGCTATGTTTGGCAGTTTTTAGCATTGACGGAAAACCCGCGCTGCGTATAATAAAAGCATCAACCGCAAACGAAAGACAGAGGATGCGAAGGGAAAGTACGCATCAGAGAACAAAAGTGTATTTTTATTAAAGGAGCGCGTTTATCATGAAAAAGGAAAACATCAAAAAAGTCGTGCTGGCTTACTCCGGCGGTCTGGATACCTCCATCATCATTCCCTGGCTGAAGGAAAACTACAACAACTGCGAGGTCGTTGCTGTTTCCGGTGACGTGGGTCAGGGCACCGAGCTGGACGGTCTGGAAGAAAAGGCCAAGGCTACCGGCGCATCCAAGCTGTATGTGCTGGACCTGAAGAAGGACTTTGTGGAGAACTACATCTTCCCCACCCTGAAGTTCGGCGCGAAGTACGAGGACTACCTGCTGGGCACCAGCTTTGCACGTCCGTGCATCGCCAAGGCACTGGCAGATATCGCCATCAAGGAGGGTGCAGATGCCATCTGCCACGGCTGCACCGGTAAGGGCAACGATCAGGTGCGTTTTGAGCTGACCCTCAAGGCACTGTGCCCGGATATGGCCATCATCGCTCCGTGGCGTGAGTGGGACATCGAGAGCCGTGACGAGGAGATCGACTACGCCGAGGCGCACCACATCCCCCTGAAGATCAACCGCGAGACCAACTACTCCAAGGACAAGAACCTGTGGCATCTGAGCCACGAGGGTCTGGATCTGGAGAACCCCGCCAACGAGCCCCAGTACAATAAGCCCGGCTTCCTGGAGCTGGGTGTCAGCCCCGAGCAGGCACCCGATGTGCCCACCTATGTGACCATCCACTTTGAAAAGGGCATCCCCACTGCCGTGGACGGCAAGGAGATGGGCGCTGTGGAACTGGTGGAGTACCTGAATAAGCTGGGCGGCGCAAACGGCATTGGTCTGCTGGACATCGTGGAGAACCGTCTGGTGGGCATGAAGAGCCGCGGCGTGTACGAGACCCCCGGCGGCGCCATCCTGTACAAGGCCATCGACGTGCTGGAGACCATCACGCTGGATAAGGAGAGCGCTCACTTCAAGGCACAGCTGGCACAGAAGTACGCCGACATCGTGTACAACGGCCAGTGGTTCACCCCGCTGCGCGAGGCACTGGATGCCTTTGCCAACAGTCTGGAAAAGACCGTTACCGGCGATGTGAAGCTGAAGCTCTACAAGGGCAACATGATCAACGCCGGTGTGACCTCTCCGTTCACCCTGTACGATGAGCAGACCGCTTCCTTCGGCGTCGATAAGGATTACGACCAGTCCGATGCCACCGGCTTCATCAACCTGTTCGGCCTGTCCATCAAGGAGCGCGCAAAGCTGTCCAAGAACTGGCCGGAGGTCAAGTAAGTTTTAACATCTTCCCTTTCGTGTGTTTTCACACTTTCACACGAAAGTTAACCGGCATCGTTGCCGGCGGCACCGCCGCAGGAGCGTTTTCCCCTGCGGCGGCTTTGCCGTTTTTATAAGAAATATATTATCGGCAGAAATTGCACCCTCATCCGTCATGCCGCTCCGCGTCATGCCACCTTCCCCCGTCTGGGGGAAGGCTTTCGACACGGCGGCACCTTGAAGGCTTCCCCCGGTCGGGGGAAGCTGTCAGCGTCAGCTGACTGATGAGGGCGCGGGATAGCTGCCTGTTTACGGTTAAGGAGCTTATTATGGCAGAACAACTCTGGAAGGGTCGGTTTTCCAAGGCGGTGGACAGCCGCGTCAACGACTTCAACTCCTCCATCCGCTTCGACCAGCGGATGATCGCGCAGGATATGCGCGGCAGCGGCGTCCATGCCGCCATGCTGGCACGGCAGGGCATCATCTCGGAGCAGGACTGTGCGGACATCCTCAGCGGTCTGGCTTCCATCGCGGACGACCTGTCCAGCGGTGCGCTGACCATCGACCCCGCCGCCGAGGACGTGCACACCTTTGTGGAGCAGACCCTGACCGCCCGTATCGGGGATGCGGGCAAGCGGCTGCACACCGGCCGCAGCCGCAACGATCAGGTGGCGCTGGATATCCGCCTGACTTTGCGGGATTACAGCAAAACTTTGCAGGCTTACATCGTGGAGCTGGTGCGGGTGCTGTGCAAAAAGGCAGCGGAGAACACCGCCGCCGTCATGCCCGGCTACACCCACCTGCAGCGTGCCCAGCCCATCACCTTCGGCCACGCGCTGATGGCCTACACCTCCATGCTGCTGCGCGACCTTGACCGCTTTGCGGACGCCACCGCCCGCATGGACAGCCAGTGCCCGCTGGGCTCTGGCGCGCTGGCAGGCACCACCTACCCGCTGGACCGGGATTTCACCGCCGAAAAGCTGGGCTTCGCTGCCCCCTGCGCCAACAGTCTGGACGGCGTGTCCGACCGTGATTTCTGCATCGAACTGGCAAGCGCCATTTCCATCTGCATGATGCACCTGTCCCGCCTTTCGGAAGAGATCATCCTGTGGTGCAGCTGGGAGTTCAAGTTCATTGAACTGGACGATGCCTTTACCACCGGCTCGTCCATCATGCCCCAGAAGAAGAACCCCGACGTGACCGAACTCATCCGCGGCAAGACCGGCCGGGTGTACGGCGACCTGAACACCCTGCTGGTGATGATGAAGGGCCTGCCGCTGGCCTACAACAAGGATATGCAGGAGGACAAGGAAGCCATCTTTGATGCAGTGGACACCTTGGAGCTCTGCCTCAAGACCATCACCCCCATGCTGGATACCATGAAGACCCTGCCTGCCAATATGCGCCGCGCCGCCGCAAAGGGCTTTATCAACGCCACCGACTGCGCCGACTACCTGACCAAGAAGGGGATGCCTTTCCGGGATGCCTACAAGCTGACCGGCTGCATGGTGTCGGACTGCATTGCCGCCGACAAAACGCTGGAAGAGCTGACTTTGACCCAGTTCCAGAGTTACAGCCCGCTGTTTGAGGACGATATCTATGATGCCATCGACCTTGTGCACTGCTGCGAGGGACGCACCAGCTACGGCGGGCCCAGCGCCGCCAGCGTAGAAAAGCAGATCGCGCTGGCAACGGCGCGGCTGGACGCATGGGAGGAGGAAAACGCATGAAGGTAAAGGTATTTATTGATGGCTCTTCCGGCACCACCGGCCTGCGCATCGCCGACCGTCTGGCAGCCCGCCCGGAGATCGAGCTGCTGTCCATCTCCGCCGAAGGGCGCAAGGATGTGCACGAGCGGGCAAAGGTCATCAATTCTGCCGACCTTGCCTTCCTCTGCCTGCCGGATACAGCTTCTAAAGAAGTCATGCCCCTGCTGCGCCCGGACGTGAAGGTGCTGGACACCTCCACCGCCTTCCGCACCGATGCCGCATGGGACTACGGCTTCCCGGAGCTGAAGGGACAGAAGGAAAAAATTCAGAACTCTTACCGCGTGGCAGTGCCCGGCTGCTATGCCAGCGGCTTTATCAGCATTGCCCGCCCGCTGGTGGAGCTGGGGCTGGTGCCGCAAAGCTACCCCTTCAGCTGCACCGGCATCTCCGGCTATTCCGGCGGCGGCAAAAAGATGATCGCGGACTACGAAAGCCCCGACCGCCCGGCGCACAGCAAGCTGGATGCGCCCAAGAGCTACGGCCTGAGCCTTGGCCACAAGCACCTGCCGGAGATGCAGAAGATCAGCGGCCTTGCGCACACGCCGATGTTCGTGCCGGTGGTGTGCGACTACTACTGCGGGATGCAGGTGCTGGTGCCGCTGGATCTTACCCTTGCGGGCACTACCGCCGAGGCCGTGGCTGCCGCCCTTGCGGATTACTACAAGGACGCCGCCACCGTCAAGGTGCACGGCCTGAACGAGCCGCTGCCGGAAAACGGTCTGTACTCCAATGCCATGGCGGGCACCGACCGCATGGAGCTGTACCTGACCGTGAACGCCGCCGGAGACCAGATGATGCTGGTCTCGCTGTTTGATAATCTGGGCAAAGGCTCCTCTGGTGCCGCCGTCCAGTGCATGAACCTGATGCTGGGTCTGGAAGAGACCAAAGGGTTGGAATAACAATACACCCTCATCCGTCATTGCTGGCGCAATGACACCTTCCCCCGTCTGGGGGAAGGCTTTATAAGAGGGTGCTGATGAAAAAGAATCAGCGTACCCGGCAGAAGTAAAAGGCTTCCCCCGGCCGGGGGAAGCTGTCACCGAAGGTGACTGATGAGGGCGTATGCTGAACGATGGGGGAAGTAAAATGCAGTATAAGGAAGTTGCGGGCGGCATCTGCGCGCCCAAGGGCTTTGCCGCCGCCGGTGTCCATTGCGGCATCCGGGCAAATCACAGCGAAAAATATGATCTGGCGCTCATCAAGGCCGAGGTGCGCTGCGCGGCTGCGGGCGTGTACACCACCAACAAGGTCTGCGGTGCGCCCATCAAGGTGGACCGCGCCCATCTGACCGATGGCTACGCACAGGCCATTGTGGTCAACAGCGGCAACGCCAACACCTGCGCCGCCAACGGCGTGGCGCTGGCAGAGGAGTGCTGCGCTCTGGTGGGCAAGGCGCTGAACATTGACGAAAAGGATGTTCTGCCCGCCTCTACCGGCGTCATCGGTCAGCCCATGGTCATCGACCCCTTTGCCCGGGGCATCCCGGCGGCGGCGGAAAAGCTGGCTGCCACCGCGCAGGGCAGCACGGACGCTGCCACCGCCATCATGACCACCGACACCCATAAAAAGGAGTACGCCATCCAGTTCGAGCTGGGCGGCAAGGTGTGCACCGTGGGTGCTATCGGCAAGGGCAGCGGCATGATCGCCCCCAACATGGCCACCATGCTGGCGTTTTACACCACCGATGCCGCCGTCTCGCCCGCGCTGCTGGAAAAGGCGCTCAAGACCGTGGTGCCCGGCACCTATAACCAGATGAGCGTGGATCTGGACACCTCCACCAACGATACCCTGATCATCATGGCGTCCGGTCTGGCGGGCAACCCGGAGATCTGCGAAGAGAACGCGGACTACGCCGCTTTTGTGGCAGCGTTGACCGCCATTGCAGAGCACATGTGCGCCGAGCACGCCGGAGACGGCGAGGGTGCTACCCACCTGATCACCTGCGAGGTGACCCATGCACCCGACCTCAAGACCGCCCGCGCCGTCAGCCGCAGCGTGGTCTGCTCCAACCTGTTCAAGGCGGCGGTCTTTGGCCGCGACGCCAACTGGGGACGCATCCTGTGCGCCATCGGCTACACCCCCGGCGATTTCTCCATTGATAAGGTCTGCGTGTGGCTTTCCAGCAAGGCGGGCGAGGTGTATGTGTGCGAGAACGCAGCCTACCATCCGTACAGCGAGGACGAAGCCGCCAAGGTGCTGGCTGAGCACGATGTTCTGGTCAAGGTGGATATGGGCACCGGCGAGGCAAGCGCCAAGGCATGGGGCTGTGACCTGACCTACGACTATGTGAAGATCAACGGCGATTACAGAACCTGACAGGAGCGCGAAACAGATGAAAAACGAAGAAATGGCGCGGCTTTTTTCGGAGGCCACCCCTTATATCCAGAAGTACCATGGCAGGACCATGGTCATCAAGTACGGCGGCAACGCCATGATCAACGAGAGCTTGAAAAACGCCGTGATGAACGACCTTGTCACCCTGACGCTGCTGGGCGTGCGGGTGGTGCTGGTGCACGGTGGCGGCCCCGCCATCAACGAGATGCTGAAAAAGGTGGGCGTGGAGAGCCACTTTGCAAACGGTCTGCGGGTGACGGACGATGCCACCATGGAGATCGTGCAGCAGGTGCTGGCAGGTAAGGTGAACAAAGACCTTGTGGCAAAGCTGCGCGGGCGCGGCGTGGGTCTGTGCGGCATGGACGGTCAGATGCTCCGCTGCACCGAGCTGGACCCGCAGCTGGGTCATGTGGGCGAGATCGTCCATGTGGATGCAACCCTGATCGAAAGCCTGCTGGACGGCGGCTTTATCCCGGTGATCGCCACCGTGGGCATGGACGACCTTGGGCAGGCGTACAACGTCAACGCGGATACTGCCGCTGCGCAGATTGCCATTGCCCTCAAGGCCGAAAAGCTGGTGTCCATGACCGATATCGCGGGTCTGCTGCGGGATAAGGAGGACGAGACTACCCTCATCCCCGAGGTGGAGGTGACCGAGATCGAGGGCTACAAGTCCGCCGGCATCATTGCGGGCGGCATGATCCCCAAGATCGGCGGCATGGCCGATGCCATCTATCAGGGCGTGCACGAGGCGGTCATCATCGACGGCCGCGTGCCCCATTCCATCCTGCTGGAGCTGTTCTCCAACCGCGGCTCCGGCACCCGCTTCTACCGCCGCAGCCACCGCGAATAAAAAGATTGCGCAAGCGAAAAAGCAGTATTATAATAGAAAAAACGCTCCCTCCGGGGGAGCAGCGCATGCGCGGAACTTCTATTCACAGGAGGTACACCTATGGATTCTGAAAAAGTCATCAAGCGGGACAACGAGTACGTCCTGCACACCTATAACCGCAGCCCCATCGTGCTGGAAAAAGGCCACGGGCTGTACGCCGAGGGCCCGGAGGGACAGAAGTATCTGGACTTCACCAGCGGCATCGGGGTGAACAGCCTTGGCTACTGCGACCTTGCTTGGGCAGAAGCCGTGTCCCAGCAGGCACACAAATTGCAGCACACCTCCAACCTCTACTATACTGCACCCTGCGGCAAGCTGGCGAAAAAGCTGTGCAAGCGCACCGGCATGAGTAAGGTTTTCTTCGGCAACTCCGGTGCCGAAGCCAACGAGGGCGCCATCAAGGCCGCCCGCAAGTACAGCGTAGACCATTACGGCAAGGACCGCTACAACGTCATCACGCTGGTCAACAGCTTCCATGGCCGCACCCTTGCCACTCTGACCGCCACCGGGCAGGAGGTGTTCCACAACTACTTCGGCCCCTTCAACGAGGGCTTCCAGTACGTCCCGGCGGGGGATATCGAGGCGCTGCGGGAGCTGGTAGACCGCCACACCTGCGCTGTGATGATGGAGCTGATTCAGGGCGAGGGCGGCGTGATGGCGCTGGACCCGGACTATGTACAGGCTGTGCGCGCTTTGTGCGACGAAAAAGACCTTGTGCTCATCGTGGACGAGGTGCAGACCGGCGTAGGCCGCACCGGCACCTTCCTGTGCTGTGAGCACTATAACCTTAAGCCGGACATCGTAACCCTTGCCAAGGGGCTGGGCGGCGGCTTGCCCATCGGTGCGGTGCTGATGAATGAAAAAGTAGCCGAGGGCATGGGCCCCGGTACCCACGGCTCCACCTTTGGCGGCAACCCGGTGGTCTGCGCCGGTGCTAACGTGGTGGTGGACCGTCTGGACCAGAGCTTCCTTGCACAGGTCAGCGAGCGCGCCGTACAGCTGCGCACCGGTCTGGCAAAGCTGCCCCACGTCAAGAACATTTCCGGCATCGGCCTGATGGTGGGCATCGAATTCTTTGATGTACAGGCTGCGGATGTGCTGGCTGCCTGCCGCGAAAAAGGCTTGCTGGTGCTTACCGCAAAGACCCGGCTGCGTCTGCTGCCGCCGCTGACCGTCTCCGAGCACGAAGTAGACATGGCGCTGGAGGTGCTGGCCGAGGTGCTGGGCACGATGGAGCCGACGGCTCCGAAGGAGCAGGCATGAAAAATCTGCTGAAAATGGGCGACCTTTCCCCCGCCGAGCTGACCCACATTCTGGATGTGGCAGACCAGCTGAAAGCGGACTGCAAGGCGGGCCGCACCGCCCCGCTGCTGGCGGGCAAAAGCGTGGCGCTGCTGTTCTCTAAGGCATCCACCCGCACCCGCACCAGCTTTGAGGTGGGCGTGTACCAGATGGGCGGTCTTGGCAACTACATGAACACCGCCGAATTACAAGCCGGGCGCGGCGAGCCCCTGCGGGACACCGCCCGGGTGCTGGGGCGCTACTACGACTGCGCCGTCTGGCGCACCTACCGCCAGCGGGACTTGGAGGAGCTGGCAGAACTTTCCGGCATTCCGGTGATCAATGGCCTGACCGACTACGCCCACCCCTGTCAGGTGCTGGCAGACCTGATGACCATCCGGGAGCGCCGGGGAACGCTGGCAGGGCTGAAGCTCTGCTTTGTGGGCGACGGCAGCAACATGGCAAACAGTCTGATCGTGGGCGGCCTTTTGGCGGGGATGCAGGTATCCTGCGTCTGTCCTCCGGGCTACCGCCCGGCAGCGGATGTGCTGATGTTTGCCCACAAATACGGCAATGCCTTCCACCTGACCACCGACCCCGCCGAGGGCTTGCGGGACGCGGACATTGTAGCCACCGCCGCATGGAACACCACCGCCCCCGGCACTGCCGAGAGCGAGCAGCGTCTGCGGGATTTTGTAGGCTTCCAGCTCACCGGCCGTCTGCTGGAAAACGCAAAGCCCAACGCGCTGGTGCTGCACTGTCTGCCCGCCCACCGGGGCGAGGAGATCTCCACCGCCCTGTTCGAGCAGCACGCGGACGAGATCTTTGACGAGGCGGAGAACCGTCTCCACGTCCAGAAAGCCGTGCTTGCCGTTCTGCTGGCGGGCAAATAAAACGGTTTTGAATGCCCGCCGCGTGTGCTTTGGGCATCAAGAGCGGAAAGAGTATTTTTTATTTGCAGTTCCGAAACGCCTGCGGAGTTTGGCGGGGCGAAGCCCCTCCATCTGCTAACGCAGACCACTCCGCTGCTTGAAAGCCCCACTGGGGCTTTCATTGCTACGCAACCGCCGCCTTTTCGGAACTGCTTTTTTACGGGAGGGGTCGCGGCGGAAAGCCTCTCAGGCTCACATTCGTTCGCAGTCCCATTTTTGCGCCCCAAAAGGGTGCGCAAGGGCTTTTTTAGGGTTTTTCGGGGCGATTCGATGCATTTCAGGGGCCATTCACGCAGAATTGCTCTACTTTTGCCGCCGTTCGTGGTATACTACAAGCACAGAGCAGTGCTCTGTTTAATATGCCATTCCCATAATTCCTATAGAGCAGAAAACCGTCCGGTAACCGCAAACCGGGCGGTTTTCTGTTTTTGCGGGTGCGTGTGGTGCGCCGGGGCGTTTCAGCGCATTTGCGGGGCGATTCGTGCCCAAAACCGTCCAAAGCGGGCAAAACGTGGTACACTGGGTACAATAAAAACGCCCGGCTTGGAAGGGCGCTTAAAAAGGAGAGGATCTTATGCAAAAACGGCTCATCAGCATGGTTCTGGCGCTGAGCATGGCACTGACCGCAATGCCGCTGCCCGCCCTTGCCCAGAGCGCCCCGCCCGACACCGCCAGCGCTGCCGCACTGGCAGAGGAAAACGGTGATGTCACCGATATCTTTCCAGATGACTGGTCTGGCAAGCCCGCCGGCGACCCCTTCGGCGGCGGCAAAGGCAGCTGGTCCTACGATGAGACCAGCAATACGCTCACCCTGAAAGACGGCACCTTCCGGCTCCGCAATTACGGCTATGACAGCTACAATAATTGCATCCAATGGAACGTAAAGATCGAGCCCGGTGCCACCCTGCAGGAGGCGCGGATCGGCTCGGAATACCATAACGGCTACACCGTGACCAACGCAGGCACTATCTCCGGCGGCACCTTCTACGGCAAGGTGATCTGTGAAGCCGGGGCTGTCATCAGCGGTGGCACCTTTAAGGGAGCTGCCAGAGTTGATGCTGCGGGCGGCGAGGTCACTATTGAAGATGGCACCTTTGAAGAGGGGAGTTATACCAGCGGCGTGACCGTTAAAGCAGCGGGTACCCTTACCATCAACGGCGGCACCTTTAAGGGCAAGCGCACCTGCTCCGTGGATATCGACAATTGTGAAAAGATCGTCATCAACGGCGGCAGCTTTGAAAGCTCGCTCACGGATCTTGAAAGGACAACGGAAATCATCATCAACGGCGGTCTGTTCAACGAAAAGCTGTATGTTGCAGGAGATAAATGTACCGTCAACGGCGGTCTGTTCACCGCTGAAAATGACCCGCTGCCCGAGGGCGCAACCGTCAAGGGCGGCTATTTCACGGCAGAACACACAGGGCTTGTAGCCATCGATGCATCCAAAGACCCGGTGTACCTCCCTGTCGCGGTGGCAGCGGACGGCACGGTGACCAAGTGGTCGGCAGACACTTATGGTACCCTCTATGTCGCTCCCAATACCAGTGTCACCCTGAAGCCCACCCGCAAGCTGGAAAGTGTTTCCAGAGGCGACGACGAGCTGAACTATACTGCCAAGGACGGCGCAGTCAGCTTTACTGTGGGCACGGAAGCTGTCCAGCTCAACAGCGTTACAGTAGGGGAACTGGTCATTGAAAAGAACGGCTTCCCCAAGGGTACGGACGGCGGTGTCTATGGTGCCAAGGGCAACGGCTGGTCCTTTGAACCGAACCACAAGCACGCAGAACTGTTTACAAACGATGTCCCCACCCTGACCATCGAGAAGGGCGCTGTGCTGGACTTCGACAAGGTGACAAATAAGGCCGGTACAGTAAAATTTGCGGTTGAAAACTACGGCACCTTCAGCGGTACGCTGAACTCCACCCGGTATGTGTACAACAAAGAGGGCGGCGTCATCACGGATGCCAAGCTGAACAGCGCGCAGAGCCTTTACAATGACGGCCTTGTGGAGGATTCGGTGCTGTGCTTTGATTACATCGGCAACGGTTGGCGCGACCCGGCGCAGCCCGCTACCATCCGCAACTCTGCGCTGGATATCACCGGCTGGCTGCTGGCCAACATGGCTTCCAATAAGGCTGTACTGGACGGCTGCTATAACAGCGCCGGTTACACCGGCACTGCCGTGATCGGCAACGGCGGCACGGTCAAAAACAGTAAGAGCACCCTGAAGCTGCCAGTGAAAAATACGGCTGGCGCGAGTTACCAGCCCACCATTGACGGCGGCGAGTACACCGTTGTCTATAATGAGGGCGGCATCATTCAGGGCAGCCCCATCATCCACGCGCTGGTGGCAAAGGATACCAAGGACCTGAACGGCGCTGCGGATTACTACACCCTGAACTACACTGCACCGGAAGATGCCGAGTACGCTGAAAAATACATCAACGGCATCAATGGCATGATGGAGGGTATTTGGGACGCAAAAACCTCCACCCTCTACGTTGACACCGATCAGGATACCATCTCGGTCATCACCCACGCGCCCATCAAGAGCGTGAACGGCGTAGCTTATAGCGGCTCTGTGCGCTATGATACAGAGCGCTACACCAGCACCATCGACCTGAGTAAGTATAACATCCCGCAGACCCATATCCTCAACCTGAGCGCCACCGGCGAGGGCGCGGCAGCGCTGCCGCCGGCAGACCCCGCAGACTTTGCCTTTGTCCTGCCCAACGACCTGACCTATGACGGCAACCCCAAGAGGGTGGAAGTGGACGTTCGGGACAGCGCCACCAAGAAATACGGCGCTGTTACCGTGACCTACAAGCAAAATGGTGTAGCACTGAACGGTGCTCCCGTTGAGCCGGGCACTTACACCTTTACCGCGAATGTAGCAGCTACCGCCACCTGTGCGGGCGGTGATGTGACCCCGAAGTATAACACGTTTACCATCCAGAAGGCCGCACTGAACCCCGCAGACTTTACCGTGACAGAGCCCACTGACCTGACCTATGACGGCAGCGCCAAGGAAGTAACCGTTAAGAACACCAGTGATAAGGACTACGGCGAGATCACCGTGACCTACAAGCAGAATGGTGAAGCACTGAACGGTGCTCCTACTGAACCGGGCGAATACAGCTATACCGTCACCGCCGCAGGCAGCGCACGGTATGTGGGCGGCACTGTTAAAACAGGCTCGTTCCGCATTACAAAAACAGGCACGATCGACCCTGAACCGGAAAAGACCTATCAGCTTACCGTTGCCGGTGCGGACATCACCCTGCCCGAGGATGCAGACGTCAGCGCCCTGAAAGCAGGACAGCTGGTCAGCCTGACTGCTTACCCGGACACCGACACCGTGCACTTTGCCCAGTGGGTAGTGAGCGGCGCTGACGGCGCACTGAGCCCGGCAGACCTGATGGATGCCGCAGACGAACCGCTGAAAGAGGATGCCTTTAAGCAGCGCACCCTGACCTTCAGAATGCCCGCAAAGAGCCTGACGATCACCGCCGAGACCACCACGGTGGAGCAGCCAGAGCAACCGCCGGAGGAGGACAGCACCGAGTACAGCCCGCTGCAAACGGTGGGCATTCTGGCCGGTACAACGGCAATGTTTGCTGGCTGCGCAGTGATCGGCTACGAGGCCGTTACCGGCAGCATCCTTGCAGACCTGCTGCCCAAGGGCACGGCCATCCCGAGCACCCGGGAGCAGCTGGCAGTGCTGCTGTGGAGCACCGCAGGCAAACCTGAACCCGCTGCACCCGCTGTTTACAGCGATGTAGCCGAGCCTGACACCGCCAAGGCAGCCCGCTGGGCTGTGGAGGCCGGGCTGCTGCCCGACATGGGCGAGGGCGTCTTTACGCCCGGCAAGCGTGTGACCAAGGTACAGGTCATCCGTGCTTGGAGCCAGCTGAAAAAGCTGGGTCTGGCGAAATAACCATTGCCATCTCCTGATCGATCCTTTCCAATAAGCACAGCAAGGCCGTCCGGCGAATGCCGGACGGCCTTGTTGTGTTGTGTAGGAGGGGATTCCCCGCAGCGCCGCCGCTTCCGCAGGAAGCAGGCGCTGTAAATGCCGTTTGCCATTACGACCCCACCCGTGAAAATGGGATAGCGGAGCGTCCGCAGACGCTCCGCTATCCCGAAAATTAAAATAATTCTTCCGCTGAATATGCCCAAAGCGCAGCGGAGGGCATTTCAAATCGTCTCCACCCCGGGACACCCGGCGGCCCGCCATGCGGCGCACAGCACCTCTTTTTCCGGCTTGGAAAGCTTTTTCAGGGCGGCTTCCCGGCGCAGGGCGGCGCGTTTGTCCGCGCAGCGCTCTAGATAGGCAAAGCCTACCGCGCCGTGGGCGCGGGTGTAGCGGGCACCTTTGCCGCTCTGGTGCGCTTTCAGCCGGGCGGCGGGGTGGTTCGTCCAACCGGTGTACAGCTGCCCGCCGGTGCAGCGCACCATGTAGACGTAGGCGGCGTCAGGCAAGGCGTCCATTGTTTTTCAGTACCTGACGACAGGCGGCAAGGGCGGTCTCCTTGTCCTTGGCAGTGATGAGAAAGCGGCTGGCGTGGCAGAAGCTGATGCCCGGGATGCCGCTCTTCTGCTCGATGACCTCCTGCGGCTGCCCCGCCCAAGACTGGGGGAAGGGCAGCTTGGACTTTTTGGTCTTGTGGTCGGTGACGCACTGGGCGCTCCACCCGCCGCGCTGGCTGGGGTACACCACAAACAGGGCGTCGGTCTTGTACAGGCCGTTTTTCCACGGCAGATAGCAGGGCAGCACCACGATGCCGTCGCGGGAGCTGCGGTAGGCCTGCTGTACTTTTTCGTCCGCGCGGTTCACGGCGTTGGCGCTGTCGATCTGGTTTTCCAAGATCTGCTTTGCCACAGCCACCGCCTTGAAAAAGCAGCTGTCCTGATCCTCTTTGGAGTCCCACACCGGGTTGAAAAAGCCAATGGCATCGCACAGGCTGTTCTGCTCGCCGGTGTTGTCGTTCAGGTCCAGCGGCTGGATGAAGTTTTCGTCGATGAGCCGCGCCTGCCGCTCGCCCACAAGGCCGGGCCCAAGCACCCGCCACAGCAGACCAAAGGCTGCGTAGGGCACGCCGTTTGCGCGGTACTCCCGGGGCTCCTGATGGTGGTCGAACATCCCAAAGCCGATATCGTACACGATGCCGTCAAAATCGTCAGGTACGGTAAAGCCGCGGGTGATCTTGATATCCGGGCGCAGAATTTGCAATAGCGCCGTTGCAAACACGTCATCGGCATGGAACTTGCCGGCGTGGGTAAAACCGTTTGCGGGAATTTTCATGGATTTGATACCTCTTCTTTACTTTCAGATACACCTTAGTTTTGTCTGGTATCAGTATAGCACAATCCCGCCCGTGGGACAACAAAAAGGAACGGCAGCGCCGCCGTTCCTTTTCTGTGAAAATGCGTTTGGAGCGCTCCGCAGAGCGCGACAAACGCGAAATTATAAATAATTCTTCCGCTAAACATGGCTAGAGCGAAGCGGAAGCCATTTTTAATCGTTCTGCAACAAAAAAGGCTGCTGCACAGCGGTTTGTGCAGCAGCCTATAACAGCTTTGCGTTACAGCGCCGAGTAGCCGAAGCTGTTCACCAGCGCATCGATGTGCTGCCCGGCCTTGCACAGGGGGCAGTCGCGGGAGTCGAAGCTGGCGTAATCCGGCAGACTGGTGGGGTCGAAGATAGAGGTGACCGGGTAACCCAGACACTCGTGGGTGGTGGCAAAAATAGCCGAAAGCCCGGCCACGATGCCGCCGTAGTAGTTTACGGCCTCCACGGCTGCCTGAATGGTGTAGCCGGTGGTGATGGATGCCGCCAGAATGAGGACGTGCTTGCCCTTGACCATGGGAGCAAGATTGTCCCGCAGAATGATCTGGCTGCCGGAAGTGTATTCCGGGGTGACGATGTAGATGGTCTTGTGGGCGTTCATATTGGTAAAGCCGTCCTTGGTCAGCTCATTGGCAAGGCAGGTGCCGATGACCTGTGTGCCGTCCAGACAGAGCACGGTATCCACGATGGTGCTGTGCTGGTAAGCGCTGACCAGCTCCTTTGCCACGGCTTTTGCCTCGGAAAGGCGGGCCTTTTGGGTGGTCACGTCGATGTAATAGTTGATGTGGCTGTGGCTGGTGGCAAAATGTCCCTTGGCCACCCGCAGGAACAATTCGCTTTTGCTGGTGGGAAGCTTGACCATGTTGATCATTGTACAGCACTCCTTTTTTCACCGGGCGCAGCTGCGCCGCAAAATACAAAACAGCGCGGCAACCTATTTTGGTCGCAGCGCTTATTTTTCTTCTCTGCTTCTTTATTGTACTGAAAAAAGCCGCTGTGCACAAGACACAAACCTGACGAAAAACCTTGCTTTTTTACAGACATATCGCCGAAAACTTGGATGCAAAGGCCGCTGCCGCCCGGAATGCTGCACCGCAAAGGGGGCACAGCGGCAAGACCGGTACGGCGGTAGGGGAGGAACGCGCTTTTTTGCGCAACACGGAAAATTTTGCAAAAAGGGACTGGTATTTTTGCGGGTTTTGAGTATAATATAAGAGATAGTTCAAATTTGAAGTAAAAGGAGAATCACATCCATGGCACAGGCAAAACAGGATATGGGCTCTGGCAGCGTAAAAAAGCTGATGCTGCAGCTCATGATCCCGGCGGTCGTTGCACAGGTGGTCAACCTGCTGTATAACATCGTGGACCGCATTTACATCGGACATATTGCCGGCATCGGCGCGGCAGCGCTGACCGGCGTGGGACTGTTCACCCCCATCCTTATGCTGCTGAACGCGTTCGCCATGCTGGTGGGCGCGGGCGGCGCACCCCGCACCGCCATTGCGCTGGGACAGGGCGACAAGGAGCAGGCAGAGAAGATCATCTCCAACAGCTTTACCATGCTGCTGCTCTTTTCAGTGGTGCTGACCGTGGTGTTCTACGCTGGAGCACCCACCCTGCTGCGGCTCTTCGGTGCCAGTGACGCCACCCTGCCCTATGCGCTGAGTTACAGCCGCATCTACATTCTGGGCTCGGTGTTTGTGCTGCTGGTGCTGGGCATGAACCCCTTCATCACTACGCAGGGCTTTGCCAAGACCAGTATGCTTACCACCGTCATCGGTGCGGTCATCAACATTATCCTCGACCCGATCCTGATCTTTGGTCTGGGTCTGGGCGTGCGGGGCGCTGCCATTGCCACCGTGCTCAGTCAGGCCGTGGGCGCGGTGTGGATCCTGCACTTCCTCACCGGCAAAAAGACCATCCTGCGCCTGCGCAAGGACTGTATGCGCCCGGAAAAGAAGGTCATCCTGCCGGTGATGGCGCTGGGCATCTCCACCTTTGTGATGATGTCCACCGAAAGCCTGCTGTCCATCAGTTTCAGCTCCAGTCTGGCGCGGTACGGCGGCGACGTGGCTGTGGGTGCCATGACCGTCATCACCAGCGCTTCCCAGCTGTGCACCCTGCCCATTCAGGGCATCTGTCAGGGCGGTCAGCCGGTGATGAGCTTCAATTTCGGCGCAGGCAAAAAGCTCCGCGTCAAGGAGGCGTTCCGCTTCCAGCTGCTGCTGTGCGGCTGCTACACCTGCCTGTTCTGGCTGCTCATGATGCTGGCGCCGGGGGCTGTGGCGGGCATCTTCACCTCGGATACGGCGCTGATCGACTACACCACATGGTCCATGCGCATCTACATGGCAGGCATCTTTGCCATGGGCTTCCAGATCGCCTGCCAGCAGAGCTTTATGGCGCTGGGTCAGGCCAAGGTCAGCCTGCTGTTGGCCTGTCTGCGCAAGATCATTTTGCTGATCCCGCTCATCTTCATCCTGCCGCACCTGCTGCCGAACCCGGTGTTCGGCGTCTTTCTGGCAGAGCCGGTCAGCGATATTCTGGCGGCTACCATTACCACCATCACCTTCTTCTCCCGCTTCAACGGTATTCTGGAGCGTGGCGCTGCAAAGGTGTAACGCATACGATTGGAATGCGCGCCGCTGTGCTCTGCGCATAATCAGTGGAAAAACTATTTTTAATAGAACAATGCCGGAGCGTCTGCGGACGCTCCGGCATTGTATTTTCACAGAGGGGGTCGTAATGACAAACGGCATTTGCGCCGCGCACTCCCAATTACTTTTCAGCTACTGCCATCTCTGGCTCACCCAGAGCCAGCACCTTCGTCAGTTCGGCCTGCACCTTGGCGTTGGTGGCATCGGTGACGGCCAGCACGTCGGAGTAGAACTTTTCCATCTCGTCACGGGTGGAGAAGGTGGCTACATACATCTGGTTGCCCATGGCACCGGACAGTGCCTCGGGGATGCGGTCCACCATGCGCATGTTGTCCTGATACTTCTGCATCAGCTGCTCGTGGCTGTAAACGAAGCTCTTGCCATCCCGGCGGCCGACAAAGGCGCAGTAATAGTGCTCACCCACCGGCATATCGGTGCCGCCGAAAGCGATCATGTCCGCCCAGATCTTGTACACGTTGGTGGAACGGGCAAAGTCGATCATGTCCGGGGTAAAGCCGCCGCAGGGGCGCATGTTGACTTCCAGCGCCACGAGCTGGCCTTTTTTGCCCATGCTGGCCTGATCCTCGGTCATGCGGAAGAACTCGAAGTGGACAAAGCGGCTCTTCACCCCAAAGCTCTTGACGGCGGCACGGCCTGCGGCGCGGGTGTCCTCCGGCAGATCCTTGATGATGTAGTAGATGGAGTTGTCATCGTTGTTCACGATGTCCATGATGGACACCGGGCTTACGTTGCCCGCCTCAAAGATGGGGTTGCCGTGGGCGTCGATGATGGCATCGTAGCTGTTCACCTCGGCACGGACGAACTCCTCCATGATGTAGGCCACATCCGGGTGCTCTTTTTCCTTGTAAGCCAGAAATTCTTCCAGTTCCTTGTCGGTGGAAAGGCGGTGGGTATCCGAAGCACCCACGCCGTTGTCCGGCTTGACTACCACCGGGTAGCCCACCTGCGCCACAAAGGCCTTGCAGCCTGCAAAGTCATCCACCATGTGGTAGCGGGCGGTGGCGATCCCGGCCTTCTGATAGTACTCCTTCATCTTGCTCTTGTACTTGATGCGGGGCATATCAGAGGTCTGGAAGCCGCTGGTAATGTGGAAATCGGTGCGCAGGGCGGCATCCCGTTCCAGCCAGTATTCATTGTTGGACTCCAGCCAGTCGATGCGGCCATACTTGAAGGTAAAAAAGGCCACGGCGCGGTACACCTCGTTGTAGTTTTCCAGACTGTTCACCTTGTAGTATTCGTTCAGGCTTGCCTTCAGTTCGGGCTTCAACTCCTCGTAGGGCTGGTCGCCGATGCCCAGCACGTTCAGGCCGTTGTTCTTCAGCTCCCGGCAGAACTGCCAGTAGTTCGTGGGGAAGTTGGGGGAGATAAAAATAAAGTTCTGCATAGTATTTGTTGATTCCTCTTTCCGTTACCTCTATGATTGCAATGCCCCTGCGGGGCGGGACAGACTTTAATATTGGGAAACAACGGCGCGTCCATGGACGCGCCGTTGTGCCATTTTCACGGGATGGGTCACTGCTGGCCCAGAATGTAGGGCATATAGTATGCCACCTGCTTATACCACCAGTTCCAGTCGTGGTTGACATCGTGACCCCACAGGTCTACCCAGATGGGGATATGCTTTGCTTCAAAGATGCGCTTGAGCAGCCATGTGGTGTCCGGCTGTTCCCAGTCGCCCTGACCGCAGCAGATGACCGCCTTCTGATTGCGGAACAGCTGCATATAGGGGTGATCCTCCGGGAAGTTCTTCATGTAGTCCACGGGGGAGTTCATGTACACCAGCTCATCCATATAGTCGCCAAAGCCGTAGTGAGCGGTGTAGATGCCGCTGAGTGCCAGACAGCCGCAGAAGATATCCGGGCGGCGCAGGTACAGGTTTACCGCGTGGGTGGCGCCCAGACTGCAGCCGAAGGCGATGATGCCGGGCAGGTCGCTCCAGCCGTTGCGCTGCTGCGCCAGATGCTGAAGCATCGGAGCGACCTCGCGGGTGATGTAGCGCAGCCACTGCTCATAGCGGCGGATGCGCCAATAGGGGTTGCCCTGTGCGTCCGACCATGTTTCCTGATCCATGGTGTCGATGGAAAGCACCATGATCTGCCCGGACTCGATCCACGGGGCAAGGGCGTCGGTCATGTGGAAGTTTTCAAAATCGAAAAAACGGCCGTCCTGACAGGGAATATACAGCATCGGGCGGCCAGCGTGGCCGTAAAGCTTGCACTCCATATCCCGTCCCAGTTCCGGACTGTACTCCTTGAAATACTGCATCTCCATGGTGTTTCCTCCTTTGATGTTGTCGTGCTATGGTGTCGCCCTTCTTTTACTCCTCTACCTCATACAGCAGGGTGTGGAACACGAAGGGCAGCTGTTTTTCCCAGCTGACTTCGCTGTGGGTGCCGCCGGGCACGATGCGGCTGGTCAGGTGGATGCCCCGGGTCATCAGCTTGCCGCTCAGGGCAGAAAACTGTCGGCGGATGCCCTCGTGGTTGCCCATCTCCCGGGAGCCGTAGTCCATGTACAGCACCGTGCCGGGGGCAAGCTTTGCACGCCCCACAAGGCCGGAAAGCTTATCCGGTGCCACCCAGATAGAGGGGGAAAGTGCTGCGGCACGGCTGTAAGTATCGTTATATTGCAGCAGGGCATACAGGCTCATCAGTCCACCCATGCTGCTGCCGCCGATAAAGGTATTTGCCCTGTCCGGCAGGGTACGGAAATTCTGGTCGATCAAAGGCTTGAACCGGTGGATGAACCAGCTCATAGTGGCCTGTCCCTTGCCGTCAAAGTGGCCGTAGGTGGCGTCATCGAAGCGGTAGGGGGAATACTCCACCAGACGCTCGTTGTTTGCCCCGGCGTTGCACTCGATGGCCGCCACAATCAGCGGGGTGTCGGTATAGTCCAGATAATCTGCCACGCCCCAGCTTTTGCCGTAGGTGGCATCCTCGTTGAAAAACACGTTCTGCCCATCGAACATATACAGCACGGGGAACCGGCGCTCCGGCTGTGCCTCGTACATGGTGGGCAGATAGACATACGCCCGGCGCTGCTCGGTGCCGTTGACCGCCGGGTAACTCATGCTCCATTTTTTGATCATGGTGCTTCTTTCCTCTCAAATCTTCCTGCAAGGAGCACAGGCGGCAAGCCCACGCCCTTTATAGGTAGTGTAGCACCATGCGGCGGGAATTGCAATCTTTATGCGCAAAGGGGCGGCGGGACGATTTGGAATGGCTTCCGCTTGCGCTTTAGCCATATTCAGCGGAAATATTATTTATAATTTCGCAATTCTGGAAAATCTGCGGATTTTCCAGAATTGCCTTTTCACGGGAGGAGCCGTGACGGCAAACGGCATCTGCGGTGATGCAAAAGGGACTGTTGCCCCAGACGGTGTGCAGCAGTCCCTTAAAAAGCCGTAGGGTGACAGGCGGCTCAATATTTCTTTTCCACAGGCACGATCCAGCCCTTGGTATCGGGGATCTTGCCCCACTGCATACCGGTCATGGTGTCGTACAGCTTCTGGGTGACAGGGCCGATCTTGCCGTCGCCGATAAAGGCGTGCTCGCCCTTCCAGACCAGCTCCTTGACGGGAGAGACGACAGCGGCAGTACCGGTGCCGAACACCTCTTCCAGCTTGCCTTCGCGGGCAGCTGCCATGATGTCGGCAATGGCGATCTTGCCCTCGACGACCTCGTAGCCCCAGTCCTTCAGCAGCTCGATGCAGCTGCGGCGGGTGACGCCGGGCAGCACGGTGCCCACGGTAGCAGCGGTGTAAACCTTGCCGTCGATCTTGAACATGATGTTCATGCTGCCAACTTCTTCAACGTACTTCTTCTCCACGCCGTCCAGCCACAGCACCTGTGCGTAGCCTTGCTCCTCGGCCAGCTCACCGGCCTTGATGGAAGCGGCGTAGTTGCCGCCGCACTTGGTAAAGCCGGTCAGACCCGGGGCTGCGCGGATATACTCGTCCTCCACGTAGATGCGCACCGGGTTGATGCCCTCGGCGTAGTAAGCGCCGGAGGGAGCGCAGATGATGCAGAAGATATAGTGCTTGGAGGCGTGCACGCCCAGACCCACATCATTGGCAAAGATGAAGGGACGGATGTACAGGGAAGCGCCGTCGGTGTGGGGCACCCAGTCGCGGTCCACATCCACCAGAGCCTCAACGGCCTGAATGTAGTCCTCTACCGGGATCTTGGGGATGCACAGACGGTCGGCAGAATCCTGAAAACGCTTGGCGTTGCAGTCCGGGCGGAACAGCTGCACGGTGTCGTCGGCGGTGCGGTAGGCCTTCATGCCCTCAAAGATCTCCTGTGCGTAATGGAACACCACGGTAGCGGGGTCCAGCTCAAAGGGACCGTAAGGGACGATGCGGGCATCGTGCCAGCCCTCACCCTCGGTGTAATCCATGACGAACATGTGGTCGGAGAACTTTTTGCCGAAGCCGAGCTTCGTCTCATCGGTGGGCTTTGCCTTGGGCGTAGCCGTGCGGGTGATCTTGATATCCAACATAGTGAGTTTCCCTCTTTCCTTTTATGCGCGTGCGCACGATTTCCGGCGCTTTATGACACAAATGTTGGTTTCTATTATAATATTCCCAGCCGGTTTTGCAAGGAATCGCAAAATGTTTCATCTTTCCACCGGTAAAGTTGCACCAGATTGTGAGCACAATGGTGTGCAAACTGCCAAATCTATGGTACAATAGGGGCACAGAGCACTTTTGCGGGGCACAGCCCCGCTTTTCTATGGAAGGAGCATACTGCCATGATCGACAGCGTTATTTTTGATATGGACGGCCTGATGTTTGACACCGAGCGGGTCTGGGCTACCCTGTGGGAGCCTGCACTTGCCACCCTTGGGCTTTCTTATAAGGAAGGGCTGGACGTTGCCGCCCGCGGCACGGCAGGGGACACCATGCGGGCGGTGCTGCGCCGCTTCTACGGGGAAAACTGCGACACGGATGCTATCATCGAGGCGCTGCATGCACAGGCGGAAAAGGCGTTTCAGGCACCGCCGCCCAAAAAGCCCGGACTGGACGAAATTCTGACATGGCTGGACGCGCAGCACATCCCCATGGCGGTGGCTTCCTCCAGCCGGATGGCGTCGATCCGGCATCATTTGGACGGCTGGGGCTTGACCCACTACTTTAAAGTGATCGTCTCCGGCGAGCAGTTCTCGGCGTCCAAACCCGACCCGGAAATTTTTCTGCGCGCTGCGGAAGCGCTGGGCACTGTGCCCAGCCGCACCCTTGTGCTGGAGGACAGCTACAACGGCGTGCGCGCCGGTGCCAACGGGCGTTTTATCACCGTGATGGTGCCGGACATGTCACCCGCCAATGACGAGATGCGCCGTCTGTACACCGCCGAGTGCCGCGATCTGTACGAGGTGCTGGACAGGTTGCAGAAGGGGAGGTTCTGAGTGAGTGATGTTCTCTTTTGACACCAAAAGAGAACCAGAAAAGTGCGTGCTCCGTGGGGAAAGTTTCTGCTTGCCTTCAGCGTGCAGGGACGCTCCGCTGGGCCAGAGGTAGGGAGGGGTGTTCCGATTCCCCCCTCCCTACC
>OLPV01000742.1_pt1 | contig 26496 bp, 20 predicted proteins | sample 1671961 | NCBI WGS metagenome assembly OLPV01 (sample SAMEA3136630, study PRJEB25190) | human gut metagenome | biome: human gut; feature: human-associated habitat; material: faeces | place: Austria | collected 2013
CGGCCCCGCGACGGGCAATCGCCCCGAGGGTCAAGGCGGCCCTGCTTAAGACGCGCCGTATATCTCGTCCTTGCTTCTCTTCATTCCTGCGTTCCTGCGCGGCTCCGTCGTTTTCGGCGGGGCCGTTCTCGCTCTAGGCATCGTTGCGGCAATCGAGGTATTCCCTGAATCGTTCTACGGCGAGCGACGGTGAGCTCGTTTTGCGCGTCAGGAAGCCAAGCGTTCGAAAAGCCCGAGGGGCGAGGGGACGCGTGGCGATGCGATAGGGCACGCGCCGTAAAACAAGGCTTGGAAGAATGCTTACGGCGAGGCCATTTTCGACCATGGACATCACGGCATAATCGTCCCAAGTGGTGAAACTTGCGTTCGGCATGTGTTCGAGCCCTGCGAAAATTTCAGCGACCTCGTCGTTTTCGTCGCGCTTAAGCTGGATGAACGCCTCATCGGCAAATGCTTCGACGGGTATTTCTTCCAACTTTGCAAGTTCATGGTCGGCGGGAAGCACGGCGCGCAACTCGTCTTGCTCAAGGGGCGTTTCGTTTAAGAGATAGCGGGCCGGCAATCGGGAGAATGCGCAGTCGATGCGCCCGCTTGCCAGTGCGCCTTCGAGTTCTTCGTAATCGCCTAGGAACAATTCGTAGCGAATGCCGGGGTAGTCGGTCTGAAATGCCGCGATGATTTTCGGCAGCCAATGGGTTGCGATGCTCGAGATGGTCCCTATTCGAATGAGACCCGAATCGAGGTTGTGGACTTCAGCCACGCGCGTCTCAAATGATTGGTGCGCGGCGACCACCTCGTGTGCCGCTGGAAGCAAGACTTGGCCTTCGGCGGTAATCTGAACGCCCGAACGCGACCTCTCAAATAAGGTGGCGCCGCATTCGCGCTCTAAATCGATGATGATTTTGCTGACGGCCGATTGGGAATAGCCCATTCGGGCAGCAGCTTTCGTGAAGCTGAGCTCATCTGCGACGAGGCAAAATGCCTCAAGGTGCTGGATGTCGTACATGGGTTTATCCTTTGTAGAATTCCAAAATGTCATGTAAAACATAATAAACATGAAAAATAGGAATAACAAGCAGTTCGCTTCGTGCGGCGCCATGCCCGGAAGAAGGTGATCTGCGGCGGGGAAGATCAACATAGGCGCGACGGCGGTGTTTTCGCGATTGGGGCTCTTGGTATGAACGATGACGGCATGTGCGGTTTTCGGTGCTTCGGTTACATCGTTGGCTTTCTTGTCGCAACGATTGCGGCATGCAGCTGCCTTGAGCCGGCGGTTTTGGCTGCTCGTGCGGGCGAGCGCGTTCATCCGCCTTTGATTGGCGCGACAAAATGGATGTGGGTTGCTCTGGGCGATTGGATGGAGGGGCGCTTGTCTCATTTGGCACGATGCGCGGTTTTTGCTAGGCTCAGAGCGTTGATTATTGGGAAGAAGAGGGAAAGGCGCGCATGGGAAGTTTTAGGAATGCGGCATGGCGTGCGCGCGACTTCTTCCGACGCGATGCTGTGCTGGCAATCGCGTGCGTGCTCGCAGCGGCGTCGTGCGCAGCGGTTCCGCCCGATGCGGGCTATGCCGACTATATTGACTGGCGCACAATTGGCCTGCTGTTTTCCCTTATGGTCGCCACATCGGGCCTGGCGTGCGCGGGCGTGCTGGCGCGGGCGTGTCGCGCGTTGGTTCGCGCTTGCAAAAGCGGCGGTGTGCTTATCGCGGCGCTCGTGGGGCTTACGTTTTTTGTGAGCATGGTGGTCACCAACGACGTGGCGCTTGTGGCCTTCGTGCCGCTCGCCCTTGCCGCCTTGCGCGAGGCGGGCCTTGTGCGTCGACTTGCGTTCGCCATAGCATGTATGACCGTCGCGGCGAACGTAGGCAGCATGCTCACGCCCATTGGCAACCCGCAGAACATCTATCTCTTAAGCGTATCCGGCATGAGCGCGGTGAAACTCGTGGGCATCATGGTTCCGTATTCTGCCGCGGCATTCGTGTTGCTTGCGGCGGCTATCGGCATTGCCGAATTGCGTGATCGCAAACGTTTCAAGCATATTCCGTCACAGATGGCGGGCGTAAATCCGAAGGCGCCGCAAGAGTCGTTCGCGCTGCGCGATGTGCTGCCGTGGATTGCGCTTTTTGCGATGTGCCTGCTGTGCGTGGCGCGCATCGCGCCGGTATGGCTGGTCGTTGTGGCGGCGATCGCTCTCGCGCTCGCTTTCGACATGCGCGCGCTTCGTCATGTTGACTATGCGTTACTGTTCACATTCGTCGCGTTCTTTGTGTTTGTGGGTAACGTCGCGCGCATTGAGGTGGTGCGCGAAGCAGTGGCCGCGCTGGTCTATGGGCGTGCCTTGCTCGTAGGCGTTGTTGCAAGTCAGATTATCTCGAACGTTCCGGCTGCGATTCTTGTCTCGGGTTTCACGACCGATTGGCCGGCGCTGCTTGTGGGCGTGAATATCGGCGGCTTGGGAACGCTTATCGCTTCTATGGCGAGCCTCATTTCGTATAAGCAGCTCGCCGTGGCATATCCCGAACTCAAGACTTACTACTTCCGCTTATTCACGGGATTGAACTGCGCGTTTCTCGCTGCATTGCTTTTGCTAGCGACGGCGATAGCCTAACGAGGTCCTTGTTTCCGGCGGCGCTTTGCTGCTCATGCTGTGGCTGCTCGCACAGATATTGTTCGCGTGGTTGCAGCCGTTCTCATCGTTGGTCGTTGCTGCTTGCATCGTTGCTGCGTGCGCCGCCGTTGGGGTTAGGATTGTTCGTGCTGCGTCTATTCGAGCAACTGTTGTGCGGCGCATCTTGCTACTCGCGTCTTTTTTCGCTGCGGCGTTTTCCTCGCAGGCTCCTGGGTTTGTTCAAAATGGGCCTCGAATGTGGTGTTCTTTAGGTGGAGAAGAAAGCGTGCGTATCTCATCAAGGAATCTACCTGGGGTTATGTTGAGCTGCAACGAAGGCGATGTCGGTTTGGTAGCTGAGGTGCGGAAAAAATGCCACATTCGAGGCCAGTTTTGAACACTTTTGAACATTTCGTCTCGGGGTTCCATCCGAGGGCTTCGTCCCGTGGGCCTTTGCCTGCGTGTCGTTCCATGGTCTCGTTTTGGGGTCTCATCTCGTGCGGTTTGAGACTCGAGACGTTCCCTGGCGGCCGCATTCGTGCGCAGCTTGGTTTTCTAAAAAAGAAAAAAGAAAGGCGAAACATAAGCTTCGCCTTGATGAATGATGAACGCTTGCGCCTCTGAGATTCGGGGCGCATATCTGCTTGAGTGGTAGGGCTTGGGCGCGTTGCCTGTTGCGCATGCGGGCGAAGTGACCAATCGTGAGCCTCTACCATCTTGAGCGCGGCTGCCGCTGCGCACCGTGCCTTCGGCCAAGTCTACGGACGCAGGCCGCTGCCGCCCTGGACGGTGATGGTTTCGCCGGAAACGTAGGCCGACAAATCGCTCGCGAGGAATACGGCCACGCCGCCGATGTCGGTTTTCGGGTCGCCGAAACGTCCCAGCGGAATGCCCTTGATGGTGGCGGCGAACGTGTCGGGGTAGGCTTCCTTCCATGCTGCGAGCTGCTCGGTCATCGCCAGCGGGCAAATGCAATTTGCGCGCACGCCGTCGGGACCCCACTCGGTGGCGGCGACGCGCGTCATGCCGCGAATGCCTTCCTTTGCCGCGGCATAGCTTGACTGGCCGGGCTTGCCGAACAGGCCGGCGCCGCTCGCCAGGTTGATGACGCAACCCTTCGTCTTTTTGAGCTCGGGGAAGGCGTGCTTCATATAGAAGAAGGCTCCGTACAGGCCCGTATTGATGGCCAGGTCGAAATCTTCTTTCGTGTGATCAATAAGGTTGGTGCCGCTCTTAGAGGCCTGAGCGTTGTTCACCATAACGTCAAGTTTGCCAAAATGCTCGATGCACTTTGCGACAGCCGCCTCGACCTGAGCCTCGTCAGAGCCCTCGGCAACGGTGTAGGCAACATCGGCGCCGTATTCGCCCTTAAGCTTTTCAGCCGCTTCGGCCAGACGCCCCTCGGTGCGGCCGGTAATAAACAGGCTTGCACCCTGTTCGGCGAACGCGCTCGCAATGCCGAAACCGATTCCCTTGCCGCCGCCGGTGATAATGGCGACCTTTCCATCCAAAAGACCCATGGGGCACCCCTTTCGATTGCTTTTCTTGGAATGCTACAGCGCAAGTGTCAATTTGGTGTGGGGAAGGCGTGAAGGGAGGATAACGGGTCGATTTCAACGGAGCGGCGGCGGAACGTGCGCTGCTAGGATGAGCGAAATCAAACTGTTTGACCGTATTCTGGGGAGATAGATGAATTCAATGAACGAACAGCCGACGGAGCGCGTGGCGAACGGTGTTGGAAGCGGGAGCGCAAGCGCCCAATCCTCGATGCGCTCGGCCGATGCGTCGCTTGAGGCGACGCGTGCCATCCCCGTGCGTCAGGTTGTTTCGTATTCCCCCGACCAGTCGTTTTCCTCGCAGCCGACGATCGCTTCGCACCCCGTTGCGCGGGCCGAGGAAACGGCGCGCATGAGTGCCCAGCCCGCAACCGGCGGTGGATATGTGCGCGACCCCTTCGAGCCAAGCACGCCGGATCCAGTCACATTCCCGCAGCAGTCGTGCGCCCCGGGCTCAACCGCTCCTGTCGCGACGCGCTATTCGGAAAGTTCCCGTATGAAGAAAAAGCAACCTCTTGCCGTGATTTTCATTGGCGCCGTGGTGGCGTTGGCCGCGTGTGCGTTTGTGCTCTTCCATACGAGCGACACGGCGGGCTCGGCCGTAACGCTCGGCGGAGGCGTCACCCAGGCGCAGCGCAGCGAGGCGGAATCGGGCGAGTCATCTTTCAAAACGCCAGGCGTGCAGCAGAATGCTGCGACGCTCACGGTCGATACGTCCGATTTGGCGGGCGAGAAGTGGTCTAATGCGAAGAAGATTCTCGAGGTGCGCGGCGCCGATGTGGGCTCCATCGTGGTGCTGACCGACGACGGCAAAGATGTGTGGGATGCCTCGAATTGGACGGTTGAATCCATCGCGGTGGAAGACGGGGCGCTTACGGCCCATTTGATGCATGACTCGGGCTCGGGCGTAGCCGACGCCGTGTCGGGCGCTTTGGAAAACGGGGCGACCGAAACAGCCGGAGGCGTGCTCGATGCCGCGGGCGAGGCGGTGAAATCGGCGGGCGAGACCGCTGCGGAAAAGGCGACTGACTTTATCGGATCGCTGTTCTAGTGGCGGTCGGAATCTAGGGGTCGATCGGGTATTGATGAGGGTGCCTGATAGGTGGAACGTAATGTCACTCGGGGCATCTGATAGGCGGTTTGTGACGCGGAGGCCCCGCTATCGGTGTCGAACAATCATTCGACAGCCGTCGGAGGTGCTGCCTCGAATCTCGAGAGCGTCTTGCGAACCGCGATCCACTTCAAGATACAAGTCGTTCCAAGAGCCGTGGCTCGCCTCGTGACGCGCTGGCGACCGGCGAGCTGTAATTGCCGCTTTCGACTTCGGCGCGTAGCGCTTCGTTCCGTCACGCTGTCCCGCATAGCAGCAAAGGACGCTGTGGGCGCGAGAGAGCATGCGAGGTTTCCCGCCAGCGCCGCTTTCTTATATGATGGCAGCGTTTGAAGAAAGGACGTGCATTCATGATTCGACTGAATAACGACTACTGCCATGGCGCGATACCCGAAATTCTCGAGGCGCTGCAGACGACGAATTCAGAAGCGTATGCGGGCTACGAGCTCGACGAATGGTGCGAGCGGGCTGGCTCGCTCATTAAGGAGGCGGCTGCATGCCCCGATGCCGCGGTGCACTACATCGTAGGTGGAACGCAGGCCAACGTCGCGTTCATCGCACATGCGCTTCGCCCGTGGGAGAGTGTCGTGTGCGCCGATTGCGGGCATATCAATGTTCACGAGACGGGCGCAACCGAGCATATCGGCCACAAATGCGAAACGGTTCCCGCGCGCGACGGCAAGCTCGCCGCTTCCGATTTGCGCGCCGTTGCCCAGGGCTACGCGGAAAGCCCCGTGTCCGAGCACGTCACGGTGCCGCGCATGGCGTACATCTCGTTCCCCTCTGAATCGGGCACGGTCTATTCCCTCGCAGAACTCGAAGCACTTCGGGCGGTATGCGACGAATTCGGCATGTACCTGTTCGTCGATGGTGCTCGCTTGGCCTATGGCCTCGCCGCGTCGGGCAACGACGTGACGCTGCCCGACATCGCGCGACTTTCTGACGCTTTCTATATTGGCGGCACGAAATGCGGCGCACTGTTTGGAGAGGCCATGGTTGTGGTGAACCCGGCGCTCCAGCCGTATTTTCGCAATTCCATGAAGCAGGCGGGCACGATGCTCGCCAAGGGCTGGCTTTTGGGCCTGCAGTTCACGAAGCTTTTCGAGGGCGGCCGTTATTTTGAAATCGGCAAAGTCGCAGTGGCCCAAGCTATGCGCATCAAGGCGGCGCTCGCCAAATGCGGTTTGTTGGCCGAGCCCGACAGCCCCACGAATCAGCAGTTCGCCCTTATCTCCGATGCTCAGCTCACATCGCTTAGTGAGGCATGCATTGTGGAATTCGAGGGCAAAGAGGCCGACAACCGCAACATGGTTCGCTTCTGCACGAGTTGGAGTACGACCGATGCTGAAGTCGATGCCGTAGTGGCGGCAATCGAAGGCCTGCCTGAATAGCGCCGGCTGCGTAGCGTTTCTATCTCCATGAATCATCGAGGGAATCTTGAACGATTCCCTCGCTTTGTTTTTCCGTGCATCGTAAAATAATTCAGTTAAGCAACAAACGTGTAACAATGCCTGTCTATCGAAGCCCCAACATGGCGCTTCGATAGAATCGACAGATTGAAAATTGGGGTTTCGCGACTTGTCGCGGAATATGGGCGAGCGTCGCGTGCAAAAGCGCCGCGCGATCGTCATAGACCGACTGAATGATTTAAAGGAGATGCGCGTGCACAACGTATTCCGCGTACTTATGCGCGATTTGAAACGAATCGCGAAAGCCCCGGCAAGCTGGGTCGTTATTCTCGTGCTCATTATTTTGCCGTCGTTGTACACCTGGTTCAATGTGGTGGGTTTCTGGAATCCGTACAACAATACCGGTGCGCTGAAGGTGTGCGTCGTGAATGAAGATGAGGGCGCGCACAACGACTTGCTTGGCGATTTGCAGCTGGGCGACCAAATCATGGATCAGCTGCACGAAAATACGCAGCTGAATTGGGAATTCACCGATTATGACGACGCCATGGCGAAAATCTCGTCGGGCGAGGCATATGCGGCGTTCGTTATTCCCAGCGATTTCAGCGAAGACATGACCACGCTGCTTACGGGCGAGTTCCAGCGGCCTCAGCTGGAATACTATGTGAACGAAAAGCTCAACCCCGTGGCGCCGAAAATCACCGACACGGGCGCTTCGACCCTCGACAACACGATTAATGATACGTTCGTTTCCACCGTATCGTCGGTTGTCGCCGAAACGCTCAACGACAAAATCGCCGAATCGCAGGAGTCGTTCGACGCGTCGAAGGCGAAAGTCTCGGCCCAAATCGACAAAGTTGACGCAAACCTATCCGATGCGCGTGAGAGCGTGAGCGGTCTTTCGACTGCCTCAAGCGACGCCATTGCCCAGGCGAACAGCGCGAAAGCATCGCTTTCCGACGCCCGTCGTGAAATCGGCGATATGGCGCTGGCGCTTTCCGAGGCTTCGGCTCTTGCCGCAACACTGAATACCGAAATCGTGAGCTTCTCGGGCAATATGTCGACCGCCATAAGCGGCGGCCTTTCGACCGTTTCTGCGGCTTCCACGAGGGCGAATGCCGCGGTGGGCGATGCCGCAACGGGAATTCAGGCGGCGCAGGGCGATGTGGAATACGCGACGAGCGTTGCCCAGAACGTCATCGATGGCAACAAGGAAATCATTTCCTATTTGCAAGCCGTGGCCGATGACACCAATCTTACCCAAGACCAGCGCGATGCTGTTAACGCGGCCATCGCTACGCTTTCGCAGAGCAACGCCAATGCCGAAGCGAACCTCAAATCGATGAATGCCCTCGCGGCGAGCGCCTCGAGCACGGCCGGCTCCATTGCCAATGCGTCGAGCACCGTGAATGATGCGGTGCAGAAGTCGGTCGACAACGGTCGCGCGTACAACGATGACCTGTCGAAAAACACCATCCCCGCTGTAAGCCAGGGCCTCTCGGGCCTTGCGAGCACCGCGGGTTCGCTTTCGGGCACCGTCGCCCGTCAGACGTCGCTCATCGATCAAACGTCGCTCGTGCTCGACCAGCTCATCTCAACGCTTAACACAACGGTTGATGCGCTGGGCCAAACCGACGCGCTGCTTGCCGACGTACAGGGCGATATCGACACCGTGCGGACCGACGTGGTGGCGCTGGGCACGTCGGGCGCTCTCGCGAAGCTGTTCGGCGAAGATGGCACGCTCGACGTGAACAAAATCGCCGACTTCATGCAGTCGCCCACGCAGCTCGAAACCGAGCAGCTCTATCCGCTCAACGCCTATGGCTCAGCCATGTCGCCGCTGTTCATCAACCTCACGCTGTGGATCGGCGTGTTCATGCTCATGGTCATTATGCATATTGAGGTTGACGATGAAGAGATTCGCAACCTCACCATCGCGCAGCGTTTCTTGGGTCGCGGCATTCTGTTCGCCATCATGGTTTCGCTGCAGGCAATCGTGTGCGTGACGGGCTGCCTGTTCCTCGGCGTGCAAGCCGAAAACGTCGCCGCGCTCTATATGACAGCGGTCGCATGCTCGCTTACGTACCTGGCGATTCAATACACGCTTTCCACCACGCTGCAGCATGTGGGCAAGGGCCTGTGCGTCATTTTGGTGTTTGTACAAATCCCGGGTGCGACGGGTTTGTATCCGGTCGAGCTTACTACGAGCTTTTTCCAGACGGTGTATCCCATCTTCCCGTTCACGTATGGCATCAACGCCATGCGCGAATGCATCTGCGGTTTCTACGGAAATATGTGGCTTGGCTTCATGGGCGTGCTTGCGTTGTTCTTCGTAGTTTTCCTGTTCATCGGCACATTTGCGCGCCCCTTCCTCACGAACCTCAATCGCATGTTCGCCAAGCAACTTGCAGAAAGCGATATCGTGAACTGCGAAGAAGTGCAATTGCCCGAACGTCGTTATAGGACGGCTCAAATTGTGCGCGCCATGAGCAACCACGAAGAATTCCGCGCCTACCTGCTGGAGCATTCCACGCGATTCATGAGGCTCTATCCGAAATTGAAGCATGGCGCATATGCGCTGGGCGTGGTCGTTCCTGTTTTGTTCACGGCCTCGATGGCTTTGTGGAGCCCGGGCAAGAAGGTTGTGGTGCTCACGGTGTGGCTGTTGTGGCTTATTGCCGTCGTCGCGTTCCTCATTATCGTTGAGCATATGAAAGACAGCCTCGAGCGCCAGATCGCGCTGAACGCAATGAGCGATGAAGAGCTGCGCACGCTGTTCGCCGCGCGCAACAGCCTCGAACACGATCCTTGCATTCAGGGCGGCGAGCCTGCCGTCGGCTATGCTTCATCGGTTGCCGTGGGCCCTGAAAGCGCGCATGTGCGCGTGCCTGTCGTGCCCGCCGCAGAGCCGGTGCCAGAGCCTATTCTTAATGCGGATGGTGAAAGCGGCTCTTCGGGCGCGTTGATGGATGTGGCTTCGTCGACTCGCTCGCCTGCGTGCGACGACTTCTCTTCGATCGAAGTTGCGCCCGAATATGCGGGGGAAGAACCCGTCAAGCATGCGCCTGTGTCTGCTGAAGGCAATCGCGGTGCGGAAGGCGGGCAAGCGCCGATTGCGGATTCTTCGAACACGTTTGCGAGTGCCTTTGGTGCCGCGGAAAGCGAGTACGACAAACCCGTTGACGGCTTCAATGAGCCGGCCGACGATTTCGATATGGGTGACGATGCGCCCGAAGGCACGCGCGGCGTGAAAGGGGGCGATGCACGATGAAGAAGATTTGGCAGCTGTTTGTGGGCGATTTGAAGCGCCTGCGCTCGAACGTGGTTACGGGCATCATCGTGCTGGGCCTCATTGCTTTGCCGTCGATTTTCTCGTGGTACAACATGATTGCTGCGTGGGACGTTTTCGGCAATACGGGCAACCTGAAAATCGCCGTGGCGAGTGTTGACGAGGGCTATGAAAGCGATCTCGTCCCTGTGAAAATCAACGTTGGCGAGCAAGTGATTTCGGCGCTTCGAGCAAACAATCAAATCAAGTGGGTATTCACCGATAAGGAAGACGCCATCGATGGTGCCAAGTCGGGCAAGTATTATGCGGCGGTGGTGATCCCCGAAAGCTTCAGCCGCGACATGATGACGTTTTATTCCGACGATGCCAAGCACGCGAAAATCATCTATTACTCCAACGAGAAGAAGAACGCCATTTCGCCAAAGGTGACCGACCAAGGCGCCGATGCCATTTCGGTGCAGGTGAACCAGGTGTTCGCAAAAACGCTTTCCGATACAGCTCTGAGCTTGGCGCAGGGGCTTGTGACCTACGCTGACAATGCCGACGTTGATGGCCATATCGGCGAGTTGGCCAACCATGTGGGGTCGCTTTCGACCCAAATGACCAAGGCTTCTTCGGTGCTGCGCACGTATTCCACGGTGCTTACGTCCTCGCAAGACCTCATTACGAGTTCTGCGAGCCTTCTGTCTTCGGCGAAGGGTTCAGCAGAAGAAGTCGCTGGCCAGGTGGGCGATGCGAAGGCGTCGGCCACGTCGATCGCCGATGCCATGGATGCCTCAACCGATTCGCTCGCCAGCGCGATTGATGCGAGCGTAGCGAGCTTCGACGGCGTGTCGGCTGCGGTAGACGACGCGTTCGCGACGGCGCACGATGGCCGCGAAACCGTCTCGCAGTCGCTCATCACGAACGCCGATGGCCTGGCCGATCAGGCGGCGAACTACGCCCAGCTGGCCGATTCCCTCGACGCGCTTGCCAAAGGCATGCCCGATGGCAGCTCTGTTGAGCTTACTCAAATGGCAAGCACTCTGCGTGCCGTGAGCACGACCATGGAGCGCCTCTCTCGCCAGCTCGGCACCACGGCGGGCGATTTGGAATATGGCATTTCTGGCGCCGAGGTTGCGCGCAACGACATCGATGCGCAAATCGTCGAGGCAAAACAGCAGGTGCAAGACGCTAAAAACCAGTACAACAACGACGTGAAGCCGCATCTCGACAACCTCGTGAGCTCGGTGACCGACGCGACGTCGCTGCTTTCGTCGAGTGCTTCCAAGCTCGACGATGCGGCGGGCGCGCTTACGGGTTCGGCCGGCGCGGTTTCCGAAAAGCTTGGCGATGCGAAGTCGAAACTCGACAGCTCCGCTGACGAACTCGACGAATCGGCCAAGAAGCTCGATGACTTGTCGACGAATATGAAGGATGCGCTTGCAAATGGCGATACCGAGTTGCTCCGCGAAGTGCTCGGCAGCGATGCAAGCGAGCTCGCTACGGCGATATCGGCGCCCGTCGAGCTCGATCGCCATGCGTTGTTCCCCGTCGAGAATTTCGGCTCGGCCATGTCGCCGCTTTACACAACGCTTGCTTTGTGGATTGGCGCGCTGCTTATCATGGTCACTATCCGACCCGCTCCCTCGCGCCGCATCGAAGAAGAACTCGGGGGCATTTCGCTTCCGCAGCAATTCTTGGGGCGTTTCGGCATTGTGTCGCTTCTCTCGTTTGCGCAGAGCACCGTGCTCGCGATCGGCAATATGCTCTTCTTGGGCGTGCAGGTTGAAAACCCGCTGCTGTACTTGCTTGTATATTGGATTGGCGGCCAAGTTTTCGCGTTCATCATCTACACGCTCGTGGTGTCGTTCGCAAATCTGGGCAAGGCCATCGCGGTTATTCTTCTTATCGTGCAGGTTGCGGGCGGCGGTGGCGCGTACCCATTGGCCATTCTGCCGCAATTCTTTCAAGATGTGAGCGTATGGCTGCCGGCCACGCATGTGATTAATGCCATGCGCGCGGCAATGTTTGGCGTGTACCAGGGCGATTTCTGGGTAGAAATCGGGTGCGTGCTGCTCTATGTGGTGCCGTTCGCGTTGCTTGGTTTGGTATTGCGTAATCCCACCATGAAGCTTGTTAACTGGTTCGTGGAGCAAGTCGAAAAGTCGAAAGTCGTATAGGAATCGAGAGGGGCTGTGGCCCTCTCGTTGTCTTTTGTGTGGCTCGTGTTGTACGTGGCACGCAACGCGGTAATATTGCGCGCATGAATAAGAGCGAGAACATCCAAGCGAATCGGACGGAAGACGGCGGCCTGCCGCCTCGACAGCGCCATATGGTGCTCGGCATTATGATGGCGGGCACTACGGCGGCGTGCATTTCCCAGTCGATGATGATTGCTGCGCTGCCTACCATCATGCAGGAGTTTTTGGTCGGGGCGGGCTTGGCCCAGCTCATTACCACGGCCTACATTTTCACGCTCGGGTTGTTTTCCGCCATGAGCGCCTATCTCGTGAGCAAGCTCGATGCGCGACGCCTGTTCTTTATCGCCATGGTCGGTTTTATCGTGGGATGCTGCGCTTCGCTTTTCGCGACGAATTATCCGGTGCTGCTCGCATCTCGCCTGGTGCAGGCGATTGGCGCGGGCATTTTGCTCCCGCTTATTCAAGTGGTGGCGCTTTCGGTGTATCCCAAAAGCCAATACGGCAAGGCCATGGGCATTGTGGGGATCATTATCGGGTTCGCGCCCGCAATCGGCCCGGCAATCTCGGGTTTCATCGTCGATGCGTGGGGGTGGCGAGCGGTATTCGTCGCGCTTGGCGTGGTCTCCGCTGTGGTGACGCTGCTTGCGATTCCGTTTTTGCCGAATGTGATGCGCAAGCCCGCAACGCATCAGCATTTCGATACGCCCTCCGCGGTGCTGTTCTCGTTTGGCGCGATATGCCTGCTTGCCGCGACGGCGTGCATTGAACAGTCGGGATGGGGCGTGGTGGCCGCGGCAAGCATCACGTTGGGCGCTGTGCTCCTGTTCACATTCGCCAGTCGACAGCTGAGAATTCCGAACCCGCTTCTTAAACTTTCATGCTTTGCGAATCGCCAATTCACGGTCGGGCTTGTGCTCGTGCTGCTCGGCAATCTGTCGTTTATGGCGGCTTCCATCATGGTTCCGCTGTTCGTGCAAGATGTGCAAGGCGCTTCGGCGGCGGTTTCTGGCTTGGCCATTCTGCCCGGCGCGGTGCTGTTAGGCTTTTTGAACCCTATAACGGGTCGCTTGCTCGATTCGCACGGGCCGTGGCCGCTGCTTGTTGCGGGTTGCGCGTTGCTGCTGGGCGGAACGCTCGCGTTCGTCGCGTGCGATGCGGAAACGCCGCTTTGGGTAGTAACGGTGCTCTATGGCGTGCGCATCTGCGGCGTCGCGTGCTTGCAAATGCCCATGACGGCCTACGCGAGCAAGCAGTTATCGGGTGATGACGTCGCGCAGGGCACGGCGATCATCACGTCGATTCGCCAGATCTCAAGCGCGCTGCTTTCTTCGGTGCTCATCGGGATCATGGCGCTCGCTTCGAGCGGCGATTTGGGCATCGATTCGCACGGCTTCGGCGTGGCGTTCAGCATTCTTGCGGCGTTGACTATTGCGGGGTTTGTTTTCGGCGCGGTATTCCTGCCGAAACGGAGGAAAGCGAGCGGGCGACGCTAAGGGATGATTGCGATTATCGTCTTCGGGCTGCCTTGCATGCTTGCGCTTTGCATGCCAGCGTTTTGCTCGCCTGCGCTTTGCGTGCCTGTGTTCTGTGCGTTTTCGTTTCGTGTGCTTGCGCTCTGCGTGCTTGCGCTTTGCATGCGTTCGCTTCGGTACCTGCGTTTCGCACGCCGGCGTCTTCGTTTGTTCAAAACGGGCTGCGAATGTGGCATTGTTAGGCCTAATGTGTGCGGAAAACGACCAAAGGAAGTTCTTTCTCGCAAGAAATGCCTGGTCAAGACGTTGCGCTATTTCAACATGAAAAGTCGCCCGTAATTTTGACCACATTCGAAGCCCGTTTTGAACAAAATTGAAGTGGGCTTCGTGCCCGCCGAAACGGTTGCGGTTTTATCGTGTCGAGTCTTTGCTCTTGTAGTACGCAACGGCGATTTGCGTGCGATTCTTCAAGTTCATTTTCGAGAGAATGCTGCTTATGTTGTTGCGTACGGTGCCTTCGCTCAAATAAGCGGTCGCGGCGATTTCTCGATTATCGAGTCCCTCGGCCACAAGGCGCGCGACTTCGTATTCGCGCTCGGTCAGGCAGGCGAACGGGGTGGGGCGCAGCTGCTCGTGCGATGCGTTGCTGTGGACGAAATCGTCTGAAGTGCTGCCGTCTGACTCGCGCTTCACACGGCCGTTGCTCAAGGCGCCGCCGACCCCTGTGCCGTCCGTCACCCCGCCGCCGACTCTCGCGTCGCCCGTTGTTTCGCTGCCGCCGTCCAGCTTGCGCCTCGAACTGCCGTCCGACTTGCGCCTCGCGTCACCGTCTAACCCGCACGTCACGTCGGCGCCTGGCTCGCGCGATGGGCCCCCGCCCGACTTGCTCGCCGCAATCCCGAGGGCACATTCGTGCGCGGCGGTTTCGCCAGTTGATTTTTGCTCTGCAGCTTCGCCGCCAGTCGCTCCGTTTTCATCGTTTCTTGCCGCTATCGCCGACATCCTATCGAGCGAGTCTCGAAGGTTGCGATTCCTCTTGCGAAGTGAAAGCGCCTGGGAGGCCAGTGCGTCCCGCGTGCTCCAGGCAATGCGCTGGCGGGCGAGCGTTGTGCTCGTGCGAACCGAAAGAACGCAGGCCGCGGTCGCAGAGCAAAGAAGCGATGCCGTCGAAAGCGGCGGCATTGTCGCGCGCATAAGGCATGCGACAATCGCGATAAGGGCGAGCGCGCCCGAGAAACGCAAAACGTCCGCGCGATGGACGCAGCGCGCGCAGTCATAGAGGGCAAGCGATACGAAGGCGAGCGCAGCGGGAACGAAGAGCGCCGCCGCGCAGTATGCCGAAAGGGCCAGTATGCCCGCGGGTGTCGAGACGGCTTCGGTGAGCGCGGAGCATAAAACGGCGATAAGCATGGCGATGGCGAGCGTGAGCAATCGCGCGTCGGACGCTGCGGGCTCGGCTCCGCTGCTGGTCTCGACCAAAAAGCAGGCGGCCGTAAGCAGGCAGCCTGCCAGGACGATTGTTTTGTCGAGAATTCTTTCCATGGCTGCATGGTAGCAAACCCTTTTGCCCGTGTGTTTTGCGGAAAGCCCCCTTGTGTTCCTAAAGCGTTCTTGTCGTACAATTTACCTGGGAAAATGCCATTTCATGACAAATGTCACTGGTTTGCGCGTCGCCCTTCTTTCATGATGGAGGCAAGGAAAGGCGCCCCCACATCTCGCTACATGTGGGCGATGCGCCGCGAAAGAGGAAGGCCATGCAATGAAAGAAAACGAGAGCGCGAATTCGGTGGTTTCTGTACGCAGCCTCGTAAAGCGTTATGGCGATATTCTCGCGCTTGATCACTTTAATCTCGAAATCGGCAAAGGCGAAATTTTTGGTCTTTTGGGCCCGAATGGCTGCGGCAAAACGACGGCAATTAACTGCATGCTGCAGCTACTCGCCTACGACAAGGGCGACATCGAGCTGTTCGGCGAGGCAATGAAGCCGACGCGTTATGACCTTAAGCGGCGTATTGGCGTGGTTCCTCAGCAGGTGGCAGTATTTGACGAGCTCACCGTTTTCGAGAACATCGACTGCTTCTGCGCCTTGTATGTGAGCGACAAAACCCGCCGACGCCAGCTGGTGGAAGAAGCCATCGAATTCGTGGGACTTGAAGATTACCGCAAAATGCGCCCCAAGAAACTGTCGGGCGGTCTGCTTCGCCGGCTGAATATTGCGTGCGGCATTGCGCACAAGCCCGAGCTCATTTTCTTCGACGAACCTACGGTGGCGGTTGACCCGCAAAGCCGAAATGCAATCCTCGACGGCATTGTGCGCTTGCGCGACGAGGGTGCGACGGTGGTGTACACGAGCCATTACATGGAAGAAGTCGAGCAAATCTGCAGCCGAATCATGATCATGGATGGCGGTAAAATTCTGGCGCTCGGCACCGCCGATGAACTCAAGCGCGGCATTGCGGTGGGGGAGAAAATCGTCATCGAGCTTCCTGGCGCCGTCGAGGCTTGCGGTTGTGCGGCGGCTCAGACTGTCGGGGCGCTTCCGCATGTGCTCTCGTGCGAATTCGCCAATGGCGAGCTGCACGCGGCGTGCGAAGCGAGCGAGCGGAACTTGCTCGATGTGCTGGGGGCGCTCAAGTCGTCGCGCGTGGCGGTTGGGCGCGTGTATTCCGAGCCTCCCACGCTCAATGACGTGTTTCTTGAAATCACTGGCCGCGAGCTGCGCGATTAGGAGGCTGTCATGGGCGCTTTATTCGCGCACACCGTGCGCATGCTTGTGAGGCAGCGCGACGTGCTCATATGGGTCATTCTGTTTCCGTTGGCGCTTGCCACGCTCTTTCATGTGATGCTTTCGAATATCGACGAAAGCTATCGCGTCGACCCTGCGAGCTGCGTGGTGGTTGCTGATGACAACTTCAACTCCGAACGGGCCGTGTTCTTCCGTGAAATGCTCGACGAGGTGTCGGCGCCGGGCGCGGGCCAGCTGCTCGATGTCGCAAAGGTTGCGACGCTTGAAGAAGGGCGCGAAGCGGTGCTTTCGGGTGACGCGGCGGCATGCATTACCGTGGATGAAGAAGGCTTGCCAAGCATGCAGGTGTCTCCGCTTGCCGCGAGTCTTACGACGGGTTCGATCGACCAGAGCGTCGTGCGCGCCGTGCTCGACCAATATCGTCAAATCTATGCCGAAATGAAGCAGACGTTTTTATCCCAGCCTTCCGCGCAAGGCATGCAGGCGCCCCCGAGCGAAGGCGAGCTTGCGGAGTTTGCCCGTTCGGCCGGCATGAGCGAAGCAGCTTCGGCATTCATGTCCGACGCCGTGAGAACCCAGCAGGTCGACGTGCTTCGCGTGCAGGCGAGCAGCACGGTGCGCTATTACTACGCGCTTATGGGATTTGCGGCGCTCATGTCCATCACTGTTTCGATTAACGCGGTGTCAGCCGCGCGCGCGAACACATCGGCGGTTGGCGCGCGCCGACAGGTTTCGGGCGTCTCTCCCGCGAGGCAATTGGCGGTCGCCATGGCTGCGAGTTTCGTCACGGTATTCTTCTGTCTGCTTCTGGCATTTGCCTATATGCGCTTCGTGCTGGGCGTGGAATTCGGTGGACGCGATGGGCTGGCGATGCTTGCGCTTGCCGCATGCGCGCTCATGTCGACGGCGTTGGGCGCGGCAATTGGGGCCATTCCGAAAATCTCGATCCCCGGGAAAACGGGCATCGCGACGGGAATCACCTGTTTCTGTGCGCTTTTCGCCGGCCTGTATGGCGAGCCTTCTATGCAGCTCGCCGACCGCGTGTCGCAAAGTGCGCCTTGGGCTGTGCTCGTCAACCCTGCGGCGCAGGCGGCAAACGCGTTCTACGATTTGACCTATTACGATTCGCTCGCGCCCTTTTTCGCGACGCTGTGCGTGCTCGCTGTGATGGCCGCGGTGTTCTTCGTCGTGGCGGCTTTGCTTATGAGGAGGCAGAATTATGAACGTCTTTAAGCTTGCCGTCACGATTATCGCAAGGCACTGGAGCTATTTGCTTATATACACGCTTGCCTTGGGATGCATGGCGATTCTTGGCTCGGGCGCCATTGAAGCACCCCAGGCGAGCGAGTTTTCCAACGATGCGCCTAAGGTTGCGGTTGTCGATCGGGATGGCAGCGAGCTGTCGGCCGCTCTCACAGATTTCGCCCTCAAAGATGCCGTAGAAGTGCATGTGGAAGATTTCACGTTTGCCCTGCAGGACGCCGCGGCGAAAGACCTTGCGAGTTATGTGCTCATTATTCCCGAGGGTTTCCAAGAGGGTCTCGTGGAAGCTGCGCACGGCGGCGCCGACGCGCCGACGCTCGAAACCGTGGTGAGCTACCAGGGCGCGCGCGGTGCGCTCATGGACCAGCGCGTGAAAGCATACGTGCAGTCGCTCTATGGTTTCGCTTCGGTTGATGCTCAGGCAAGCGCCCGTGATGTTGCGAACAATGCAACGGTCGCGTGCGGTGACGAGACGCCTGTGGGGCTTTTTTCGGTCGATTCGGAAGGCCTTTCGGTGAAGTACATCAACTTCGCTGCCTTCTCGGCATATGCGTTGTTCACCTCGTCGGCGATTTTCGTCGCGGTTGGTTTGGCGTCGCTGCGCAAAACCGAAATGCGCCGTCGTCTTGTGGTGGGTCCCGTGCGCAGCGAGAGTTATGGTGCGCAGGTGGGACTCGCGTGTGTGCTCGCTTCGCTGGTAATTTGGGCGGTCATTGCTGCGGCGGGTCTCGCGGTGTTCAGGCCTCTCGCCGGCGGAGCTGCGCCTGCCTCGGTCGCGATTGTGGTGTTCGGGCAGCTCGGCGTAGCGCTTATCGGCGCCGCGTTCGGGTTCCTGCTGTGGCAGCTTGGGGCGAGCGAAAGCGTGGCAAATGGCGCCGGCAACATCGTCGGTTTGGCGTGCAGCTTTTTCAGCGGCGCATGGATTCCCCTCTCGATTGTGGGCGAGGGTGTGCGCGTGGCCGCGGCGTTCACCCCATTTTATTGGGCGACCAATGCGATGATTGAGGTCTCGCAGGCTCCCCAAATCACGTCGGGGTTGGCTCTTCAGGCGGCGGGGGAGGTTGGCGTCACGTTCTTATGGGCGCTCGTAATCGCGATTATCGCCGTCGCAATTGGACGCGTGCGTCTGCGTGAGCGCGGCGCATAGGGAAATTTCGGTTGCGGGCACAGGGAAGCGTTGGTCGCGGCGCATAGGGAAATGCCGACTAGGGCGTATTGCGAACGTCGATTGATTTGCTCAAAAAGGCCTTCGAATGTGGCATGCGAGGCGTGCGGTTCCGCTCGATTCTTCTGCATAATGTACGCATAAACAAGGAAACCCCTGGTCGCAGTGTTGTGCAACCAGGGGTTTCCGGCTTTTTATCGTGACGCGATGCCACATTCGAGGTGTGTTTTGCACATCTCGAGACACCTGCTTATCTCGAAACTCTTGCGCATGTCGAGACGCGCCTCGCTCGTTACGCGGCGTTCTCCTCACGCAGCATGGCCTGCTCGTAGTCGCGCGTGCCCTTGAACACTTCGTGAGTGTAGGGGTTCACGCCGAGCTTCTTGGCGCGGTAAATCACGTAGCCTACGGCGGCGACGTTGGCTACAAGGGCGAGAATCGAAACGACCAGGTTCACGTCGGGGTTGTTCACCGACTGCACCGCGAAGATGGAGTCGTTCGCGAACATGGGAACTACCTGGCAGAACATGCACCACAGGCTCAACGTGTAGGCGCGGTTCTGAATCCAGCCGCCCTTGTTCCAGAAGAAGTTGGCAACCGTGGGGGCGAGCAGCAGCGCCAGGCCGCAGTACCAAGAATGGGTGGGCAGGCAGTTGTAGGTGTAGCAGAAGTTCCAAATGTCATAGCTCAGAATGAAAACCCACGTCATGTCGGGCCAGAGCATATCCTGCTTCTTCTTGGACACGTAGATGCCCCACCAACCGGTCATGACGAAGATGTTCAAAATGCCGGCAACGCCGTTGAATACGTTGTGCCAGCCGCCGTACAGCGTGACGCCTTCGCTTGAAACCCACGTGGTGCCGAAGGCGCGCACGGCGCTTTCGAAGTCGCTCACTACGGCGATCAGAATGTTAATGGCCACGATGACGAACGGGAAGCACTTGAACCATTCGGCCTTGCCGAGCGATCCCCAGTGATACTTCAGAATAAGGAAGCCGATGCAGCCTGCGGTTGCGGCGTAAAGCTTGGCATAGTGGAACCAGCTGTTCATGTAGAGATACGTGGGGTTATTGAGCGCCCATTCGGCACCCGCGGCGGCTCCCGCGTAAATCGCGATGAAGTATGCGGTAAGAATTCCTGGAATCACCAGGAAGCACGTGATGCCGCCGATTTTCGTGCGTCGTGCGATTTCGTTGAACCCGATGAGGGCCAGAAACACGATGATCCATCCAATCCATTGGTATACAGCGTTGTCGCCATAAACGTCAAACAGCATTGGATGCCTCCTTTCTTTTGCTGCGCGGGCTTACGACCCGCGCACCCCTGTGCCGCTGCGGACGATTCTGTCGGATCTCGGTTCGCATCCGCGAATCAGCGGCGCATCGAAGCGCGCGAATTCGCGTGGCATCCTTGAGCTGATCGCCAGAATTTTCCTCGCTGGTACCCTTTGGATCTGCCGACTGAAATCGCTTCCCATTCTTGAAGCCAGCAAATCCCCTTTATCCCCTCGGCTCTACGCCGTATGGTGGCTTTGCTCGCGCTCGCGCTCGAAGTGAAGCGTTTGCGCGATGATGTCCTTCAGTACGTCGTCGCTTGCTTCGGGATGCTGTCGCATGTAGCCGACGATGCCCAATATGAGCATGTAGAACGTTTCGTATACATGATCGATGCGCACTTTATGCAAGCGTCCAAAATCGGCCACGGTGGTTTCGACGATGTAGGTCGCCGACGCATCGGCGACGCGATTGATGAATCGCAAATAGAGCGAGGCGTTTTCGTGTGTGGCGAGCGCCCGGCGAAACGGTTTGTGCGCGTTGTCGTTATCGAAAAGCTGGTCGCGAATGAGCGCCACGATCGTGTCGAGCGCGCCCTCGATATCGCCCTCAACGCGTTGCGCGTTCCACTCCTTCAGGCTTGCGATGAACTCGTCAACGTAGGTGTCGAGCACGGCGGCGACCAAATCTTCCTTGCTGGGGAAGTAATGGTAGAACAACGTGCGCGCCACGTTCATGCGTTCGGTGATTGCGGCGACCGACGTTTTCGCGAGGCCGCGCTCTTCGATGAGCTCGCGTGCGCACTGGATAATTTCAAGCTTGCGATCCATGCCCTTTTCCTTCCCCTAAAGATGAGGCTTTTGGAATCTTCGCTTCACGATGTTTACACAATAAGACGGAACTGAACAGGGTGTCAATGTACAGAATTGACAAAGCGTCAATTCTGTATTCGCTCTCAAACTGGGACTATCGAGACTTTATGAAATATGCTATAGTGCGCTAAAAGTTCATCGGAGTAACAAAAAAAGAAATTCGATGAAGTAATGAATGGGGATTCAAGCATAAGGGAAGGGGTACCGATGCGAACGAATACTGCAAAAGGAACCCGCGCGATTGCCGCATGCGGCGCATGCGCGCTTGCCGTTGCCATGACGGGCTGCGGTGCATCGTTCGAGGGGTCTGGCAGCAAAGACGCGGCAAGCGCCGAGCAGCTTGCCATGCATGCTGACGATCCATGGGCTGTCGAGATAGGTGCGAATTCGAAGGCTCAAAGCGACTTCACGCTGGTCGATGGCGTATACACCGGCACGGGCTTGGGCATGGACGGTCTTATCACGGTGACGCTTGTGGTGCAAGGCGACCATATTAACTGCATTGAGGTGACCCAGGAAGGCGAAACGCAAAGCGTGGGCGGCTTCGAGGCCATTCGCGACGGCAAGTACGCCGCCATGATCGACGCCGAGCAGGGTCCCGATATCGATTGCATTTCGGGCGCGACCATCACCACCGCCGGCGTGCGTCAGGCCACGACCGACGCTCTTATTCAGGCGGGCGCCGACTTGCGGCCCGTGGAAGTGGGCAGCGGCACCACCATCGACAAAGTGCAGAAGGGGGAATAGCCATGGCAGCTCTTGAGAACAAAGGCGTTTCCCGCCGCGATTTCTTGACCGGAGCGGCGGCTTTGGCCGGCGGTTTGGCTGCGGCGAGCGCGATACCGGCGGCGGCGCATGCCGAAGAGGCGGGCGTGATCGGTGACTGGGCGGCCGACGGCAGCAAAGCCGTTGCCGTAGCTCCCTCGAAAGACACGAACGCGAGCGCGTCCGATGGCACATATCGCGAGCACGATGCAGCGGCATTTCCTGCGAACGATGCCACGGCTATCGAGCCCCGCAAAGTTCCCGATGCGTGGGATTACGAATGCGACGTCGTGGTCGTGGGCGCGGGCGGCGGCGGTTTGAACGCTGCGGCGCGTGCGGCCGAACTGGGCGCTTCGGTCATCTGCGTAGAAAGCATGGCGTCATGGGGCGGCAATGCGCAATCGGCCGGCATGTGCGGCATTCTGGGCGGCTATTCGAAGCAGGAAGAAAAGCGCTTCGCATTCCCGAGCTATCCGTTCGACCCCAAAGCGCTCACCGATTGGGCGATGGACGAATACCACTACGCGGCCGACCCGAAACTCATCTATAAAATCGCGTGCGAAGGCGGCCACTCGCTTGACTGGATGGCCGATTGCGGCGTGAAGTGGCGCTTGGGCGAAGTGCCGGTGTATGTTGCGCCGAAAAATTCCACGCTCGACCACCACGTGCTGAAAATGAAAGACGCGACCGACGCCATGTACGATTACGGCGTATCCAAGGGCGTTGAATTCATTTTCCGTTGCCCCGCCGAGGCGCTTGTGCAAGACGAAACGGGCCGCATCGTGGGCTTGGTCGCCAAGCAAGATTTCCAGCACGAGGTTTATATCCACGCGTCTAAGGGCGTCATTCTTACCGCGGGCGGCTTCTGCAACAACAAAGCCTTGCTCGATCGCTACATTCCCACGGCGGCTATGGGCTGCGCGTCGAGCTATCTCGTCGGCGGCGAAACGGGCGAGTGCTTCCGCATGGGCTTGGGCGTTGGCGCCGATGTGTCGGGCTTCAACAGCTCCGCGAGTTTCGATGGCGGCGTCGATTGGCAGGCTGAAGGCGGGCAATGGGCGCGCTTCCTCTATGACGGCATGACGCAGCTCTCGCGCCAGCCGTGGCTCACCATCGACCGCGCGGGCAACCGCCTGCGCTATATGGACAGCCGTGTGGGCGAAGACGGCGCGAACGCGATTTACGCGCTGGGCGACTTGGCGACCATTCAAATGGTGCCTCCCGGGCATCGCTCCTACATCATTTTCGATGCGAATTATGAAGACCACTTGGCGGGCTTTGCGCAGGAACACTGCCGCAAGCTCATCACGCCCGATTTGGAGCAAATCGACAAGGTGCCCGAGCATTACCGCGATTGGCACCACGGCGTGCAAGACGCCATCGATGCCGACGTGCTCAAGCGCCGCGATACGCTTGAGGAGCTCGAGGCCGATTTAGGCTTCGCGAAAGGCGTGCTCACCGATGCTGTTGCGAAGTGGAACGAATGCTGCGAAAAGGGCGAGGACGACTTTCTCTATCCCATGCCTCCTGAATGGCTCCATGCCATTACTACGCCGCCGTTCTATGGCTGCCGTATTGGCGGAAATCTGTACGGCACTAAGGCGGGCCTGCTCATCAACGACCAAATGCAGGTCGTGGGCACCAATGGCCTCGTGATCCCCGGCCTGTATGCGGGTTGGCATACCGCTGGCGGCGCATGCGGCGAGAACTCCTATATCGGCGATCCTATTCTTGGTTCGCTTATGGGCGATGTGGGCTTGGCATTCTGCGGCGGGTATTTGTGCGGAACGTCGGTCATCGACAACGAGTTTTAGGGAGGCCTGACATGAAAACCCAAATGAAGGCCATGGCCAGGCCGTATGTGACCTTGTTCGGAATGGCTCTTATCGTGGCCGTTGTGGCGCGCATCGGCTTGGGTATTATGGATGCCACAGGCGCGCTTGCCTACGACTACATTTCGGCGAGCGATGTCGCCATTCTTGACACGATTTGCTCCATTCTCACGGGTTCGGCGTTCGTGGCGTTCATGTTTGCCGCCTCGCTCGCGCTCACGCTTTCGGTTGCGGGCGTGGCTTTGTATGCGGCGATCGCTCGTCGCGAGGGTTGCCAGGCCAGCGCGGCAAGCGCGTTTCTGTGGGGATGGGCTACGGCGCTCGTCGCAATCGTATGCCTGATTATTGTTGGAGGCGGCATTCTGTCGGCCGTGCAGGTTGGCTCTATGAGTTCGAAACTTCCCGGCACGGGCGTGCTCGTGGTTGCCGCAATCGTATTCGCCGCATTTCTTGGAACGCTGCTTGGTGCAGCGTCTATGGTTGCCGTGGCGTGCGTGCGACGCGCAAAAACGTCGAAGCGTGCCTGCGTGAACCTGCTTGTGGCGTGCGCGGTGTGCGGTTTGGCGGTCATGGTGCTCACGGTGGGCACGTTCTCTACGCTCAATCACGTGAGCATCGATACCTCGGCGCTTGGCGTGTGGTTCGCCGCAGATGCAATTGCGAACATCGCCATGCTGCTTGCTGCAAGCCGTTTCGCGAAATAAGCCTGTCGCTTGATGTCGCTTGAGGGCTGCCGCTTTGGTGGGATTGGGCACATGGCGGTGAGAGTCGTCGCAGATTCGTCGAAAAAACAAAAGCTGCAGAAACGGCAGCTCGCGTCAGCTGGGTATGGTTCGCGACAATACATTGGGCGGAAGGTATGCACGCCCCTCCCAAGCGAGTCCGCACGCGGGCTCGCTTTTTTGTGTGATAACGCGCGGCGTGTTCGGCGATAGGAGGGAGACGGCTGCTATTTCTTGCCGAAAAAAAGAAAACCCGCATCATACGGGTTCGAGGAAAATCGGAATGGTGCACCGTTTGCGCATCTCCTCGAACCGAGGTGTGCGCAATCGGCACGATTATCTTCGTTAGGATACCACGAGCGGCCTAGGAAACAACCAGGCGCATGCCGGGATAGATCAGATTCGGGTTTGAGATGCCGTTCTTGGCGGCGAGATCCTGATAGGTCGTGCCGTACTTTGAGGCGATTCCGGAAAGGGTGTCGCCGCTCTGCACCACGTACACCTGCTCGGTTTCGGTCTGCCCGTTGATGACCGCCATAACCTCGTCGTAGCGCGGCCCCAAAACAGCCTTGCGGCGGCTGCCGTTGCCGTAATCGCCCGCCCAGGTCTCAGCGGCCAGATCCTCGGCGGATGCCGTGAGAATGTGGTTCACGAGCGCCTGCACCTCGGAGTAGCGGTTGCCCAGCGCGTGCTTGCGGTCGTCGCCGTCGCCGAACTCGCCCGCGAGCACCTTTGCCGCGAGGTCTGCCGCAGGCGTCTCGTCGATGCCGTGGATAAGCGAGTCGGGATCGCCGTTGGAGCCGCCTGCCATTGCCTCCCACTCGGCGCGGGAGATGTAGCACTTGTTGATGTCGAGGTTGCCCGCCCAGCCGTCCAGGCGCCCGCACGAGGAGTACTGGCGGATTGCGCAGTCGTAAGCGCCCTCGTTCCATGGCGCGTCCTGGTAGCCCGTGGGGTTCATGTCGGCGTACTGCGCCACCCACGTCTTGGCGTCGGTGAGGTTCCACGGGAATACGCTCTTGGATGCGTAGATGCCGATGCGATCCATGCCAAAGCCCAGAAGCTCGGCCAAACGCTCTGCCATGGCCTTGAGGTAGGACGTGTCGCCCCACGCCTCGTTGCCCTGATCCTCCCAATCGATGAAGAACGCGGCCTTGCCGACGTAGCCCTTGCAGTGCTCGTAGAAGTACTCGGCCTCCGCATCGGCATCGCCGCCGTTGACGTAGTGGTACACGCCGACGAGCTTGCCAAGACCGATCGCCTGCTGAATCTGGCGGTCACAGTCTGGCGACACGTAGCGCGTGCCCTCGGTAGCCTTGCAGATAACGAAGTCGAACGGGACAGCCGCGAGGTTGATGCCGTTCTGCCAATTGCTGATGTCGATTCCGTTCATTCTATTCAGCGCTCCCTATCGCTATGAAATAAGCCCAATCAACTTGTTCGTACCGTTCGCGGCTCAGACGCACCACGCCCTCGTAGGGGTCGTGGAAGGTCGCCGTCTCGCCGTCCCACCCGCAGAGCAGGACGATGTGCCCGCCGTAGCTCTTGCCGCCGTCGCGTAGCTGGCCAGTTAGGCTGCAAAACACCATCCATCCGCCAGCCGCCTCGTCCAAGGCGTCGTCGGCGTTGTCGTGGATAGGCGTGTAGCCCAAAGCCTGGTCGTTCGCGTTCATCCAACGGCAGAACTTTTCCATGTCGTTCACGCCGTCCGTGAGGCACGATTCGCCAACGAATCTCAGCATCTGCGCCGGCGTGCACGTCTGGCCGTAGAGCCATTCCCACGCCATGGCCGCGCACGTGAGGCCGCAGCCGGCAGCGGCCAGGTCTTCGCCCGCATACGAAAGCCCGCCCCAGCGCTCGTCTGCTTGGAGGTAGACGGGCACCTCGGCGGACTTGTCGAGCGGCTTGTCGTAGATTGCGGGCAAAGGCTCCTCCTTCGGCACCTTCGGCACGTTAGAGGCTATAAGCGCCACGTCGGCGAAGGCGGCGAGCAGGGCCAGCAGCGAGACGGCGGCGGCGATGCGTACGAGGCGCTTGCCGCCCATTCCTAGTCGTCCTTCTTCGGAGTGCCCATGGCAAGCAGTGCGTCGAGCCACTTGTCGGTCACGCCGACCGCCTTGAAGGCCGCATATGCCACCTGCACGCCGCCGACGCAGGCGAAGATCGCGGTGACCCACGCGCCGGGGTCGGTCGGGATTCCGTTGGCCATTGCGGTTAGGGCGCCGAA
>OLPV01000748.1_pt1 | contig 26303 bp, 20 predicted proteins | sample 1671961 | NCBI WGS metagenome assembly OLPV01 (sample SAMEA3136630, study PRJEB25190) | human gut metagenome | biome: human gut; feature: human-associated habitat; material: faeces | place: Austria | collected 2013
TCGAGGATCTTGCCGAACAGAGCGTAATTGGACTCACCGTGCGGAACATGGTAGGTGCCGCCGAGCGGGAAGGACATGCCGTGTACGGTTGCACAGCCAGCCTTCAGGAATGCGATGCCTGCGAACAGGGAAGCATGAACGAACTCGCCGAGGTAATCCATACGAGCGTCCGGGCCTTCCAGAGCGATGCGGCGGAAGCCCTCGAGGATCATCTCCATAGCCTTAACGGAGAACATCTCGGAGGTAACAGTCTTGCGGTGCGGGGACAGGAAAGACTCGGTAGCGTGGATCAGAGCATCGATAGCGGATGCTGCGAACGGCTTGTACGGCAGGGTCTTGAGCAGATCCGGAACCAGGCAAACCTTGTTCGGGATGATGTCGTCGGAAACCAGGCCGAGCTTGGTATCGCCGCCGGTCAGCTTGCCGTCCTTCTCGTCCTTAACGATAGCAACAGAAATGTTGGTAACCTCAGAACCGGTACCGCAGGTGGTCGGGATAGCGATAACTTCCTTCTCATGTACAACAGGCTCGCGCTTGAAGTACAGCTCATGTACGGAGGTCGGGCGCTTGCAGCCGAGCAGCTTGCAAAGGTCCATGATAGCACCGCCGCCTACTGCGATTACGCGGTCGTAGGAATCGTACGGAATAGCCTCGTACATGGTCTCGATCATAGCCTCGGACGGCTCGCCGCCGCCGAACTTCTCCTGGAATACGAAGTTACACTTCAGGCCCAGTTCCTCCATGAACGGCTTGTAGATAAACTCGTTGGTCAGAACGCAGTCTCTCTCACCCAGCTTGAATTCCTCAGCGAATCCCTTGAAATCATCGAACTTGTAAATGGTCGGCGCGATTACGATTTCTCTCTTGTCGGCCTGCAGAGCCTTGCTAAAAGCATCCATATTTAACATCTCCTATAAAAATTTCTGTAGAACAAAAGGTCAGACGAACCTTTTGTCCAAAACTTGAGCGGATTGTTTGATACCCTCGCTTCTAATTGTATCAAAAGATAAACGAAACTTCAACAGAAAGTGATAAAGTTACAAGAAAAAATATCTTGTCGCCTCGACACAATCGGCGAAGGGAAACCCGCACCTTCCTATGTACCTACATTTTATACTAATGTTACAACTTTGTAAATCATTTTTTCAAAAAAAGTTGTGTAAAACGTGGAGACAATTACCAGAAAAACCTGATTTTCTGGTAAAAGCATTTGGATTCATGCGCACATGATGGTGATATACGGGAAGATTGCGCAAAATGCGGCGGAAAATGGTACAATTTTGTCGGAGAGACGAATTTTCTGCACCGGACTGGGATTTATTCCTTATGCGCAGTGCAGGATGCCGGCGGAGCAAAAGAAATTCCAAACAGTTGGTTGTCTTATACAAATTCTATGGTATAATTAAGAATCATACTTGTTCAATGCAATTGGAAATGCAAATAGGTGACGAAATATGAAATTTTTAACAGCACAGGGACACTTCGGTGTGCTTGACGGAAGACAAATCCGGTTTGAGGATGGTCTCAATGTATTGTATCTCCCCAACGAGGGCGGCAAGACGACGCTGTGCAATTTTCTGCGCGTGATGCTGTACGGCATCAACACCAGCAAGCGCGACACCCGCAATCAACTGTCGGACAAGACGCGGTTCCGTCCGGTGGACGGAAATCCGATGAGCGGTCTGTTACAGTTGGAGTGGAAGGGCAGAGAGATTATTATCAGCAGACAGACCGGCAAGGGTACGGCGCCGATGCAGGAATTTTCGGCGGTATATGCCGACACCGGCGAACCGTGTGAGGAGCTGACGGCAAAAGACTGCGGCAAGATATTAACCGGTGTCAGCGAGGAGGGCTTTCAGTCCTCTGCTATGCTGGACGGACAGGATCAGGCGCTTTCCGCGGAGGAGCTGGAACAGCGCATGCTGGAGCTTTCGACGTCCGGCGACAATGCGGCGGCGTATTCCAGTGCGATTTCTCAGCTGGATCAGTGGAAGAATGCACTGCGCGGAACGGGAAAACGCGGCAGATATGCGGCGGTTGAGCAGGAGCTGGACGACATCAACCACGCCGTATCGCGGCTGGATGATCTGACGGCGCAGATTGCAGCATATGAGGCGCAGATACCGGCGGCGGAAAAAAATGTTGCAGATGCCGAGCAAAAGCAGCAGGAAGCGACAGAGGCATTCACGCTGTTGTTTGTGGCAAAGAGAGAAGCTGCCGAGCGGGAAGAACGCCAAGCGCGGGACAAGCTCGCAGAATTGAGAGAACATCTGGTTGCGGATTCTTTGCTGAACGAGGCGGAAACGCTGGCACCGATTTATGCGGAGGCAAAGCAGGCGTTTGATGCCGCCAGTGCAGAGCTGGAAGAAGTCACAGAGAATTATCAACAGTGGCAGGAAGATATTGACCACACAGAGGAAGATTACAGCCAAAGCTCCAGCAGCATTTCGGACATTCACATTCGTGGATGGTCGATGGCAGTTGCCATTGCGCTCGGTGTGCTGGCGGTTGTCAGCCTGTTGGGCTTGGTGCCGTTCGGTCCGCTGACGGCGTATATGCCATACGTATTCTCCGTGCTGGCGGTTGTCTTTCTCATTGTAACGTTTATGGGAAGCACACAGACGCTGGACACGCCGCCGATGGATTTTGATGAAGAACGCGTCAAGCTGCACAAGCGCAGACAGCAGGCCATTGCCCGTGTCGAACAGACGACGGAAAAGCTCACACATATACAGGATAAATTCCAAAAGGTTTTGCGGGAGATGAGTCCGGAACTTTGCGCCGATGACAGTGAGGAACTGGTTGTCTTTATCGCGCAGGCGAGAGAGCGCAACAAACAGTACATCGCGCGGCAGCAGGAGCATGAAGATCTCAAGCACCAGTATTTGGATATTCTGGAAAAGACGGGTCCGGACGGCGAAGTTCGTGTCCGCATGAACAAAGCGAAAGAGCAGGCAGAGCAGGCGCGGCAGCACAACAATGCGCTGCACGAAGCCATTGCACTGTGCAATGGCAAAAAAGAAGAAATCGGTGAGCGCAGTTCGCTGTGTGCACAGCGCAGCCGTCTGCAGGAGGAACGCGAAAACATTCTCTGGCAGCTGGATGCCATCCGACTGGCAAAGGAATCGCTGGTGCAGGCGCATGCCGAGCTGACCGGCCGCGTATCTCCGCAGATCAACAAGCTCGCTGAACAGTATCTGCGCACGCTGACCGCAGAGCGCTATACGGCGATGCAGCTGTATACGGATTTGGAAGCGACCTGCCGCAGAGAAAACAGCGCGGTAGAAATGGATCGCCTGCGGCTGTCCACGGGCACCCGCGACCAGCTGTATTTGGCACTGCGTCTTGCCGTGTGCAAGGTGCTGCTGGACAAGACGGATGAGAGCGTTCCGCTGATTTTGGATGATCCGTTCGTCAATTATGATGACCAGCGCGTGGCGTGCGGCATGAAGCTGCTGCGCGAAATCGCGCACGAAAGACAGGTTATTCTGCTGACATGCAGACGGCCGTAACGTAAAAAAATAAGCCCCGTACCAATCGGTACGGGGCTTTTGCATGCACGAACTTGTGCTTATTTTGCGTATTCAACAGCGCGGGTTTCGCGAATCATATTGATCTTGATCTGACCCGGATATTCCAGTTCATCCTCGATCTTCTTCGCAATCTCACGGGAGAGCAGAATCATCTGAGAATCATTGACCTGCTCCGGATTGACAATGATGCGAATCTCACGGCCTGCCTGAATGGCATACGAGCTGGAGACACCCGGCGTAGTATTTGCGATCTCTTCCAGTTTTTCCAATCTCTTGATGTATGCTTCCAGATTCTCGCGGCGTGCGCCAGGGCGCGCTGCGGAAATGGCGTCTGCGGCCTGTACAAGACAAGCAACCAGCGTTTTCGCTTCGATATCACCGTGATGTGCCTGTACGGCGTGGACGATGTCTGCGTGCTCGTGATAGCGCTTGCAAAGATCTACGCCGATATCGACATGAGAGCCTTCCATCTCGCGGTCAACCGCCTTGCCGATATCATGCAGCAAGCCGGCGCGCTTTGCCTGTGTGGCATTGATGCCCAGCTCTCCGGCGAGAATGCCGGCGATATGAGAAACCTCAATGGAGTGCTGCAGCACATTCTGACCATAGCTTGTGCGGTAACGCATGCGTCCGAGCAGCTTGACCAGCTCCGGATGCAGACCGTGCACGCCGGTTTCGAGAACTGCGCGTTCGCCTTCCTGCTTGATGATCTGATCCACCTCGCGGCGGCTCTTTTCGACCATTTCTTCGATGCGCGCCGGATGGATGCGGCCGTCAATGATGAGCTTCTCCAGCGTCAGACGGGCAACTTCGCGGCGAACAGGGTCGAAACAGGACAGAGTAATCGCCTCCGGCGTATCGTCGATGATGAGATCGACACCGGTCAGGGTCTCCAGTGTGCGGATGTTGCGTCCCTCACGGCCGATGATGCGGCCCTTCATTTCGTCATTCGGCAGCGGAACAACCGATACGGTTGCCTCTGCTACGTGGTCGGCAGCGCAGCGCTGAATGGCAGAGGAGATAACTTCTCTCGCATACTTTTCAGCATCATCCTTGGTCTGCTGCTGAATCTCGCGCAGCTTGATGGCTGCATCGTGCTGTGCCTCCTGCTCGATGGAATCGACAAGATACTGCTTGGCTTCATCGCGGGTTAGACCGGAAATACTTTCCAGACGCTCCAGCTGCTGCTGCTTGTACTGCTCCGCTTCCTCGCGGCTTTTCTGGACATTTGCCAGACGGCGGGTCAGTTCCTCGTTTTTCTTGTCCGCTGCATCCGTCTTACGATCCAGCGTTTCTTCCTTCTGTGTCAGTCGACGTTCGGTCTTGGACATTTCGCCGCGGCGTTCTTTGATTTCTCGCTCGAGATCGGCGCGGTTCTTGTGAATTTCTTCTTTTGCTTCTAATAAAGCTTCGCGTTTCTTTCGCGCAGCGCTTTCTTCCGCCTCGTTTTTGATGCTCTCGGCTTCGCGCTTGGCATCATTCACCGTCTGCTTGGAAATATTGCAGTAGATGAACATGAGCACAACGCCGATGACGAGGCCGACGATGGCTGCGCCAATGATATAACCAATCATTCTTCTGATACACACCTCCGTTTTTTGTGATTTTTTCTAAAAAAAGCTTGATTTTTAAGGATTACCTGTGCGGTTAAACGATAGATCGCGTACGTTTGATACAAAGGCATCATAGACCATTTTAATCTGAAAACCAAGTCTTGTCAACAGGCAGGGAAACAGGAACCGGCGGCAGGAATGGCAGAAAAATACAAAAGGGATAATGGGAGGGAAAAAACGACAGATTCTGCCGATTTTTCGTAAAGTTTGTGTATGGAATTTCCCACTATATTTTTTTGGAAAAGCATAGTATAATACATACAGCATAAGAGGAGGATTACCATGCAGCAAAGGATACACAGACAGCAGGAAGGCAGTCTGATTTACTATACCAGTGATAATATTACAACAAAACATCTGTTTACCACCAAGTTCGGCGGTGTGAGCAAGGGATATCTTGCCTCGCTCAACCTTGGATTTAATCGCGGGGATGAGCGGAGCAATGTTTTGCAAAATTATCAGATTCTTGCGGATCACTTTCAGGTGCCGCGTGCGCGCATGACCATGACCAAACAAATTCACAGCGACATTGTTCGCGTCGTGGATGAGAACACAATGGGCATGGGATTGGGACAGCCGATGAGCTGGAAGGCGGATGCCATCATTACCAACCTGCCGCGCGTTCCGCTGTGCGGATACTATGCGGACTGTGTGGTGACGCTGTTGCATGATCCGGTGAGCAAGAGCATCGGTGTCTGTCATTCCGGCTGGCGCGGTACGGCGAGCGGTATTCTCGGCAAGACCGTACAGCGCATGCAGGAGCAGTACGGCGCAAAGCCGGAGAATATAGAAGCGGCCATTGGCCCGTCTATTCGGCAATGCTGCTTTGAAACCGATGCGGATGTGCCGGACGCCATGACGGAAACCATGGGCGAATCCGTCACGCCGTTTATTCAGCCGCGCGGCAAGAAATTTTTCCTCGATTTACAGGGAATCAACAGAGAACAGCTGGAGCGCTGCGGGGTGCGAAATATCGTAGACAGCGGTATGTGCACCAAGTGTATGCATGATACGTTTTGGTCGCACCGTGCGACGCATGGAAATCGCGGCGTACAGGCGGGCGTCATCATGCTGGAGGGATAAGAAATAGATATGAAAACCAGACAAAAAATCACTGCTTGGCTGGCGGGAGCCTGCCTGATGGGCGCGCTGCTTACCGGCTGCACAGGCACAGACGCGCAGCAGGATGCGGGTAGCGGAACCGTGAACACAGGCTCCGGAGAACCGGTGGCACAGGCGGATAAAAATGTACAGGCTGTAGCCTCGTTTTCGCTGGCATATAACGAGAACGATGGACTGGATCCGCTGGCGTGTACGTCCGAGGAAAATAAGCTGCTCAGTCAGCTGTGCTTTGAACGGTTGTTCTTGTTAAATGAGAACTTTGAACCACAGATGGAACTGTGCGCGAGCGTTCAGCGAAACAGCGCCAAATCATATACCTTGACCATTCGCGACGAGGTGAAGTTCCATTCCGGCGAACAGCTCAAGCCGTCCGACGTCGTGTATTCTCTCAACAATGCGCGTCTGCGCGATGACTCAACCTATCAGGAACAGCTGTCGTGCATTTCGTCCGTGAAATACTCCGGCAGCGAGATTTATATTCGCTTAAAGACAGCAAAGTCGGAAAAGGCGCTGGAAGCACTGCTCGATGTGCCGATTTTCTGCAAGGGCTCAGAGGACGATGAGATTCCGGACGGTTCCGGTCCGTATAAAATTACAAAATCCGATGACGGCGGCATACATGCCGTTCCGTTTGAACAGTGGAGCGGCGGTGTGATTCAGTTCTGTGACAGCATCACGCTGCAGCCGATTGCCAACAGTGCAGGTGCAGTCAATCTGCTGGGTACCGGTCAGCTCTCCATGCTGGTGCAGCGGGATGCGGAGGAAACGGCGGCATCCGGTGCCAAGTACACCAAGACGGTAGGCACAAGCCGCATGCATTATCTCGGCATCAATTGCAACGATACGCCGCTGGACAACAAAAATGTCCGCACAGCGCTGTCCATGCTGATGGATCGAGACACCATTGCACAGACCTGCTTTGCGGGGCGGGCAGATGCGGCGGCGCTGCCGGCGAAAAAGATTCCGGACGGCGTAAAGGCACCCTCCTTCAATCAGGAGGCAGCAGTCAAGCTGCTCAAAAAAGCGGGCATCTATGACAGAGACAACGACGGATATTTGGAAATCCGCGGCGGCAGCGATTTCAAGCTGCAGATTATCTATAATAAGCAGTACGGCACCAAGGGCGCTGTGCTGGAGCAGTACGCAAAGACACTCAATGAAATGGGCATTCAAACCAAGGTCATCCCGTTGGAATTTGAGGAATGTCAGTCCCGCCTGTCGCGCGGCAGATATCAGATGTATTATGGAGAATATGAGATGACGGCGGATCTCGATTTGTCCTCGATTATTTCCCGAAATGGTGACCGCAATTTTGGCGATTACCGCAGCACAACGATGACAAGCGCGCTCAGTGACCTCAACAATGCAACGGAAGATGAGTATGACACGGCGTATCAGACATATCTGACGTGCTTTGCACAGGAAACACCGATTATTCCCATTGTGTTTGAGCGCCGGCTTATTTCTGCGGTTGAGGATTTCCCAAAGGGCTTTGACCCGTGGCCGGATCAGATTTTCCACGGTCTGGGCAACTGGTCGGCAACGTCATAAAGGAGAGACATATGCAGGTATTCTTGTTTCATGTGCCGCTCAAGACAGAAAAACAGGTGGCACAGCTTTTGCGGCCGTATGGCATCTCTGTGCGCACAATTTCCCGCGAACAGTATACCGTGCCGCTTGGCGTGCTGCTCGGTCTGCGCAAAGCAGGGTGCATGCTGCCATCGCTGGGATTGGAATTTGCAGAGCCGATGCTGCTCATGCACGGCTTGCCGGATGACATGGTAGATACTGTGCTGGCACAGCTGAAAGCGGCGAAAATTTCCATTGATTTAAAGGCGATTACCACGCCGACAAATTTGGAATGGAACGCCATGCAGATGTATGCGGAACTGCGGCGAGAGCGGGAAAAATTTTTTGCCAATCGAAAATAAGCAAAATGCCAGCGGAATACCCGCTGGCATTTGTTTGCATAAAATAACTAGAAAAGTTTGTAAAATCTGTAAAAACGATGTGAGTTACCATCTTATAACCTGAAAAAATCCTCTTGACGTTTGCTGCATACCCTGCTATAATCACAAGCAATACAAACGGAGCATACAATACAACAACTGAGCAGGTACGGCGAAAACGCCGCAGCCGGGTCGTTATGACAGTGGACACATTCCGCGGGACAGAAAGCAACTGTTCCGCGTTTTTTATATCAAAGGGGGCTTTTCTATGAAGCGAGAACAACAAATACAAACAGCAGAACAAACGGCTATGCACGTGTCTGCGGTGAGCATTATCGGAAATATAATCCTGTCGCTGTTTAAGCTGATGGCAGGTATCGTGGCGCATTCCGGCGCCATGATTAGTGATGCGGTGCATTCCGCATCCGATGTATTCAGCAGCATTGTCGTGATTATCGGCGTCAAGCTGTCGGCAAAGGCGTCGGACAAAGAACATCCATATGGACATGAACGCATGGAATGTGTTGCCGCTGTTATTCTGGCGGGCATTTTGCTTGCGACCGGTCTCGGCATCGGCTTGGAAGCGGTCAAAAATATTGTGTCCCGCGATTATCAATCGCTGGCGGTTCCGGGTATTTTGGCAGAGATTGCAGCCATTGTTTCGATTGTATTCAAAGAGGCGATGTATCAGTACACGCGCTGGAATGCAAAGAAGATTGATTCTTCGGCACTGATGGCGGATGCATGGCATCATCGTTCGGATGCGCTGTCCTCTGTCGGCGCCCTGCTCGGCATCTTTGGTGCACGCATGGGCTATCCGGTGCTGGATCCGGTTGCCAGCTTGATCATTTGTGTGTTTATCGCAAAGGCAGCCACGCAGATTTTTCTGGATGCCACCAATAAGATGGTGGATCATGCCTGCGAGCCGGAATTGGAACAGAAAATGCGCGCCTGCATTGAGCAGCAGTCGGGCGTGCTGCGTTTGGATGTGCTGCGCACGCGCGAATTTGGCAATAAAATCTATGTCGATGTGGAAATTGCCGCCGATGCGCAGGAAACGCTGGAAAAGGCACACGAAACAGCACAAATCGTGCACAATGCCATTGAAACAAACTTCCCGAAGGTCAAGCACATTATGGTGCATGTCAATCCGATGAAGGAATGAGAACAAAAGAACCAGTCATGCGACTGGTTCTTTTCAGTTAAAGCTCCCTTCTCCGTGCTGCTCAAACAGGCGCACAATGCGCTGGCGTAGCAGGGGAGCGGTTTTCAATTGCGGGTCGCGTGCCATGAGCGCATCGGCTGCCTGCTGCGCCTGCTCCAACAGGCGCGCATCACCAGCCAAATCCGCCAGCTTCAGCGGCGGCAGGCCGTGCTGCCGCGTGCCGAAGAAATCGCCTGCGCCGCGCATTTCAAGATCTTTTTGTGCGATGGCAAAGCCGTCGCCGGTATGCACCAGCGTGCGCAGTCGCTCCCGTGCATCGGCACCCTTGTCCGCGCCGTAAAAGACACAAAATGACTGTCTGCTTCCGCGTCCGACGCGTCCGCGCAGCTGATGCAGCTGAGACATGCCGAAGCAATCGGCATTTTCCACGACCATCAGTGTTGCGTTCGGCACGTTGACACCGACTTCAATCACCGTGGTAGAAACCAGAATATCTAGGTTTCCGTCCGCAAAATCGCGCATGATTTGCTCTTTTTCTGCGGTTTTCGTGCGCCCGTGTACCAACCCGATGCGCCGATGCGGCAAAACCGTTTTGAGCCGCTGCGCGGTCTGTTCGGCACTGTGCCGCTGCGTATCCGTCGCTTCGCTGTCCTCGACAAGCGGGCACACAACGTAAGCCTGTCCGCCTGCGGCGCATTGGTTGTCGATAAACCGGTCGATGCGCGGGCGTGTTTGTTCTCCGACGGCATACGTCTTGATTTTTTGTCGTCCCGGCGGGAGTTCATCTATAATAGAAACGTCCAAATCGCCGTAAATCAGCAGTGCCAACGTGCGCGGAATCGGGGTTGCGGACATGACGAGCAGATGAACATTTTCGCCTTTTTCTGTCAAGGCGGCGCGCTGGTTTACACCAAACCGGTGCTGCTCATCGACAACCGCGAGTGCCAAATCACAAAACTGCACGTGTTCACTGAGGACGGCGTGCGTGCCGATAATCACGGATAGTTTGCCGGAAGAAATCTCATCTACAATTTCTCGTTTTTCCTTGGCGCGCATCGCGCTGACCAGCAAGCCGCAGGAAATACCCAGCTTGTGCAGAATCGGCTGCAAAGTTTCCATGTGCTGGCGGGCGAGCAGCTCTGTCGGCGCCATTATCACGGCCTGCTTGCCGTTTTTTGCAGCCAGATAACACAGGGCAGCAGCTACCATGGTCTTGCCGGAGCCAACGTCGCCCTGTATCAAGCGGCTGAGCGGCTTTCCCTCTGCAATATCCATCGTGCACGCTTCAATGGCTCGCTGCTGTGCACCGGTCAGAGAGAACGGCAGAACACGGTAAAATTCCCGCAGGCTCAAATCGCGCAGATGTGCCCCTTTTTTGTCGGCTCGGCCGGCACGCAAAAACTTCATGCCGCAGGCAAGCAGAAACAATTCTTCAAATGCCATGCGCTTGCGCGCCTGCTGTGCCTGTTCGAGGGTCTGCGGGCGGTGCATGCTGTGCAGGGCTTGCCCCAGTGGAGGGAACTGCTGCTGCTTTCGAATTGCCTCCGGAAGAAAGTCCGGATAGTTTTCCGGCAAAGCAGCCAAAGCCGCATCTGTGATTTTATAAAAATCCGTTTGATGTAGGCCTGCCGTTAGCGGATACAGCGGTAAAATGCGTCCGGTTTTTTCTTTTGCTTGCACAGGCTCAAATTCCGGCACAATCATGACGAATTGTCTGCCTTCCGCCTGTACTTTTCCGTAAAATGCATATTCCTTTCCGACTTCCAGTACAGACGCTGCGTATTTGTTATTAAAAAAACGCAGGGATAGCAAGCCGGTCTCGTCATACACGCGGCAGTTTGTGACGTCCATGCCCTTTCGGATATGTGCTGTTTTCGGCTGCGCGCCGACAATCGCATGGACACAGAATTTTTCTCCGTTCAGCAGTTCAAAAATCGGTACAACAGCGGTGCGGTCCTCATATCCGCGCGGATAGCACTGGACGGCATCAGCCAGCGTGTCAATGCCGAGCTTGTGCAGCAGTTCCGCCTTTTTGGGGCCGATGCCTCGCACAAACCGAACGTCATCCGTCAGCTTCATACGTCGTAATCCCGCACGACTTTGACAACCACGCCGAGAATGCGTGCGTCATCACCGGGAATCGGCGCATAGGTTTCATTTTCCGGCATCAGCCAGACGTGACCGTCTTGTTTCTCCAATCGCTTGCACGTCGCTTCCTCTTCGATGAGAGCAACGACAATCTGTCCTTGCTGGGCGTAGGATTGCTTGCGCACGATGATCGTGTCGCCGCTGAGAATGCCCGCGTTTACCATGGAATCGCCGCGAACGTGCAGGGCGAAATACGAACCGGATTTTCCGTGCAAATCAATGTACAGCATCGCTTGCTGTTCCTCGACCGCCAATATCGGCTGTCCGGCGGCCACACGGCCGAGCAGGGGAACAGCCGTCGTTCCGGTCTGGCCGGTTATTTTGACGGTTCGCGTTTTTCCGGCGCACTGCTCCAGATAGCCTAGTTCGCGCAAATGCTTGACGTGCGCATGAACAGAGGAGGGAGAGCGCAGCCCCACAGCTGCCGCAATTTCCCGCACGGCTGGCGGGTATCCTTCGGACGCGGTATATTCTTGAATGAATTGCAGGATCTGTTTCTGTTTTTCAGAAATCGGACGCATAAGCAAATCTTCCCTTCATGTATTTTCTATTTCTATTGTACCTAAGAGCAAGATAAAAAGCAAACGGATGTTTGGTTTTTTGCCATACGTACAAAAGTTTTTGAACGTTCTATTGGAAAGTGATGGATAGTCCGTAATATTGCAGGGACAATTGCAAAATCCTCTTGTCCCGGACGTAAAAATAATATAAAATAAGATTGAATAATTTTGCAAGAAAACAGGAATCTGCAAAAAATGGAGACCTTACATTAGATTGGTTAGAGGAGGAATAGTGATGACGATCAAAGCCGATCTCGGATTTATCAACATCGCGCCAGAGGTTCTGGCTGATATAGCTGGTTACGCAGCAATGAGCTGCTTCGGCGTCAAGGGAATGACCATTCGTTCTGTTTCGGACGGTATTGCTCACCTGCTGCGCCGAGAGAACATGTCACGCGGCGTGCGCATCACGGAGGCAGAGGACGGCGGCGTAAACATTGACCTGCATCTTGCTGTGGAACATGGCGTCAACATTGCGACTATCTGCCGTTCGATTATTAGCGAAGTCCGCTACAATGTAGAAAAAATGACTGGCGTTGACGTAAAGAATGTTGATATTTACGTGGACGCAATCCGTGCGGACTAAATAAGGAGGCAAAACGAATTGTCAAAACTGATAGACGGACAGTTGTTCTGTGCCATGGTCATCGAGGGCGCGCTGTCCATTGAAGAGAAAAAAGACGAAGCAAACGAACTGAACGTTTTTCCGGTGCCGGACGGTGATACCGGCACCAATATGTCGCTGACGATGGCATCTGCAAAGAACGAGATGTCCAAGCAGCTGGACAAGGACATTGATTTAGCAACTGCAAGCAAGATGACCGCTTCGGCTCTGCTGCGCGGTGCGCGCGGAAACTCCGGCGTCATTCTGTCCCTGCTGTTCCGCGGCATGTCCAAGCAGCTCAAAACCTGCAAGGAAGCCAATGGTCAGGATTTGGCACTTGCGCTGCAGGAAGGCGTGCAGGCCGCATACAAGGCAGTCATGAAGCCGGCAGAGGGCACGATTTTGACCGTGTCCCGCGTGGCAGCACAGCACGTGGTTGAGCTGTGCCAGTCCAATCCGGATGCAGGCTGCGGAGATGTGCTGCGTGCTGCGCTGGAAAAGGGTCACGAAGCGCTGGCTGAGACCACGCACCAGAATCCGGTGCTGGAAAAGGCGGGCGTTGTCGATGCCGGCGGCTTTGGTTTTCTGGCAGTACTGGAAGGCATGAGCGACGCATACAACGGCATTCACAAGCAGCGCAAAATCGCAGAGCCGGAGCCGGAAGCAAAGAGCGGCGCGACCTTCAGCGATATTAAGGATGAAGATATTACCTTTACCTACTGCACCGAGTTTATCGCAGAGCGCCGCGACAAGTCGCGCAATGTACAGCGCCTGCGCACGTTCCTCAACAGCATTGGCGACAGTCTGGTTGTCGTGGAAGATGATGACATCATCAAGGTGCATGTGCACACCGACCAGCCGAACGAGGCACTGGAAGCCGGACTGAAATTCGGTCAGCTGCTCACCGTAAAAATCGAGAACATGCGTCAGCAGCATTCCGCAAAGATTGTAGAGGAAGCTGCCGGACTGGAAAGCACCGCGCGGAAGATCGCAGAACCGGAAAAGAAATATGGTTTTGTATCCGTTGCAGCCGGTGACGGTTTGGTCAACGTATTCAAAGATCTCGGCGTAGATGAAATGGTACAGGGCGGTCAGACCATGAACCCGTCCACAGATGATATTCTGCACGCGATTGACGCCGTTCCGGCTGAAATTGTATACGTTCTGCCCAACAATAAAAACATCATCATGGCAGCGGAGCAGGCTGTTCCGCTGTGCGAGAAAAAGACGGTTGTTATTATCCCGACCAAGAACATCCCGCAGGGCATTTCTGCATTGCTGTCATTTGACGAGGGCGCGGAGATGGACGAGAACCGTGAGGCAATGCTGGATGCAGCTGCCAATGTTCGTTCGGGTCAGATTACTTATGCTGCCCGCAACTCGGATTTTGACGGCAAGAAAATTAAGGAAGGCGAATACCTTGCTCTGGTTGAGTCTAAGCTGTGCGCAAACAGCCGCAAGCTGGATGACGCCGTCAAAAAGATGCTGCGTGAAATGTGCAAAAAGGATACCGCGTTTGTCAACATCATTTACGGTGCGGACATGACCGAGGAGGACGCAGCCCGCGTCGAAAAGATGGTACACCGCGACTCTCCGGAGGCGGAAGTTACCATCATCAACGGCGGTCAGCCGGTATACTATTTTATTGTTTCAGCAGAAGGTTAATTCATGTCTATTTTTGATATTTTTGCAAAGCTGGAGCAGGAGCAGAAAAACAAGCCTGCCGCCCAGCCCATCGACTGGTTGGTTGTCGGTCTCGGCAACCCCGGAAAAAAGTACGAAAACAACCGCCATAACACCGGATTTCGCGTGATGGATGCGCTTTGCAGCAAGCACAGTGTGCGCTGTGACCGCTCCAAGTTTCATGCGCTGACCGGTGAAGCGGTTCTCGGCGGGCATCGCTGCCTGCTGATGAAGCCGCAGACCTTTATGAATGCATCGGGAGATGCCGTGGCGGAAGCGGCGGATTTTTATAAGATTCCGCCGGAGCATGTCCTCGTCATTTTTGATGACATTTCGCTTCCTGTCGGCGCCCTGCGCATTCGTCCGAAAGGCTCTGCCGGCGGACAAAACGGCGTCAAGAGCATCATCAACATGATGGGCTCGGAGCAGTTCCCGCGCATCAAGGTCGGTGTCGGCGCCAAGCCGCATCCGGATTATGATTTGGCGGATTGGGTGCTGTCCAACGTCACGGAGGAAGAGATGCCTGCGATGAACGACGCGGTGGAACGCGCTGTACTCGCGGTGTCTGAACTGATTGCAAACGGTGTGCCTGCCGCAACGCAGAAGTACAACGGCAAGCAGAAGCAGCCGGACACGCACAAGTAAACAAACGCAAAGAATCCGTGTGCCCGCGCGCATACGGATTCTTTTTTTGCGCGCAGGTGCATTTCTTAAGAATTCTTAAGTTGTGTGTACATTTATTGACGTTTCTGTGTCTTTCTGCTATAGTGGGAGCATACAAAACTTTCAGTGGCGGTATCGAGAGCGATAAGTTCGGATATTCCCAAAAAAGAAACTGCTCTGCGGCAGTTTCTTTTTTATTTGACAGGATTTGCCTGTTCTTGTATAATTTTTGTTACAAAACTTATCAGGAGGACGGCATGAACATATATGAACTACTAGAAGATAACGAACAAGATGTTATGGCTGAACTGCATTATCCGCCGGAAGGTGCATTGACAGGCTTGTTCCTGATGGGCTTTCCCAGTGATGACATTTATATAGCATACGACTGCGGCGATTGCTACTATTTTCGTTATCTGGGCGATGAAACGTTTGGCATTGACACAGACTTGATTCTCGATAAAGCACCGGAGCATGCAGAGGCGGGAGAAGATGACAAGCTGTATCGGAAACAGGACATGTCATCCTGTAAATTGATACGCAGACTTAGCGCATCTACACAGCTGAACAACTGCGGCTCTTTTCATTTTACCTATGAGGGATCGGTACAGCGGTTTATTCTGCTGGAAAAGCCGTCGGAACAGCAGGTAATGGATTTCTTATCTGATATTTCTGCGGTCTATCCGCCGAAATCGGAAAAAGAATTGGCGGAGGAACAAAAAGACTTTGCACGGAAAGAAAAAGCCCGCGCACTCATGGCGCAGCAAGATCCGGACACCATGCGTAAGTGCAAGAGAATCGGAATTGCTTTGAATGTTCTGAGCACGTTGCTCATGCTGGGAACGCTTTGTATCTGTGAGCCGTATGAGATTTGGATTGGCGCGTGTCTGTTGCTGTTATTGATTTGCATTCTTCTGTGTGTCTGCAAACCCGTGTATTTTACCCCATGGTTTACAAAGCGGGAGGATGATGAGTTGTCCATAGTGTCTATGCAGCTCGCATTCATATCTGTGGCGATTGCCTTACTTTTGCGTACTGTATCTGACGTCAATTATTTCTCTTACACGAAACTAATTGTTGTTTCGGTGATTTTCGGAATTGTTCTGGCGGTTGTTTTGACGGTTCGTGACCGTGTTCATTCTAAAAGCAGCATAGTTGCAGCGATTTTTTATTGCATCATAGCTGCCTTTGGCAGTGTTGGTGAGGTAAACTATCTGCTGGACAGCGGAGAGCCTGCCGAAAAATACGTGTGCAAGATTACAGATGTATATGAAACCGAAGATTCATATGATATCGCAGTTGATGTTCACGGAACAGACTATGAGTTGGCTGTCTCTGAAGAAAATTTCAACAAACTTTCCGTCGGAGACCGCATTCCGGTGTACTTCTACTCCGGCGGGCTGGGCATCCCGTTTGCGGACATTATCAGGTATTAAAAAACAAAAACTGCGGCGCAAGCCGCAGTTTTTGCTTTACAAGATAGATTGTATGGTGGAGACGAGGGGAGTCGAACCCCTGTCCGAAGGTACTTCCTCAAGGACTTCTCCGGGCGCAGTCATTTTATTGGAATTCCCGCTGCTGCACGCCAAATGACAGGCTTACAGGGTTGGTAGCTTCATCATGCATGGGCGGGGCAAAGCTTACCCGCCGCACGTTCACCGCTAAATGACGCTCTGTCCCGAGCCGCGATACTCTCAGGCAGAACGGGCACGCCTAATTAGGCTGCCTGTAAAGAATAATTGTTGTCAGTTAAATTTAGACATTTGAGACTTTTAACGCAGATTCTCACTGCGGCCCGCTATCCCAGATTCCACGCCCCCGTCGAAACCGGTACGTCCCCGGATAGTTCGTGCTGAACGAAAAGAGAGGATTATCTGCGCGCCTTCATCGCGCGTTCGATTTCGCGCTTGGCGTCGCGCTGTGCAGCGGCTTCGCGCTTGTCGTACAGCTTTTTGCCCTTGCACAAGCCCAGCTCGACCTTGACGCGCGCGTTCTTAAAGTACAAAGACAGCGGAATCAGAGAATATCCCTGCTGCTTGGTCTTGCCGAACAGCGTCATGATTTCCTTCTTGTGCATCAGCAGCTTGCGCTCGCGCAGCGGGTCTTTGTTGAAGATGTTTCCCATTTCATACGGGCTGACGTGCATGCCCTTGACAAAGATTTCGCCGTCGCGGAAGATGCAGTACGAATCCTTCAGGCTTACTGTGCCCTGACGAATCGACTTGACCTCTGTGCCGAACAGCTCAATGCCGCATTCATAAGCCTCCTCAACGAAATAATCGTGTCTGGCTTTTTTGTTGGCAGTTATTTGCTTTGTGCCTTTTTTTTGTACAGCCATGGCTCCGATCATCCTTTCGTTTCAGTATTCTTTATCATATCGTTTTATGTCCGGAAAGTCAAGAATATTTGCTTAAAATATTGAAAAATCTGTCGCAGATTTTTGCAAAATTCGCCGTGATGAAAATATCCGAAGGAAAACGATGCGGAAACTCTTGTGCTTCACTTAGAAACATCTTATAATATTAGTAAACTGCATCCACATGCTGTACAGCATGATACAATTGAAAAATGGAGGGCGGATAACAATGAAAATATTGGTTTTGGGTTCTATCAATATTGATTATAACTATTATGTTGGACATATTACGACCCCGAAGGAAACACAGGGCGCTTCTCACATGGAAGTGTTCCCGGGCGGCAAGGGATTGAATCAGGCTGTCACGCTGGCTCGCGCCGGTCTGGAGGTACAGCTCGCCGGTCAGATTGGATCGGATGGACAGGAAATGTTGGACAAGCTCAAGGAGCAGCTGTGCATTGATATCTCTCCGGTACGTGTGGTGGAAGGCCGCACCGGTCATGCCATTATTCAGGTAGATGAAATCGGTCAGAATGCCATCATGATTTACGGCGGCGCCAATCGAACCATTGATGAAGCATACATTGATGATGTGCTGGCGCAGTACGGCGAAGGCGATGTGCTCGTTTTGCAGAATGAGATTTCCGGCCTGCAGTACGCTATCGATGCGGCATATGAGAAAAAGATGTTTATCGTTCTCAATCCGTCGCCATGTACACGCGAATTGCTGCGCAGCGATTTGACCAAAATCTCAATGTTCTGCCTCAATGAGATTGAAGGCCGCTCGATGACGAGCTATGTACAGCCGGGAGATATTCTGATTCGGCTTGCAGAGATGTATCCGAATTCGCAGTTCCTGTTTACGCTTGGTTCGCAGGGAGCATTTTACAAGAACGATACACGCCAGATATATCAGGCTTCGCTGAAGGTTCCTGTCGTAGATTCCACAGCTGCCGGCGATGTGTTCGAGGGCTATTTCCTGGCGGCGTATCTGTGCGGGAAAGATGCGGAGGTTGCACTGAAATATGCAACGTATGCTTCGGCATTGTCTGTTACCAAGCGCGGCGCGGCATATTTTTCTGCACCGACAATGGACAAGGTAGAGGAATATATGATGGATCCAAAGCATCGTCCGGACTTCAATCCGGCACCACCGGTTTTGGAAAATGCATAATGAAATGTGAAAAATTTCAAAAAGTGTCCGTGTAAGGCGGGGAACTGCCTTGCAGGATGCATTTCAGTATGGTATACTGAAGTGTAAAAAGTTTGTGCGGTGCAGACCGCATGTCAATAGGGAGAAAACTGGAAATGAAACATCTGACGGAGCACATGGTCGTGCTCACGAATATCGAAAGAAAGTAAGGGGGAGCGAAACATGGAAAACGCTGACATTTTGGTTGTCGGTACCGGTGCTGCCGGATTGTTTAACGCATTGCAGCTGCCCGAAAAATACAAGGTTCTGGTCATCACTAAGTCTGAGGCTGATCAGGCAGACTCGTTCCTCGCACAGGGCGGCATGTGCATGCTGCTGGATGACAATGATTATGACAGCTATTTCGAAGATACGATGAAGGCTGGTCATTACGAGAACAACAAAGAATCCGTGGACATCATGATTCGTTCTTCGCAGCATATTGCGCAGGAACTGGTTGATTACGGCGTGGACTTTCAGCGCGACGAGAACGGAAATTTCGAATTCACCCGTGAGGGCGCACATTCCGAGAACCGCATTCTGTTCCACGAGGATCTGACCGGACAGGAAATCACCAGCAAGCTGCTGGCTCGCGCAAGAGAGCGCAAAAACATTACCATCCGTGAAAATACCACGCTGGTAGATATCATCTGTGATGAGAAGGCAAATGTCTGCAAGGGCGGTATTATCCGAAACGCAGACGGTACACTGGAAGAAGTCCGCACACAGGCGGTTGTTTTGGCAACCGGCGGTATCGGCGGTCTGTTCCAGTTCTCTACAAACTATCGTCATATTACCGGCGATGCTCTGGCGATCGCTATGCGCCATCACATTGAAGTAGAGCATATCAATTATATTCAGATTCATCCGACCACGCTGTATACCACCAAGCCGGGAAGAAGCTTCCTGATTTCGGAGTCTGTGCGCGGTGAGGGTGCATATCTGTACAACAAGGACGGCGAACGCTTTGTCAATGAGCTGCTGCCGCGTGACGTTGTATCGCAGGCAATCTGCAAGCAGATGGAGAAGGACGGCCGCCCGTATGTAGAGCTGTCTGTCACCCATCTGGATCCGGACTTTGTCCGCAACCGCTTCCCGAACATCTATCGTCAGTGTTTGAAGGAAGGCTACGACATGACCAAGGAGCCGATTCCGGTTACACCTGGCCAGCACTATTTCATGGGCGGCATCAAGGTAAATTCGGACAGCGAGACCTCGATGGACGGCCTGTATGCAGCCGGTGAAACCAGCTGCAACGGCGTACACGGCAGAAACCGTCTGGCAAGCAATTCCTTGCTGGAGAGCTTGGTGTTTGCAGAGCGTGCAGCCAATCACATTGCAGAGACGGTAGAGGCTGGCAAGCCGATGCCGACAGATGAAATTCCATTTGATCCGGCATTTTATGCGGATATCGACGAGAAGAACCGCACAGAGATTCTGAAAGCTATTAAGAGAAAGGATGAAGCATTCTATGATCAGTGGCTCGACCATGATGCTTAATATGGACCCGGCCATCATCAACGCCCTGCGCGAGGATGTAACCAGCGAGGATGTCAGCACCAACGCCATTATGCGCCAGCCGCAGCTGGGCAAGGCGGAGCTGATTTGCAAGCAGGATGGTATTATTTGCGGTCTGGATGTATTTGCACGTGTATTTGAGATTCTGGAAGAAGAAGCTCATTTTGAAACAACCTATGCTGACGGCGATGAAGTCAAGAAGGGTCAGCTGATTGGTGTCATTTATGCGGACATTCGCACGCTGCTGACCGGTGAGCGCACCGCGCTCAACTTCCTGCAGCGCATGAGCGGCATCGCGACCAACACCAACAAGATGGTGAAGATTCTGGAAGGCAAGCACACCACGCTGCTCGACACCAGAAAGACAACACCGGGTCTGCGTATCTTTGAAAAGTACGCAGTACGCTGCGGCGGCGCAACCAACCACCGCTACAATCTGTCCGATTGTGTCATGATGAAGGACAATCACATTTGCGCAGCAGGTTCGATCACCAAGGCAGTGCAGATGGCACGAGAGTATGTATCGTTTGTCACGCAGATTGAAGTAGAGTGCGAGACACTGGAGCAGGTAACCGAAGCTGCTGCATGCGGCGCAGACGTTATCATGTTGGATAACATGGACAACGAGACCATGCGCAAGGCGGTCAAGATTATTGACGGTCGCGCAAAGACCGAGTGCTCTGGCAACGTTACCGCAGAGCGCCTGCTGGAAATTGCAGATATCGGCGTGGATTTCGTATCCTCCGGCGCTCGGTGGAGCGGCAAAAGGAGCTGAACGATACGCGCATCCGCATGATGCAGTCGCAGCTCAACCCGCATTTCCTCTATAACACGCTGGATTCGATGAAGTGGATGGGCGTGACGCACGGCGTGCCGCAGGTGGCGACGCTGGCGGAGGATCTGGCGAAGATTCTGCGCGCGAGCATCTCCGGCGACGAGTTTGTGACGCTCGGGCAGGAGCTTGAGCTGCTGGAGCGATACATAGACATTCAGCTCATCCGCTTTGAGGATCGCTTCGCCTGCGAAATCGAGGTGGACGACGCGCTGATGGGCTGCATGGTGCCCAAGCTGGTGCTTCAGCCGATTGTGGAAAACGCGGTGATTCACGGCGTTCGCGACATGGACGACGGCTATATCAAAATCTGGGCGGAGGCGGACGCGGGCGATCTGCGCCTCTTCGTGCAGGATAACGGACGCGGCATGGAAAAGCCGCAGGATGGGCCGCTGGGCTTCGGCGTATCCGGCCGGCCGGGTGAGCATTTGGGCATGTTCAACGTGGACAGCATTCTGCGCCTGCATTTCGGCGACGCATACGGCCTGAGCGTGCGCTCCAGACCGGGCGAGGGCTGTCTGGTGATGGTACGCCTGCCGATGAGGAGGGAAAAGGCATGATTCGCGTATTGATGGTGGATGACGAGCCGCTGGTTCGCCGCGGCATTGTCGCGGGCGTCGATTGGGCGGCGCTGGGGTGCGAGGTCGTCGGCGAGGCGCAGAGCGGGGAAGAAGGGATCGAGCTGGCGCGAAGGCTCAAGCCGGAATTGATTATCACCGACATCCGCATGCCGAAGATGGACGGCATCACGATGATGAACCTGCTGCGCGAGGAGGGATGCGCGGCGCACTGCATCGTGCTGACCGCGCACAGCGATTTTGAGTATGCGCGCGGCGCGCTGCTCTTCGGCGCGGACGATTATCTGCTCAAGCCGTTCCGCGATCAGGAGCTGACGCATGCTGTCGCGCGGGTCTGCCGCAGGATGCAGCCCGTATCCGCCGCGCCCGCGCCGAAGGAGAAGGAGCCGGAAGCCACCGGCTATGTGCGTCAGGCGATGGATTACATCGCGGCGCACTACGCCGACGCGGATATTTCCATCGCGGTGATCGCCGAGCATCTGCGCGTCAGCGAAGGGCACCTTTCCCACGTGTTCAAAAAGCAGACGGGCATGACCGTCACCAATTACCTGACCAAGACGCGCATCGACGCGGCCATGCGGATGCTCGCCCGCGACCATGTGAAGGTCTATGAGGCCGCCGCGGCGGTGGGGTATAAGGACGTGACCTATTTCTCCGCGACATTCAAGAAGCTGACGGGCTTATCTCCGTCGGAGGTGGAGTGATGGATAGAAAACATCTGACGATTCTGTGCAAAGTTGTCAGAATCATCGGGTGAAATCGCAGAATTGTCCAGTTTCTTTTTTGCCGAATTGTGCGTATCATATAAAGTAACAAAGCGGCACAGAACAAGCCGCAACCTCACCGACTCAGAAAGGGAGATACGCACATGAAGAAACTGTTATGCGCCGTCCTCGCGCTCGCGATGATGATGACGGCATGCCTCGCGATGGCTGAAACCGTGGAGGAAGTGATCGCTCAGGCGCAGACCATGACCAACGAGGAGCTGTATGCCAAGGCGATTGAAGAATCCAACGGCAAGACGCTCTACGGCATCGGCAACTCCAGCCGCGGCAAGACCGCCGGCGCGAGCTTCATCGAGATGCTCCAGAAGATCGACCCGAGCTACACCGGCACGATCGAATGGTCGCAGCCGAAGAACAACTCCATCTTCACCACGCTGAACGCCGACATCAAGAGCGCCAACCACATCTATTCCATGACGCTCATTCAGGACGGCAACCAGATTCAGACGAAGATGCTCGACACCGGCAATCTGCTCAACTTCATCCCGAAGGAGTGGGCCGAGGGCGAAGGCGTGATCGTCGAGGGCAACGACAAGCCGCTGGCGCTGCAAACGCTCAACAAGGTGTTCATGTATAACACCGTGGGCGACAAGACCTTCACCAACTGCTGGGATTTCGTCGCCGAAGGCGTTGCGCCGCTGTTCATGGGCGTCAACTCCGAGCTGGTCGGCAAGAACTTCCTGTACATGCTGACCGAAGAGACCTACGCCAACTACCTGAAGGCCGCGTTTGACGCGATGCCGGACGGCGCGGCGAAGGATCGCATTGCGGCGGAAGTCGAAGAGATGAAGCCGGAAGCCGAAGCGCTGATGCTCGACGCGGAGAACGCGCCCTACGCGCTGGCCTACATCAAGCTGTTCTGCGAGCAGTACAACGAGCAGACGGACGACGGCCCGATCTGCAACACGCTGGTCACCAAGTCCGCCGTCGATCAGTGCGGCCTGCTGGTGTACTCCAAGCTGCGTTCCGTCGAGGAATCGGCTGAAACCTCTGTCAACAACATCGCCGTCGCGGCGTATCAGGACGGCTATCAGGGCATCGGCGGCTATGCCTACAAGCATTACCTCCAGGTGCTCAAGACCTCCCCGCTGCCGTGGACGAGCTGCGCGTTCATCGCTTACATGACCACCACCAACGAGGGCTTCGCCGCGTGGGGCAAGGACATGGGCGGCTACAGCGCCAACCCGGTCTGCATGCAGGATCACTCCAAGGATGGTTACGTCGATGGCGTGAACACCTATGACGCGAAGAACGATCGCGGCTACGAGTGGTGGGTGTCCGCGGACGGCGGCCGCCTCGTCGTGGAAGACCCGGCGTACTGCGCGCAGGTGTCCTTCGACCTCGGCGACTGGATCGACATGATCGTCGGCAACAAGTAATCGCTTTGGAAGCAAAAAGTCCTTAGAATCTTGACATGTGAGGGGCATGAAGCGTTTCATGCCCCTCGCATGGTACAGGGGGAATATCATGCAGCAAACTGTCAAAGCGAGCAGGGCGCGGGTTTGGCTCAACAAGCTGAAAACCACCTTTTCCAAGCCGCAGAATGCCATTCTGCTGGCGCTGGGCATCCTGCTCACGTTCTCAACCGTCGCGCCGATGATCTCCATCGCGCTGGATACCGTAACCGTTCATGTCGGCTCGGTCGATAGCCATTATACCGGGCTGAAGGAGGGCTACACCCTTTATAACTGGGTGGATCTGTTTACCGGCAAGCTGGCCAAAACGAACCTGTGGACGCCGCTGCTCAATTCGGTTCTGCTGTCGGTGTTCTCCTGCTTCGGCGCCATCTTCTACGGCGGGCTGTTCGCGTATCTCGTCACCCGCACGAACATGCGCTGCAAGAAGTATCTCAGCTCGATTTTCATTTTTCCCTACATCATGCCGCAGTGGACGCTGGCCGTCATCTGGCAGAATCTGTTCGATTCAAACCTCGTCACCGGCACGTCCGACGGCCTGCTGACCGCGCTTTTCGGCATCCGCATGCCGCTGTGGTGGTGTCAGGGCATGTTCCCCAGCGTCATGGTGCTCTCGCTGCACTACGCGCCGTTCGCGTACATCCTCATCGGCGGCATCTTCCGCAACATGGACGCGAACCTTGAGGAAGCCGCCACCATCATGGGCACGCCGCGCCTCAAGATTTTCGCCCGCGTGACGCTGCCGCTGGTCAAGCCCGCCGTGCTGAGCACGGTGCTGCTGGTCTTTTCCAGCGCGATGGGCTCCTACCCGGTGCCGCATTACCTGAACCTGACGACCCTGTGCACCAAATACGTGCAGATGGGCGAAAAGCGGGTGGGCGAGGCGAGCATCCTGGCGGTCATTATGATTCTCTTCGGCGTGCTGATTCTCATTGTCAACCAGAGGACGACCTCCGGCCGCCAGAGCTACACGACTGTCACCGGCAAATCCGGCCAGATTTCGCTGGTCAATCTCGGCAAGGCCGGCCGCAACGTGGTCGCGGCGATCTTCTGCGTGACGACGTTCTTCACCGGTATTCTGCCGATCATCCTGTTCGCCATCGAGACCTTCCTGCCGAACCCCGGCGATTACAGCTTCATCCGCCACGGCGTTGCGGGCAACCTGACGAGCAAATGGTGGATGACGAGCGAAAACATCACCGAAAACGGCATGTACGGCCAAAAGGGTATTCTCTTCAACGAGGCGATTTGGGGCGCGTTCAAGGGGACGCTGATCGTCGCGGTCTGCTGCGCGCTGCTGGCGGGCACAATCGGCCTGCTGGTCGGCTACTGCGTCAGCAAAAACCGCCGGAGCAAGTGGGCGGCTTACGTCAACAACATGGCGTTCCTGCCGTATCTGATGCCGTCGCTGGCCGTCGGCGTCGCGTTCTTCATCCTGTTCTCGACGGAAAAGCTGAACCTCTTCAACACCTACACGCTGCTCATCATCGCCGGCACGATCAAGTATATCCCCTTCGCAAGCCGCAGCTCCTTGAACTCCATGCTCCAGCTCTCCGGCGAAATCGAGGAGGCGGCGATCATTCAGAATATCCCGTGGTGGAAGCGCATGACGCGCATCATCATCCCGATCCAGAAGTCCTCCATCATCTCCGGCTTCCTGCTGCCGTTTATGACCTGCCTGCGCGAGCTCTCGCTTTTCATGCTGCTCTGCGTTCAGGGCTTCATCCTCTCCACCACGCTGGACTACTTCGACGAGATGGGCCTGTACGCCTTCTCCAGCGGCATCAACCTGATATTGATCATCACCATCCTGGTTTGCAACACCCTGGTAAACAAGGTCACCGGCGCGAGCCTGGACAAAGGAATTGGAGGTTAAACCATGCCTGAAATCAAACTGGAACATATTACCAAGCGCTGGGGCAAATTCTACGCCGTAGAAGACCTGAACCTGACCATTGCCGACAACGCCTTTGTGACCCTGCTGGGCCCCTCCGGCTGCGGCAAAACCACCACATTGCGGATGATCGCCGGACTGGAGACCCCCACCAGCGGCCGGATCACCATTGGCGACAAGGTGGTATTCGACAGCGACATGGGCATCAACGTCCCTGCCAACAAGCGGAAAGTGGGCTTCCTCTTCCAGAACTACGCCCTGTGGCCCAACATGACCGTGTACCAGAACATCTCCTTCGGCCTGTCCAACATCAAGGAGTCCATGGCGAAATACGACTTCGACGCCAGGAACGCCGCCAGGCTGGCCCAGATCCTGAAAAATCCCGCCGATGTGACCTCCGTCCTGGAGGAGTGCCGGGACAAGGACGGAAAGCTGGAGGAGAAGAAGGCCATCCTGAAGCTCATCGATGCCTTCACCCTGTCCCAGTACACCGCCAAGACCCTCTTTGGCTATCATCTGGAAAATAATCCGGACTGCGCCGCCAGAATCGCCGAGCTGGAAGCCAAGGCAGACGCTGCCCGGAAGGAGGCCCAGAGCAAGGGCCTGACCCTGGACCGGGAATTCCGGCTGTGCAAGGACGGGGAGCCTGTGACGGAGGTCCGGAAGCTGACCAAGGAGGAGATCGACCTCACC
>OLPV01000754.1_pt1 | contig 26097 bp, 29 predicted proteins | sample 1671961 | NCBI WGS metagenome assembly OLPV01 (sample SAMEA3136630, study PRJEB25190) | human gut metagenome | biome: human gut; feature: human-associated habitat; material: faeces | place: Austria | collected 2013
AGGGACGGTCCTGGAAGAAGAAAAAGAGGGACGGTCCTGGAAGAAGAAAAAGAGGACCAGCAATCCAAAAAACAAAAAAGCATTTTCATACATAAAACCGAAAAGTACCACAAAAAATAGAGCCAAAATAACAATAAAAGTTAATAATAGCTCTATTTAAACAAATATAAAAATCTAGGAATTAATTTGAGAAAAAATTCTAATAAAAATATTCAAATTTAAAATAAACGAGTTCAAAGCTTTAAGAGATAGGGAATTATCATAACGAGACATCAAAATATTCCTATAATCAGCTTTTTCCAAGGCAATTAATTTTAAAACATTATCATTCATAATTCCGGAAAAATTCATGTAATCATTATAACTAGAAAATTTATAGTTATAAGCATGATCAACAATACCGGCTTTAACAGGATTATCATGTATATACCTAATGCAATTAAACAAATAAAAATAGTTGGTAATTGGTTGACTAGAAAAACGGTTTCTAAAAACATATCCTACGCGATTTTCAGAATGATTGTAGAAAATTGAATAAGAAGTATTCAGACTTTTCATATATCTAGATAAGTTGGAAATTTCTTCAGAATATAATAAAAGATGTGCATGATTATTCATAATACAATAGGATATTAAAGTTACATTAAAACGATTTAAATTAGAAAGCATTTTGTAAATATAGAAATCTTTATAAGAATTATTATAAAAAATGTGCTCCTTATTTATTCCTTGAACTGTAACATGAAAAAAATTAGAATTTAATGAATTACGAGAAATACGAGGCATAAAATCATCCTTTCGAAAAAAATTTGAAGTGAAATTAAAACTAGTATAGATTAAAATTACAAAACATATATTAATATAAATTTTAGAAAAAAGCAATACTTTACGCAAATTTTATTAAAAATAAAAAGAACAGGTATTAAAGATAACTTCAATACCTGCATAAAGGTCGAGTGGCAAATATAATTTATTTGTTGCCTTTTTGCTCCAGGTTATTCTTAAATGCATCCAGAATGTCAGATTCTACATACAACTCGGTGTATGCAGAAAAATTTTTCAGGATGATTTCTGCGATAGAGTCTGTTTGAGGGTTAACGTTTACTTTTGATAAAACATGTTTACCAACGCGAACCTCAAGAGACCAAGATTGCTCATTTTGAGGAACTAAAATCAGTCCCCGAAATGTATCCGATAACAGATTGCGATTCATAGAATAAATAACCATAAAGTCCTCCTTTAATGTAAAAAGTGTTTATGCGAACTACAAAACATATATTAACATAAAAAGTTAAAAAAGTCAATAATTGAAATCGTAGAATAATAGAAAATCTGGGACGGTCCTTGGATGAAAAAACTGGGACGGTCCTTGAAGGAAAAAAAGAGGGACGGTCCTTGAAAAAAATGGGACGAACCTTGAAAGAAAAAAGAGGGACGGTCCTGAAAAGAGAAAAAAACATCAAAAAAATAAACCCGCTGAATGAATTAACATTCAAGCGAGTTCCTAGAGAAAACCTAGATTGAGTGAGGATTAAATCAAAGATACTACTATGTACGACACATTACCAGATCCAAGCAGCTTCGAAAGATCTGCAGATGCGAGAGAAAAGTTTGAATTTTCGGCCTGATCGCGGGTCATCAACACAAAACTTATCAGCACTGATGCCAGTAATGTTCAAGAACAATCTTTGATTGATTTTACAATCTTCAGATAAAGCATGTACCCTAACCGTTACTATCCTGTTTTGCAATAAAGTAGTAAAAACCTCTTCAATGCAATATGCTCTTCTAAGTCCGAGAGCATCAAAGATGGATAAAGAAGTTTCGCCTGCTTCATTACAGTAAAGTTGAGTATCAATGGTCTTGGCAACATCTGCAATTGAAAAAACTTGACCTTTTGACATTAATCCTTGATGAATACACATCACTGCACAATCGGTTTCACGAAGCGGACGGCGTCCACACCGTAAATCACCAACTTTTATATAGGATTTTCCTTCAAGGCAAAGCTTGCTATCCACAGTAAAAATTGATGAAATCGAAGGCAGAACTTCAAATTTGCCAAAAAACTTAAAATCAATTTGTCTTATGCTAGAAGCAAAGTTTGATGAGATTAAGTTGTTCACAGGATGAGAAAATATTGCAACTTTAGTGTCCTGTGATAATTTTGGAAGATAAAGTTGAGTATCCATAAGATGGTAAAACCTCCCGTGCCTAGGTAGTCGCATACTAGGACTTTAAAATTTAACGACAGAAAATAGTATAGCATAAGTAAACATAAAAAGCAACAAGAAAAACTTTTATAAAAATTTTTGAAAAAAGAAATAAAAGAAGGACCGTCCCCTGTTACTGAAGGAAGGAAGGACCGTCCCCTGTTACTGAAGGAAGGAAGGACCGTCCCCCGTTACCGAAGGAAGGCAGGACCGTCCCCAGTTACCGAAAGAAGGCAGGACCGTCCCAAAAACAAAAATCAAGGAATTTGCCTAAAAGCTATTGCTAAATGGAAAAAAAGGTGGTAAAATGCAATCGGTTTCATAAAATTAAAAGGAAAGGATGATTAATTATGAAGAAAATCACAAAAGTTATGTTAGCATTAGTAATGGCAATAGTAGCATTAACAGTGTTTACAACAAAATCAAATGCTATGACAGCAAATGAATTAAAAGATTACATATGTAATGATAAGGGAATAAACGGAACAAAATTAATTATAAGAGATGCAGATAAAGTAAAGGTTGAAAAATTCTTTGCAAACAACGAAATGACAGATGCTCAAGCAGATCAAATAAAAGCTATAATTGATAAAGGAGTAGCTTTAATGAATGCAGATGGAGCTTCAGAGCCAAATCAATTAAGCTCTAAAGCAAAAAAACAAGAGCTATTATCATATGCTCAAGAAGCTGCAGCAGTTATGGGATTAACAGTATCTTATGATGCAACAGAAGAAAGATTAGACATTTACAAAAATGGAGTATTATATGACTCATTAAATTGGGGAGTAACAGAATCAAGTAAAGGTTCAACAGAATCAGCACTAGTTCAAACAGGATCAACAAATTATGTATATATAGTAGTAGCAGGAATAATGTTAATTGCCGGCATTATGCTAGTTATATCAAGAAAGAAAAGATTAAGTGCAGAAGCAAAATAACAATATAGCCATGGCAAAAAAATGGCAAACAATAGAAGCAACTATTATAGATGTAATAGTTGCTTTTATTATTGTTATTGCAATAATATTTACTACTAAAATAATATTTGGAAAACAAATAAAAAAGGCAATTGAAGTGGTAGATATGATATCAATAAAAACAGATAGCAGTGTAGTGCCAGAAATAAAATTCGACACAGAAAAAAGCACAATAACAAATTATCCCGAATATGGAAGCAGATATGGTAATATAAAAATAGAGTCTCTAGATATAAATTTACCATTATACTATGGTGATAAATTATCTATATTAAAAAATGGAGTGGGACAATCAAGCGGTAGCTATTTTCCAGGAGAAGGCGGATCTATAATATGTATGGGACATAACACAAAAGCGTTTTTATACAAGCTACCTCAAATAAAAAAAGGAGCAATAATAGAAGTTGAAACAACATATGGAACATTCAAATACAAAGTAGATAATATAAAAATAGTAAATATGTACAATGTAGATGAGCTACCAATACAAAAAGATGAAGAAGTTTTAATGTTATATACATGTTATCCAGTAAACGGATTAGGGCACAAAACAGATAGATTTGTCGTATATGCAAAAAAAGTAGAATAATGTAAAATAGTGCTCTTAAAAAGAAGGACCGTCCCTCGTTACCCGTCCCCAGTTACCGAAGAAAAGAAGGACCGTCCCCCATTACTGAAGAAGGGAAGGACCGTCCCCCATTACCGAAGAAAGGCAGGACCGTCCCCCATTACCGAAGAAAGGCAGGACCGTCCCCCATTACCGAAGAAAAGCAGGACCGTCCCCCATTACCGAAGTAAAGCAGGACCGTCCCTCAACACCCAAAACCCATAAAAGAAAGGAGAGCTCGCATAATCAATTTATGCGATATATAAAATAAAATGAAAATAATACGAAAAATTATCTCATACATATTGGCAATAATACTAGTTACACTTATGTCAGCAACAATTATATTATCAATAGTGAATGCAGTTGTATTTAGCAAACCTAATGTTAAAAAGCAGATGCAAAAAGTAGATTATTATACTGAAATAAACAACATAATAAAAGAATCTGCAAATAACTACATAATGCAATCTGGATTTGATGAGTCAATAATGGATAATGTAATATCTAAGGAAAAAATTAACAATGACATAGATAAAGTAATAAATGCTATATATGAAGGTGAAGAAGTTGAAATATCAACTGATGAAATAAAAAATAGTTTAGATAAAAATGTGCAACAATATATTGCGCAAAATAATTATAAAGTAGATGCTCAAACACAAAAAGACATAGAAAAGTTTGAAGATAAAATAGAGTCAATATATGCAAACAGCATAACATATTCAAAAAGCTCAATTAAAAAAGTGGTAAAATACTTTAAAATGGCCAAAAGAATGACAAGAGTTGCATTAATTGCAAGTTCAATTTTATTAATAATATTTGCAATAATAACATATAAAACGAACAGAGCAACATTTGGAATATCATTATTAGCGACAGGAATAATATGCATATTTATAAAATGTTATTCTTCTATAAACATAGCTGTAAACAATATTTTAATGGTAAACAAAACCTTTTCAAATTTAATGATAAATATAATAAATCAAGTAATACAATACGTATTTATAGGAGGAATTATATTAGCTGTTTTAGGAATAGCATTAATTATAATTTTTGAAAGAAAATCTGCAAACGAAAAGTACGAAGAAAATTTGTAAAATAAAAGCTGGAACGAAATAAATTAGTAGTTATTTCGTTCCAGTTTTTTATATAATAATACATTAAATAAAATTTTAGAAATATTACAGAACAACCAGCATATTAATATAATTAAAGTAATTTGCAAAAAGACAAACTTATATAAAATACAAAAATATACATAGTCACAAAATTATCCATAAAAACAATAAAGAAAACGGGCACTGAATAAATCAATGCCCGCCAATAAAGGAATAGTACCATTACAAAGGATTAAATATCCCCTAAGAATGGCACACCATCACTGGTGAGGTCAAAACAATCAGATGAGGGCTTCTCATCACTATCATTGTCATCAACCTCGGAAGATGGTTCAGTAGAATCGGAAAAACGCTTTCTAAAAATTGGCAAATTTTTGTATCCATAGTATAAATACATATCCACAAAAAGCGGATATCCCATATACTGCGGATAGACCTTTTCGATAATATAAAGAAGTTTATCTTTTGTGTCGACGAAAAAGTCAAAAGATGAAACGACCTCTCCATTATCGATTTCCTCCAGCCTCAGATACCATTCCATGATGTCAGAAAAAGTCAACACTAGACCTTTAAAGTACCGATGGAGACCATTATTTGCCGAAATTGCGCAAAATTCCATTATTATACCTCCTTTTTTTGTTACAGTGGATAATTACACTGTATAAATAATAGTAACATAAAATATTGAAGTAGTCAATAAAAATAATCACAAAATTTAACACTACATAATAAAATATATTGTAGAAAAATGTCGAAAAAAATCAAATGAACAAAAACGCCGGTAAATATTGACAAATACACCAAAATATAGTTTAATAGAAGTCGACATTGCAACGAGAAAATTAACATAATAAAAGCATAATTAGAAAAGCAAGCCATTCTCTAATATGCACAAAGTTTAAACCTAAGAAAAAAGTATTGTACAGAGCAATATTCAAAGGATGTAAAACAAAAAATGGGGGATGTTTTATGGAAAAAGTAATGGCACAAATAGCAGAAGCAGAAGATAGACAGACTATATCTAAATCTGTAATAAAAAGTGAAATAAAATCAATGAAGAAAGTTTCTAAATTATATAGAGCTTTACAAATTGTGAAATATAACACAAAATTAGTAACATACAAATTTATAAAAAGAACAGTAGATATATGTGCAGGGTTAGTAGGAACTATGCTATTATTGCCCATAATGGCAGTTGTAAAAATAGCATATTTAAAACAAGGAGACCGTGCACCTATTTTGTTTAAGCAGAAGAGAATTGGAAAAGACGGAAAAGAGATTGAAATATATAAAATAAGAAGTATGGTCTGCAATGCAGAAGAAGTATTAAAAAAGTTGATGAAGGAAGATCCGAAGATTAGAGCAGAATATAAGAAAAATAAGAAATTAGAACATGATCCCAGAGTTACAAGAATTGGAAAATTTTTGCGTAAAACAAGTTTAGATGAGTTTCGGACAGTTTATCAATGCTGTATGTAACTCATAAATAAGATTTTTAAACTTTGAAACCCCAGTAAAATCAAGGGAAAATGAAAAGTAGTAAATTTGAAGAAAATCAAAAAATATAAAAATTCAAAATTATAAAATCAAAAAAAATTGAAAGGTGTATGTAATCGATATGTTACTACATACAACATCAAAAATAGAAATTTGGAAAAATGCAACACAGTTAGCATTTATTTTTTTGCCTAAAATCAAGCATAATACAGGAATCGACATTAATATTTTAGCAATGTTGAATGTAATTTATTTGATTAGAAACAGTTTTTTAGATAAAGGACAGTAAGAGATAGGAGATATCTATTACATTTATTTAAATTGGATAAGGTTTAAAAAGTAATGTTTACATTATTGATACATTAATTATTTATTAGTATAATTTTTATATAATAAAATAGAAAGGAAGATTATGTGATGATTGAGGAAGATATAAAGAAAACATTAGAAATTATAGAAAAATGCTATGAGAGTAATGTAATAAGAAATGAAATTGAGAAAATTGAAATCTATAACCTAGATAAATTGGGAAATGATATAAGCATAAACTTCAACTTTCCTTTAACAATTATTGTAGGAAAGAATGGTACAGGAAAAACAACAATAATGAGAGCAATAAAATTACTTGAAAATAATACGAAAAATGAGTTTTTTCATACTATATTGGAAAGCGGAAATTTTAGTGGAACAAAAATAAAATTTAAACTATTTAATAACGAGATAATATATGAATGCGAAAATGAAGAACTTTGGAATATAAATAAAGATGTTAAAAAGAAATTGAATTTGAAATATATTCAAACAAAAAGTATGATAGGCGCTATTGATAAGGGATTAATGTATGACAATATAAGTGTAAAAAATAATAGAAATGATGTTAAATATATAAAGAGAAAAACTAGAAAGATATTTCAAAATACACAAACTAAATCATCTAAAAAACGATGTGTTTTTTTAAATACAGAAGAATTAGAAAATGTTAACTATATTTTGCAAAGAAACTTTAAATCAATAGAAATAATAAAACATAGATATTACAATGGAACATTTGGAGTTACTGTTATTTTTGAGGAAAATAGTAACAAATATGTTGAATATAATGCAGGAAGTGGAGAGTTTGTTATTGCACGTATGATTTTTGAAATAGGAAAAATGCCTAATAATAGTGTAATCTTATTAGATGAACCAGAAGTATCACTACATCCAGGTGCTCAAAAAAGATTTATGAACTATATCTTGAAGCAAATTATAACAAAGAAACTTCAAGTTATAATTACAACGCATTCTCCTATTATTGTAGAAAATATGCCTACTTCTTCAATAAAATGCTTAAAAAGAAACAATGAAAATAATATAATAATAGATGAAGAGGTTTTTTATAAAAATGCTTTTTTAGAATTGGAATATAATAGTGTAGGACAAAAATTTATTATTGTTGAAGATAAGTTGGCAAAGAAAATAATTAATAAGATAATTGATATTGAAAAATTGAATGAATTAGTGCGAGTTGATTATTATCCAGGTGGAGCATCCAATATAAAGAGTAGCACAATTTTGACATATTCAAAAACCAATATTGATAATCATTATATAATATTTGATGGAGATCAAAAAATGCAGGAAATACAAGATTTATCATTAATACCCGAAAAAAATATAACAATAGAATATTTAACAAATATATTGGAAAAAAGTGTAGGAATTAAAAAAATAAATTTCGGAGTTGATGGAAATTCAAAGAAAAAAACATGTAACAATGAGCAAAAATTAATATTAATGAAAAGCTATATTGAATATTATAAGAGATTTGTAGATTATTTACCTGGAAAAATACCAGAAGATATAATTTATAACAGAAATAGATTGAACACATTATTTGGAGAAAAAATAAAAAATTTCCGTGAATCTGCAGATAATAAAGAAAATTTAAAGCAAATTAGTGATAAAACTGGATATGGATATGATTCATTAGAAGATGATTTAATTTACTATTTTGGTGAACAAAAAAATGAAGATTATAAGTACATATTAAATATTATAAAAAAAATAATTGAAAAATGAAAATTGTAAAAAGTGATTATATATGGAGGTGTAAAATGAAAACCAAAAAAATAAAATTAGATAACTACGAAATCAGAATTGTAATAAAAGCACTAAACGAATTGCGAAATGAATCAATAAAAAGTAAAGTTTCAACAGATTTAATAGATGAAGTTCTAATGAAATATATTACAGCTTTAGAAAAGTAAATACATAGTCAAAAAAGCAAACAGAAATGTTTGCTTTTTTTGCTCTAAAAGTACATAGCCCAATAAAAGGGCGAACTAAATGAAAGGAGGAAAGCAATGATAACTACAAATGAAGTACCAGCAATACCAAAGAAGGCCATAAATGAAATAACTTTTCTATTATATAATTACAACGATTTAGAACAAATAATAAAGCAAAACAAAGAAGATGTAATAGATTGTGTAAAAATAAGTGGCAAGGGATGGTTACGAAGAGAACACCAAAATCGAAATTCAGTAGAAAGCCAAGTAATAAGAATTCAAGACGATAAATCAATAAAACGACTTACATTATGGCAAGAAGTATTAAATTGCTTTATTGACGAATATCGAATGAATTATCCACAAAAGAATTATGACTTTATAAAACTAAAGTATTTTGCAAAATTAACAAAAGAAGAACTTACTAAAAAAACAAAATTGAATATTAAAGAGCAAAGAGCAATCAGTAATAATTTGATTGCTCTAATTTATTTTTATGCAAAAGATTATGATTTATTTTAAGAGGAGGTAGTAATGACAAATAATGAAGAGGAAGTAATAATTCCAATAGATCAAATTACTGATTTTCCAAATCACCCATACAAGGTAAAAAACGATGAAAAAATGCAATCAATGGTACAAAGTGTAAAAGAAATGGGAGTAATTTATCCAGTAATAGTAAGAAAAAAAGACGATGGAAAATATGAAATGATAAGTGGTCATAGAAGGAAAATGGCATCAATATTAGCAGGTAAAAAAGAAATAAAATGTATTGTAAAAAATTTAACTGATGATGAAGCAACAATACTTATGGTAGATAGCAACATTCAGAGGGAGGAAATCTTACCAAGTGAAAAAGCATACTCATACAAAATGAAATTAGATGCTATTAAACATCAAGGAAGAAAAATAGAAGAAACTTCCAACCAACTTGGTGGGAAAAATAATGAATCAGCACAATTATTAGGAGAAGATCAAGGCGACAGTGGGACACAAGTACGAAGATATATACGATTAACAAAGTTAATTCCAGAAATACTTGAAAAAGTAGATGAAAAAAGAATTGCATTTAACCCAGCAGTGGAAATATCATATTTAACTCAAGAAGAACAAACAAAACTCTATGATGCAATGGAATGTAATGATGCAACTCCATCATTAGGACAAGCAATACATTTCAAGAAATTAAGTCAAGCAGGTATGTTAACACAGGAGGATATAGACAATACAATGTCACAAATAAAACCAAATCAAATACCGAAGATAAAATTTAATGATGAAAGAATAAGAAAAATATTGCCTAAAAGTCTAACCGAAGAAAAAATTGAAGATTATGTTGTTGAAGCAATAAGTTTTTATAACAAATATTTAAAACAAAGAAAAAGAGAGGCGAGATAAAGTGGGAGTAATAAATACAATTATAATATTAAGTTCAGTAGCACTAATTTTATGGGGAATAGTTTTATATTCTGCATGCAAAGTGTCTGGTGAAATAAGTGAGAGAGAAAATGAGGGAGTACCAATTACCAAAAATCCCCCTTACAATCCCCCTAAATAAATACTAGCTATATATAACTAGCTGAAAAGAAATATATATAACAAATAAATAGTAAGTAATTATAATAACTTACAGTTTTGGAAGGAGAAAAGTATGAATATAATAAAAAAATCAATGAGAAAAATAATTGCATTAATAGGAGCAATAATAACAATATTTGGACTAGCACAACCAGTACTTGCATCAAGTGGAACAGGAACATTTACAGGAGGGCAGTATGGCTCAAGAATATATTCAACAGATAATTCTGATAGTAAATATGGATTTTTGATAAGAAAGTTAATAAATACAAATACAAAAAAACAATATACTGTATTTTGTGCAGAGCACAATTCATCGTTCAAAACAGGCTTGAAATATAACGGAGAGTATTATACACCAACAGATGAAACAATGAAAAGAGCATGTAAAATAGCTTATCTAGGTTGGTATTCAAAATATGGTGATTATGTAGTTGATGATTCAATAATGAATGAGGATATGTATGGAGCAAGATTGGATTATGTATTTGTTCAACAATATTTATGGGAAACAATAGGACAATCTAATGCAACATTTATAGATGGAGGAATTCAAGCTCAATATGAGGAATTTAAAAATAATATTAATAATCAAATAAACAATATGAAAAAAAGTCCATCATTTACAGGAACACAAATAACAATGAATGCAGGAGAAACTAAGGTAGTAACAGATGAAAACAATGTTTTGAAAGATTATTATAGTATCGATAAAACAATAGATGGGATTAGGGTGCAACATAATCAAGGAGAAAACACTTTAACAATAACAGTAGATAATAATATAGAGCTTGAAGAATACACAATAACAGAACAAACATTTAAAGATCTAGGATTAATAAAATCAGGAACAGAAGATTATGATTCAACAATTTATTTTGCCTTTGAAGAAGGAGTTCAAAATCAACTTTATGCTTTACAATGGAATGAACCAATTGCAACTTCATTAAGTTTAAAAATAAATAATTTAGGAAAAGTTAAAATAAATAAAACTATTAATTACAGAAAAGACATAGATAAATCTGTATTAAATTCTAAAGATTTAAGTGGTATAGAATTTAAATTAATTGCAAAAGAAGATATTTATAAGAATAATGAACTATTATATAAAAATAATCAAGAAGTTGGTAAATACAATCTTGATGCAAAAGGAAATCTTAATATTGAAAAGTTACCAATTGGTAAATATGAATTACAAGAAACTAAAACAATAAATGGTTTAGTATTAAGCAATAAAAAGTATGAATTAAATTTTAAAGATGAACAAAGAAATAAAGTATTTGAGTTAAACAAAGAAATAAAAAATGATACAACATTAATTGAAATATCAAAAACAGATATAACAGGAGAAAAAGAATTAGAAGGTGCTACTTTAACAATATTAGATAAAGACAACAACATAATTGATAAATGGAAATCAACTAAAAAATCATACAAAATAGAAGGCTTAACAGTTGGTCAAACATATATATTAAGAGAAGAAATTGCACCAAATGGATACACAATTGCTACTGATATAAAGTTTACAGTAAAAAATACAACAGATTCACAAAAAATTACAATGAAAGATAAAATTGTAGAAGTAACAAAAACAGATATAACAACAGGAGAAGAGCTTGAAGGAGCTACACTAGAAGTAATTGATAAAGAAGGAAATGTAGTTGACAAGTGGACATCAACAAAAGAGCCACATAGAGTAATTGGATTAAAAGAAAATGAAACATATACATTAAAAGAAATAACAGCTCCGTATGGATATGAAATTGCTGAAGAAATAACATTTACTGTTTCAGATAATAAAGAAAATCAAAAAATTGAAATGAAAGATGATTATATAAAAACAAACATAACTCTAAGAAAAGTAGATAGTGAAACAAAAGATCTAATAAAAAGAAATTTCAAATTTGGTTTATATTCAGATGAGAACTGCAAAAATTTAATAAAAGAATACGAAAGTAAAAATAATGGGGTAGTGACTTTTGACAATCTTATATATGGAACATACTATGTAAAAGAAATAACTGCTCCAAATGGATATATAAAAAAAGACGATATTGTGAAAATTGAAATAAACGATAAAGGAATTTTTATAAACGAAACAAAAATAGAAGATGAAAACGGATACTATTTTAACTTTGAAAATACAAAAGTAAATACTCCAAAAACAGGAGATACAAGAAGAACTGCATTATGTGGAATTTTATTTACAGTATCATTAATAGCATTTGTATTTATGAAAGTGAAAAACAGGAAGTATCGTGGAGAATAATCAATGTCCCTAAAAAAACAATATGTTCCAGAGCAGTTATACTTGCTCTGGTTTTATATTTTAGCAGTAGATTAACTTCTATTGCTTTTTTTGATTGGAGTGAAAATAATGACAAATATAACAACAATACAAATAATAAAAGCATTAAATAAATTGGAAAAAAGCGGAATTACAGATGATAAAGTTATAATGCAATTAACATATGAGAAAGTGTCAAAAGTAAATCTAACACCAATAGAAAAAATAATTATATTAGAATATAAAGAAGCTCTTAAAAATAAAACTGTTACAAAGTTTTTATGCAGAGCAAATAGTAAAGGGGATGAAAAAAATGGCATTTCAAACTAAAAGACCACCAATACAAATGGAGTTAAGTAAAAATACTTTTAATAAATTGGTAGAGCTGTTAAATTATAATGCATTAAATAATTCTCAAATAGGTACAGAAGCAAATACATTAAAAGAAAAATTGTTAAAATATAGTATTCCAAAAGAAGATGAAAATGGAAAAGAATGTGTAAAATTTGGTTTTTTTCCAAAAGAAGCATCTGAAAATATATTTCAAATGCTTAATTTCATTGAAGAAAGGATACCAATAACTCCTGCGTGTGATTACTATAAAGTTTTATTGAAAATAAGGGAAGAGCGACAAAAACAAAAGGAGGATAATTAATTGCAAAACAAAATTCAAATAATGAGTGAAATATATGAAAAGATGCTATATAAAATAGCTGAAACTCCAGAAAATTGGATGGCTTTTTTGAATTCTGCTACATGGAATTTTGGATATAATTTTTCAGAAAAATTATGTATATTTATGCAAAGACCAGAAGCAAAAGCTTGTGCATCTATTGAACAATGGAATAATGGTGCAAAAAGATGGATAAATAAAAATGCAAAAGGAATAGCAATACTTGAATCCAAAGATGGAAATGTAAATATAGAATATGTTTTTGATTCATCAGACACACACCAATATCATATGAGAGCATATAACTTATGGCAAGTTAGACCAGAGCATAATAAATTAATAATACAAAATTTAGAGCATGAGTATGGAGAGCTAGAAACTAAAAATAATTTGGCTGAGGCTATTTATTCAGCATCATTCAAAGCTGTAGAAAATAATATAAATAAATATGTTGAAGAGCTAAAAAAAGTAATATCTATCAATAACAAAATAAACAATATAGATGATATATTAATGAAAATAATAAATAATAGTGTGACTTATATGGCTTTAAATAGATGTAATATAAATCCACATGAATATTTTTCAAAAAATGATTTTAAAGAAATAGAGCTATTTAAAACCTTTTCAGCTATAACACAAATAGGAAATTCAATAAGTGATATAGCTGAAAAAGAGCTAAAACTAATAAGGTCAACTGTTAAAGAATATGAAAAAAATTTAATTAACACATTGGAAGATTCAAACAAAATAGTGTATTTTAATAATGAAGTTGAAAGGAGCGATGATTATGAAAATAACATACACGAAACAGGGAGAAATAATGATACCAGACATAGCACTAGAAAACAAAGACAGAACGGTAGCACTTGGCAAGTTCGCTATGATGAGGCTACAATATTTGAAGGAATACAAGAAAGCTTTATATCAGGAATTGGTAATGAAAGACAAGCTAACAGAACATCTAATGGAAATAGATCAACAGGCAAATCAAGTAATGGAGCAAGCAATGAAAGTATTAGTCGAGGAACAACAGATAACAGAAACAATGAAAGAGCAAAATCAAATGATGTGGGTGCAAATGATGAACAATTTACAGTCACAAGTGGAGGAAGCAATAATAGCAGAGCTAATTTACAATTAAATAATACAGAAGGATTAAAAGAGGAAGTCGACAATACTTCCTCTTTTAATGTTACAGATGAAATGATAACAAAAACAATACAAACAGGAAGTTTATTTACAAATGGAAAATTTAGAATAAATAAGCAATTTGAACAGGGTTTTTCAGCAAAAGAAAATGTTGAATTTCTAAAAAATGAATATGGAATAGGAGGAAGTAGCTCTGCATACACAGATAGCAATTTTTCAGAAATGCACGATGCAAAAGGCATAAAATTATATAAATACAATAAAAGCAAAGATTATTCAGTATTAATACCTTGGAATGAAATTGAAAAAAGAATAAAAGTATTAGTACAAAAAAACGAATATTTGAATGAAGATGAAAAAGCAGAATATGAAAAATGGTTGAACAAAGAAAATGAAGAGCTTGAAATAAGTAATATTGAAATTCCAAAAGCACCACCATTAGAAGAAAGGATATTTGAATTTGAAAATGAATTTGATATTTACAATAAAACAATTGATGATAATGATGAGTATGCTGAAGAAAAACAAAGAATAGAAGATATTAAAGAAGCACTAAGCAGTTCTGAAGGAATAAGAAGGAAGATTGAGTATTATCAAGAAGTGCTAAATTCAGAAGATGATATTGGAAGCGAATTAAATCAAAAATTAACAACTTTTATTTCTGACCTAGGTAATTTACTAAATGAGAAAATAAAAGCTGAAAATAACGAATATAGTAAAAATGAAGTACCAGTTGAAACTAGCAATCAAGACAAAATAAATTATTATATAAAAAATGAAAGTTTAGGAAATGGAACACCAAAAGAGCGATATAAAAACAATATAGAAGCTATAAAGATTCTAAAAAAGTGTGAAAATGAGAATAGATTTGCAAACGAAGAAGAGCAAGAAAAACTTGCATTATATGTTGGTTGGGGAGGTTTATCAGAAGTATTTGATAATAATAACAGCTCTTGGAGTAATGAGTATCTTGAATTGAAGTCATTATTAGATGAAGAAGAATATGCAAAGGCAAGAGCTTCAACATTAACTGCATTTTATACATCACCATTAATAATTAAATATATCTATAAAATTTTAGAAAATGCAGGATTTAAAAGTGGAAATATATTAGAGCCATCTTGTGGGACGGGAAATTTTATTGGTATGTTACCAAAACAAATGGAGAGTTCAAAAATATATGGAGTAGAGCTAGATGAAGTATCTGGAAAAATTGCACAACAATTATATCAAAAGTCAAATATTCAAATAGATGGATACGAAAATGTTAATTTTAAAGATAATTTTTTTGACATTGCAATTGGAAATGTTCCTTTTGGAGAATTTAAATTGTATGATGAAAGGTATAAGAAATATAATTTTTTAATACACGATTACTTCTTTGTAAAAACACTAGATAAAGTTAAACCACGGAGGAATTATAGCATTTATTACATCAAAGGGGACATTGGATAAAGAAAATACATCTGTAAGAACTTATCTAGCCAAGCGTGCAGATTTAATTGGAGCTATAAGATTACCAAATAACGCATTTAAAAGCAATGCAGGGGCAAAAGTTACATCAGATATAATAATATTACAAAAAAGAGCAGAGCAAACAGATATACTTCCAAATTGGGTGGACTTAGCTAGAAATGAAGATGGAATTTTGATGAACAGGTATTTTGTAGATAATCCTAATATGATAATAGGAAAAATGCAAACAGTTTCTTCAAGATTTGGAATGAATACAGCTTGTGTATTAAAAGACGAAAGCCAAATGGAGCAATTACTAGAAAAAGCAGTAAAAAATATTAATGCAACAATAAGTGTAATTCCAATAATGGATATTGAAGAAAGCAATAATGAAATAAAAATACTGCCTGAAGATGCTAATGTAAGAAATTATTCATACACAATAATAAATGGTGATGTTTATTATAAAATGAATAATGAAATGATACATCAAAATTTAACATCAAAAAATAAAGATAGAATAATAGAGCTAATTAAAATAAGACAAAGTGTAAGAGCATTAATAAAATTACAAACTGACGATTTTCCTGAAGACGATATTAAGCAAGAGCGAGAAAATTTAAATAACATCTATGACAAATTTATAACTAAGTATGGTCTAATAACAAGTAAGGAAAACAGTAAAGTATTTAGAGAAGATAGTAGTTACTATTTATTGTGCTCTTTGGAGAAAGTAAATGAAAAAGGAGAGCTAATAAAAAAAGCTGATATGTTCTATAAAAGGACAATAAAACCTCATAAAATAGTAACAAAAGTAAATACATCAAATGAAGCATTAATATTGTCGATATCCGAAAAAGCAAAAGTTGATTTAGAGTATATGGAAAAACTAACAGGCAAAGAAAAAGAAACAATAATTCGAGAGCTAAAAGGTGAAATATTTAAAGTACCTTTAACTGAAAATGAGTATCAAACTAATGATGAATATTTATCTGGAAATGTTAGAGAAAAACTAAAAATTGCAAAATTAGCAGTACAAAATAATGAAGAATATCAAATTAATATAGATTATTTAGAAAAAGTAATGCCAAAAGAAATTTCTGCATCTGAAATTGGTATAAGATTAGGAGCAACATGGATTCCAACAAAGTATATAAATGAATTTGTGTATACACTATTAGATACACCACTATATGCTCAATATAATATAAAAGTAAAATTTTCTGAATATACATCTGAATGGAATATAAGCGGGAAAAGTTATGATAGAGGTAATATAAAAGCATACAACACATATGGAACTGAAAGGGTAAATGCATATAAAATAATAGAGGATACATTAAATCTAAGAAATGTTAAAATTTACGATAATATAGAAAAAGACGGTGTTAAAAGTAGAGTATTAAATAAAAAAGAAACTGCAATAGCACAAATGAAACAAGAGCTAATAAAAAATGAATTTGAGCAATGGGTATGGAAAGATCTAGAGCGAAGAGCAGATTTAGTAAAAATATATAACGAAAAGTTTAACTCAATAAGACCCAGAGAATATGATGGAAGTAATTTAAGATTTGAAGGTATGAATAATGAAATTAAATTAAGAAAACATCAAGTAAATGCAGTAGCTCATATTCTCTATGGAGGAAATACATTATTAGCACATGAAGTAGGTGCAGGAAAAACATATGAAATGGTAGCAGCTGCTATGGAATCTAAAAGGCTTGGTTTATGTACTAAGTCTTTATTTGTTGTACCAAATCATATTATAGAGCAATTTGCAGGAGAATTTTTACAGTTGTATCCAAGTGCTAACTTGTTAGTTGCAACTAAAAAAGATTTTGAAAAGAAAAACAGAAAGATGTTCTGCAGTAAAATAGCAACAGGAGATTATGATGCAATAATAATAGGGCATAGTCAATTTGAAAGAATACCAATGTCACTAGATAGACAGAAAGACATTATTGAAAAGCAAATAAGTGACGTTATATTAGGTATAACACAGTTAAAAGAAAATAATGGTGAGAAATTTACAATAAAACAATTAGAAAAAAGTAAGAAAATGTTAGAGGAAAAGCTGAATAAATTAAATAATCAAGCTAAAAAAGATGATGTAATAACATTTGAGGAACTTGGTTGTGATAAGTTATTTGTAGATGAAGCTCATAATTATAAAAATTTGTTTTTATATACAAAAATGCAAAATGTAGCAGGAATAACACAAACAGAATCACAGAAAAGCACGGATTTATTTATGAAATGTAGGTATCTCGATGAAATTACTGGAGGAAAAGGCACTGTTTTTGCAACAGGAACACCAATATCTAATAGCATGGTAGAGCTATATACAATGCAACGATATTTGCAATATAGTGATTTAGAAAAAAGAAACTTGCAAAATTTTGATGCTTGGGCATCTGCATTTGGAGAAACTGTTACATCAATAGAATTAGCACCAGAGGGAACTGGATATAGGGCGAAAACTAGATTCGCCAAGTTCCATAATATACCAGAGCTAATGAACATGTTTAAAGAGATTGCAGATATTCAAACAGCAGATATGTTGAATCTACCTGTACCAAAAGCAAATTATAATAATGTACTAGTTAAAGCAAGTGAAATTCAAAAAGAAATGATAAAACAACTAGGTGAAAGAGCGGATAAAATAAGAAATAATCAAGTAGATAGCAAAATAGATAATATGTTAAAAATAACAAGTGATGGAAGAAAAATAGCATTGGATCAAAGATTAATAAATGAACAGTTACAAGAAAATAAGGAAGGAAAAATAGAAATATGTGCCAAAAATGTATACAACATATGGCAAAACACAAAAGAGCAAAAATTAACTCAGCTCATTTTCTGTGATTTATCAACTCCAAGTGATAAATTTAATGTATATGATGAATTAAAAAGAGTATTAATTGAAAAAGGTATTCCAAAGCAAGAAATTGAATTTATTCACAATGCAGATAATGAAACAAAAAAGAAAAAGTTATTTGCAGAGCTTAGGTCTGGTACTGTAAGAGTATTAATTGGTAGTACTGCAAAATGTGGAGCAGGAATGAATGTGCAAAACAAATTAATAGCTTTGCATGATTTAGATTGTCCATGGAGACCAGCCGATTTAACGCAAAGAAGTGGAAGAATAATAAGGCAGGGGAATTTAAATAAAGAAGTAGACATTTTCAGATATGTCACAGAATCATCATTTGATAGTTATTCATATCAATTAATTGAGAATAAACAAAAATTTATAAGTCAAATAATGACTTCAAAAATGCCAGTGCGATTCGCCGAAGATATAGATGAAACAATATTAAGCTATGCAGAAATAAAGGCATTAGCAGCAGGTAATCCACTAATATTAGAAAAAACTGAACTAGATGCAAGTGTAACAAAATTAAAGCTATTAAAACAAAACTTTTTAAACCAGATATATGAATTAGAAAATAAAATTGTTGGATATTATCCAAAAGAAATTAATAGAATAAGCAATTTAATTGCAAACATAAAAGAAGATATAGATAATTCAAATAAATTTTCAAATAATGGAAAATTTGCTGAGATTGAAATTATGGGAGTAATATACAAGGAAAAAGAAAAAGCTGGAAATGTAATTCTAAAATTGTGTAATCAAATTTCAAATGCAGATACCATTCAAATAGGGAAATATAGAGGGTTTGAAGTTGGTCTAAATTTTGATAAATTTTCAAATCTATTTCAAATACAATTGAAAAATAAATTAACATATACAGTACAACTAGGAAATGATGCAAATGGAAATATTACTAGAATTGATAATGTAATTAATAGTTTAAATAAACAGTTAGTAGTTCAACAAGAATTATTAGAAAATATAAAAAAGCAGTTAAGCAATGCAAAACAAGAATGTCAAAAAAAATTTCCTCAAGAAGAGGAATTAAAAATTAAAAGCAAGAGATTAAATGAATTAAATATAACTTTAAATTTGGATAAAAAAGATTATGAAATAATTGGCGATGAAAATATTGAACCATGTAAATCAGAAAAATATCCAAATTTAAATTGCAGATAAATTATTGGACTAATAGAAAAAATTTATTAGTCTTTATTGTTTTCTTGTTCAGCAGTATCAAATGTTGAGTCAGAAAAAAATTGACCTAAAGTGATATTAAATCCTTCACAAATATGCAATAAAGTATCAAGCTTTATTAATTCAGTTTTTCCATTCATGAAAGTTGAAATAGTAGAGCAAGGAATACCAGTAGATTTGCATAAATCCCAAACCTTCATATTATTTTGTTTTAAATAATATTTAATCCTTTTTCTAATAGCAGTTGATAATTTCATAAATACACACTCCTTAAATATAAAAACTTTAAAAAATTATATATAAGAAAAAATCAAAACTACTTTGGCAGATTGAAAAAATAAAGAAAAAATTCAATTCATCGAACTACTTTATTGAATTGAAGCAAAAAGTGTGCTATAATTAATTAATTGAAGGCTAGAACAGATAAAAAACGGAAGAAGAAAGGGATGATAATTATGATATTTGATGTGAAATTGAAGATTCCAGATTATGTTAAAGATGAAATTAATATTTATTTATGGAAAAAAGAAAATGGAAAATCTGGAATAGCAACATTTGATAATATATTTGCATTAATAGGTTTAGCAAAAATAAATAAAAGAATAACGGAAGAAGAGGCTGAAAAAATACGAGAATTGGTGTATTCATTAAAATAAATTGCACATTTGCTTAATTAAAAAGGATACTTTAAAATCTCTGTATTAAAAGAAAGTGAGGTTTTTAGGTATGAATAATGATTATGAAAAAGAGTTTATTGAAAATTTAGAACAAGAATTTGAAGAATATATTGAAAAATATAAAGCAAAAAAGTTATATAATAGTGATGAATACAAAAGTGCGAAAGCAAAAGTAAAAGAGATAAAAGATAATTGTAAAAATGTAGAATTGCTATTTGAAAAGCAAAATCCAATAGCATTAAACAAAGAGGAAATAGAAAAAATAATTGAAATTTTAAAAATAGAAGAAGATTTAGAAGTAAATGTTGAAAAGATGGCATTTAAATTAGGATTTATAGTAGCAGTTAGGCTATGAATATGAAAATAAAAATTTAATACTGGAAAAAAATGAATACATTGTGTATAATTTTAGTAGCAAATAATTATACACAATGTATTTTTATAAACAAATTATATAAATAAGGACGTGAACTAATGAAAAGTATTGCAGAAATGACAAATAACGAATTATTTAAATTTACCAATAAATATATAACTAATAAAATTAACGAGAATGAGAATATTATACGATATTCCTTTTATGAAATAAGAGTAAAAATGAATATGGAAGAAACTGATGTAGATAAATTCTTAAAATGTAGCAGAAATATTTTAGAAGATTTGGATTATAAAGTTTATTTTACAGGAGCAAAATTTGTATATGAAAATGCTAATAGAACTGTACAAGATAATGAGTTAATGATTGCAATAAAGGATAATTTTGTTCAAGGGGGATAACAAATGATGAAAAATGAATTAAATGTAACAGAGCTAGGAAATGAAGAATTCAAAATTTCAAGAATAAGAGAAAATATTGAAAGTTGTAAATTGTCATGTGCTTCTGAATATTTGATGGATATATATAATATAGAAGATTCATATACAGGAAGAGTTAGTGGAGTAATGAATATGAATATTTTTATATTAGAAGCTACTCAATTATTAGTAAATGCAATTTCCTTATTTGAAATGGGGTATTTTGATGCTGCATATTATTCATTAAGACAATCAACGGAAATGTGTTTAGCTCTTATATATTTTGCAGAATTATCTGAAAAAGATAAAGAAAAAGCAGCCAAAAAATTGGAAGATTGGAATAATGATAGAAGGTTCCCGATGAGAAAAGACATTATAGAAGAGCTGTCTAAAACTGGATTAGTATTTTCAGATATGAAAAATAAGATGAAACATTTCTTTGAAAAGACAAGATACTTATCGAATAGACTAAACAAATATGTACACAAGCAAGGATTTAAATATTTTTATCTTACAAGGAGATTTTATGATAAGAGTGCTCAAAACATAAGCATAAGGAATTTCGAACACTTTTTAAGGCAATCTATCGGTGTAGTAGCTGTAATGAGATTGGCAATAGATCCATATCCATTGTTATTAAATGATGAAGAAATCCTATATAGATGTTATGATTCAATAACTGAACCATATAGTACGAATTTTATAAAAAAATATATTGATAAAAAAGACATAAATGATTATATGGAAACAGATATATACAAAAGTTATTATGAATATCATATGAAACAACCCAAAAAGAATATAGCTACATTCAATGTTATGAAGAATCATTATATAGAAATTAATAAAAAGGAAGATATATTAAAACAATTTGAACTATTAAGTAATGAAGAAAAAATTTCATGTTGTATAGTTTTTTCTATAGAAAAAGTAAATAGAATTTATTGGTATAAAGGTTTATTAGTTTTTTTTACCGATAGGAATGATAGTATTATATTAAAATATGATTATAAGGAATTTGAAAAATATGAAAATAGTAAAGAGTTGTACAACCAGGAGTATAAAAATGAATATATGTCTGTATTTAAATATAAAATATATAACAGAATTGAGACAATATGGGTTGAACATAATGAAAAATTAACAGATGATGAAATTCAAAAATTAGAAAATATGGTATAGAGGTAAGATGGTATGTGTAATCTAATTGATGGTTTTTTAGATGACAAAATGCAGTACAATATAAAATTTATAAAAAATAAATATAAAGAAGAAATAGAATTATTATATAAATTCAATAAATTATCATATAAAATAATTGATGGATATAAAGGAAAAAATGTAACTTCAGAAAATGAGCATATCTTTCCTGCTTTTGTGAACTTAAATAAATTATATCAATCAGCAGTTATTATGTTAGAATATGGATTAATTTCAAGTTCTAAAATCATATTAAGAAGTATGATAGAAATTTCGATACAAATAAAGTATATTTTTTTGGATGAGAATAATATAAGAAAACTAGAAAAGAATATGATAAAAGAAGCATTAAAAAAAATAAAATATATAGAAGAAAAAGAAATATGCAATGTATTTCAAAAGGAATGTCTTGAAAAAAATAAAAAAGAATTAAATCTAAAAATGGAACAATTTAATAAAGATGAAATAAAGTCAGCACCAAATTTTAGAGAAATGTGTGAAATGGTAAATTGTATAAATGTATATTTGTATTATAAATGCTTATGTGAGCCAACACATGGTGGTTTTTCAACAGTGAGAAGCTTGAATTATTTTAGTGATAAAGGGTTGATAATAAATGGAAATGAAGATTATAGTGATTTTAAAGAAAATAGCTTACAAGTAATAGATGTTCTTAATATAGTTTTAGAAGAAATGATAAAAAAATACGAACCTAATTTAGAAAAGGAATATTTAGATTTAAAAAGAATTTTTGAAGAAGAGCTAAAATCTATGCTGAAATAGATTTTGGCTCTTTTATTAAAGGAGTGATAATTTTTAGTAATGGATAATTTAAAAGAGAAATTAGATGAAAAAATAAATAATGAATATAAAATATTTATTAGAGATTTAAGAAGTAATACACCAGATGAAATAATTGATAGATCATATGAAAAAGTATGCAAAGATGAAATTGTATTTACAATACAAGATAAAGTGTTAACAGAAAACGAATACAAATCATTATTATCATGCAAAAATATATTAGATCAATGTTATATGGATTGGCTGAAATCAGATGGGAACTTTACAGAGATGTTGAGTAATTCAATAGACGAAACAAAAGCAAAACTTTTATTGCAATACCAAAGAAATATAACAAAAAGAAATGATAAAAGCAGGTGATGCAATGTTATACCTAACACCAGAGCAAATAAAAAAAGTTAAACAACTAGATTTACTAACCTACCTAAAGAAATATGACCCTAATGAACTAGTATATATAAACCAAAACAACTATACAACCAAAACACACGACAGTTTAAAAATTAGTAACGGACTATGGAATTGGTTTTCAGCAGGTATAGGAGGAAAAACAGCTCTAGAATATTTAATACAAGTTAAGGGTTATAAATTTATAGAAGCGGCAAACCATATAATGAATTTAGAGCACATAAATATGTACGAAAAAGATACCATAAAACAAAACACAAAAGCAACAACAATCAGACAGACAAAGCTAGTATTACCACCGCACAATATTAATAATAACATAATAATAAAATACCTAAAAAATAGAAAGATTAGTGAAGAGGTAATAAAAGAATGTATTGCTAGAGAACTTGTATATGAAGACAACAAGCATAACCTAGTAATGATAGGCTATAATGAAAACAAAGAGCCAATATATGCAGGAATTAGAGCAACAACATCATCAAGATTTATGCACGATGTAACAGGAAGTAATAAGAGTTATTCATTTAGAATAGCAGACAATAAGCAATCTAATGAATTACACATATTTGAAGGAGCAATTGATTTAATGTCATTTGCTTCTTTATTGCTCTTAAAAGGAATTGACTATAAAAAATACAATATGCTTTCATTGGCAGGTGTATATCAGCCCGCAAAAGTAATAACAGAAAGCAAAGTACCAAAAGCAATAAGTGAGTATTTAACCACAAACAAAAATATATCTAAAGTAATATTACATTTAGATAATGACAAAGCAGGAAGATTAGCAACAAAAGCACTAAATATTGTATTAGCTCCACAATATAAAGTATTAGATAGAGCAGTACCATTTGGAAAAGATGTAAATGAATATTTACAAATGGTTTCAGGACAATTAAAAAATAAAAGTGTATTGAATAATACGCAAAAATGAACTTAAAAATTGTCCTAGCAAGCACTGAACTTGTACTCCCTACAAGTTCAAATATTGGGAACATCCCAAACCCTAAAATTAGAAAGGAAAAAGTAAAATATGAGAGAAAGAACTATAAAAAAGAACTTTTGGTTAAACAAAGAGGAAGATAGAATATTAAAAGAAAAATGTACCAAAGCTAATATTTCAGAGTCAGAATATTTTAGAAAAATAATATTAAATTATGAAATAAAAGAAAAACCAGATCAAGAATTTTATAATGCAATGAAAGACATAAGAGGAATAGCAGTAAATGTAAATCAAATAGCAAGAAAAGCAAATTCATTAAATTTTATAGATGTTCCGCAATATAAGAAAACATCAAAAGAATTAAATAAATTTATGCTTGAAATAAAAGAAAAATTTTTAATAGATAGGAAGAAATAATAGTGGCAGTTACATGTATTTGGAAGATACAATCAAGGTTAGATAAAGTATTAGCATATATTACAAATGAAGAAAAAACTAAAAATGATTTATATGGTTTATCATATCAAAATATCCATAATTTATCAGAGTATATGGGAGCAGATTATAAAACAGAAAAACAGTACTATGTAAGTGGAATTAATTGCTTAAAAGAAACTGCATATGAGGAAATGATGATTACGAAAAGGCAATATTTAAAAGAAGATGGAATACAGGGGTTTCATATAATACAGTCTTTTAAAGAAGGAGAAACGACTCCAGAGCTAGCTCATAAAATTGGAGTAGAGCTTGCAGAAGAGCTATTTGGAGATAGATTTGAAGTTGTTGTAAGTACACATTTAAACACAAATCATTACCACAATCATATTGTTATTAATTCAGTTTCATTTAAAGACGGGAAAAGATATTACGATAATTATTCGAGCTATGCACTGCTAAGAAAAACATCAGATTTAATTTGTGAAGAGCATAATCTCAGTGTAATACCAACAACAAAAGCGAAAATTGATTATGAAAAGATATATAACGGTAAAGTTGTAAGATCGAATTATTATATAACAACTAAAGAAGATATTAATAAAGCAATAGAACAAGCATCTTCATATAGAAATTTTATAGATATATTAAAAATAATGGGATATGAAGTATTTTTTAGAAATGGGAAAATTAGTTTAAGAAGACATCCATATAAACGAAATATACGAATACAAAGAGCTTTTGGAGAAGAATATTCTATTGATAAAATTAAGAAAAGAATTTTGGAAACTTATATAAAATCTATACCTTTTCAAAATGAATATAGTAAAAGGAAAAATAATTATAAAGGAGAAAAATTAAAAAATAAAACAAAACCAAAGGGTATATATAGATTATTTTTATATTACTGTTATTTACTAAAAGTATTTC
>OLPV01000757.1_pt1 | contig 26021 bp, 30 predicted proteins | sample 1671961 | NCBI WGS metagenome assembly OLPV01 (sample SAMEA3136630, study PRJEB25190) | human gut metagenome | biome: human gut; feature: human-associated habitat; material: faeces | place: Austria | collected 2013
TCCCACGGGCAGTTGTAGTAATTCTGGATTTTAATTTCGTTGCCATTCTGGTCACGTTGTCAGGAATTTCAATGCACTGCAGACTGCTGCATTCTTCAAAGGTACTGCCTTTGATCTCTGTCAATCCATCGGGCAGGTTTACTTCTTCCAGGCTGGTACAGTGATAAAAAGCCTCCCCGCCAAGATACGTCAGATGCTCCGGCAGCGGGACGGAGTACGTCAACGCCCAGGGCATTTCTTTGTTCAACCGCACAGAAAAAACGGTGGACTTAGCGGCCATTGCCCAGGCCGGCTCCAGCCTGCACTTTCAGCCGGCGGAGGCGGGGCCGCAGATCCTGATCCTGCACACCCACTCCACCGAGGCCTACGCCCAGGACAGCGCCGCGCCCTACCAGGAGAGCGGCACGGCCCGGACCACCGATCCCTCTTATAATATCATAAAAGTAGGGGAGGAGATCACACGAATTTTCGAGGAAATGGGCCTCAGCGTCATCCACGACACGAATCTCTATGACTATCCCGATTACAACGGGGCCTACGAGCGGTCGAAAGCGGCGGCTGCGCAATATCTGGCCCAGTATCCCACCCTTCAAATGGTCCTGGATGTCCACCGGGATGCGCTGGTCGGGGCGGACGGGACGGTCTACAAGCCGGTCTTGCAGATCGACGGGGTGAAGACGGCCCAGGTCATGCTTTTGGTGGGCAGTGACGATGCAGGAGCAGTGTTCCCGGACTGGACAGAGCACATGGCCCTGGCCATGGAATTGCAGCAGCAGATGAATTCCCTCTGGCCGGGACTGGCCCGGCCCATCACCCTGCGGACGGCCCGCTTTAACCAGCAGATGACCAAAGGATCCCTCCTGGTGGAGGTGGGCAGCCACGGAAACACGCTGGACGAGGCCCTAGCCGGGGCCAGGCTCTTTGCCCGGTCGGCTGCAAAAGTATTGCTCACCAGGGTGGGGTAGCAAAGCAGAGTAGGAAAAGGACCTGCGCTTGTTTTTCTCAACGAGTGCAGGTCCTTTTTGCATTGTGTGGTAGGGAGATGGCTCAGCGCTCCATGAAGCGGGAGAGGAAGTCTCTCGTCTCCTCCCGCTGGGGATCGACGAAGATCTGCTGGGGGGAGCCTTCCTCCCAGATGACGCCGTCGCGCATGAAGACGACGTGGTTGGAGACGTCCCTGGCGAAGGCCATCTCGTGGGTCACGACCAGCATGGTCAGGCCCTCGTTGGCCAGGTCCCGCATGACGGAGAGCACTTCACCGACCATTTCGGGGTCCAGGGCAGAGGTCGGCTCGTCGAAGAGCAGTACCTCCGGGTCCATGGCCAGGGCGCGGGCGATGGCCACGCGCTGCTTCTGGCCGCCGGAGAGCTGCCGGGGGCGGGCGTTGATGTAGGGGGCCATGCCGACCTTGGTCAGGTACTTCATGGCGACCTCTTCCGCTTCCTTGGGGTCCTTTTTTAAGACCTTGGTCTGGCCGACCAGGCAGTTTTCCAGCACGGTCATGTTGTTGAAGAGGTTGAAGGACTGGAAGACCATGCCGACCTTCGTCCGGTAGGCCGCGGCCCCGCCCTTGCGGGAGAGGATGTTTTCGTCGTGGAAGCGAATTTCCCCGCTGGTGGGGGTCTCCAGGAGGTTGATACACCGCAGCAGCGTGGACTTGCCGGAGCCGGAGGCCCCGATGATGGACGTCACGTCGCCCTTGTTCACGGTAAAGTCGATGTCCCGCAGCACCTCGTGCTTGCCGAAGGACTTGGACAGGTGGTTGACCTGTAGGATGCGTTCGTCTGTCATTACTGCTCACCTCCGTCCTGGTGGCTGCGCTCCCCGTGGGAGCGGCGGGTCTCTGCTTTCTGGCCCTCCCGGATGGCGGCGTCGCGCTCGGCCTGGCGGCGCAGGTCCTCGCGAAGCATGGACTTGACTGCTTCGGGGTTGCGCTCGTCAAAGGGTGTCCCCTTGCTGGGATGGTTGTAGGTCCCGGCGGACATGGTCAGGGCGTCCACCTGGACCAGCTCATAGCTGTCGTTGCCGTCCATCTTCTTTTCCAGCACGCGCAGGAGGATGGAGGCGGCCAGGGTCAGGCAGAGGTAGCCGATCATCTCGATGGTAGCGGAGGGGAAGTACATCAGGTTCAGGCCGACGATGTTGCGGTGGACGGCGAAGAACTCGATGAAGCCGATGACGAACATGACGGAGGTGTCCTTGATGTTGATGATGAAGTTGTTGCCGATCTGGGGGATGATATTGCGGAAGGCCTGGGGCAGGATCACATGGACCATGGTCTGGAAGTGGGTCATGCCGATGGCCTTGGCGCCCTCGGTCTGGCCGGGGTCCACGGAGATGATGCCGCCGCGGACGGACTCGGCCATATAAGCGCCGGTGTTGATGGACACGACGATGAGCGAAGCTATCCAAACGCCGGTACTGCCCTTAAACGAGATCGCTCCGCCGGAGAAGTAGGGCAGGCCGTAGTAGATGAACACAGCCTGGAGGATCATGGGGGTGCCGCGGAAGACCTCCACGTAGATGCGGACGATCACCCGGATCAGCTTCAGGATGAACCGCTTGCCCACGGCGTCGCTCTTTGTGTAGGGAATGGTGTTCAAGATGCCGCAGATGAGGCCGATGATACAGCCCACCAGTGTGGCGATGACCGCGACGATCAGCGTGTTGCGGATGCCGGTCATGTAGTCGGGCCAATACTTGGCCCAGAGCCTGGACATATCGTAGCCCAGCTGCATAAGTTTGTCCATGGGTCAGCGGTTTCCTTTCTCTGGAAGTTGCAGTATCCGACCCTGCAAAAACAGGGCCGGATACTGGGGTCATTTGGAGTAAATACCGAATCAGGGGATCAAATCAGATGGTGGGCTGAACGGCAATGGCCTGGTTCATGATGGCGTTGAAAATGTCGGCGTTCAGGGGAGCCAGGACCTTGTCCATGGCGTCCTTCAGCTCGGTGTTGCCCTTGACGACGGAGATGCCGATGTTGATCTGGCCTTCATCGACCTTGAAGTTGTCCTCACTGTTGGAGAAGTCCAGGATGGCCAGGTCAGAGTAGGTGGCACAGGCACCCATGGCGGTGGGCATATCGGTGCAGATGAAGTCCACGGTGCCGGACTCAACAGCCATGATCATGGCGGGAGCGCTCTCGGACTGTGCCATGATCTGAGCGCCCTCGACCTGAGGCAGACAGTCAGTGTACCAGATGGTGCCGCTCTGAGCGGTGCAGGTGCCGGTCAGCTCGCTGATGCCCTTGGCCTTGGCCTGCTCACTGTCTTTCTTGGCTACACACACGATGGAGGCGTAGAAGTAGGGGCCTGCCATGTCGACCTGCTCCATACGCCCGGCAGTCATAGACTGGCCGGCGATGACGGCGTCGATGGTGCCGGCGTTCAGGGCGGGGATCAGGCCGTCCCACTCGATGGCCTGGACTTCCAGCTTCCAGCCGTAGGTGTCGCAGATACGCTGGGCGATCATCACGTCATAGCCGTTGGCATAGGAGCCGGGGTTGTTCACGATGGGCACAGCGCCGTTGGAGTCGTCGGTCTGGGTCCAGTTGTAGGGGGCGTAAGTGCACTCCATGCCGACGGTCAGCACGCCGTCCTCCACGCCGGGGATGGCGCTGGTGTCGGTGCCGGTCAGGTCCTCGACAGGAGGGATTTCCACGGTAGCGGTGTCGGCAGCGTCGCCGTTGTCGGTGGTCGTGGTGTCAGCGTTGCCGCCGCCGCAGGCGCACAGGGACAGCGCGAGCACCAGAGCCAGGGTCAGTGCAAGAATCTTTTTCATGGTGTCTCCTCTTTTCATTGTATTTCATGGGCGGATAGGAACGGGGAAAGCGCGAAAAAAACCACGGGCCTGAAGCAGGTCCATGGTGATCAACAAAATGGGGATGGGGCTTGGACCCCTGATTTCTCTGTTGTTCCCAGGATAGCGCTCCACTGATTTGACCCAATGGCAGTCCGTCAGATATTTTCTGACGGCCCAGGCATCGCCCCGGCAGGCACCGGAGGGACCCTTCGGCGGCGTTTCCTTTCCCGCTCCCGGAGACCTGCCGGGGAAACGAGCGGTACTGATCAATGCCGCGCCTCTATCTTGTATAAATTTAGTATACGAAAGTATCTGCCGCTTGTCAAGACAGGAGGGGTACGGAATCAAGCCGCTTTTCCGGGGGGATTTTGGGGAGTATTGACAAAGGTACCTAGCCTCTTGCCATTCCCCCCGAAATGCAGTAAAATACAATTACTTTTATCCTCACAGCCATACCCCTTGGAGGTAACTGCTATGGAACCGAAAAAAACAAAGCCCTTGGGCTTTTGGATGGTCCTCATCGCCGTCATCGCCGCCGCAGCCATTCTTGGCATGATCCTGGTCCATGGCAACCGCCACACCGGCGGGGCCGTGCAGGTGACGCAGAACGGCGAGACCGTGGGCCTGTACCCCCTGGACGAGGACCAGACCCTCCGCTTCGACAGCGACAACGGGGGCTATAACATCGTCGTCATCTCCGGCGGGACGGTTCGGGTTAGCGAGGCCAGCTGTCCCGACCAGGTCTGCGTGCGCAAGGGCGCGACGGACCAGACCAACGACCCCATCGCCTGCCTGCCCAACAAGCTGGTGGTCCAGGTGGTCGGCGGCGGCGAACAGAACAACCAGCTGGACGGAGTGTCGTAAGCCCATGAACATCAAAAAACTGACCACCATGGCCATGCTCACGGCCATTTCCATGATCGTCTTCCTCATCGAGGCGCAGATCCCCATCCCCATCGCCATTCCCGGCGTGAAGCTGGGGGTCGCCAACGTCATTACCCTCTTCGCCCTGTGGACCCTGGGCTGGCGGGAGGCGGGGGCGATCCTGGTCGTCCGCATCTTCCTGGGCAACCTCATTGTAGGCAACATGATGGGGATGCTTTACAGCATGGCCGGCGGCGTGCTGTGCTGGGTGGTCATGTGCCTGGTGAAGCCCCTCATTGACCGCCGCCACATCTGGGTCATGAGTATGCTCGGCGCCGTCGGCCACAACGTCGGCCAGCTGGCCGTGGCCGTCTGGGTGTCGGGGACGGCCGCCATCGCCCTCTATGCCCCCGTCCTGCTGCTGGCGGGCCTGGTCACGGGCTTCTTCACCGGCCAATGCGCCCAAGCCGTCCTGAACCACATGGACAAAATTCAGAAGGGAAGTTGATCCCATGCAAGTAAAAGACCGGGTGTTGGAAGCCCTGGAGGCCAACCGGGGGACGTACTTCTCCGGCGAGGCCCTGGCCCAGAAATTAGCGGTCAGCCGCAGCGCCGTCTGGAAAGCCATCCAGCAGCTCCGAGAGAGCGGTTACCCCATCGAGGCCGCCTCCAAGCGGGGCTACTGTCTGGCCAAAGACAGCGCCATTTTATCCGCCCAGAGCATCGCGCAGTATCTCACTGTCCCCCAGCTGCGCCTGGAGGTGGAGCAGCTTGTTTCCTCCACCAACACCCTCCTCCGCCAGCGGGCAGAGGCCGGGGAGCCGGAGGGCCTGGCCCTGGTCGCCGCCGCGCAGACGGCCGGGCGGGGCAGACGAGACCACACGTTTTTCTCTCCCCCGGATACGGGACTCTACCTGAGCTTTTTGGTCCGCCCCCAGCTTTCAGCGAAAGACGCCCTCTTGCTGACCACCTGCGCTGCCGCTGCGGTTGCCTTGGCCATCGAGGACTGCGCCGGGGTCCCGGCGGAGATCAAGTGGGTCAACGACGTGTTCTGCCGGGGCAAAAAGGTCTGCGGCATCCTGACCGAGGGGGCCTTGGACCTGGAGACCGGCGGCCTGCAATACGCCATCGTCGGCATCGGCGTGAACTGCTTCCCGCCGGAGGGGGGCTTCCCCGAAGACCTGCCGGAGGCCGGTTCCGTCTTTGCCGAACGCCCCCAGGGGATAGAAGGTCGGAGCCAACTGGCCGGGGCCATTCTGAATCACTTTTTCGAGTTTTACCCGAACCTTGCCCAGCGCCCCTTTTTCGAGGACTACCGCAAGCGTTCCCTCGTCCTGGGGAAGGAAATTACAGTGTTAGAGGGAAACCAGACCCGCACGGCGCTGGCCTTGGACCTGGACCAGGACTTTTCCCTCCGGGTCCGGGAGGCCGACGGCACGGAGCGGACGCTTTCGTCCGGAGAGGTCCGGGTGCGCCCGGCAAAAGACAGATGTTGACCACAGGGAGGTGGGCCGATGGAACAGCCCAAACAATCATTTTTTCAGCGGCACCCAGGCTTTGACGCATACAGCCTCTTCTGGCTCGTCCTCTTTCTGATCCTGGCGGCCCTTGGGCGGTTTTTCCTGCCCCTGCTCATCCCGGCGGGGGTGGTGCTGGTGTACCTGCTCTTCCGCCTGCTGTCCAAGAACCAGGAGAAGCGGCAGATGGAAAACGCCCGTTTCTATGCCCTCTTCCGGTCGATCGGCCGCTGGAAGCGGGGCCGCAAGGGGATCAAAACGGACAAAGTCTATTACTACTTCAAGTGTCCCACCTGCGGCCAGTCCATGCGGGTCCCCAGGGGGTTGGGGAAAATTGAGGTCACCTGTAAAGCTTGCTCGTCCCGCTTTGAGGTGCGCTCCTAACATTCAGAGAAGATAGCAAGGCCCCGGCGCTGGGATCGAAACCGCGCCGGGGCCATTTTTTATATATGTGGATCAAACTTCGGACAGGGTAAAAGTAAACTCGGTAAACCCGTCCTGGCTGGTGACGGTGATGTCCTCTTTGTAGGTGTTGAGGATGGTCTTGACGATGTAGAGGCCCAGGCCCACGCCGTCCTTGTGGGTCGAGCGGGAGGAATCGGCCTTGTGGAAGCGGTCGAAGATATGGCTGAGCTGGTCGGGGGGGATGGTCTCGCCCTGGTTGCCGATGGAAATGTAGGCTTTCCCGGCCTTGGATGTGATCTTGAGGGTCAGCTTCCCCTTGGGGAAGGAGAATTTTACGGCGTTGTCCAGCAGGTTGTAGCAGACCTGCGTCACCGCGTCCGGGTCACCCCAGACCATCACGGGGCCGTCGGGCAGCTCGGTCTCTACGTCCAGATCTTTTTCTGTAATCTTGGCTTCCAGGCTGACCAGGACCCGGATGAGCAATTCCGCCGCGTCGAACTGCTCCTGCGCCGACACCCGTTCCGAGGATTGCAGGCGGGACAGTTCCAGCATCCGCCGCACCAGGCGGGAGAGACGGCGCGTCTCCGACGAGATGACTTGCAGGGACTCCCGCTCCTTCTCCGGCGGGATGGTGCCGTCTAAGATGCCGTCGGCAAAGCCTGCGATCGTTGTCATGGGCGTTTTCAGCTCGTGGGAGACGTTGGCGACAAACTCACTGCGCTTTTGTTCCGCCTGGGCCAGGGAGTCGGCCATGGCGTTGAAGGCGATGGCCAGCTCGCCGATTTCGTCATCCCGGTTGGCGTATTCCGTCACGCGGGTGTCCACCTCGCCGTGGGCGAATTTGTGGGCAAAGGCGCACATGCCCTTGAGCGGATCCACCATGCGCTGAACGGTGATGGAGCAGATGATGAGAGAGATGAGCAGCACGACCATGGCCGTGATGAGGAAGAGCTGCAGCGTGCTGTGTAAAAATTCAGACACACTGGTGGCGTCAGCGGCCACGAAGAGGAAGCCCGTCGCCATCCCGGAGGGGACGAGGCCAGCGGGGTCCTTAGGGTCCTGGGTGAGAGGGGAGAGGACTTCACTGGTGAGATAGCACCGGCTGTTAAGCAGCTGGTTGAAGGTCGTCATGCCGCTGTACTCGCTGCCCCGGAGTAGCTGGTTGACGGCCCAGCTGGGGACGTAGAGATTTTGCAGGGGCGTGTTGAAGGCCTCCTGATTCAGGTTCGACCCGGCGGCGCAGAGGACCTGGCCGTCGGTGTCGCAGACCAAAACGGTCGTGTCTGTGAGCAGGACGACGGAGTGGATGTAGTTGACAAACGACTCATCCGTGAGGCTCCCGCCCTTGGTCAGGGCGGCGTCGGCGTAGCTGGAGATAAAGCCGGCGTTTCGGTCCAGGGTGGTCTGGATCTCCTGGAGCTGGTAGCGGTAGGAGAGGGTAAAAAAGCCCACGCCCAACAGCACCATGCACAGAAAGGTCAGCCCCAACAAGATGGCCACCTGCCGGACATACATACTTTTCATTCGTTTCATGGCGTTTGCTTTCGTTTAATTGTTGTGCAGCTCGAACTTATAGCCCACGCCCCAGACGGTCTTGAGGGACCACTGGTCGCTCACGCCCTCCAGCTTTTCCCGCAGGCGCTTGATGTGGACATCCACCGTCCGGGAGTCGCCGAAGTAATCAAAGCCCCAGACCTCGTCCAGGAGCTGGTTCCGGGTAAAGACCCGGTTGGGGGAGGAGGCCAGGTGGAACAGCAGCTCCAATTCCTTCGGGGGTGTATCCACCCGCTTGCCCTTGACCTCCAGCTCGTAGGAGTCCAGGTCGATGACCAGCCCGTCAAAGGTCAGGCGGCGGGCTTTGACCTCGTCTCCGCCCAGCCGGCGCAGGACGGCGTGGACGCGGGCCAGCAGCTCTTTCATCTCAAAGGGCTTGACGATATAGTCATCCGCGCCCATCTCCAGCCCGGCCACCTTGTCGATCGTCTCGCCCTTGGCCGTCAGCATGATGATGGGGGTCTTGTCCGTCTCCCGAATTTTAGAGCACACCGCCCAGCCGTCCATGACGGGCAGCATGATGTCCAGCAGGACCAGATCGGGGCGGAAGAGGCGATATAGCTCCAGCGCCTTGCCGCCGTCGGGGGCGATCATGGTTTCGTAGCCTTCTTTTTTTAAATAGAGGTTGATGAGCTCGGCGATGTTGCTCTCATCCTCTACGATGAGTACCTTTCTTGCCATAGGGGGCACCTGCTTTCGTAGATCAGATTGGTATTATTATCGCATGGACCGGATTTTTCGTCAAGAGAATGGGCATATTAGGCTTGAAGTCTTTGGAAAGGAGATGCCCAACCATGAGCCAGAAGAAGGAACACAAGCCCTGCAATAAGGCCCAGCAGTCCCAGAGCCAGAAGCAGTCTCGCTCCGGCAAGCAGATCAGCGGCGAGAGCAGCCTGCTCGGCAACGCCGGCAACAGCAACAACGGCGGCCAGGCCGGGACCTAACACGAGGGACCCCACACGGCAAAGCAGCCCCCAGCGCACAAGCTTCGTGCGCTGGGGGCTGCTGGCTTATGTCGTGCTTTGCGTCACAGCATACACCACATCCACAAGGCTTCCAGCCTCTTCTGCGTGGACCTCAAACGGATACGTTTTCGGCACGCCGCTGACTTTTTGGGTCAGCACCCCGGTCTGCCCCGGCGCTACCGTGACTTTGTGGTCAAAATCCAGGTCCGCCGTCAGAAGGACGGGGGATTCCCCTTGGTTTTCCACGGACAGGGTGAGGACAGTGCCGTCTTTGCTGCTGAGCTTCTCCGTGGTGAGGGTCACGCTCTGGGTGGTCTGATGGCTTCCGGCCATCAGCTCTGTGCTTTGCAGGACGTTGTCCGTCGTCTCCGCCTGCCCGCAGGCGGGGAGGAGGAGAAGGGCGGCCAGGAGAGACAGGAGCGGGAACAGTCTCTTCATGGGGATCATCCTTTCTGTCGTTTGATGGGGATTCTATTAAGATATTCCCACACCGGCTTCAAAACGGACCACTTTTTGCAAAAAGATCCCGCTGCCCAGCAAGTTTGTGAAAAGGGGAGAACTTGCGCCCGCTGCGTTTACGAGGCCCCTGCTTTCCTGGTATACTAAAGAAAACACGAGGGGAGGGAACGACCGTGGACAGCAGCGCAAACGCCAGACTGGAAATACTCTACCGCCAGTGCTATCCGTCGCTGTACCGCTACGCCCTGTGGGCCTTGCGGGACCACCACCAGGCGGAGGAGGCGGTACAGGAGACCTTTCTCTCTGCCCTGCCCAAGGCAGCGGAGGTAACGGCGCTGGACCGGCCGGGAGGCTGGCTCATGCAGACGGTGAAGCATAAGGTCCTACACCTGCGCCGGGAGCAGGACCGCCGCCGGGCCAGGATGCTCCCCCTGCAAGAAAAGCTTCCCGCTCCGGATCGGCTGGGGCAGTGGGAGGAGAGCGAGGACGCCGCCCTGCTCTGGCAGCAGGCTACCCAGTGCCTTTCTCCCCAAGACGCGGAGCTGCTCCGCTTGGTGGCCCTGGAAGAGCAGAGCCAGCAAGCGGCGGCGGAAGAGATGGGCCTTTCCCTCTGGGCCTGCCAGAAGCGCTTGCAGCGCATCCGCAAAAAGCTCCGGGCCCAGCGGCTGGGCTGTACGCTGCTGGCGGCGGTGCTACTCTCCGCCGTCATCGCCCTTCCTGCGGCGGGCCAGAAATGCCTGCTCCCGGCGGGGCTGACCTGGCAACAGGTGACGGACAGCGCCCAGATGCAAAGCCAGCTTCTGGATGCCACGCTGGGGGCGGACGGCCTGCTGACCCTCAGCTACTCCGTCTCCGCCTGGGGGATTATGCATGCTTTGGGCGCGGAGCGGATCGTCATTTGGCGGCAGGTGGACGAGACTTCTTGGGTCGAAGCCCTTCGCTATGACGAGACCACTTCGGCCCTCTGGACGCCGGAAGGCCAGCACCACAGCGGTCAAGTCCGCTACCAAGGCTGGCCCGCCACGGCCTACCGGGTAGAGGTCACCCTATTCGCCGAAAATGACCAGGGGAGAGACAGCAGGACGTGGAGCAAAGAACTTAGGCCGTAAGCCGTTTTTCTGTTATCTCCTTCATTTTATTGCAAAATGAAGGAGATAACAAGTGAAATGATGGAGATACCCCTTGAAAAGGAGGCTGTTTTTATGGACCCCACCCAGACCCTGGAGCTTGCCCAGGCCTTGAAGCTCTCGCCGACCTTACTGCAATCCATGAACATTTTGCAGATGACGACGTTGGAACTGTCGGCCTATCTCAAAGACCTGGCCCTGGAAAACCCTGTGTTGGAAGAACAGGAGGGGGGCACTTCCTGGGAGGAGTTTGCCCATCAGGTGTCCTGGCTGGCCGACCAGCCGGGGCCCAGCGGCGGGGAGGCCGTGGGTGAGCCGGGGCGGATCGACCAGGAGACGGGCTCCCTGTCCTTTTTGCTGGAGGAACAGCTGGACCGGTTGAAGCTGGACCAGAAGATCTTGGCGGTGTGCCGCTATCTGGTGGGCCTGCTGGATGACCGGGGCTGGCTGGACCCGGCGGACTTAGAGGGTCTCACGGCGGCAGGGGTGCCGGAAGCGCTGTTGGAGCAGGCGGTAAAGACGCTCCAAAGCCTGGACCCGGCAGGCATCGGGGCGCGGAACTTGGGGGAATGTCTGACCCTGCAATTGGACCGCCTGCCGGGGGACGCCCCCGTGGCGCGGGCCATCTGCGCGGGGCATCTGGACCAGCTGGGCCGGGAGGCCTACGCCGCCATTGCGCGGGAGCTGGGCGTCGCTCTGCCCCAGGTGCGGGAGGCGGCCAACGTCATTCGGGCGCTGGACCCTGCCCCCGGCCGGGAAGAGGAGCTCAGCCAGCTGGTGGAGTACGTCCGCCCCGACGCCTGGGTGGCGGTGATCGACGGGGAGCTGCGGGTGTTCACGAACCAGTGGGACCTGCCGCAGTTTCATCTCAGCGACCAGTATTTGCAGCTGGCCAAGGGCAAGCCCGGTGACGAGGCCACGGAGTATTTACGCCAAAAAATTCAACAGGCCCGGTGGGTCCTGCAATGCGTCCAGCGGCGGCAGGGGACCTTACAGCGCTGTTTGGAGGCCATGGTCCAGGCCCAGGCCGATTACTTTTGGGGGCGGGCCGACGCCCTCCGGCCCCTCCTGCGGCGGGACCTGGCGGACCAGCTGGAGGTCCACCCCTCGACGGTCACCCGTGCCCTGGCCCACAAGTATCTCCAGTGCCGCCAGGGTCTGTTTCCCACGGGCTATTTCTTCGGCCGAGCCACGGGCGCGGGGGAGATCTCGGCCCAGCAGGCGAAGGCGGCGCTCCTGCGCCGGATCCGAGCGGAAGACCCGAAAAAGCCCCTCAGCGACCAGGCCCTGACCGAGGCCCTGGCGGGGGAGGGGATGCCTCTGGCCCGGCGCACTGTGGCCAAATACCGCAAGGCTTTGGGCCTGCCCCCGGCCTACCGGCGGAAGCGCTGAGAAAAAATTCCCTATTTCCCCTTGAAATGATAGGAAAATATACAAACCTGCATAGAATTGCCGAATCTGCCTTGACAGTTGGGAGGGAGGGGCCTATAATTAACCCTCGATTATAGCCCAATCAGGAGCGGCTTACCGCCGTCCTCCATTGCCTTGTTGTTCCTTACAATAAGGTAGGGCAGATTTAGTTTGCCGCTGTGGAACCTGGTCAGAGAGCCTACTGCAGGGCAAAGGAGGCGTTTCGGTGGGAAAATTTATTCTCAAACGGCTGGGACAGATGGTCCTGGTCTTGCTTGCGGTCTCGGTCATTATTTTTGCCCTGGTCCGCATCACGCCCTCGGACCCTGTGGCTTCCATGACCCAGGGCAAGAGCGTCAGTGAAGAGACGAAACAGGAGCTTCGGGAGCATTATCACCTGGATAAATCCGCCCCGGAGCAATACATCATCTGGGTCACTGGCATTTTCAAGGGCGATCTGGGCGAGAGCTACCAGTATAAACAGAGCGTTGGCTTCCTGATCGGGGAGCGCATCGGCACCACCATGACCCTGGTGCTGCTCAGCGGCGTGCTGGCCATTCTCATCGCCATCCCCGTGGGCGTCATCAGCGCGGTAAAGATGAATACCTGGATCGATAAGCTATTGTCGGTCATCACGCTGATCTTCGTGGCTTCCCCCGTCTTTTTGACGGCCCTGGTCCTGATGCTGGTCTTTGCCTTGAAACTGCGATGGTTCCCCGCCATCTACCAGGGCAACGGCCTGAAAGAAATGATCCTGCCCGCCATCGCCCTGGCAATGAACATGGTGGCCCTCACCAGCCGCATCACCCGGACGAGTATGATCGAGCAGCTCAACGCCGATTACATCCGCACGGCCACTGCCAAGGGCATCCCCCGCCGGCGGGTCATCATCACCTATGCGCTGAAAAACGCCATGATCCCCATCATCACCGTCACCTCCATCCAGGTCGGTTCCATGCTGGTGGGTGCTGTGCTGGTGGAGAGCGTGTTCGCCATGGGCGGCCTGGGCGACCTGCTCATCAAGGGCATCAAGGCCGCTGATTACCCCGTGGTGCAGGGTGTGACCTTGCTCATGGTGTTCGTGTTCCTATGTATCAATCTGGTGGTGGACATCCTCTATGCTGTCCTGGACCCCAGAATTCGTATGAAATAAGGAGGGCAAAGTATGTTCAGTGCATTCATTGGGCACGGCCCTCTGTACAAGTCCAAGCGCAAGAACGTGGGCAAACTCTTCACCCCGGTGGTCACGGTGGCCTTTGTGCTGCTGGTGGCGATCTTGCTGGTGTGTATCCTGGCTCCCGTTGTTGCGCCCTATGACCCCAACGCCCAGGACCTGACCCAGGTCCTGGCCAAGCCCTCGGCGGCCCACTGGCTGGGCTGCGACCAGACGGGCCGTGACATCTTTTCCCGTATTATTTACGGCGGACGGACGGCGCTGGTCAGCGCCGTGATGGTCGTGGTCATCTCCGTCATCATCGGCATCCCCCTGGGCCTCATTTCCGGCTACAAGGGCGGGCTGGCCGACACCATCATCATGCGGTGCTGCGATATCCTGCTGTCCTTCCCGTCTTTGCTGCTGGCCTTCGTGCTGGTGGCCGGTCTGGGGCGGAATACGTTCAACGCTGTGCTGGCCTTGGGCATTGTCTATGTCCCCATGCTCACGCGCCTGACCCGGTCGCTGACCTTGGTGGAGAAAAACAAGGTCTATGTCTCGGCCTGTGTGTCCCTGGGCTATTCTGACACCCGCATTCTCTACCGGCATATCCTGCCCAACTGCATCTCGACGATCCTGGTGCAGCTGACCCTGGACGTGGCCTACGCCATTCTGGACCTGGCCTCCCTGTCCTTCCTGGGTCTGGGCACCCTGCCCCCCCAGGCCGACTGGGGCGCCATGCTGGACGAGGGCCGCTCCGTGCTGCTCATGAGCCCGGTGCAGTCCCTCTCCGCCGGTATCGTCATTGTCATCGTGGTCGTCTCTTTGAATATCTTCAGTGACGGCCTGCACCAATATCTGGATCAGGCCCAGACGGCCCTGCCCAGCTTCCGCAAATATGAAAAGAAATTCTTGAAGAAGAAGGGGGGCGCGGCCGATGGCAAACCTGCTTGAGATCGAGAATCTGACCGTAGAGCTCATGTCCCACCGGGGCATCGTCTATGCCCTGTCCGGCGTGGACCTGGCCGTGCGGCCCGGCGAAATTCACGGCGTCGTGGGCGAGTCCGGCTGCGGCAAGTCCATGACGGCCAAGTCCATCCTGCGCTTACATAACCCCCAGCGCAGCCGGATGCGGGGAAGCATCCGCTTCGAGGGCAAGGAATTGCTCACCTTATCCAACCGGGAGATCGAGAAGATGCGGGGCACTGACATCTCCATGATCTTCCAGGACCCGATGACGTCTCTGAATCCCCTCATGACCATCGGCGGCCAGATCGCGGACATGTACCGCTTCCACACCGGGGCCAGCAAGAAAGAGGCCATGGAAAAGGCCCAGGAGATGCTGGCCAAGGTCGGCATCGAGCCGGCCGCCAAGCGCTGCCGTCAGTATCCCTTTGAACTCTCCGGCGGCATGCAGCAGCGGGTGATGATCGCCATGGCCATCGCCTGTGCCCCCAAGCTGCTCATCGCCGACGAGCCGACGACGGCGCTGGACGTGACCATTCAGGCACAAATTCTGGAGCTGCTCCAGCAGCTTTCTCAGGACATGGGCATGAGCATCCTGCTCATCACCCACAACTTCGGCGTGGTGGCGGAGACCTGCCAGCGCACCTCCGTCATGTACGCAGGCAAGGTCGTGGAGACCGGCGAGACGAGAGAACTGCTCCGCAGCGCCCGCCACCCGTACAGCCGCGCCCTTATCCGCTCCATCCCCGGCGGCGGGGCCAGAGGGAGCCGCTTGGAGACCATCCCCGGCAGCCCCCCGGCGCTGTTCGAGCCGCCTGCCTCCTGCATGTTTGCCCCCCGCTGTCCCTATGCCGACGAGACCTGCCGGACGGGCTACCCCGCCATGGCCGACTGCGGCGACGGGCATCTGGCGGCCTGCTTCAAGCCCCTGACCGAGGAGGTGAGTGCCCATGTCTGAACTGTCATTCGCACCGAGGGCCTGGTCAAGGAGTTCCCTGTGGCCTCCAAAACGTTGGGTGAGCCGCGGAAAGTCCTGCATGCCGTGACCAACGTGAGCCTGTCCGTCCCCAAGGGCGGTATCTTCGGCATCGTGGGGGAGTCCGGCTGCGGCAAGTCTACCCTGGGTCGGTGTCTGCTCCGGCTGGAGACCATCACCAAGGGCTCGGTCTTTTTCCAGGGGCGGGATATCACGAACCTCTCCGGCAAGGACTTGCTGCCCCTGCGGAAAAACATGCAGATGATCTTCCAGAACCCCTACGGTTCTTTCGATCCCAAGCAGAAGATCGGTGCTGCCCTGACGGAGGTCGCTGCGGTCCACAAGATGGACGCAGCCCAGGCCCAGGAAAAAATTCATAACCTGCTGGAGCAGATCAACCTGCCCCAGGACGCTTTGAACCGCATCCCCAGCGAGATGTCCGGCGGACAGCTCCAGCGCTTGGCCATTGCCCGCGCCCTGCTCTTAGACCCGGCCTTCATCGTGGCCGACGAGCCGGTCTCCGCCCTGGATGTGTCGGTCCAGGCGCAGATCCTGAACCTGCTCATGGACCTGCGGGAGACCTTTTCCCTGACCATGCTCTTTATCTCCCACGAGATGACGGTGGTGCGGCATCTGTGCGATCAGGTCGCCGTCATGTATCTGGGTACGGTGGTCGAACAGGCCGACTCGGAAGAGCTCTTCCGCAACCTGCTCCACCCCTACACCCAGAGCCTCATGTCCGCCATCCCGACGCTGGACCCGGACCATAAAAAGCAGCGCATTGTCTTACAGGGCGATATCCCCAGCGCCATCGACCTGCCCAAGGGCTGTCCCTTCGCCGACCGGTGCCCCCAATGCCAGACCCAGTGCACGGAGAGCCGTCCCCCCCTGCGGGACGTGGGCGGCGGGCATCTGGTGGCCTGCCATCTGGTGTGAGTTTTGCTTGGTTGCATGCTCGTTCGTACCGGGCCGTTCCCTCAGTTTCCTGCTGGCGGCCCGACGAAATAGAAGACCCCAAAATTTTTTGAATGGAGGAAATGACATGAACCGATTCTCTCGACTGCTTGCCCTGCTCATGAGTCTCTGCCTCATGGTCTCCCTGCTGGCTTCCTGCGGCGGAAACACCGACAGCGGCGGCAGCACAGCCGACGCGGGCAAGGACACCTTCACCGTCGCTCTGGACAGCGACATCGTGAAGCTGGACCCCGCCTTTGCCTATGACTTTACCACCAACCCCGTGGTCAACCAGATCACCCAGGGCCTGCTGACCTTTGACGAGGACAACCAGCTCCAGCCCATGCTGGCCTCCAGCTGGGAGCAGAAGGATGACCTGACCTACGTCTACCAGATCCGCGACGACGTGACCTTCTCCGATGGCTCCGCCATGACCATGGACGACGTGCTCTACTCCATGAACCGGATCAAGGACCCCGCCACCGCTTCCTACCTCTCCTGGATGTATGACAACGTGGCTTCCATCGAGCAGACCGGCGACTGGGAGCTGACCGTCACCCTGTCCACCCCCGACGCCACCTGGCAGTATGTCCCCGCCACCACCGCCGGCCACGTGATCAGCAAGGCCTATGCCGAGCAGGTGGGTGACAAGCTGGGCACCCCTGAGGGCGGCCTGGTGGGTACCGGCCCCTACAAGTACGTCAGCTGGCAGAACGGCAGCAGCGTGCAGCTGACCCGCAACGAGAACTATTGGAACAAGGATGACGCCCCCTACTTCGACAACCTGACCTTCAAGATCATCACCGAGGACACCACCCGCGTCACCGCCCTGCAGACCGGCGACGTGGACTGCACCGTGGCTCCCCCTGAGAGCATGCTGGATGTGCTGAAGGGCGACCAGAACCTGACCCTGACCTCCTCCCCCGGCTTCGGCGTGAGCTTCGTGGCCTTCAACACCCAGAAGGAACCCTTCAACAACGTGAAGGTCCGCCAGGCCATCTATGACGCCATCGACCTGGACACCATTCAGAGCAGCCTCATCAAGGATGCAGGCGAGGCTTCCACTGCGCTGCCCTCCTCCACCGCTCTGTTCACCATTGAGACCGACCGCTGGAACGACTACCTGAGCAAGGCCCCCAAGCACACCTATGACGTGGAGGCCGCCAAGGCCCTGCTGGCTGAGGCTGGTTATCCCGACGGCTTTACCTGCTCCCTGATGATCGCCGACAGCTCCCTGCGCAACTCCATGGCGCTGGCGATCCAGGAGCAGCTGGCTCAGATCGGCATCACTGTGAACATCAACAAGGTCTCCACTGACGAGCACACCGCTTACCAGTTCGGCGAGAAGCTGGATGCCAATGGCCTGCGTGACTACGACATGATCATGGCTGGCTGGGAGGCCGACTATCCCGATCCCTCCGGCAACCTGACCCCCCTGTACCAGGGCGGCAACAGCGCCAACGCCGCTGCCTACCAGAACGACGAGGTGGACAAGCTCATCGCTGACCAGGCCCAGAGCAGCGACCCCACCCAGCGCAACGACGATATGTTCCAGGCGTTCGACATCATCACCCAGGATGTCCCCTATGTCTTCCTGTACTATCCTGTGAAGAACATCGCCATGAACAAGGCCTACACCGGCGTGACCATGAACGCCTCCTGGATCTGGAATATCCACTTCCAGAGCGTCCATCCTGTCAGCGAGGGCTGATACCTTCCGCCTGTCCGGAAGAAACTTCATACGCAAAAGACCAGCGGCCCCGGTCTGAGACTGGGGCTGCTGGTCTTTTGCAGAAAGAAAAAGAAGGAGACTGACACACCATGGATACTGTTTTTTACAACGGCGTCATCCACACCATGGCCGGGCGCACCGTCTCGGCCCTGGCTGTGCAGAACGGCCGCATCGCCCTGGCCGGAACCGATGAGGCGGCCCTGGCCCTGGCCGATGCGCACACGAAAAAAATCGACCTGGGCGGCCGCTGCGTCCTGCCTGGGTTTACCGACAGCCACATACACATCTTGCAGGCCGGCATGGTCTGCCACCGCCTGGACCTGCGGGGCGTGACCTCCCTCCAGGAGATCATCGACCGGGGGCAGGACTATGTCAAGCACGCCGACTTAGCCCCCGGCGAGTGGATCATCGGCTATGGCTTTGACCACAACCGTTTCGATCCCCCCACCCTGCCCGACGGGGCCACGGCGGAGGCCATTTCCTCCGACCTTCCGGTGATTCTGGACCGGGTCTGCGGTCACATCGGGGCCGCCAATCGCAAGGCCTTCGAGCTGGCGGGCTATGACGAGAACACCGTCATCCCCGGCGGCGAGCTGGACAAGGACGAGCACGGCCACCTCAACGGCATCATCCGTGAGGCCGCCCTGGACCAGATCAAGCGCTCCAGCCCCCGCCAGACCAAAGAGCAGGTCATCGCCCGCATCCAGGAGATCGGGACCCAGCTGGCCGCCGCTGGCCTGACCAGCGTCCACAGCGACGACGTGGGGATGGAAGGGACCAAGTGGCCCATCCTGAAGGAAGCCTTCGCCGATATGGAAGCAGAGAACAGCTGCCCCGTCCGCCTCTGGGAGGAGTGGGAAGCCCCCCGCCCCGCCGATCTCCAGTGGGTCCTGACCCAGCCTCTGCGCTCCGGCCAGGGGAGTGACTGGCTGAAAGTGGGCAACATCAAGCTCATCTCCGACGGCAGCCTGGGCGCCCGCACCGCCTACCTGCGGGAGGATTACAGCGACGACCCCGGCAACCGCGGCATCGCCGTCTACACCCAGGAGGCCATGGACGAGATGGTGGCTCTCTGCCACGCTGCCGGGTTACAGGTGGCCTGCCACGCCATCGGCGACGGAGCCTGTGAGGCGTTTGTGAACGCCGTCGAAAAAGCGATGATCCGCGACCCGAAGCCCCTTTGCCACCGGGTCGTCCACTGCCAGTTTGGAGACGAAGCCCTCTACCGCCGCATGGCCGCTCTGGGCATGGGCGCGGACATTCAGCCCGCCTTTGTTCCCTCGGACGCCCCTCTGCTCCCTTCCCGCGTTGGGGCGGAGCGTGCCAAGACCTCCTATGCCTGGAAGACCCTGCTGGACCTGGGCGTGGTCCTCGGCGGCGGCTCCGACACGCCGGTAGAAGATCTCTCCCCCCTCTGGGGCATCCACTGCGCCGTGAATCGCCCTGCCAGCCACACGGACAACACTCCCTTCCTGCCGGAGCAGGCCCTCACCGTTGAAGAGGCTGTCGCCCTCTACACCACCGGCCCGGCCCGCCTGGCCGGGGCTGAGCAGGACCTGGGCACCCTGGAAGCCGGCAAATGGGCGGACCTGGTGGTCCTGGACCAGGACATCTTCACCGTCCCGAAAGAGACGATCAAAGACATCCCCGTCGCCCTGACCATGGTCGGCGGCCGCGTGAGCTTTGCAGGGGAAGCCTTCGCCTAATTATCAGATAGCGCAAAACCGCTCTCAACGTATGATTTACGCTGGGAGCGGTTTCGTTTTAGAGAATGGTGTTATTCTAGCAGGTCTGCATGACTGCCAGTGCGGGACGCAGTCAAAATCAAGTTCCCGTGGTCGATCGTGTAGATCAACAGCCAGTCTGGTCGGATATGACATTCCCGGAAACCAAGGTAGTTCCCAGTAAGTGCGTGGTCACGGTACTTGGCTTCTAACGGACGTTCTTCCAATAGGGTTTGTAAGACCACTTCCAATTCCTTTGTGGGGAGGCCGCGTTTCTTTACCAGCTTATAGTCTTTGCGAAACTTGCTGGTCGTTTGTAAGGTCAGCATTCTTTGTCGAGGTCCTCCAGCAGGGCGCGGGCGGAATCATAGCGCTTGGCAGAAATTTTTCCGCTGGCGATGTCTCTGGCTTCCTGCATAGCGGCTTCCGTCTCTGCGTTGAAACAGGGCTGACGGACTTCAAAGGGCAGGCCGCCGACCATGAGGGATTGATGCAGAAAAATATTGATGGCGTCGGATACGCTGATGCCAAAGCTGGCGAACAGCTGTTCGGCACCGGATTTGGTTTCCGGCTCTGTGCGGATATTGATGTTTGCAGTTCTAGCCATAGCAACATACCTCCTTGCCCTTTTAGTATATGCAAAACAGAGCACAAATGCAAGCGTATGTTTTACGCCTGACTGAAAACCTCGTCTTGACGGGTGCTACCTTCTGAGATATACTATCTTTCATCAGTGTTTGAGGGGAAGAGGATGCGCATGATAATTCGCAAGGAGATAGACTTGAGCAAGCCTTTAACAAACGCCCAGAAGGAAATGCTTCAAGCGTTGAAAAACAGACCTGTGACACCAGATGAAGATTGCCCTGAATTGACGGAGGGGCAGGTAAAGAAACTCAAACGATAAATTTTGTCAAGAAACCAACCCCCACCCACGGCAGTATGACCTTGCCGGGGTGGGGGCTGATGTTATTCTTGGATCAAAACTTGGACCGTGCCGGACAAGGCACCATCAGGGCTATCAAAGGAAATCGTATGTTTACTATGATTGGCATCCTGCACAAGCAGAGCGACGTTTCCGTTTACGGGCACTTGAAAAACATGGGGGTCCCGATACTTAGAGTATCGTATGGTAATTTGGGCTGGGCACGAGCCTGTATTATTGAGAAGAACGAGGTAATGATGATAGCCTCGTGGTTGAGTCCAGTCTGTATCATTATCATTGAACGTTTCAGTGCCACAAAAAACAAACTCATCACAAAGACGGGATAAGGGATAGTCAGAGACATCACCAAAGGAGAGATCATTCTCTGGTCTATTAAAGGAATAGAAGATGAGAAAGATAATACATAGAATCGTGCAGACTATCCCAAGAGCAATTCCTAATTTCTGTTTGCAGGAAAGCGGAGGAGGAATATGAATAGAATCCAGTAAGGTTTGAGCCATGTGAGAGGGAGAACCGAAAGCATCCATCAGGTCTTGGTAGGTAGGGGAAGGAATATCCTCTAAAAGTGGTTGGAGAGATAAATCAAACTCTTTGCAGAGCATACGTTTTGCTTTCCGATTCTTAGGAGCGGCAGTAAGTAGCTCTTTTCGATATTGAAGAATATCGGGGTTCATGTAGTTCCCTCCCCAGATAAAATAGCATTGACTCCTTGAAAAAAACTATGATAGGTGGAAAGCAACTCAGACAAATAGTCTTGGCCGCTCTCTGTGATTTTATAGTATTGGCGCAGTCGCCCATCCGGGGCGTTGCGCTTTTTTGTTTCTATCAGGTAGCCTGCTTTGGTGATGCGATAGATTGCGGCATAGGGAAAAACAATGGAAAGTGTTCCATGACTGCGTTGCTCTAAAAGGGGAGATAGTTCTCCAATATAATGCTCCTGTTCATTAAATAAGAAAAGAATCAAAAGCTCAGTCAACGCCTTTTTTAGGTTTTCTTCCAGGCCGCTGGGACGGCGGGAAGTCATTTCAGATTCTACTTTTGGCAATATCATTCCCACCTTTCCAAATTTGTTTTCTTACTATACCACAGGAGAAATAGAAACGCAAATTTTTTCTAAGAATAAAAATTTTCATTGACAAAATAAATGAGAGATGATATGATGCAGGTGAAAGGAGAAACGTGGAAATTTAACGAGTGGTAAAATTAAACAATCTGAAGAGAAAAAGGGGAGTTCTGTATGAAACGGCTACTTAGTTTCATTCTTGTTCTGTGTGCGTTATCTACGGCCTGCATGGTTTGTGCAACGGAATCCGAGACAGAGAATACATCACCCGCTTGTATAGAGGAATTATCGGGAGCGGATTTATTTTCAAGTAAACTGCAAGTTGATGCTTCTATAACGCGAAAATCTATAAGTTGGACTCAACCCAATGGATATACGGCATATCGCATTTGGGTAGAGAATACTACAAGCGTTGAGATGAAAGTAACCATCGTAGATTCTAAAAATAAAACCCAAGCGTTTTACGTTCCCAGCAAGGGAAACAAAACCTTTACAGACAATCATGCTGTGACGGGGAACTACACGATTAGTTTTTATACAGGTAATGTTGCTCCGTCTGGGTCAGTTCGTGTAAGAGTTTCGACCGAGAGCTTGCTCTAAGTCAACAGCTTGAGAATTTATTAAGGAAGGGAGATGAAATAGAGAACATAATTGGATCAGACTCAAAAATAAAATAGAAAGGATATAGAAAGGATTATGTACGATGAAAAAGAAGGTAACCTCTATGCTGCTGAGCTTAGTGCTCATGTTTACGTTGCTAGTTCCGGCCATGGCAGTGGAGGTGGAACAGCAAAGAGAAAATGAGGAAACTATTACGGTGATGTCTGATGGCCATGGACAGTATAGTCTGCTTCAAGACAGAGATGATCGTATGCAAGGAACGTTATCAATAAACCAAGAAGTGATTAGTGCATATGCAACAGAAGACGCTGGCATATACTATGTCAATGGAGATAAGTATCTGGCAAATGTGGCAGAAGACACATACATCATGCTAAAACGCATCCCGCTTAATGTGGAAAATGATGTAGATAGAGATATCATTTTTCAGACATACCATGTTGACGATGAGATGAAAAATGATATTGCAAGCATAATTGAATCTCAGAAGATGGTCAACAATACAGAATTCACAATAGACATTCTTGTTCCGGATGTGGTTGCTTCGTCTTCTTCAACTTCGACTCCAGATCCTGTGTACTATACATATAACGGCAATAAAATGCTTGATAAGTTCATTAAAACCTCTCACCTCTCTGTCGGAACAGGGGAAATTACAGGGAAGAATGTGAAAAATCTTATGTCACAGTTAAAAAATCTTGTGCTTTCTGTAGGGGGAACGGTAGTGCCAGCTGTAGGATTATTTGGAGCTTTTGACAGTGCACTTGCGTTTTATGAGGCAACAAAGGCTCCGGTTGCGTATGGTTCTGCATCGGATAGGACATATACTAATATCTCCTATGATAAGTTGATAAAATCAACATATGTTGGAATAGGTAGCAGTTATATTATTGGCTGCAAATCTCAAAAAGTGTGGCTTGATACAAACTTTACCTATCAGTACTATCAGGCAACTGGACAACACTATCATGGAGAAGTATACCTGAATCAGGTTCGATATACTCCGAGTTATAATAATGCAGCAGCTGTTGCATTAAAGAGTGCATCATCAGCAACGATAGATGCATCAATTAAAACGATGATTCATGGAGTGACTTGTGTCTTCTAATTCCTTTTATACTATTATGTGTATGAAAAAACGTAGCATTTTGATCTTGGTGATCGGGATCGCAGCGATAGGAGTGCTTGCCGCCTGTGCGATCCTATTCCGCAGCACGCCCTTGTTGGAGGAAGGAAAACACTACACGATCGTTCATGCGGAGGATTGGCCGGATGGATACCAAAGCCGGAAAGAGCTAGATCTCCAGGGCAAGGAAGCGGAGATCCTCTCCTGCCTTTCCGAGCAGAGCCAGCGCCGAAGTGTAACTTCTCTCTCTCGCGAGGGGGATTCGGTCCAGATCCCGGATTGGCCGCGATTTGTGCTGACCATTGCCTGTGACGAAGGGGATTCCTTCCTGGTTTTAGTTGGGGAGGACCAGAGCCAGCGCTGTGCGGTGGGGTACTCTGCTCCGGTGTATCAGATTTTGGAAAAGGAACCGCTGTATACGAGCCTGAAGCATCTTCTGGTTTCGTAGACACGCGGAAGAGACAAAACATCTGAAGAAGAGATTTTTGTATCTGGTTGCAAAAATCTCTTCTTCGCGCTGGGGAAGGGTGGAAACTCTCGTTTCTTTTTTGACAAAAAATCGAGCAAAATTAGCAGTAAACCGTGGAAAGTGAAAAAGTTTTAAAAAGGTATTGCATTTTTTGTCCTGCCGTAGCATAATAGGGTTAGCACTTAAAGGGTTGGAGTGCTAACCCTATTTCATATTTGGAGGCATTGAACTTACCATGGAAAAGAAACAGTTTAAGGCCGAGTCCCAGCGACTGATGGACCTGATGATCAATTCGATCTATACCCATAAAGAGATCTTCCTGCGGGAGATCATCTCCAACGCCAGCGACGCCATCGACAAGCTGGCCTATCGTGCCCTCACCGACGACCAGGTGGGCCTGAACCGCGACGACTTCAAGATCGTTGTCGTGCCTGACAAGGAAGCCCGCACCCTCACCGTGTCCGACAACGGCATCGGCATGACCCAGGAGGAGATGGAAAACAACCTGGGCACCATCGCCAAGAGCGGCTCGCTCCAGTTCAAGAAGGAGACGGAGAAGACCGACGACGCCGAGGTCGACATCATCGGCCAGTTCGGCGTGGGCTTTTACTCTGCCTTCATGGTGGCCGACAAAGTCACCGTGATCTCCAAGGCTTACGGCGCGGACACCGCTTACAAGTGGGAGTCCGAGGGCGTGGACGGCTACACCATCGAGCCGTGCGAAAAGGACACCGTGGGTACCGACGTGATCATGTCCATCAAGCCCGACAGCGAGGAAGAGAAATACGACGAGTATCTGGAAGCCTACAAGCTTTCCAGCCTCATCAAGAAATATTCTGACTACATCCGCTACCCCATCCGCATGGAGATGGAGCACAGCAAGCCCAAGCCCAAGCCTGAGGACGCCGGCGAGGACTACAAGCCGGAGTACGAGACGGTCAAGGAGTGGGAGACCATCAACTCCATGATCCCCATCTGGCAGCGCCCCAAGAGCCAGGTCAAGGACGAGGAGTACAACGAGTTTTACAAGTCCAAGTTCGGCGACTGGCAGGACCCCCTGCTGACCATCCATGTGTCCGCCGAGGGCAGCGTGGAGTACAAGGCCCTGCTGTACATCCCCGGCCAGGTGCCCATGAACTACTTCACCACTGACTTCAAGAAGGGCCTGCAGCTCTATTCCTCCGGCGTCATGATCATGGACAAGTGCCCTGATCTGCTGCCCGACCACTTCAGCTTCGTCCAGGGCATCGTGGACACCCCCGACCTGTCCCTGAACATCTCCCGTGAGATGCTCCAGCACGACCGCCAGCTGAAGATCATCGCCAACAACATCGAGAAGAAGGTCAAGAACGAGCTGGTCAAGCTCATGAAGGACGACCGCACCAAGTACGAGCAGTTCTGGGCTGCCTTTGGCATGCAGTTCAAGTATGCCCTCATGAACTCCTACGGCCAGAACCGCGACACCATCCGCGACCTGCTCCTGTTCTGGTCCTCCAAGGAGAACAAGCTGACCTCCCTGAAGGAGTATGTGGACCGGATGCCTACCTCTCAGGAGAAGATCTACTACGTCTGCGCCGACTCCGTGGACCACGCTTCCAAGATGCCCCAGGCCGAGCGTGTGCTGAAGGCCGGGTATGAGGTCCTCTACCTGACCGTGGATGAGGACGAGATCGTCCTGCAAATGCTGGAAAACGCCTACGACAAGCCCTTCATCTCTGTGGCCAACGAGGACGCCCTGCCCGTTACCGACGCGGAGAAGGCCTCCGCCGAGCAGGCCGAGAAGGACCACAAGGATCTGCTGGACTTCGCCCAGGAGACGCTGAAAGGCTATGTCTCCAAGGTCCGCATCTCCAAGATCCTGAAGAGCGGCACCGTCTGCCTCACCGCCGATGGCCCCGTTTCCCTGGAGATGGAGAAATACTTCCACAAGATGCGCCGGGACTTCCCCATGAGCGCCGAAAAGGTCCTGGAGCTGAACCCGGAGTCCCCCGCCTTCCAGGCCCTCTGCAAGGCCTATGACGAGGACAAGGAGAAGGCCAAGAACTACATCCAGGTCCTCTACTACCAGGCCCTCATCATCGCCGACCTGCCCCTGCCCGACCCGGCCCACTACGCCGAGCTGGTGTGCGGACTGATGCAGTGATATACTATTACAACTAAACTAAGCGGCAAGCGGCCCGGAGCATCAC
>OLPV01000765.1_pt1 | contig 25890 bp, 29 predicted proteins | sample 1671961 | NCBI WGS metagenome assembly OLPV01 (sample SAMEA3136630, study PRJEB25190) | human gut metagenome | biome: human gut; feature: human-associated habitat; material: faeces | place: Austria | collected 2013
ATAATACTTTATATAAAGGTAATTTAGTAAGAAATATAAATTATAAAGATATGAAAGATATAATATTACTTGAAGATTTATTAAAAATAAAAACTGATAAAATTTTACTTTTAGAAATTAAAGAAAGAGAAATTGATAAAAATAAATTATTAAAGTTATTAAATAAATACAAAAGAAATTATTATATAATGTCATTTAATAATAATATAATATTTGAAATAAGAAAGTTAAATAATAAATATAAGTATGGAGTATTAAATTATGTTTTAAATAGCAAATCCGATTATGATTTGGATTTTATATGTTTATTAGATGGAATAGCAAACGATTATATAATAAATAATTTTGAAAAAAAAGGTATTGAAGTAATAATATATGGCACAATTAAAATAAAAAAAGATGTAAAATATATAGTGGATGACTACAAATTGTGAAAATATATTATAAAAATTAATGAATTTAGTGTATAATTGTAATAGGTGGTTGATAATGAAGATTGTTGTATCAGCAGGTGGAACTGGAGGACATATTTATCCAGCTTTAGCTATAATAAAAAAATTTCAAGAATGTGAAAAAGATTTAGAAGTATTATATATAGGTACGCATAATAGAATGGAAAAAGATATTGTACCTAAGATAGGAATAAAATATATAGGCTTAGAAATATATGGTTTTAGTAAAACAAATATAGTTCGAGATATAAAAAATATATTTTTAATAAAAAAAGCTATGTATAAATGTCTAGAAATTTTTAATAAGTTTAAGCCAGATATTGTAATTGGTTGTGGAGGATATGTAACTTTTCCAGTTATTAAGGCTGCCAAAAAGTTAGGGATAAAAACATTTATTCATGAACAAAATAGTATTCCTGGAAAATCTAATATACATTTATCGAAATATGCTGATTTAGTAGGTATATCATTTAAGAACAGCCAATCATATTTTGGTAATGCTAAAAAAGTTGTTTATACAGGTAATCCTTGCGGAGAAAATGCTTTAACAATAAAAAAAACATCTAAGGTAAGTTTAGGATTTAAGCCGAGTGATAAACTAATAATCATTGTGGCGGGATCTCTAGGAAGTGAAACGTTAAATAATAAATTTAAAGCTTACTTAAGCACTATAGATGATGAAAAATATAAAGTTTTATATATAACAGGTAAAAATTATTATGATGATTTTATTAAAGATGCAGATTTTTCTAAAAATGTCAAAGTCGTACCATATTATGACAATTTAGCTAGTATTATGAAAGATGCATATCTTATAATTTCTAGAGCGGGAGCATCTACCATATCAGAAATTTTGGCTTTAAAAATACCAAGCATATTAATACCAAGTCCATATGTTGCTAATAACCATCAATATTATAATGCCTTAGATTTAGCAAATATGAAAGTATCTGAGTTAATTGAAGAAAAAGATTTAAATTCTAATATTATAAAAGTAATGGTAAATGAACTAGTATATAATGATGAATTATATAATGAATTTAAAAATAATTTAGAAAAATTAAATATAAAAGAATCATCAAGTATAATATATGATGAAATAAAGGAAATATTAAAATGAAGTATGAAGAAAATGTTGATTTAAAAAAATTAAATACTTATCGTATTGGTGGTATTGCCAAGTATTTAATTAAGCCAAGTGATATGGAAGAATTAAAAAATACAATTGAAGAATTAATCAAAAAAGATATAAAGTATTATATCCTTGGAGGAGGATCTAATGTAATATTACCTGATGAAGATTTTGATGGTGCAATAATCAAGTTAGATAAATTAAATACTTTTTTAATTAAAGATTCATATGTTTTTGCAGGATCTGGTCTTTCATTAAATGAATTTATAAAAAAATGTTTAGATGAAGGATACACAAACTTTACAAACCTTTATGGCATTCCCGGTTCTCTTGGAGGAGCTATTATAGGTAATGCTGGTGCAAATGGAAGTGAAATATTTGATGATTTATGTGCTGTATTAGTTTATGATGAGGGTTTAATCAAGCTTATTAATAAAGAAAATATTAAATATGAGTATCGCAATACTGAATTTAAAAATTCTAATGTAATAATAATCGGAGCAATATTTAAATTAATACCTGGTAATACTGATGTATCATGGCAAATGATAAAAGAAAATTTAGATAAAAGAAAAAATACTCAACCATTAGAATATCCATCTGCAGGCTCAGTATTTAAAAATCCCAAAGGTTTATCTGCGGGTAAATTAATTGAAGAATGTAATTTAAAAGAAAAAACTATCGGTGGTGCAAAAGTAAGTAAGAAACATGCAAATTTTATAATAAATGAAAATAATGCAACAAGTTATGATATAATTGCATTAATAAAGAAAATAAAAGAAGAAGTAAAAAAGCAAAAAAATGTAGATTTAGAATTAGAACAAGTAATAGTAAAGTGGTGAAATAATGCAAAAAAAGGTTCATAGAAAGCTTAATAAAAAAGCCTTATTAGTTATAGTTCTAACATTATATTTATTTATAATGGCTTTTTATTATTGTTTTAATTTACCTATTAAAAGCATTGTTATAAAAGGAAATACTAATACATTAGATGAAGAAATAATTAAATTAGGAAATATAAATAGTTATAATAAAATTTTAGGTTTAAATACTAAAAAAGTTAAAAATGATATTATGGAAAATAAAGCAATTACAAGTGTTAAAATAAAAAAACAACTAAATGGAACTCTTTTAATAGATGTAAAAGAGCAAAATATATTATTTTATAATTTATTAAATAAAGTTTATGTTTATGAAAATGGCAAAACTTCAGAAAATGTAAGTAACAAATTAGGAATACCAACCCTTATAAATTATACACCTAGTGATATATACGATAATTTAATTAAAAAGTTAAATAATATAAATGTTGATATATTAAAAAAAGTAAGTGAAATAGAGTATTCTCCAGATATAAAAAATGAAAAAGTAATAGATAAAAATAGATTTTTACTTAGAATGAATGATGGAAATTATATATATATTAATCTAGCAAATATGGATAATCTAAATAAATATGAAGAAATATATGCAACACTAGATGAAAAACAAAAAGGAATATTAAACTTAGATAGTACAAGTAAAGGAGTTGTATTTCAACCATTCGATTTAATTAAAGAAAAGGAAGAAAAAAAAGATGAATTATCAAAATGAATTAGATAAATTAATTAAAAAATTAGATTATAAACCAACATTATTATTACATAGTTGTTGTGGACCATGTTCAACTCAAGTACTTACTTATTTATGTCCATTTTTTAATATTACTGTTTTATATTATAATCCCAATATTGAACCAATTGAAGAATATATAAAAAGAAAAAACGAACAAATAAGATTTATAAAAGAATTTAATCACGACAATATAAAATTTTTAGATTGTGATTATGATAATGAAACCTTTAGAAATAAAACTAAAGGGTTAGAAAATGAAAAAGAAGGAAAAGCTAGATGTCCAGTTTGTTTTAGATTAAGATTGGAATATACTGCAAAAAAAGCAAAAGAATTAAACTATGATTATTTTGGAACAACCCTAACAGTAAGTCCATATAAAAATAGTAGACAAATTAATATTCTTGGGGGAATCATCGGGGAAAAATATAATATAAAATATTTATTTAGTGATTTTAAAAAAGGCGAAGGATATAAAAAATCAATTGAATATTCCAAAGAATATAACTTATATCGACAAGATTACTGTGGATGTCTTTATGCTAAAAGTTTAGAAATGAAAAAAAATAATTGAATAAATAAGCAAATTATTATATAATAATAAGTAAGGTAAGAAGGTGATACAAACATGCAATATAAAAAACAAATTATATTAAGTATTTTAACAATATTTGTATTATCTGCACTTATTATCGGAGCAACATTCTCATATTTTCAAGCTCAAGGAGATACTTCTTCACAAACTTCAGCAACAGTTAAAACGTATACGACGGATGTTTTTTCATTTGAAACCGGAGATGCAATAAGTTTTTCATTAAATCAAGAAAACTTTACATCTGGAAAAGGTAATCAAACAGGAAGTACTTTTGCTAAAACAATACTTACTGCCAATAATAAAACAAATACTGCAACAGAACATTATTATCTGTATCTAAATATTTCTAATAATACATTTACATATACTCAAAATGAAAATACTCCAGAAATATTACTTACCATAACTGATGGAACAAATCCTGTAACTAATATAACAAGTCTAACTTATAAAACAGTAACTGATGGAAAAGGAAATAGAATATCAGGTTATGATATAACAAATAAAAAAGGTTTAATAGAACTTTTTAGCAATAGAGAAATAACAACAACAAGTACAAAGACAGAAAATTGGAACATAACTGTAACATTTATAAACTACAATTTAGACCAATCTGCAAATGCCGGTCATACTTTTAGTGGTAAAGTATTAATTCAAAAGGAGAAAATTAAAGAAACTGTAGCTACAGTGTGTTCAAGTGGTCAAACATTAAGTTCATGCATTATAGCAATGGATGGAAAAGATGATACTCTATATCATCATACAAGCTCGTTAGCAAATGGAGCAGGTGATAATTCATATAGATATGCAGGAGCATCAGATAAAGTAAATAACTTTGTATGCTTTGGTTCAACAACAAAACCATGTCCAACAGATAATTTATATAGAATAATCGGAGTAATAGATGACAAAGTAAAATTAATAAAATATGATTATGCCACAAGTGCATTACTAGGAACAAATGGTGATTATAATGACTCATATGAACCTAATATAGATTATTACAAAGGAAGTTTATCAAAAGTAGATACATATTTTTGGAATTATAAAAATAATACAACAATAAATAATGGAAATGGATCAAATATATGGAGTACAAGTTTACTAAATAAAATAAACTTAAATACAAATTATTTAAATAATATAGGTACAAAATGGTCAAATATGATTGAAGATGCAACATGGAGAGTAAGCGGGTATTCAACAGAATCTGTAACACCAAGTGAAATGTATACAGAAGAAATAACGAATGCTACAAAAACATATGGACCTAACGATGGAACATCAAAAATAGGTTTAGTGTATGCTAGTGACTATGGATTTGCAGCCAGTCCAAGTGCATGGACTACAACTTTGCTTGATTATAGCGGTAACGATGCAAATGGAACATCAATAACAACAATAAATTGGATGTATATGGGATTTGATGAAGTGACAATGACTCCTTTTTCTTCGTATAGCGAATTCGTGTTCTCTTTGTACGCCGACGGCCAAGTCAGCAGCGACGCCGCCGCGAGCAGTCTGTACGGCTCTCGTCCAGTCTTGTATCTAAAGGCTTCTGTGACATATGCTGGGGGATCAGGAACTAAAGATTCGCCAATAACCTTGGTAGTATAATAAACTTTGGTTAAGCTCGGCTGGCGGGAGTTACCGCTCCGCGCCGCCGAGTTATAAATTAACGAGATAGTTTACTTACCAACTGGGCAAATGAAGTAAATAAAAAGAAAGGTGATTTAAAATGAGCAAGAAAGTTACAAATATTATATTAATTATTTATGTTATAGCACTATCTGTGCTGGTAATCGGAGCAACATATGCTCATTTTACCTATATAAATGTATCAAGAGTATCTCCGAAAGTTGAGGTTGGAGCGGCTACATTAAATTTCATAACGTTTGAAATTGGAGACCCAATATTCATAAATCCCACCATAGAAAACTTTAAAGAAGGAATGAAAAATTTATCCTCTGATACATTTGCAAGTGCATATTTAAGAGTAGAAAATAGTGAAGAAGAAACATCCATTAATTACAATATTTTTCTTCAAATAGATGAAAATACTTTAACTTATTCAACTGGAAGTAAAACTCCAGAACTATTAATGAAAATCTTTGATCCATATGGGAATGAGTTAGATACAATTGAAGGATTAAACTATGTTACCATAACAGATGGAAAAGGAAATAAATTAAGTGGATTTGATATAACTACAGCCAAAGGAAAGTATTATATTGCTAAAAATAGAAATCTTAAAACCAAAACAGAAATAAGTGAAATGTGGAAAGCAGAAGTAACATATGTTAATTTAAGTGAAAGCCAAGATGGAAATTTAGATAAAAAATTAGATGGATTTATTAGAATTGAAGCAGCAGGGGAGTAAAATTATGAATTTAGAAGCTAAAAAGAAAGAATATCAAAAAATATTAGTAGAAGAATATCGCAAAAGTCATATGGAAGAAACTGAAGGTTTATCCAATGAAGAAATAGCATTAATGTGTCCAATAAGTGAAAATGATATAACATTTTTAATGAGCAAAGAATTAATGGAAATTGGTTTAAGTATAGAAGATCAAGAACAAGAAATTATGCTTTGTACAAAGAAAATAAATGATCCTAATACATATCATGAAGAATTACCGGAACTAAGAGCGGATATTAGGGAAGCAAATGGAAAAATTGAAATATTAAAAGGAAAGTATGAAACATTAAAAAAAGCCATTTCAGAAAGGAATATAGATGAAAGAGGTACAAGTAGATAAATTTTTATTCTTTCTAAAAGTCGAATTAAATTACTCAGAATTAACAATAAAAAGTTATCAGTTAGATTTAACTGATTTTTTTGGATATATTGAAAGTAAAAAGATTAATTATTTAACAATAACAAACCATGATGTAAGGGGATATCTTAAATATTTAGATTCATGTAATTTGAAAAACAGTACAATATCGCGAAGAATAAGTACGTTAAGAACGTTTTATAATTATTTAGTAGATGAAAATATTGTAGAAAATAATGTTTTTCATAATGTTAAAAACCCTAAGTTAGAAAAAAAGTTACCAAATTATCTAAACTATAATGAAATGGAAGAATTGTTAGAGTCTATTGATATAAGCACTACGGAAGGATTAGAAAAAAGGTTATTAATAGAAATGTTTTATTCAACGGGATGTCGTGTAAGTGAAATGATAAATGTTAAAATTAGTGATATAGATTTTACAAATAAAACAATCAGGATAATGGGAAAAGGTAGTAAAGAAAGAATAGTATATTTTGGTGATTATGCAAGTAAATATCTTGATAATTATTTAAGCAAAGTAAAGTGTGATAAATATTTATTTACAAATAAAAAAGGAGAAAAACTAACCATTAATGAAGTAGAGCAAATAGTTAAAGATATTATGAAACACATATCGATAAAGACTCATGTAACACCACATACTTTAAGACACACATTTGCTACTCACTTACTTAATAATGGCGCAGATATTAAAACAGTCCAAGAACTTCTAGGACATGCTAATTTATCCACTACTGGTATATATACTCATGTTTCAAGCGATAGATTAAAAGATATTTATTTCAAAACATTTAAAAGGTAAATGTAAAATATGCGTAAATTGTGTAGGCATATTTTTTTCTTTGCGATATAATTAAACAGAAAGGAAATATATACTATGAAGAAATTATTGGAATGTCAAAACTTATGCAAAAGTTTTGGAAAAAAGCAAATATTAAAAGATGTTTCATTTGAGATTGATGAAGGAGATATATTAGCCTTTATAGGTCCAAATGGAAGTGGTAAAACAACAACCATAAAACTTATTTTAGGATTACAAAATATTGATAAAGGAAAAGTAACTATCAATGGCTTTGATATTGAAAAAGACTTTGTAAAATCAATTGAAAAAGTTGGAGCAATCGTAGAAAATCCTGATACATATATGTATTTAACTGGATGGCAAAATTTAAAATTAACTGCAAATTTATACAAAGATATTACTGATGAAAAAATAAAAGAAATAGTAAAACTTGTAGAGTTAGAAGAAAGAATTAATGATAAAGTTAGCAAGTATTCATTGGGTATGCGTCAAAGATTAGGCATAGCTAGAGCCTTAATCAATGAACCAAATGTTTTGATTTTAGATGAACCCACAAATGGGTTAGATCCAGAAGGAATAAAAGATTTAAGAAACCTTCTAAAAAATTTAGCTAAAGAAGGACTAGGAATACTAATATCTAGTCATAATTTAGCAGAGTTAGAAAGTTTTTGTAATAAAGTATTAATTATAGATAATGGAACAATTATAGAAACTAGTGAAGTAAAAGAATTTAAAAATAATGGTAATAAATATACATTTAATGTAAGCAATACTAAAGATTTAGATATTGAAGGAATCTATGAAGTAACAAAAAATAAATTTAGTTACAATGGAGAAAAAGAAGATATTGCAAGTATTATTAAAACGTTAGTCAAAAAGAATATTGATGTATATGAAGTAAAAATGGAAGAATTAACTCTTGAAGAAGCGTTTTTAAAAAAGACTGGAGGCAAGAAAAATGATAAAGTTAATAAAAAATGAAATATATAAAATTCTACATAAAAAGAGTACCTACATAATTATGATAATAACAGCCCTTTTTATGGTCCTAGTATCATATGTTTATTCAAAAGATAATAATTTTTATAATAACCCTTATTATCCATCCGAAGGTGATGTAATAGATAAAAAAATTGCCCAAGATATGAATTCCTATTATGAAAAATATGATAGAAGTACATGGCAATACTATAAACTGGATGAATATTACTCTATTGCATATAATTATTATAATGCAGTAGAAAATGGTGAAGATAGTAGTATACTAAAAAAAGAATACGATGATTATAAAAATGCATTAGAGCAAGACAATTGGAAGTTTTTTGTAACAAGAGATTTAAATGAAGCAACTGAGGAGTTAAAAAATTTTGAAGCAAATAAGAATATAGTAAAAGATAGAGAAAAAGATGAAATAGAAAATCAAATATTTGCTACAAAAGTGAAAATTGAACTATTAGAATATCGATTAAAAGAAAACGTTGCTTATGGAGAAGATTATTTAAATGAAGCAATAAATGTTGTTGAAAACACAGCATATTCAGTATCAGCCTATGAAAAGGCAAAAATTGATAAGAAAAGCGAATATGAAGAAGCAGTAAAGAATTATTATGAAAACAGGTATATTTTAGAGACTAAGGAAGATACTAATAATGCTAATGATTTAAGATGTATTATAATGAATTTCTTTCAAGAATATATGTTTATGATCATAGTATTTGGTGTAATGGTTGCTGGAGCTATTGTTAGTGATGAATACAACAAAGGAACAATAAAATCATTGCTCATAACCCCATACAAAAGAAGTACAATACTTTTATCTAAATTTATCACATCAATATTGCTTACGATAATATTTATTGTATTTGCTTATTTAATGCAAATTGTAATTGGTGGTCTATTCTTAGGATTTGATTCTTTAAAAAATCATGTCGTAGTTTACAACTTAGCAACAAAATCTTTAGAAATCATGAGCCTATTAAAATATGTTGTAATAATAACTATATGTTATTTACCTCAAATATTACTATTAGTAACTTTAGCTTTTGCAGTTTCAACAATTATAGGAAATACTGCTTTTGCTATAGCAATAACATTTGCAGGATCAATCGGAGCTAGTTTAATAAATATGTTTGCAATAGTTTATAAAGTAAAAATACTTAAATATTTTGTTACAACTAATTGGGATTTTACTTTATATTTATTTGGTAAAACTAGTCAATATGGTACCAGTTTAACACATGCAATTATTGTTTGTCTTATATATTTCTTAATAATGGTAGTTATATCATTTATAGTATTTAAAAGAAAAAACATAAAAAATATATAAAGGGTGAAATGATGAAGATTAGGAAAAAGGTAAAATTAAAGAAAAAAGTATTTTTGTTAATGGCTTTAGGTATTATGATACCTTTGGCCTTTTCTTCATTTAAAAATATCTCGTTTGCTATGCCTGTTTTAGGTACAGACAAAGAAAGTAAAAGTAATTTAATAAATGAATATATAAATAATTTAAGCAATCTAGTAGAAAAAAAAGAGATAGACTCAAGATTTGTTAATGTAATAAGTCTTGAAGATGATAGATATATATCTAAATTATTTAACTTTAAAACTGGTGAAGAAGTAAATATAGAATCAATAGTAAAACCTGAGATGGTCGAAAAATTTTGGTCTAAAGTAAATAAATTGTTGTATTTAAAATATCCAACCTTTATCGCAGATGTCTTAAGTAAAAATGATAAAACAAATACTTATTTTGTAAAAGATAATGAACTTGTAATATATTATTATGATTATGAAATTGATCCTTTACCTAATGAAGAATTATCATTACACATTAACTATAATGAAATAAAAGATTGTATGGATATAACAATAAAATTAGATAAAAGTTATGAAAATGAAGATGGTAGTAAAATAGATTTAAATAAAAAAATAGTAGCTTTAACATTTGATGATGGACCGGGGGCTTATACGAGTAGACTCATAGACATATTAAATAATAATAAAGCTCATGCAACATTTTTTATGTTAGGAAAAAAATTATCTTTATATAAAGATACAGTTAAGAAAGTCCATGACAATAATATGGAAATTGGATATCATTCATATAATCATAAGAATTTTAAAAGACAAAAATTAGAAACAATAGTAGAGGAGTTTAATGAAAGTAATGAAACACTAAAAAGCATAACTGGAGATACATTTCATCTAATAAGACCACCGTATGGGAGTATAAATGAAAAAATAAAAGATACTTTAGATGCATCATTCATTCTTTGGAATGTTGATACAGAAGACTGGAGACATAAAAATACCGATTACTTAAAAGAATATGTTTTACAAAAAGCTCAAGATGGTAATATCATATTATTTCATGATATACATAAATCAAGTGTTGATGCTATAGAAAAACTACTTCCATATCTTTATGTCGAAGGATATCAAGTTGTTACAGTATCAAAACTTGCTAAAATTACAAAAACAAATTTAGAATTACACAAATCATATCGGTATTTCACTAGATAAAAAGTATAACATAACATTAAATAATTAAATTAATCCAACATCTAGGTCATCGTCTTTTCTAGTAATTTCATTAATCAAATAAATTGCACCCCCGATTAAAAATAAAATTGCAGCAATAAGTTGAATAAATGTCGATCTGTAATTTGGATCATCAAAGTTTTTTTCCATATTACCTAAATCTTCGGTTAATAAAAGTAAAAAATACAAATAGATAAAGAATGCTATAAAGAAAATTGTTATATTAATACTTTTTTCTCTTTTATAAGCATCTTTATCTTTTTTTAATAAATAATCTCGATCTAACTTATTTGAATACAGTGCAAAAACGACAATAAAAAAATATATAATCCAAATTATATCTTCATTTTTTAATCGTTTTAGCTTTTTTTCAACATCATTCATGTTAAATAATATGCTAAAATTATTTACAATAACAATATTTTTATGTATAATTTTATATGGAAGATAGAATTAAAAAACGGAGGAAAAAATGAAAACAAGAATAATAAGTGCTATCGTTGCATTAATAATAGTAGTCCCTTTGATAGCTCTAGGGGGAATATATTATACTTTAGGTATTTGCTTAATAGCAGCCTTAGCATACAAAGAAATTATAGATTTACCTGCATCACATGGAAAAATACCTAACACAATGATTTTTATAGGATTAATATCCATGTTAACATTAATTTTATGTAATGAAGGAACATCAATTTATAAAGGATTTACATATCAAATAGTAGCTATGACTAGTTTATTTTTGATAGTACCAACAGTATTTTATAAAGAAGAAGATTATAGTAGTAAAGATGCTTTCTTTTTACTCGGAGCTGTTTTATTTTTAGGCTTAGTATTTAATGCTTTTTTAACTATTAGATTAAGAAATATAAATACATTCTTATTCTTACTTATAATACCAATGGTTAATGATATTTTTGCTTATCTAATAGGTTCAAAGTTTGGTAAAAACAAGATGTGTGTAAATATTAGTCCAAATAAAACTTGGGAAGGTTCAATTGGCGGTTTAGTTTTAGGATCTGCATCAGGAATTATTTTTTATAGACTTTTAATAGGGCGTATTACTTTAAAAATTGTCATTATAACGATTATTCTTTCTATTATTGGTCAAATTGGGGATTTAATAATGAGTAGAATTAAAAGAGAAAATGGTATTAAAGATTTTTCAAATATTATGCCTGGACATGGTGGTATTTTAGATAGACTTGATAGTAGTATATTTGTTTTTATTACATACATATTTTTACTTATGTTTTAAGGAGGCTTAAATTATGTGGATTATATCAATACTTATATTAATATTTATTTTAGGAATTATTATTTTAGTTCATGAATTCGGACATTTCATTTGGGCTAAAAAGTTTAAAGTTCATATTTATGAATTTTCAATCGGAATGGGACCAATTATTCATACTCACAAAGGAAAAGACAAAATTGATTACAACATTAGAGCTTTTCCAATCGGTGGTTTTGTTTCTATGGCTGGTGAGGTTTATGAAGATGCCGATGAAAAAATAAAAAAAGAAGATTATATGTGCAATAAGCCTTGGTGGCAAAGACTAATAATTTTAGTTGCGGGCGTTGTAAATAACTTTATATTAGCAATAGTGCTTTTATTTATAAGTAGCTTAATCTGGGGGGGAACAACCTTAAAACCAGTAGTAAAAAATGCGGTAGAAAATTATCCAATGGCTGAGGCTGGTATTAAATCAGGAGATACAATTATCTCTATCAACGATCATAAAGTATCAACTTGGGATGTTGCTCAAATAATACTAGTTATGAAAAATAAAAATGATTATTATACATTTGAAGTAAAACATGAAGATGGAAGCAAAGATACTTACAAAGTAGTACCAAAACTTGAAAAAGATGCTGATGGTAATGAAAAACATATCTTTGGTGTTGAGGTAGAAAGTTACAAAGCAACTGGATTCTTCGCATCAATTAAATATGCTTTTCAAAAGTTTGGTAGTATAGTTGAATCAATGTGGTTAACTGTTAGTGGTCTTTTAACAGGCAAGATTTCGACGAGTGCTTTATCTGGTCCAGTTGGAATGTATAAAGTCGTAGATGATGGGGTAGCATTAGGTTTAAATTATATGATCTATTTAACTGCTTTTTTATCAATTAATGTGGGATTCATAAATATCTTACCATTCCCAGCATTTGATGGAGGTAGAGTTTTCTTCCTTATTGTTGAAGCTATAAGAAGAAAACCAGTTAATGCTAAATTTGAAAATACATGTCATACAATTGGTTTCTTGTTATTACTACTTTTAATGTTTTATATAACAATTCAAGATATAATTCGTTTATTTTAACTTGCATAGTTTAATAATTTATGATAATATATTGTTGACCCAAAAAAGGTATATAATCCGCTATAAATATTTTATATGATTATAGGTAATGAAATAAGGAGGTATATGATGGCAAATTTAGTTGACAAAATTGCTGAAAAACATATTCGTAAAGATGTTCCAGAATTTAGAGTTGGGGACACAGTTAGAGTTGATGTTTGGGTAAAAGAAGGAAAAAAGGAAAGAATCCAATCTTTTGAAGGATTAGTAATCGCTAAAAGAGGTGGAGGAGTTTCTGAAACATTTACAGTTCGTAAAAAAAGTGGAACAGTTGGTGTAGAAAGAATATTCCCAATAAATACCCCAACAATTGACAAAATTGTTGTAATCAAAAAAGGTAAAGTTCGTCGTGCAAAACTTAACTTTATCAAAGGAATGCGTAAAGAATATAAAGTTAAGGAAAGAAGTTAATTCTTTCCTTTCTTTCGTTTAAAGGAGAAATATTTAATGAAGGTAATAAAAGAGGTAATACCATATATAGTAATTGTGGTAGTAGTGGTATTAATTAGGACATTTATAATAACTCCGGTTAGAGTAGATGGCGATAGTATGAAAAATACATTAAAAAATGGAGATATATTACTATTATACAAATTAAGTAGTATAGATAGATTCGACATAATCGTTCTTGATGAAGAAAAAGATAATGAAAAAATAATTAAAAGAGTAATTGGACTTCCCGGAGAAACTGTAGCTATTAAAAAGGGAAAAATATATATAAATGATAAAGTAATTGATGATGAGTATGCTTATGGAGAAACAAGTGATTATAATAAAGTTACTTTAAAAGATGATGAGTATTTCATACTCGGAGATAACAGACTGATAAGTAAAGATTCTAGGTACTTTGGGCCAATTAAAGATAATGAAATAAAAGGAAAAATAGTATTTAGATTATTTCCATTTACTAAAATTGGCACGGTGCAATAATGAATTTAGTTACTTTAATGTACAAATATATAAATAGATTTATAAATAGTGATGAACTTTTAGAATCTTTAGAAGAGTTAGATTTAAACAATTTTTCTAAAGAAGAAAAAATATCTATTAATAAACTTATAGATGATATAAAAATAATAAAAGATAAGACTGCAAATGAAATAGATGAAATTGAAAAAAATAGATTAGAAACTATTGAAAGAATTGTTAGTAATATTAATATAATTTTAGAATCTGATAATTTAGAAAAAGATTTAAGAGAAAAAATAGAACATAGAAAAGAATACTTATTAGAAGATAAAAAGAAAGTTAAAGATGGCGGTAAATTATATGAAAGTATCTATATTTTACTTGCAGATAACAAATTAATTAATCACTATTGGAATTTAATGAATGATTATGAACTTTTAGAATTTATTGCTCAATATATAAGTGTTCCCATACCACCTCAAATTGATCAAGAGAAATTTAATGACCTTGTAAAAGTTGGAATTAAAAATAATGAACGAGAATGGTTATGGCGTCTTGCTTTTAATTATAATAGAAAAAATAAGGATTTTTCTTTAATTGAAGATTATTTTATTGAAAAAAAAGATAGTTATTATTTAACTGAATTAATAAGTGCAGTTAGAGAAGATTTGGATATGAAAAAGTTAAAGGAAAAAGTACTAGCAACGAAAGATAAAAAATTTATTACTAGCGTAAAAAAAACTTTGAAAGATTATGAAATTGAATTTTAATTGAAAAAATATTTAAAATATGATAATATACATAAGACATACATGGGGGGAATTATGGAGTTTAAGAAAGAAAATATTAAAATGCAAAATATAGAAAATGAAGTAAACAATATTTTCTCTATATTAACAAAGGAAAACAACCTAACTTTAGAAGATTTAGATAAATTGTTTTCTAAAAACGTGGAGTTAAAAAATAAATATCTAATTCAAATGAAATCTAGAGCAGAAGATTTATATTTTAATTTTTCTGAATCAGAAAATAAAGTTAGAAATAATAGTATTTTGGCTTTTCTTTTGGTGCTGGTTAATTTAGGAATGGTTATTTTTAATCCAGGGGCTTTCTTATTATCTGCTATACCGTTATATTTACTTTTAAAAAAAATATCACACAGTAATAAAAAAATAAATTCTAAAAAAGATGAAATAAATGAAACTTGTGAAATATTAGAAAAGAAATTAGATAGTTTCCTAATAACAATCGAAAATAATGAAACTTTTATTTTAAAACTACAAAAACAGTTAAATGCTAACAAAATGAAAGAACTAGCAGCAGATAAAACTTGGCAAGAAAAGATTAATAAAGCTAATGCTTTAATCGAAAAATTTATGGAAGATGGGGTTTATCCTACAGAAATAGATTCGGAAATAGAACAATTAGCTATAAAAATGTTACAATTGGATTTAAATGTAAATTATAAAAAGTTAGAAGCATTACTTTTTTATGCCAAATTAAAAAGAATGGGACAATTAGATTTAGATGCTCCATCAGTAGTGTTAACTTTAACAAAAGATAATTAAATTAATTGTTTCTCTAGTAAGAATCTATTATAATAAAAATAATAGAGAAAAGAAAAACAATGAAAAAAGTTTTAATTATTATATGTGCTATTATCTTACTATCTGGATGTGATTCTAAAAAAGAAACAAAAGAAAATATAACTAAGCCAGAAGAAATAAGTTATACAAATAAATTTGAGTGTTCTAGAATTGAAAAGATTAAAAAATTTGATTTAGATAATAAGAATGCTGGAAGACTAACTCAAGAACAAATGAAGGAAAGACAAAATAGTCCAGTTGCTATCAATGAAAAGATAAGTAAGATATATGATTTTAACAAAGAAAGAAGCAAATTATTAGGTTTTTATGAAATTCATACTTATGAATATGTGGTTGATGATTACAACATGGATAAAGAAAAATCTTCTTATAGTTGTGGAGAATATGAAGAATATGGTTTTAAAAGTTGTGAAATTACAACTACCAAAAATTCTATTGTAATGACTAAAGTCGCGGACTTAAATAGTGATTATAATAAAGATATGGCTAGTAAGATGACTTTAGAAAGTATTAAATCTGATTATGCCGAAGGAGATATGTATACTTGTAATTAAGGGTGATAACACTCTTTTTTCTTTTTTTCTAACATGGTATAATAAGACTATATGAAAGAGGTAAAAAATATGTATATCGTAGAAAATGAATGTTTAGAAGAAATAAGAAAAATTTGGATTGAAAATAACTCGGGGTACATAGGCAATAACTGCAATTTAAGATCAATAAATGATAACAATATGTTAAAAGTAGTATGTAAAACGGATACTGATGTATGTGGATATGCAGTATTATATTTTGAAAAAGATTTTTGTGAACTTGAAAAATATCCTAATTATATAAAAAATATACCTAAAAAAACTATTTATATGTGGGAAATGGTAACATCAAAAAATCATTTAAAAGAAGGGGTAGCTTCCAAAATATATGATTATATAAAAACAAAATTTAATGATTATACAATATATGCTGCCATAGATGAAAAAAATACTCCTTCTCTAAATTTACATATTAAAGAAGGATTTACTCCATTATATAATTTCTATAAAGAAGATGAAAAAGTGATTTATATAATGTATGAATGGAACAAGGTTAAGGAGAGTAAAAAAATGAACAAAGACGAATTAATAATAAATAATATAATTGAGTATATTAACGAGTTAGATTTAATAGCCAAAGATAAAGATGAAAATTTTTTCTTTAATGATACAAACGAATTTAATAAAATTATAAATAATGTTGTAAAAACAGGTGAATGTTTATCAAAGATAAGTGATGAAACTAAAAATAAATATTCAAATATCAACTGGAATATAATAAAAGAAAAGGCTTTCGATGAAGAACAAGTTGGACATGAATTAAATGTAAAAGATGCTTACGGTTTAGCTAGTAAATTATTAAAAGAAGAATTATATGATAAATTAATTGAATTAATAAAGAGGTAAAAAATGAAATACGTTATAAATTTAGTTGACTATGAAGAAAAATACGCTGATGAGATAAATGAAATTAGAATTGATGAATGGGGTAGGGATTGTGCAACTGATATAAGGAAAAAATTACCGAAAATTCACATATAAAAGTTGCCAAACAAAATGATTTAGTAGTTGGCTTTGGTTCAGGAAAAATAATCGGGGATGCTTTTTATATCGATTCAATAGTTATAAAAAAAGAATTTAGAAATAAATCTATTGGATCAATGTTATTAAATTATTTTATTAACTATGCAAGAAAGTTAAATCTTGCAAACCTTATTTGTGAAGGAGTATTATCAAATGAAAGAATGAATATTGCACCATTAATGAAAAAATATAATTTTGAAGAAATTTTGAGAATAAAAGATTACTGGGGATTTAAACATCCAGATGATTATTGTAATGTCTGTCAAAATAAACCATGCAGATGTACAAGTGTAATATTTAAAAAGGAGTTATAAATGTCTACTAAAAAGGATTATATTAAGATGATTAGGTATAGTACCCTAACTTCTTCATTTAATTATTACTATTTTATCAGAGTTATTGTACTTTTTCTTCTTGCTAAAAATGTAACCCCATGGGTAGCTGTATCAGTGCCAATTGTTTTAGAATTTGCTACATTAACATCAAGGAGTTTTACCAAAGTTACTGAATATGCTATAAAAGTTAATTATAAAGTATATCATATTTTTTATACCGTAATGTTTATATGTTTAGGCTTAATAATAGCTAGCTGTAGAAATATTTATACAATATATTTATTTACGATTCTTTTAGGATTAATAAAAGGTATTAAAAATTCTTCCTTAACAAAACTAAATACTCAAAACAAAGAATATGAGCCATTTTGTTTTATAGAAGAAGAAAGATCATCAGTAATCGGGGGAACACTAGGTTTAATTATAAGTCAATTTGTTTATGATTTAAGTCCTCGCATATACTTTTTTAGTTTTTTTATTTTGTTAATAATAGAAACAATTTTCTGTTTTAGTTTAAAAGAAATTCCAAATGAAGATATAATGGAAGCAATGGATAAGAATAAAGAAATACCCCAAAATGAAAAAAATAATATTATTTTAGCGACATCTTTATTTGCCATACTCGCAGGATTATGGTGTATCGGACTTGGAGCCTTAACAGAAATAACTCCTTTAATTACAAAGAAAGTAGGTTATATTGAAGCAAGTTATACAATCCTTGAATCAATTCTTTTATTTGTAATATCAGGAAAATTATTAGAAAAATTAAAACGTAAAAAGAAATTGTTGTTATCTGAGACAATTGTTGCTTTGGTAGATATCATAGCACTTTTAATCGCATCAATAACATTATCATGGCAAGGCCTTTTAGTGGCGTACCTTTTGTCTGCGGTTACCTCAACACTCGGAGATCCTATCTGGGGATCAATCATGAGTGCATATTCTTGTGGTGATAGATCAAAATGGATTTTAGTAAATAAAGTATATTTTATTGAAAGAGGTATTTTTCAAGTATTTACATGGTTAATATGTAGAAAATGTGTTATACGTGGTATTACATCATTTAAGTATTTAGCAGTATCATTAATTGTTTTATTATTGATAACTTATGTAATAGCAAACAAAATAAATAAAAAAGTTTTTAAGGATTATATTTAAAAGTAAAATATTTTAATATTGACTCATACAATGTTTAAAGCATTTAGTTTATGAGTTGAAATAAATATTGCATTTAGTCACTAATAAATTTACTTTTAGGGGGAAATATATATGATTTAAAAATAATCTTTTATTAATCGTAATAACATGCTATACTTAATATAAGTGAGGTAATAATATGTCAAGTATTGCAGTAATATCAGATATCCATGGTAATCTAGAAGCTTTAAAAAGTGTTTTAGAAGATATCAAAAAAAGAAATATAGAAAAAATAATTTGTCTCGGAGATATAATAGCTAAAGGTTCTAATCAAAAAGAATGTTTAGAATTAATTAAAGAAAATTGTCAAATAGTTTTACGAGGAAACTGTGATGAATTTTTTTCATTAGATATAGACATTATTAAATTTAATGAAACAGAACAAAAAAGAATTATTTGGAATCATGGTAAAATTACAGATGAAGATAGAGAGTATTTATTGAATCTACCATTTTCTCATGAAATGTATATAAGTGGAAGATTAGTAAGATTTTTTCATGCTACTCCAGAAAAAATAAATGGTTTCGTAGGTAATATAGATAAAATTGAAAAATCATATTCTTTATTTTTACCTAGTCAAAATACTGAATCTCAAAATAAAGCAGATGTAGTAGTTTATGGTCATATTCATACAGCATACTTACAAAGAATATATAATAGAACAATTATAAATACCGGTTCAGTAGGAAATGCTATTGATGTTATTAGAAATGATGAAAAAGATGGTAATAATAACTTTACGACATTAGCAAATTATTTAATTATAAATGGCAACCTAAATTCTACGAATGAAAAAGATTCAATTTCTTTTGAGCTAGTAAGTATTCCATACGATAAAGATAAAGAAATAAAAAGTAATATAGATAACATTGAGTTTGATGATTACAAAACAGAAATAACTACGGGTAAATATCGAGATATGGAAAAGATTAATAATAGTTTCAAAGAAAGAGGCATAAATATAAATGAAATATGATTTAATTAGTGTAATAATACCAGTCTATAATAATGAAAATTATTTTGAAAGATGCATAAAATCGGTTATAGAACAAACTTATTTTAACACAGAAATAATAATTATAAATGATTGTTCTATAGATAATGTTGAAAATATTATTTTAAAATATAAAGAGTTAGATAAAAGAATTAAATATTACAAAAATACTAAAAATGAAGGTGTAGGTTATACTAGAAATTTTGGTATATCCAAATTTACTGGAAAATACATATATTTTTTAGATAGTGATGATTATATAGAAAATAATTGCCTTGAAATTTTATACAAAAATATTAAAGAAAATGATAATTTTTCATCATGGAAAGAAAATAAATATGTAAAAAATACTTTTACAAAATAGTGAGATAATAAAAATGCTAGATATTTTAAAAAAATATGGGTTAAATTAAAAATGGTAAAACAAAAAGATGGTAGAAAAATAATCTTTTAATAAACACACTGTCATGATATAATAAATTTATCAGGAGGTTTATTATGCAAGAAGTTATAAACTTTTTAGTAAAAAAAATAAATAATAAAACAATATCATTACAAGATTTTAGTGATATATTAATAGATAAAAATATAGAAAATAGTATTAAATTCATGTCTTTACTATGTGAAGATCCCACTATAGATAGATATTTATCTAGTTTTTTCATTGATAAAAAATATACAGAAAAAGAATTAGTTAGAAAGTATGGAGAAATAAACGGAAACACACTTACAATTTATGGAATATTAAAAAATTTAATTAAAGAAGAAATAATTGATTATAAAGACGTAGATATAAGGTCTTTAGACTCCACTAGTTTATTTTTTAAAGATATGTTGGATTTACCAATATTATCAAAAGAAGATACTTTAATGTATATTAAAATTTATCAAGAAGCTAAAATGCTTGGCAAAGAAGATATTTGCGATAAATATCGTAATTTAATTATCGAGGGCAATATCCGCTTAATTGTATATATAGCTAAAACAGTATCATCTACGGATGCATCACTACTTGATTTAGTTAATGAAGGATTCTTTGGCATGTCTAAAGCGATTGACAGTTATGATTCTAGTTATGGTTGCTCATTTTCCACTTATTCATATTATTGGATTAAACAGAAAATGATGCGAAGTATTTATAACAAGGAAAGAAATATTAGAATACCTATTCATACTCAAGATAAATATCGAAAAGTTATGAAAGTTAAAGAAAAATTAACTAATACTTTGGGAAGGGAGGCAACTATTAAAGAAGTAGCAGAAGAAATGAATGAAGATTGTGCTGCCCTTGAAAAATTAATAATTAATCTCGATTTTTTAACTTCTTTAGATGTAGAGGTAAAAGATGATTCAGAAACAGCGCGTTATAATTTTGTGCCAGATAAAATTAATTTAGAAGAAGCAGTTGTAAACAAAACAACTATATTAAAATTGCTAGAATGTTTAACTGAACGAGAAAAAGATGTAATTACTAAAAGATATGGAGCTGATTATACTCTTGAAGATATTGGGAAAATGTATGGAATGACTAGAGAGCGAGTAAGACAAATTGAAGAAAAAGCTCTTTTTAAAATGAGAAGGTTTTCTCAAAGTAAAATCGGTAATACTTTAAGCAATGAAAGAAAATATGTAAAAGTCGATTTAACTGGTAAAACTTTAACAGATTTAATTGGTAAAGAAAAGATCAAAGAATTTGATTATTATATAAATATTTCTATTTATGTTAGATCTATATTTTATAAGGCTTTTGGTCCTAATTTAGATGAAATTTATAAAGATAATTTAACTTCTAGAGAAGCAACTTATTTAAAACAAGCATTGAAGTTAATTGCTAGTAATGATTACAAAAGTTTAGGAAAAGAGTATAACGGTAAAACTTTAAAAGAGATATTTGTTTTAGAAAATGTTGATTTACTATGGAATGAAATTACGAAAAAAAATAATTCGATGTCAAGTGTATTTATTAAAGCATTTGGAATAGATGGAAAAGAAAGTTGCAATTTAGATAATTTAAGTTATGATGAAAAAAGAAAAATAATAAAATGGATAAGTAAATATATGAATGAAAAACCTCAAAAAAATGATATAACTAGTTATAAAAAGTTAAACGAAATTCCTTCAAAAAATGATACACTCAGTCCCAAAAAATTAAACGAAATCCTGGGACTATCTTATGAAGACACAGTAAGATTTGTAAACTCATTAGATAAGAATGAAGATCTTTATAAGGCATTTGGTAATACTTTAAATGAATTTCTTGATAAAAGTAAATTCTCTGAAAAAGACTATAAAAATTTATTAAGAAGACTTGGTTTATTAAATAAAAAAATCCGAGAAGATAATATTTATAAAGGCAAAACTCTAGTTGAGCTAATTGATGGAAATGTAAGTGATGTAAAAAAAGTAGCAACACCATCGAATTTGGAAGTGCTTACTAAGGCATTCGGAGAAAATCTTGATTTAAAATTTATAAATAATGTATCCATATCAATATTAGCAAAAACTTTAGAATATATAAAAAATAAAATAAATAACGAAAGTAAAGAAGGTATAAAAAAAGACAAAAGAAGGACATATGCCGGTAAAACGCTTGGTGATATTTTGGGCATAAATTACGAAGAAGTTTTAAATATATTTAATAAAGAACGTAAAAATACTAAAGTATATTTAATATTTGTTAAAGTTTTTGGTAGTGATTTTACTAAGACTTATGACACGTCTAATCTTACTAAAAGTGAAAAAAATCTTCTTTTAGTTAAATTAAATAAATTAAAAGAAAAAATAGAACAAAGACAATCAAAAGAAAATGAAAATATAAATAAAGAAACTGAAAACATAAATAAATATTATAAAGTTATAATAGATTTTATGCCAGAAGATTATAAAATGATATTATATTTATTTTTAGGAATATATAGTCAAAAATATTCTGTTAAACAAATAGCAGAATTTTTAAAAATAAGTGAAACAGAAGTATCCCTAAAGGTGGAGACCGGTATGAATTTTATAAAAAATGTAATTAATGCTTACAATGAAGCATTTACTAAATCAAGTGAACTGGAAAATAGTAATTCACTTTGTATTGGTTAAGAGAACGAAAAATAGTTCTCTTTTTAATTAACCAAAAAAGTGTGAGAAATTTATTTAATCAATATCTTATTGTTTTTTTTTAAATTTGTTAAGATTTGTCTTGATTTGTAGCCGAACATATGTTATGATAAATACATTGAAAATTATGGTCTAGCAAGAAACTTAATTTAATAAAGATTTTCTAATAATTTAAAGGAGAGTGAATAAATCTATTTACAAAAGACGATGTGTTCAATATATAAATATGTTAACGAAAAACTAATAAAGAATAAATATAATGTAAAGAAAAGATAAAATTAAACAAAAAAACTATGAGATATTATAAATAAATGGTATAATAAATCCTTGTAAAAAGAAGAAAATTTTAATTATAAATATTATCATAAAAATTGGTAAACAAAGGAAAGAAGGTATAAAAAATGGTTAATATAGAAAAATTTTTAATAGAAGCTAAAAAACAAACATATGCTAATGAAACGGTAGAAAAAGTAGCAAACACAAGGCAAAATTCTAAAGACTATGAATATAAAAAAGATAAAATGGTGTATCATGATACATATTTTGGGGGGACTAAATTTATTGGTGAAGAAGTTGTTTATGTAGATAACAAAACCTATTGGGCTATGAATTATTATGGTGTAACTTTAGATGAAACTTTAAAAGAAGAAGCAATGGATAAGGCATTGCGTCCGGCATTAATGAATGTTGGAAAAGATAAAGACATAATTCCAGTAAGAGGGCCAAAAGAATGGGTTAATGGTGAGTATAAGTATTCATTTAATGTAATAGGCGATATTAATTATTTCAGTGGAATTGAAACTATATATAAAAATAATAAGAAAATATACGAATTAAAATGTAATGGTGGATTAATTATGTAAAAAAATAAAATTTATAAAAGATTAAAAGTAATAGAAATGGAGGCAATAATGGATATAATTGAAACCAACTATACAAATAATATTTTTGAAAACATAAAACATGTTGATGAATGTGGTAATGAGTATTGGCTTGCTAGAGATCTTTCAAAAGTTCTAGAATACAAAGACTGGAGAAATTTTCAAAAAGTAATAGATAAAGCTATAACATCTGCTCAAAATAGTGTTTCATTCGAAGAAAATTGGATTGTTGAGATCACCAAGCCAATAAAAACTGGTAAAGGTAAAGAGGAATTTATTAAAGATTATAAACTAACAAGATACATATGTTATTTAATAGTGCAAAATGCTGATCCTAGTAAAGAAGTTGTTGCCATGGGACAAACCTATTTTGCAATACAAACGAGAAAACAAGAGATAACAGAACAAGAATATGACTCTTTATCCGATGATGACAAAAGATTTTATCAAAGGAGATTAACAAAACAAGGAAATTATACAATGCAAAAAGTTGCAACATCTGCAGGTGTTAAAAATATGGCTGAATTTCATAATGCTGGTTATAAAGGGCTATACAACGGTGAAACTGCCGATGATATATTTAAAAGGAAAAAATTAAGATATAGAGAAGATATTTTAGATAATATGAATTAGGATGAATTAATAGCTAATTTATTTAGGATAAATCAGACTAAACAAAAACTTTTAAGAGACAATGTAAAAGGAGAAAAAGAAGCAAAAGATGTGCATTATGAAGTTGGAAAAAAGGTAAGAAAAGCAATTGCAGACATCGGGGGAATGATGCCTGAAGAAATGCCGACGCCTAAAAAGAGCTTAAAAGAGCTTGAAAAAGAAAAGAAACAATTAGAAATAAAAGAACAAAGCAAACTTGAAGGAATAAAATAAATAAAATTAGGTGATATAAATTAGTTTGTGTATTAAATAAAGTGAAAGGATATTAAATATGAAAGTTTTGATAGAAAAATTAAAGCAAAAGGATTTAGTGGCAGCAATAAATATATATGATAAAAATTATAGTACGACTACAGACTACAATAAACTTTTAACTATATATAATGAAATTTATAATAATTCAGCATATCATAATATTGTAGCGAAAGTTAATAATGAAATAGTAGGGCTAGCAACAGTTATAATTAATTATGATATTGTAGAACAGCTAAAACCATTTTTAACTGTTTGGAATTTTGGTGTGAAGGAAGAATATAGGAGAAATAAAATAGGGACAAAAATGTTTGAATATATATATAAGTTTGCGAAGCAAAATAACTGTGTTTTTATTTCTTTAATTGCTGAAGAAGATAATATTGTAGCACAATCTTTTTATGAAAAATTAGGATATATTAAAGAAGTAGGTTATGTTAAATTAATAGATAAAGAAAAATGGTAATTATAAATTAAAATAGAGGAAGTGAAAAAATGAATAATGAAAATTTAAATAAAACAAATATCAACTGGTATCCCGGCCATATGGCCAAGGCTAAGCGGCTTTTGCAGGATCAGCTTTCCCGCGTGGATGCGGTGATTGAAATTTGCGATGCCCGCCTGCCCGAATCCAGCCGAAACCCCGTGCTCAACGCCATGCTGCGCGGCAAGGCGCGGGTATTGATGATGAACAAGGCCGACCTTGCCAATCCTGCCATGACCCGCAAGTGGCAGGCGTATTATCAAGCCCACGGCGTGCAATGCGCGGCCATTACGGCAGGGCGCAGCGCGCGGGAGGTATTCAAGGCCATTGAAAACCTGACCCGCGACAAGGTGGCGCGCGGCGAGGCGCGTGGCGTGCGCCGCACGGTGCGCGTGATGGTGGTGGGCGTGCCGAACGTGGGCAAAAGCACCATCATCAATCAGCTGCACGGCGGTGCGATTGCCCAGGTGGGCAATCGTCCGGGCGTGACGCGCGCCAATCAGTGGGTGCGTGTGGGCGAATATCTGGAGGTGCTGGAC
>OLPV01000769.1_pt1 | contig 25798 bp, 20 predicted proteins | sample 1671961 | NCBI WGS metagenome assembly OLPV01 (sample SAMEA3136630, study PRJEB25190) | human gut metagenome | biome: human gut; feature: human-associated habitat; material: faeces | place: Austria | collected 2013
TTTATCAATCGTCTCTTCCAGACGCTTTTGGTAGTTAATTTTATTCATAAATTTCGTTTGGTTCCTTTCTTGTCTTTTTCCCCCAACTCCATTATAATAAATTTCATGAAAAAAGAAAGGAGTTCTTTCACTATATGGAAACAAAACTTGTTCTTCTCGGAACGGGAACGCCAAATGCGTGCCCAAATGCAAGTGGCCCGTCCTCCGCAGTTATCGTTGGAAATCGTGCGTATCTGGTTGATTTTGGACCAGGCGTTGTCCGTCAAGCCTCCAAAGCTTATTTTAACGGCATTGATGCCCTTCGCTCAGATCTTTTATGCACAGCATTTTGCACCCACTTGCATACCGATCACACTGCTGGCTACGCAGACCTAATTTTTACGCCATGGGTACTCGAGCGTGAAACACCACTTAAGGTATTTGGACCAAAAGGCTTGCAGCATATGACCGACCATATTTTGGAAGCCTACGCCACCGATATTGATTTTCGCATTCATGGATTTGAAAAAGCAAATGAAAATGGATATAAGGTGGACGTAACTGAAATTGAAAAGGAAGAAAATCCGGGCATTATCTATCAGGATGAATATGTGAGCGTGGAGGCATTCCCGGTCAGCCACGGCACACTAACCTGCTATGGCTATAAATTTGTAACGGCAGATCGCACAATTGTGATCAGTGGCGATACGGCTCCGCTTGAGCTTGTGGCCCAAAAGGCTGCTGGATGCGATATTTTGCTTCATGAAGTGGAATATGCGGCCGGTATCTCTGCACGCGAACCAAAATGGCAGAAATACCACAGAGAAGTACATTCATTAAGTACGGATCTGGCATGGGTGGCACAGAAGGCGCAGCCGAAACTGCTTGTTACGTACCACCGCATTTACCATATGAATATTCAGGATAATCACAAAAATCTGGTGGCGGAGATGGCACGCCGAGATGAAGCGATTCTGGATGAAATTAAGGCCGCCGGGTATGAAGGATATACCGTAAACGGAAGAGATTTGGATGTCTTCTAATGATGTTTTATCATACATTATCTTGAAAGTCCCGCTACAACGTTCGGCCTCGTAAATCACATTCGTATCGCCGCCATTTACACTACGATGGCAATTCACATTCATTCACAATCTTTAATGATCAAGCAAATTTATGCTACAACAATAATGATTGCTTATTTCATCTGCTGCTCCGATACGTGATAGACACGTCGGTACAGCAGATTTTTTATTTTCTGGTACTCAGTTTCTGTAATTGTCCTTTTATAGGTCATAATCCGAAGTGGAATTGGTTTTCTTCCCGGAGCAATTGATGGCTGAGTATATGGATATGGATTATAGAAAAATCCATTTCTTTCATAAAAGCTAATACGCCTTTTTTCAAGCTCTCCTTCTGGCAATTCAACTTCGAGACATGTCAGTTTATTTACCTGAGTAAGGATCTCTCTTAACATACGTCCTCCAATGCCGCCATTTCGCACTTTGCTGCTTACTGCAAAATGCTCAAAGAATAAGATATCATCAAACTCCCAAGCAGATAAAAAGCCATCTATTTCTTTCGTTTCTTTATTTTTATGTATAAACACTTTATACTCTGGATTTTCAAATAATTGTTTCTGGCCTTCGTAGCCTCTATATTCATCATCTGGAAAACTTGCTTCCATGATTGCATACATCTGATCGAAATCTTCAAATTTTAATAATTCTATCATAGTATCTTTTTATTCCCTTTCTTCAAAACATTTTTTGAGTGTATTATAAGGATACCAATTTTCCTAAGTAATGTAAAGAAAAGTTCAACATATTGAACTTTTAAAATAATGCTTGAACCACAAATTATATCGTGTTATAGTGTCCCTTGTAAAATTTTGAACTAACAAGAAAGAGGATTTTTTATGCTTCAATTTATTGAGACCGTCAATTCAGCCGTGAACAATTTCATCTGGGGTGTTCCGGCTATGGTCTGCATCTTTGGCGTTGGCCTTTATTTGAGCCTTCGCACACGTTTTCTCCAGATACGCAAATTCCCTTATGCAATTAAAACAACAATTGGAAGAATGTTCCGCAAAAAGAATGCATCTGATGGTGCTTTGACACCATTTCAGGCCGTATGTACTGCACTTGCTGCAACTGTTGGTACTGGAAATATCGCAGGTGTTGCCGGAGCGATTGCAATCGGTGGACCTGGCGCTATCTTTTGGATGTGGATCTCTGCTATTCTTGGCATGTGCACTAAATTTGCTGAGGTAACACTTGCTGTTCATTTCCGCGAGAAAAATGCAGAGGGTGATCTGGTCGGCGGTCCAATGTATTACATAAAAAATGGTCTTGGAAAACGTTGGATGTGGCTTGCCTATCTTTTTGCCGCCTTTGGTGTACTGACTGTATTCGGAACTGGAAACGCAACACAGGTTAACACAATCACCACTGCCATTAATTCAGCTCTTCTGGATTTTCACGTAATCTCTAAGGATGTTGTGTCAACTTCTAATTTAATCATTGGTATTGCAATGGCTGTACTTGTTGCACTAATTTTGTTGGGCGGTGTAAAACGTATCGGACAAGTAACAGAAAAGCTTGTTCCTTTTATGGCATTATTATATATCGTTCTTGCTGTCGGTGTTATCGTAATCAATATCCGCACAATTCCTACGGTATTTGCTTCTATTTTTGAAGGTGCATTTAAACCATCTGCCGTAACCGGTGGTATCGTTGGAAGCATGTTTACCAGTATGAAAAAAGGTGTCTCCCGTGGTATCTTCTCCAACGAGGCCGGTCTTGGTACCGGATCCATTGCTCATGCATGTGCCGACACTAGAAAACCAGTAAAGCAGGGAATGTTTGGTATCTTTGAAGTATTCACCGATACCATCGTCATCTGTACATTAACCGCTCTTGTTATTCTTTGCAGCGGTACTTCTATTGAATATGGCGCAGCAGCTGGTGCTGAGCTTACCATTTCTGGATTCACATCTGTTTACGGAAGCTGGATTTCCATCTTTACCGCAATTGCAATGTGCTGCTTCGCCTTTTCTACTATTCTTGGCTGGGGACTATATGGTGCCCGCTGCATCGAATTTTTATTCTCAGAGAAGGTCATTAAGCCATTCATGGTAGCCTATTCTCTCGTCGCTATCTTGGGTGCAACCGCAAATCTTGGTCTGATGTGGAGTATTGCTGAGACTTTCAATGGTCTGATGGCAATCCCGAACTTGATTGCACTGTTCTTGCTGTCTGGAACCGTGGTTCGTCTGACAAAGGAATATTTTGCAACAGAAAGCGCAAAATAAAAAAAATCAAAATACGAATAACCTCGCAAAAGACCTTTTGACCCCAACATCATAGCATAATGATATGGACAGGACATTTATTGAGCCCTGTCCTTTTTATATGTTGTATCACTTTTTAATCAGTGCTATAATAAAGAAAACTTGAATTTGTCAAAGAAACTTGATGACAATTAAGTGATAGTATTGCAGAAATGACAATCTGAAATTGAGGAGATAAATAAGTATGAATACAAAACAGAAACAAATTTTAGCATGGGTTCTTCTTAGTTGTGGAGTTATTATCGCCGGTGTAATACTTGGCGGTATTACCGGAAAACTTGTTTTAGACCACATCATATAAGGAGAAATGTCATGTTCAGTACAAATAAAAATCGTAAAATAGGTATGTTGATTTTTCTGTTTGTTGTATCCTTTATTGTGGGTATGCTCATCAACATTCAACGTCTTGGGTCTTTACCGATGAAGCTTATCCAAGTTGAATGGAATGATACAGTAGGATGTGTGTATGAAAATCTTGATTATGAAAATCCGAGCGACCACAAATATGATTTGTATGTGCCGAAAAATCTTGATACGCCAGAGTCAAAATGCCTGATTCTTTATATACACGGAGGAAGTTTTAATTCCGGAAGCAAAGAAGATGGCGATGCGTGGTGCAAATATTATACGTCAAAAGGATACGTAACAGCAACGGTTGATTATACATTGCAATCAAAAAAGAAAAAAAGTGAAGAAGAATTACTCAACGCCAGTCTTGAGTTAATGAATGAAGAAATTCTAAGTTGTGTTGCCGCAATCAAGGAGCAGGCATCGCAGCTTGGAATTGATTTAACGCAAATGGCTACCTGTGGGGTGTCAGCAGGTGGAACACTTGCGATGAACTATGCATATAAAAATGCTGACATTTCTGCAATCCCAGTAAAGTTTGTCTTTCAACTCGCAGGTCCTGCTTCATTTGAGCCATCCGATTGGAGTTTGCTGAAATCGATAGACCATATAACCACAGATGCGGATTTTGCAACCATGATGACAGGGATTAGAATTACAGATGAAATGATGGCATCAAAAGAGTATCTTCCGTATATTTACTCTGTTTCGCCTACATATTTGGTGGATGCAAACTCGGTGCCGACCTTGATGGGGTATGGACTAATCGACCATTGTGTGCCGACTCAACTTAAATACCCTTTAATAGATGCATTGAAAGAGAATGGTGTGCCATACGATTATGTTGAATTTCCAAAATCGAACCATGGAATGTATAATGATATTGATAAATTGCAGGAGTTTATCAATCTATCACTTGAATACTGTGATACGTATTTTGATAAATAAGATAAAGACAAATCCCAGTCTTCTGGTGAGTTGAAAGCAATGGCGAACTTGAATTTTGCAGAGATATGTCAAAGCATTTTGACACTCATTTTCTGTGATGTCAAAGCCGTTTGATAGACTATGAAGGGTGCTTTTCCTATAATAAAGTACACGGGAGGTGCAGTGACATGGAGTATAATATCGGAAGTAAAATAAAGGCAGCCAGGCTTAAAAAAAAGATGACACAAGAACAGGTTGCTGAATTATTGGGAGTGAGTCGTCAGACCATCTCAAATTGGGAAAATGAAAATTCCTATCCAGATATTAAGCCACCATTTTCACAAATGGGCCAATCCGCACTCCATATGCTTCTTTCCCTTCTGGGCACAAAAAAGAAGCAGCCATTTCACAACAGCTGCTTCCTTGTTCACTTGTGGTACGTGAAAGTACACGCCTTTCAGATGAATCAGCTTAACTCGAACATGCCGTGATACAGCTGATAATACTTTCCTTTTTGCTCCAGAAGGTCATCGTGATCGCCTCTCTCGACAATCTTGCCCTGCTCAAGCACCATAATCGCATTGGAATTGCGTACAGTGCTCAGACGATGAGCGATTACAAAGACGGTTCTTCCTTCCATTAACTGATCCATGCCCTTCTCGATCAACGCCTCGGTACGGGTGTCGACAGATGAAGTTGCCTCGTCAAGAATCAGCACCGGCGGATCGGCTACAGCTGCACGCGCGATCGCAAGAAGCTGACGCTGCCCCTGTGACAAATTCGCACCATCAGCTGTTACGAGCGTATCGTAACCGTGCGGAAGACGACGGATAAAGGAATCGGCATTTGCGATCTTTGCTGCCTTTTCAATCTCCTCTTGTGTCGCATCGAGCTTTCCAAAGCGGATGTTCTCGGCAACGGTTCCAGTAAACAAGTGCGTATCCTGAAGAACAATACCGAGGGAATGGCGAAGCGCATCTTTTTTGATGTCGCGCACGTCAATTCCATCGTAAATGACGGATCCGCCCTGCACATCATAGAAACGATTGATCAAATTTGTGATTGTGGTCTTTCCGGCTCCGGTGGAACCAACAAACGCAATCTTCTGACCCGGTTTTGCATAAAGACTGATCTGTTTTAAGATCATGCGTTCATCATCATAGCCAAAGTCGACATGATCGAAGCGCACATCACCCTTTAATTCAACTAAGGTTCCATCCGGCTTTTGCCAAGCCCAAAGACCAGTCTTTTCCTTGCATGGAATCAGCACATCCTTTTCCTTTTTCACACGAACAAGATCGGTCTTTCCCTCGTCGATCTCCGGCTCCATATCCATTACCTTAAACACACGCTCGGCTCCGGCAAGTGCAGCCAGTAAGAAATTGCTCTGCTGTGTAAACTGGTTGATTGGAAGGGCGGCCTGACGTACAAAGACTAGATAGCTGGCTAAGCTTCCCAGATCGGTATGACCGTTTAAGGCTAACAGACCACCTAGTACAGCAACGATTGCATAGTTGACATACGAAATGCTGACAACCATTGGAACCATTGTGGCGGCATAGCCCTGTGCGCCGGTTCCTGCTTTTCTCAGTTCCTCGTTCTTTGCACAAAATTCCTCAAAGCTCTTCTGCTCGTGATTAAATACCTTAATAACCTTCTGACCGCTAATCATCTCTTCGATATAGCCATTTAATTCACCGAGGCTTGCCTGCTGCTTTCCATAATATTGCTTGCTTCTCGCACCGCTGAACCGAATATACCAAAACATAAAACCGTAGCAGACGGTTACGATTAAGGATAGCTTCCAGTTTAAAATATAAAGCATCAGAAGTGTTCCAGCCATCTGAATAAAGGTCTGAATAACCATTGCAAAGCTGTTGTTTAATGCATCGGAAATCGTGTCGATATCATTTGTAAATAAACTCATGATGTCGCCGTGCTTTCTCGTATCAAAAAATTTGAGCGGAAGCTTCTGCACATGGGCAAACAAATCATGGCGAATATCGTAGATTACACGCTGGGCAACCTTTACCATCGTCTGAGAATAGCCCCACGCGGAAAGTGCTCCGATTCCAAAGATTACGGCGGCTACGGCGACACCTGCAACCAATGTGGATACCTTGCCGTCTGCGAGATTGTTTACAACCGGACGAATCATATAGGTTCCAAGAAGATTTGCAATTGCGCTGATGCTGACAAGAACGGCCACAACAAAGAGCATTCGCTTATGGCGTCCCAAGTATGATAAAAATACGCGAAGCGTTTGACCAAGATTTTCTGGTTGTTTATTATTCTTCTGAGCCATCGTCATCGCCTCCCTTCATCTGTGATGCATAAATTTCCTGATAGATTGGATCACTCGAAAGCAACTCTTTATGCGTTCCGACACGGTGAATTTTTCCATCGTCAAGAATCACAATCTGATCAGTATTCATAACGGAGGTGATACGCTGTGCGATGATGATCTTTGTCACATCTTTATAGTCGGCAAGCGCAGTTCGAATTTTCTTCTCGGTTGCGGTATCGACTGCACTCGTAGAGTCATCAAAAATCAAAATTTTTGCATTTCCAAGAAGCGCACGCGCGATACAAAGACGCTGCTTCTGACCACCGGACAGGTTGTTTCCACCCTGCTCGAGCATCGTGTCAAGTCCATCCGGCATTCGATTTAAAAATTCATCCGCGCAAGCCGCACGACATGCCTTCCAAATCGTCTCATCATCCGCCTGTGGATTGCCCCATTTTAAGTTATCGCGCACGGTTCCTGAGAACAGCACATTTTTTTGAAGCGTAATGTTTACGCTATCGCGAAGCGCACTCAAATCATAATCGCGCACATCAATGCCGCCGACACGAACAACGCCTGTTGTCGCATCGTACAGACGCGGAATCAGCTGAACAAGTGTCGTCTTTGCCGATCCCGTGGTTCCGATGACACCGATCGTCTGGCCGGCCGGAATATGAAGATCAACATTTTCTAACGCGTATTCTCGAGCATCCTCGCGATATTTAAAGGAGACATGATCAAAATCAACGCTGCCATCCTTGACTTCTTTCACACCATTTTCCGGTGAGGTGAGAACAATATTCTCGTCAAGAATCTCCGCAATACGATGAGCACTTGCAAGGGAACGTGTCAATAAAAGAAACACATTTGCAAGCATCATTAGGGAATTTATGACCTGCATAACATAACTTAAAAAACCAGTCAGATTTCCGACTGCAAGTTCAGATTTTAAGATCATATTTCCGCCAAACCACAAAATCATGACAATCGTAGTGTACATAATTCCTTGAAAAGCCGGAAGATTCAGCACCGCATAGTGAAACGTAGTTTCACTCGACTTTGCCATATCACGGTTTACCTGCTCAAATTTGTCCTCCTCATACTCGTCACGGACAAATGCCTTGACCGCACGAATTGCGGTAAGACCCTCCTGTACCACCTGATTTAAGCGATCCATAATACTTTGCAGCCTGGTGTACATCGGCGCAACCTTGCGCACAATCAAAAACAGAATAATACCTAAAATTGGTGTGCACACCACAAAGACAAACGCAAGCTTTGGATTCATATAGAAGGAAAGACCAATTCCCATAATTAAAAGGGACGGACCTCTGGTGATCGGACGAAAGCCCGAAATAATCATATTTTGAAGTACATTGACATCCGTTGTCATTCTTGTGATCAGAGACGAGGTTACAAAGTGATCCAAATTGGAAAACGCATACTGCTGTACCCTTTCATACTCTGCCTTTCGGATCTCGGCACCCCATCCATATGAGGCTTTTGCCGAAAAATGGGCATATGAAAGACCAGTGACGAGTGCTCCAAGCGCGAGCAATGCCATCTGGACTCCCTTTACATAAATATAATGGACATCGTGATTTGCCACTCCGATATCAATTAAGTTTGAAATCATGATTGGAATAAATAGCTCAAAACCAGTCTCGATCATGACAAACAGCGCGCCGAGAATCATGTCCTTTTTGTAAGGTCCCATGTACCCGAACAGCCGCTTCATATCTTTCATAAATTCAACTCCTTTGCTGTTTTTTTACATCACTATTATACAGCAAAGGAGTTTTTTTTGACAATGTGCTATTTTTACGGTCTTTTGGTCTTTTTTTACCTTATTTTCTCATCCTGCATAACACGCTCATAGGAATAGCCACGGTCTGAGTGCATCGGTTTTGGTTCAAGTGAGAAATACACAACACCATTTTCCTTGATATTTAGTTCAAATTCAATGTTTGACTGATGTTCCGACATAGGTGTAATGCGCTCGGTACGAATTTGCGGACGGGCTGTCTTCTTTAAAAGATCAATCTGATCTTTTGTCGGGTTTGCCGGTTCACCAAGATCATGCCATGTCTTTAATGGATTGCATGTATCTTCATCTACTGTCTGCGTCAGAAATAGATATGCATCCGTGGAGGCTGACTGCGTGGTTGGTATCGTCAGATTTAAACAAAGATCTTTTCCAGAACGATTCCTCGTCGCATTCCATGCAATTCCCCTGTAAGAACCATCTTCATATTTCATCACAACACAAGTTTCATCCTTGTAGACACAGATACCTTTCTTCTCTTTTAACTTTTTAAAGAAGGCAAATGTCCAGAAAGTTGGCTTTGGAATACAGCCGTTTGCGACAAGGCCAAAACCGCCATGAAATGGAGTAAACGGTACACCAAACTCTTCAAATACATCACCAAACGTCCAGTATGAATATGATTCGTTATCATCGCCAAGGCGCGAAAGCTGATGCGCAATGTATGCTGCATTTTGATTTGTATCGTGAATTGGGCAGTTTGGCACATATGAAGTGTTAAACTCCGTAATGTGAATTGGCAGTCCCTTAAAGCGAGGGAAACTGTCAATAATCTCTCTTGTCGTATGAAGATTGGCAAAGCCCTCCTCTGGATCCATCAGCTCAATATAGCTGTAATGTCCTTGTGTCTTTGGTGGCTCGGAGGTATAGTGATGTCTTGTTACAAAATCTACGGCAAGATCATTTGTTTCACAATATTCCATAAAGGAACGGATCCACACTTCATCGGTTCCTCCGCACACAGCTGGTCCGCCAACTAAAAATCTGCTGTCTAACTTTTTTATTGCATCAAATGTTGTATGAAACAGTTTGAAATACTCAGGCATATCTGCATTTTCCCAGAATCCTGGCAGATTTGGCTCATTCCATACTTCAATTGGCCAAGTAACAACTTCATCGGTGGTATAGCGCTCACAAAGATGAGACAAAAGCGCCGTTACCATATCAGTCCATTTCTTGTAGCTTGCTGGCGGTGTTGTGTTTCCCTTCCAGTAAAAGATAGTCTGCGTTCCTGATGCCATTTTCTGCGGCATAAAGCCAAGCTCCAAAAATGGACGCAAACCAAGCGAGATATAGCTGTCCATCACACGGTCAAGATATGTAAAATTGTACTCTGACTCACCTTCTGGCGTTTCCTGATAAATACCTATATCATCACAAAATAGTCCATGACCTCTGATATGAGAAAAGCCAATCTCCTTTTGTACAAGTGACAGCTGCTCCTGATATTCTTTTGTCAGCGCAAGTCCCATGCGCCCAGTTCCAATACAGAAATCTACCTGATTACGGAATACATATTCTTTGTTTTCTTCAATTTGAATGGTTTTTTGAATCACTTCATTCATTCTCTTCTCCTCCTGTCCAAAGATGGATTTGCGCTACAGGCAGTTTGGTTTGATTCCAGTCAATTCTAAAATAGCGAGTAAAGTAGATTCCCTCTGCCTGATAGCACTCTTTGCAATCGTTTCCTTTCTGATTTTCTTTTTTCCTTTTTAATATAACCTTCTCCCACTCTAAATCTGAGCGAAGTTCTGCCACAATTGTCTCTGGCAAGTTCTTTTTTGATTTTTCCAGTGCATCTGACTCATCTTCAAAGCTAACCTCTAACTGATTGATCCGTCTGACACCTTCAAGGTCAACCATAACCCAATGCGTCTGTTCTGACAAATGCTTTGATGAATCTGACATTTTTGGCATCCAACTGCCTTCTTCCTCTGCTGTCACAAAATAAGGCTCATGCCCGATCTCAAAGCTATCAGCAAATACTGGATGCCTCGTTGCCTCATCGTACCTTTCTTTTGGCTTTGGCTCTCCTACTGTATACGGCGGTGGAAGCATCAGATTTAACATCGTGTTCTTGGGTTTTGGCTCTCCATCTGCAAAAATACAAATCTTTGCAGATTTTACACCATCTGCTGTTGCACAAATCACATTTTCACCGCCATACCAGCTTCGAAATTCGATTGCAGCAAGTCCATCCAACATGTTTTTCTTTTCTGGTGAGAACGTGATCGTCTTTCCAGTTGGGAAAATACCATCTCCTTTTTCTACTGTGAATGTCAGCTCGATTTCATTTGAAATCGGATTTCCTTCTTGATCCAAAAGTTCTGCACAAATCCATGCATCCTCCTGTCCGTTTGCACGAAATCTATTAACATCACTGCTTAGACGAATCTGAAAAGGAGTGCCTTCTTTCTTTGGTTTTGGTGCACTTTTTCCAGCCAAATGCTCTCGGTACCAGTACCAACAGGCAAGTGGCAAACGATAATAATCGATCATTCCCATTGAACCCATGCCGTCAAAAATACTGCCATGATGAAAGCCACACCACAAAATCTTTCCGCTTCGCCACGGATAGTCAATCTCAGTTCCATCGGTGAATCGCGGCTCAAATTTTCCTGGGCGCGTCTCTATGCTACTTCCATATTCAGAAACCAAACTCGGAAATCCTGGATCATGGTACAATGCTGCTCCATCCCCATTGTAGCCTGCCAGATCTCCTAGCACGTCAAATCCATCTCTCTGCGCACCGCCCACTGCTGCTGGTCTCGATGGATCAAGCTCATGAGAACGCTCTACCATTTTTCGAATCAGCTCTTTTGCCTTATCCTTTACCGGTGCATCGGTAAAGAAAACTTCGTTGCACATGCTCCAGCAAATGATCGATGGATGATTTCGCTGCGTGCAAATCATCTCCTCTAACTGGTCAAGGCAACTTTTTTCAAAAGCAGTCTGATCAGACTCATTTGGAGGATATGCGCTTGCTGTCCAATATCCTTCCTGTTTGTCGCCTCCCGTTCCCCAAAAGCACATCTCCGACCAGAATAGAATACCTTTCTCGTCGCAAACCTGTGCAAAATATGGATGATGTGGATAGTGAGAACCGCGAATCGTGTTCATGCCACACTCTTTTATCATTTGGATGTCTCTTCGAATCCCTGATCGCGTAACGGCATCCGCCCATCCAGCATGATCCTGATGGACATTAGCACCCAATATTGAGAAATGCTCACCATTTAAGAAAAATCCTTCGTCCTTGTCAAATCGTACTGTTCGAATACCAAATTTTGTTAGCACACAGTCAACTAAAATTCCATTGTAGCTCACACGGCTGACTACTGTATACAATTTAGGCGAATTCGGTGACCACGGTTGTATACCTGACAACGAAATTTGCTGAGTAATTGTCTTCGAATTCAGACTTGAAGTACTGTTACGATCCTTCTTTTCAGAATCAATCTCTCCTTCCGTTTTCATGTTGATTCGTGAGATTTCTTTTGCCAGCACAGTTTCTCCATCCAAAATACAAGTTTCAAGAAAAAGTGGTTCGTCAATCTGAGAACGCTGTTCAAACACTTGTGTCTCAATTTTTACAGTTGCATTCCATCCATTCGGATCTTCATTTTCTCTTTCAAGCTTCGTTGTCTGTACAAATACCCCGTATTCGTCAATACCGCAAAATTCTGTTAAAATCAGCTGCACATCACGGTAAATACCGCCATTAAATTGGTGCTCTCCTGCACGCGGAGCAAGCCTTGCATCCCACAGATTGTCCACGCTGACAATCAAATGATTTTTTCCTGGACGAGCCACATTTGTAAGTTCCACCAAAAACGGTGTATAACCACCTCTATGCTCCCCAACCTTTTCTCCATTTAAATAAACACGCGCTTTTTGAAAAACACCTAAAAATTCCAATCGAAGTCTTTTTTTACAGTCTTCCTCCGCCAATGAAATCCAGGTTGAGTAAGTTCCATATCCCACATAGAATTCTTTTTCCATAAAATATGGAATGCCAAATGAATGTGGAATTCCAATGTCCTGCCAGCTTGCAATCTCTTTACTTGTGGCAGTTACCTGATCTCCATAGGTAAATTTCCAATTGTTATTTAATAAACGACATTCTCTCATCCTTCCTCCTTCGGTTCAAAAAATTGGAATTTAGAAAAGTCTACAAATCCTCCAGTCTGCTTGGTCGAATAATAAAACAGTCCAAAACGACATCCAGTAAACAAATCCATCTTAAAATACATTGGCTGGTCAATGCCAAGCTTCTGCCAACCTTCTCGATTTTTATAGAAAAAGGATGCCAGATCTTTCTTGTCAGTAAAATCAGCCTCTGCGCGAAGACAAACCGATGTATCGCTTATTGGAACCCTCTGATATTCAATGCCTGGATTTTCATATTCAAACTGTCCAAACACACTGGTGTCCTTCGCTGGACGCCCCATCATGATTAAATAATACTGGTCTTTTTCTTTTTTTACGCCTATAAAACCGTAATTTCCAATAAATGTACTAATTCCTGCCACATCGCCATCTTTCATCTGTGAGAAATCAACTGTTACCTCTGCTGCACATTTGGGTCCAACGGTTCGCTGTGTCAGCGTATTATACGCCTGAAAAAGAGTTGGCGACAGCTTAGCTGAATGTAGACGCAAATGTCCTGGATTTTCAGTAACTGACCAAAAGTCGTCCATTTGCTGATGATTAAATTCCCAGAAATTTTTTAATGTAATCTGACCATTTTCATCTGGCTTATAGAAAAAATCATCACTTCCATTTATTGCCGCATATTGATAACCTGTATCCAAAACAGTTACCACTTCTGGCACTTTCCCATTCTCACCGATTATCGGAAAACCATCTTCAAAATGCATTGGCATCAGCACGGGCGCTCTTCCAAGCGCACCTCGATCCTGAAACATAAAGGCATACCAGTCTCCATCTGGCGTATCTACCATACCACCTTGTGCCACACCGAGACCGTGATATCCCATATCATCATCTATGATACATTTCCCCTTAAACGCTCCCGTCAGGGAATCCGACACAAAGCAATCCTCTGTTTTCTTTTTTCCCTTTTCCATATGACAAGTAAATATATAATAGTTTCCGTCTTTTTTATACATATGAGAGCCTTCATAGCCAAGATCTGCATTTTCCTTATCTTGTGCCACAATCCGATTTAGACCATTCTCCTCTGGTCCCGATAAATCCGCTTTTAGCTGTGTCAGATAAAGTGTTTTTTGTCCATGCACAATATAAACACGGTCATCATCATCAAAAAACAATCCGCTGTCATGATACCAGCCTTCTATCGTCTGATGGCTCCATGGTCCATTCGGATCACTTGATGTCAGTAAATGTGATTTATGAGTATCATTTGATGTAAATACAATATAATACTTTCCTTTATGATATCGAAATGTTGGTGCCCACATTCCCTCACCATAAATGTTTTGGTTTCCTTCCATATAATAACGCGGTGTATTGTCTAATCTTTTATACGCATGTGAAAGAATTTCCCATTTTACAAGATCGTATGAACGTAAAATTACACACCCCGGCATAAAATACATTGTCGTACTCGCCATATAGTACGTATTTCCAACCCGAATAATATCCGGATCTGGAAAATCAGAATCAATAACTGGATTTTTTACTGTCAATATTTTACCTGTTTTCATAAAGCTCACCATATCCTATACTTTCCGGCCAGCGCCAAAAATGCAAACATATAAAGACAGTTATCATAATAGCGACGCTTTCCCGTACGAAGCGGTGTCTCCCAAAACTTTTTTACCCACCAAAGTGCCAGCTCTTTTTCAGCAGAATTGATCATTTCTTGCTGCACTGGATCTTTTAACACTGCTAAGCTTCCCTCTGCCGTTGTCGCAAGAAGTCCTACCGGATGAAGTGCCTCCTGATCTAAAACTGTACCGTCTACCTCATATGTCATATATGGATTTTCTTTATTTACCACGCCAAGTGTATACTGTAAACGAGAAACCGCCTGTGTCTGACCTACATCTGTCTGAAACCATGCATAGTCAAGTCCGATATTCGCTGCTGTGCGATAGGCATCACTGTAAAACCAGTCGTGACGCCCCCATTCAAATACCTTTGTTACAGGTGAGCCATCAAACTCTGCATACTCTGGCGACATACCTGTTTTTGGGTGACTTGACTTCTTCATAAATTCACGGCTGACTTTCGCAGCTTCTGCCCAAAACGGACGATCTTCCTCGTATGCCCACTTTGCAAACAACTCATAAAAATGAGGCAAATGATACGATGGATCAGTAAATGGTGATCCTGGCACAAACAAAATCTGCTTATTTTCACGATTCCACATGGGCTCTCCTGGTCTGCCATTTTCTCCTTTATGAATGCAGGCACGAAGTAGCTCTTTTGCTTCTTTTTCATATGCAAAAATACCTTCTCCATCCCCCCAACGGTGTGATGCAAAAAACAAAGCCATGGCAAAATATTCCTCACCGTCTGGAGCCGGGCCATAAGAATTTTTCGTGCCATCTGTCTGGCATGACCAAGCAAAATAGCCCTCATTTTCGCCTTCTTCCATATACATATATGTTTTTGCCCATTTCCAGATTCGGTCAAATTCCTCTTTCATATCTAGCTGCACACAAAGCATCATTCCATAAGACATGCCCTCTGTACGTGCATCATTATTTCCTGTATCTTCAATATACGCCATATCATCCCCCACAGGGAAATACAGCCGTTCTTTTTCATCGTAAAAAAATGTAGAAATCAATTGTGACAGGCGTTCTTCTACTTGCGCATCGCTGATTCCTATCTCTTTCCAAATATTTCGATAGATTCGTTCTTCCATGTTTTTTCCTCCTGATCTTTTCTTTTCGCCGTTTTCTGTGCTATACTATAAAAAGTCTTTATTTTCGCCCTGAAAGGAGCTGCCATATGAATCCTAGCTATCTTTTTTCTCTTTCCGAATCAAAGCGCGCTTTATATCGCAATCAGCCTGATCTTGCACAAGGCCGTCAAATAAGTGAGCCTGAAGAATACGAGCATCCGCCTTTTGTTAAAAACGCGGCTCTTCGTCTGTGGTACAATGAACAGCCTGATCGCTATATGACGCACTGGCATAATTCCACTGAAATGATTGTTGCACTGGAGAACTGCTACACCGTAACAGTACAAAACCAGATTTTTCATCTTCAACCTGGTGATATTCTTGTCGTTCCCCCTGGTGCATTGCACTCCATACAAGGAAATCCAAAAAGTGAAGGATCTCGCTTTATCTTTTTATTTGAGCTGACAATCTTTAACTCCATGCATGATTTTCGCTTTGTACGCAGTGCTTTTTCTAATGCTGTTTTGATAAACCAGACAACTTGTCCTGATATATATGAGAATGAAATTACAGTTCTCATGCAATGTGCAGAAGTATACTGGAGTGACAGCCCTATTCGAATTTTACAAATATACTCTCTCTTGCTGCAGTTTTTCATTTGTTACACGCAAAATTTGCTTGCTAGTAAAATTAGTCCCAATGCACAAAGTCAGTTAGCAAACTCAGATCACAAAACTGCCATTCAGACACTTTTATCTAAAATTGAAACAGACTTTGAACACATTCCCTCACTTGAGGAAGCTGCCACACAGACCGGTCTCTCAAAATTTTATTTTGCCAGACATTTTCGCATCTGTACTGGACATACCTACTGGGATTACATAAACCAGATTCGGTTAAAGAAAGCCTCCCAGCTTCTTGTCGAAACGAATGATGCTATCTGTAAAATTGCTCTTGCCTGTGGTTTTCACGATGTTTCTTCCTTTAACCGCAGTTTTAAAAAGGATATTGGCTGCACTCCCAGCGAATATAGGGCACGAAACAAGTAACGTTACCCTTTCGTTGCACCGAGCGTTACGCCCTTTACAAAATATTTCTGTAAAAATGGATATACAACTAGGATTGGAGCAGAAGCAACAATTGTTACAGCTGCACGTATCGAGGTTGGTGTGATTGTATTTGCTACCTGCTGTCCATTTCCATATACACTAGACAGATCTCGTCCTGACTGTGTGGCCGATGATAAAAGTTTCATCATCTCATACTGAAGCGTGGTCAGATTTTCTTTGCTTGAACAATAAAGGAACGTATCAAACCACTGATTCCATGCGCCTACTGCACACCACAGTGCAACTGTTGCCAAAACTGGCTTGCAGCATGGAAGCACGATCTGCCAATAGCAGCGAAAATGACCTGCACCATCCACCATAGCAGCCTCAGTTAAGCTTTCTGGAAGACCTTGGATAAATGATCGAATAACAATGATATTATAAACGCTTACAAGTCCTGGAACCACATAGACAGCAAAGCTGTTTATCATCTTTAAATCCTTCATCAAAAAATAATTCGGAATTAATCCTGCTGAAATATACATCGTCACGAGAAAATATGATGTGATAAATTTCTTTGCTACAAGCTCTTTTCTTGATAAAACATACGCAATCATAGATCCAAACAAAACTCCAAGTACAGTTGAGATCAAAGTTCGAAGTACAGAATTGATTGCTGCAATAACCATCAGCTTATTTTTAAATACGCTCTGATAGCTGTAAAGTGAAAAAACTCTTGGGAAAAGCTTAATTCCACCGCGAAGAGTATCCTGCGCATCGTTAAACGATACAGCAATCGTATTCCAGAATGGATACAGCATGACAACGATTACACATAGCATAATAAGTGTATTTACTATCGTAAAAATTACATTTCCCGGACGCAGCGCACGCTTACTGATATAAAATTTCTTGCGCGGCCTTCTCATTCCTCTTTGTATCATAACCACTCCTCCTTACATCAGGCTGCTCTCGCCCATTTTATTTGCAATCGCATTAGTTGAAAATACCAGAAACAGTGATATCACAGATTTAAAAATACCAGCAGCTGTTGCTAGTGAATAGTTTCCGATGTTCATACCATATTTTAATACAAAAATATCAATAGTTTGGGAAACATCCTGCAGCAAACCACTTCCCAAAATGTACGGAACCTCAAAGCTTGCATTCATAACCCATCCAAGATTCATAATTAACAATACGATAATGGTGGACTTGATTCCTGGAAGTGTGACATGCCACATCTTGCGGAAACGTCCTGCACCATCAAGCTCCGCTGCCTCATAAAGAGACTGATCTATTCCGGCAATTGCTGCTATGTAAATGATCGAATTCCATCCGGTTTCCTTCCAGATATTAGCAAATGTAGTAATCCACCAAAAATATTTCTGATCACCTAAAAATAATAAAGGCTCTTTAATCAATCCCAGTTTCATAAGTACGTTATTGACTGCACCATCGTTTGTAGAAAGCATCTTGGAAATCAAAGAACACACAATAATCCAGCTCAAAAAATGTGGAAGATATGACACTGTCTGTGTAATCTTTTTGAGTGGAAGCGACTTAATTTCATTTAAAAGAAGTGCAAATACAATTGCAAATAAAAAGCTAAATATCAGATTCATCACAGACATAGCCAATGTATTTCGCATACTTCTCCAGAATTCTATATCTTCGAATAAAAATCGAAACTGATCAAATCCGACAAATTTGGATCCCCAGTAGCCCTTTGCCGGTTTGTAATTTTCAAATGCCATAATCCACCCAGTTAATGGATAATACGAAAAAATAAAGGTATATATCATGCAAGGAACCAGCATAATATAGAGAACTTTGTTTGTTGCAATTTTTTTGAATGTCTTACTTAACGGCTGTTTTTGTTTTTTCTGTTTCATCGACATGACCCCTTTCTCACAGCTCTTTTTTATAAAACAAGAGGAGGGAAGTTGCACCCTCCTCTTACCAAAAGTCACAAATTTACTTGCCCATCTTTAATTCAATCTGTCTGTCAATCTCAGTCTGATATGCATCCAGATCAATTGCATTAAACTCACTCAAGAAATCTTCCCAGATAGAGTCATATTCTGCCTCATCAGAAGCAAGGATCAATCTTGGATAAAACTTCATGGTAACGTCCGTAATCTTTGTGCTTGCAACTGCAGCTGCGCTGCCATCCTCAAGTGACATTGCCCATACTGGATAGTATGCCGGACGAATTATCGGATCGGAGAACATCTCTGCCGGATACTTGATTCCATAGCTCTCTAAAAAGCTCTGATCATAATCAGACTGCGCTGCCATATACTCATCAGCTGACTCGTCTGGTCCACATGGCATATCATCTTCCGTGTAAAGTCCTGTCCACTTCGGGCAATAGTTCCACAGTGGGAATCCAGTCTGATCACGCTTTAATGCCGTATCATAATTGATCGCGCGACGCTCATCTGTCAATAATCTTCCTGTTCCATCTTCGTTATAAACCCAGTCAGTACCTTCTTCTCCCCACTGTAAGTAGTCCTGTACCTCTCTTTGAAGCATCCAGTCAAAGAAACGAAGCAGACGATCTGGATTCTCGCAATTGATGGTGATACCAATTCCATTTGTTCCAGTCGGTATACCATTTGACTGATCCAGGTAGCCATCCTTTACACCAGGATTTGTGATTGGAAGAGCAACATAAGTACGATCATATTTTCCATCGGCCTTTAACAAATTCATTGCACTGCTAAAATTCCAGTTCTGATCATAAAAACCAAGAACGGTTCCTGTTGTCAACTTTGCGATGTACTGGTCATAATCCTGAGTAAATGTATCTGGATCAACTACACCGCTATGATATTCTTCATTTAACTTCTTGTAGAAATCATATGCATCATCACTAATCTGGAAGAAGGATGTCTCAAATGTATCCTGATCAACAAAGATTGCTCCGTCATTTCCTGCTCCGAGAAGATTCTGAACTGGATTTAACAGTGCCCAGTTACGCCAGCCATCTGCTAAAATTTCAAATCCTGTTGTCTTAACGCCATCGATCTCCGGATATTTTGCCATGTAATCCTCAATGATCTTAAAATACTCATCTAACGTGTGAATCTCTGGATAACCAGCTTCTGCAAGAACTGCCTTTTGAATATAGAAGCCAATACCACACTCAAATACAGGTGGATTCTTTGTCACATCGTTCTTCATGGTTCCGTAAATTTCCATGTTGTACATGTGACCATCTTCTTGTGTCAGATAATCTGTTACCTGAGAGTACATCGCATTCAGATTCTCATACTTCGGGATCTCATCCTCAAGCGGAATAAAAGCGCCTGCATCCATCAGCTTTGTAGCTGCATCTCCTGCAAAGATCGCATCTGGATAATCACCGCCTGCAATCATAACACCAAGCTTCTGATCAAGATCACCTACAAGATATTCAAACTTTAATGTAACACCGGTCAGTTCCTGAATCTTCTTGATTACCGGATTGTCCTCTGATGGTGCCACACCAGGGTCACGTACAAAAATTGTATAGGTAATCGGATCGTCTGCATCTTCCATTGGTGTTAATCCACCGTAAATATCAAGACTGCTTGCAGCTGTCTCATCTGCTGCTGCCGGAACTGCTGCCAATGTACTAACTGCCATTGCTGATGCCAAAACCATTGTTAACATGCCACGCTTTTTCATAAATGCCTCTCTTTCTGAAACCACTCTTTCGTCTTATGTGGTTTCTCTTAATTTGTTTGGTGGTATCATTATACCGTGATTTTTCACAATCCTCAATACAGAAAGATCTGCTTTTATTCCACTTTTTAAACCATTTTTATTTGTATATCTTGCTCTATTTGCAAATATTGCTTTTAGTTTCCTTTTTTCCTACGATACTCAGCCGGACTAATACCCGTTTCTTCTGTAAAACGTGAAATAAAATATTTGCTGTCTTTAAAGCCAAGTTCTTCTGCTATCTCATAGACAAGCTGGTCTGATGAACTAAGAAGATGCTTGGCTTCCTCCATTTTAAGACGGTTCACATACTGCTTGAAAGTTTCTCCAGATGCTTGCTGTATTACGCGTCCCACATATACCGGACTGATAAAAAAATGTGCTGCCACCTCTTTTGCCAAAAGCGGCTCTTTGAAATGTTTCTTTATATAAGACAGGATCTGTGACGCAGTTCCCTGCTCATCTACGTTTCCTGTCGTCAGACAATCTGCCGCCATCAAAAACTGATGCTTAACTGCTTTCTCCCACTCCTCATGACGCATATACCATGTACTTTCTCTCCAGTCAAATGTTGTCAGAGAAACCTGCGTATTTTGTGCCTTTTGCAATAAATCCTGCAAAAGATAAAAGAAACGATAATTAAGCTCCTGAATCATGACAATATTTAATTTTTTCTGCACAGCCTGCGAAATAAGTGCCTCCATACTGTGCACGGCAGCCTCCTTATCATTTTGTGAAAATGCAGCGCGAATTGCCTCAAATCCTTCTTTTTCCTGCTCAAGAAACTGTTCCTGTTCAGATACTTTAAGATCGCTCACTACTTTTTCTTCGCTCCAAAATACACGCGTCATCAGCTCATACAGATGACTGTCGTACTCACTGCGAAATTGATTTGCAGAAAGGTCAAAAATATGCTCGTCCAACAAAATAGCACAGCTAATACCCTGTGATTTCATCCGATGGCGCAGATGACGTCCCAACAAACTCACACTTGACTGATATGCATTCAGGCAATTCTCTGCCACCAGATATGTCAATACGCACCCTCTGCTTCGCACAAATACGCATTGTTCAGACTCAAGCTCCATTTCAATACAGCTTCGTACCGCCTCATACGGATCCTTTTGCTCCCTCCAGGATTCATCCTTTAAAATCACACAATGCATCAAGAAAGTACCTTTCATCAAATCACGCATCCCTGGCTTTTCGCTGTAAAGCATATTTTTTACTACATCTGCCTGCATTAAAAGCTTCTCATTTGCCCGATATGCATGATGCTTGTCAAGTTCTTCCCTTAATTCTTCCAACTCTTTTATCAATTCATCCTCATCTAGCGGCTTAGTCAGATAGGCCTTCACGCCGTAGCGGATTGCGGTGCGCGCATACTCAAAATCGCTGTAGCCAGACAGCATAATGACAAATGGATGATACTCCTTCATCTGCTCTGACAACTCTTTTAAAAGTCCAAGACCATCTAAAATTGGCATACGAATATCGAGAAGCAGTACATCTGGATGCTCCTGTTGTATTTTTTCGAGTGCATCCTGCCCATTTCTCGCTGTCTGGCAAACACGAAAACCATATGCTTCAAAATTAATTACAGCCGGCAGACTGTCACGAATTGCTTTCTCATCATCTACAATCATAACGGTATACATATCCTGCATATTGTACCCCTTCCTACGACACTTTCAATATCAAATGTCATACGATCTCCATAATATAATGACAATCTTCGATATACATTTTTCAGACCAACACTTTTTCCCTTTTCATCCTTTTCCTGAAAAGAAACCTTTAACGCCTCAAGCTTCTCTGCTGTCATACCGCCTCCATTGTCTTCAACTTGAAGATAAAGCATATTTTTTGTAAAGTCGACTGATACACAAATACCCACCCAACGTTTATCTTCGATCGCTTCAAGGCCATGCACACATGCATTTTCAACAAGCGGCTGCAAAATCATCTTCGGAATTTTACACTCATAGGCCTCCTCCTGCACATGAATTTCATAGGAAAACTCATCCTCGAAACGATACTCTTGAATATGAAGAAACTCATCTAAAAAGGCAATCTCCTCACGAACTGTAATAATATTATCATCCCACTCAATCAAATTGCGAAACATTTTTGCCATATATTTAATCATCTGAGCTGTCTCAATCTCCCCCTTCACGCGCGCCTTTAATCGAATGCTCTCAAGCGCATTAAACATGAAATGTGGATTTACCTGGCTTTGAAGTGCCAAAAAACGCGCCTGATTTGTTTCCCTTTCTAATTGTGCCTGCTGCACCTGCGCTTTATATTCACGCTCAATCAAGTCCTCTAGCTGAGCACTCATACGATCCATACTTTTTTCAAGCACACCAAACTCATCATGTGCTGTACTTGATTCTGCCTTTTTGATAAAATTGCCCTGCGCAATCTCATCGGCCTGCGTGACAAGACGATTTAGCCTTCTGCTAATATTTCCTGCCACAAGATATACGCAGGCAAGTGCAAATAAAATGCTGATTGCTGCCAAAAAAAATGACTGAATTCTACTTGTTTGAAACTCCTTCGAAATAGAACTCATATCATAAAGCCCGTATAACGTAAGACCAAAATTTGAAAGCTCGCGTGATAATAAAAGCTTGCCGCGGTCTGATATTTCTTCTGGATTTATCTGCCTCATTTTTCCACTGTTTGCATAACCATTCAGTGCAACAACAACCCGATTATTAGAATCAGTCAATATCATATTTTCAAACAAGTTTGTCTCCTGCAAAATTGCAAGCAGATCATCACATTCCACGTCAATACGAATTAATTTTTGATATGCATCATGCTGCTTATAATAATCAAACACACGAATCACGCTAAGACTTCTGCTGTCAGATGTTCCTGCAATTCTTCTTGTTTCATGAGAAGTCCGAATATATGTATTTGTCTGATCCTTCACTGGATACAAATTGACATAATCAAGAGTTTCACCAAGCGATTCTAATTCCATATCGGATGTCTTTCTCACATAGGCGCCATTCATCAGTGTCGGATTGTCTGTATACAATCTAACCATTCTAATATGATAAGGATACAGATTTGTTTCTGAAAAAAGTACCTGAAACGTTTCCTGATACTGAATCAGATAGTCGAGATCCTTTGTATACTTTTTATCCAGACACTGATACAGCGTCTCGTTTGTCGAATATCGCTTTTCTAATGCAGCGGTCTCTGAAAGCACTGACGCTATTTTTAGTGTTTTATCGTCTAGTGCCTCATTGACCGTTGCTAACATACGTTCTTTTATTCCACGTTCTGTCTCTAAATAATAAACTGTCTGCTGAAAAATCATCGGAACCACAATACCGATGCAAAATAAGAAGATCATTTTCTTGACAAATGCTATATTATAGAAGAAATGATGAGCCAGCTGTCTTACCTTTTTCATCCATTGCCACCCCTTTTTCTCAATTCATTTCTTCTATTATACTACTTTCTCTCGATTACGCCAAGACCCACTCCCAGCGTTTTTCTAGCTTTTAGGTAGGCTTTTGCCTGACGCTGAAGCGATGTTACCTCTGAATAGTCTTCAATACACGACCTTCGCTCTCCGAAAATGCGTTCAATCGCCTGCGCATCATCGGGCTCTGAATAACAGTGTGTAAATAGAGCACCAAACTGTAAAATATTGCTATCTGCTCTCATAAATTCACGATTCTTCTCATACAAAAGCCAGCTCTCACAGAAATACCAGTGATATGTGTATTCTGAAAAATACTGCTTCAAAAAGTCATCTGCCTGACGGATGGACTGCACACACGCTGATTTATCAAGTGGTTCTCCCTGCGGAATATGAATGTAGATTGTCGGCTCACCCTTTGGAAATGGCAGTCTGCTGTAATCAAATGTTTCGTTGTAACACGGATAAAACTGAAACTGCAAGCGTCCGATCCGAAACAGCTGAAAGCTTACATGGTTGTGAAGCCAGTTGGTATTTTCCACACCGTTGTTGTGATGATTTTCACACCAGATACGAATATCACTCATAGTTTGAAGATAAATTTCCTCTGGAATCTGTTTTTTCTGATACCACTTCCAGATATTGCATGCGCGAAGAATCACTACGCAAAGCTTCCAAAGAGAATCCAGATTATTTAATGCAGAAAAATCATCACCAGATCCGCCCGGCTGATACGCATTCTCATCGTGGTTTTCGCACGCTGCGGCAAGCTCCTCCAGCTTTGTCCTGTTTTCCTGAAACAAAGTCTTTACACGCACCTGTAACGATGGTTCTAATTTTAGAAAATCCAATAATTTTTCCATTGAATAACCCATTCTTTTACTTTTCCTTTCCAATCTCCGCGCTGACTTTCTGCACTATCTCCTGCATCTGATCCCACTTCGCTTCCATATCTTCAACTAATTTTAACTGTGTACGACAGCGATCAAGATTGTGTTTTTCTCTTGCAATCTTAAAATATACATCTCCCTGCAGATAATCAGTCAAAAAGCGAATGCCGTTTTCATATGTCATCATTTTTGCACCCATCGGCAAAAGGCTGACCTCAAGCGGCGTTAATGAATTGCCACAGCCCTTTAAAAAGCCTCTTGTGTATGTCTCAAACAGCTCAATACTGCAGGAAACAAGGCTTAAATTAGTTTCATCCTCTTCTGCTGTGCTGGCTCCAGTACGAATAGAATCACCAAAATCATTCATCACAAGACCTGGCATAACAGTGTCAAGATCAATTACACAGATTCCCTTTCCTGTGAGGTCATCAATCATAACATTATTTAATTTAGTATCATTGTGCGTAACGCGAAGAGAAAGCTCACCGCTTTCAAGACGATCCATAAATTCACTAGCTACTGACTTATGCTGTCTAATAAATTCAATCTCACGCTGTACACTTGCTGCACGGCCACAAACATCCTCTGCCACGGCACGCTCAAATGTCTGATAACGTTTTTTTGTATCGTGAAAATCTACAATAGTTTCGTGCAATGTTTCCGCCGGGTAATCAGACAACAGCTGCTGGAAATGACCAAATGCATAAGCGCTCTCATAAAACTGTTTTGGATTCTCTGGAAGATCATAACTGGATGCTCCTGTAATGAACTTATATGCACGCCAATACTCTCCCTGTGAATCTACATAAAATGGTTTTCCATAAACAGAGGAAATAATATTTAATGTTTCTCTTGATGGATCTCCTCCATTTTTTTCAATTTTTTTCTTCAAAAATTCCGTTACATTTACAATGTTTTCCATAAGTTCTTCCGGCTGTTTGAATACATTACGATTCATTCTCTGAATGATCACCTTTACCTGACCCATTCCAAAAATATCATACTCTGCCAGGTAAGTATCATTGATATGACCGTTTCCAAATGGACGAACATCTGTCAATGTACCGCTAAATTCAAAGTGGCGCACTGCTTCAAGTGCAAAAATGGCACCATACAGACCGGAGCCAACTACCAAATAATCGTATATCAT
>OLPV01000772.1_pt1 | contig 25704 bp, 31 predicted proteins | sample 1671961 | NCBI WGS metagenome assembly OLPV01 (sample SAMEA3136630, study PRJEB25190) | human gut metagenome | biome: human gut; feature: human-associated habitat; material: faeces | place: Austria | collected 2013
GCAAATGCGGACGGCGAGTGAAGAAATCCACCGATGCCAGTACCACTGGAAACCGCCTATCTGGTTACGCACCCGGCCATGAGTGCTGGGGATGCCCCTATGCCATGCCATACGGAGACTTTCAATGGGATGAAAGTGCTAGAACTGTCAACCGGGAGACTCGGGGCTACGAGTGCCGGATGAGCAAGACCCTCACTTATGCGTCAGAGTTCGCTGGCTCTATCAAGGATAAATGCACCTGTCGAGTGCACAGTCTGGACTTCGACTTTCTGTCTCAGGTCTCCGCATGGATCAAAGACACTTATCCAGACAGAGAGATTTTCGGCTCATTTTCCAAAGATATTCGTGCATCGGACTATGGATCTGACGGGCGCTATTGCCTGACAATCACATGCACTCAGAATCTGAAAGGTGTTGCCGCAAAAAGAGAGCTGTTTGGTCAGTTTTTCAATCCGGATGGAAGCCGCAAGGACATGACACCGCAGCAGGAAATGGAAAAGATTCTTGCCGACATCAAAAAAGCAAAGGAGATTCTCTCATGTGCACCTGCCCAGAATGCGGATGCTGCTGTGACTACGGCAGAGAATGCTGTCCCGACTGCCACAGCGGCAACGCCGACCATCTCGGAGAGCGGGGCGGATGCAAGCGCATCGACCCCCGCGACATCCCTGCAGAACTGCGAATCGGCCCCTGCCGCATCGGCGGGCGGTTCTTCTGCGCCGATTCCTTCGGCACCCAGCTTTGACTTTGGCGCAGATGAGCAGACCAATGCCCTGCTTTTGCAGGATGCACAGACCTTCATCACCGGCAACATGGCCCGCATCATGGCGGCCAAGCACGCCCACGACCTGACAGCCAACCACTACAAAGGCAGTTGGGGCAAGTGGTGCGCCGCTGTGGGCATCAGCCGGGACACCGGTGACCGCATGGTAAGCGTTGCCGCACAGTGCGGCAACATCCAGCTGGAGGGCAAGTCCATTCTGGACGTTCAGCCCCTGAAGCTGTTGTATGCCGCTGCCAAGCCCTCCACCCCAACACAGGTGAAACAGGCGGTGTTCTCCGGGGATATCACCTCCTACAAGGAGTATCAGGAGCTTCTGGCCCAGGTCAAAGCCGAGAAAGACCGCGCCGATGCTGCCGAGACCCGCGAGGAAGAGGCGTGGAGCATGGTAAGTAAGGCACAGGACGAAGCTCAGACCGCTAAAAGCGATCTGGAAGTTGCCCTTGTAGACCTGAACGGCCTGACCGAGCAGAACGCCAAGCTCCAGCAGAGCTACCACGATGCAGACGAGAGCCGCATTGCGGCCAACCTCCAGCGCCAGAAAGCCGAAGCTGAACGCGACAGGGCCGAAGAGAGAGCAAAAAATGCCGAAGACGCTTTGAAAAAACAGCCCATCACGGCGGTCATCGACGAGGAAGAGATCGACCGACGGGCCGCAGAAAAAGCCTGGGGCCTTGCAGATGCCCGGAACGCCGAACTGGCCAAGGACAATGCCAACCTGAAGAAACAGGTTGCGGCACTCCGTTCCCGCATCAACGATGATGCCCAGGCAGATTTTGAGCAGGCCAACTACTGCGCCAGCCTGATGCGGGCGGCGTGGGATAACAGCAAGGCCAGCTATTCCCGGCTGGTGGGCGAAGATCTGGAAAGCACCTTTCAGACCATCTGCGGTACCCTGAACAGCATCATGGAGGAGGCCTCCCTGCTCTGCCGCCAGCCGCCTGATTATGACGGAGGTGACAGGGATGAATGAGATGTACTGTCTGGATCTTGACCGTTACGGCCCGCCCATGGAGCCGCCCGATGATTACTACTTTGCCCCCGACCGGGAGCCAGAAGAGGAGGAACTGACCGATGACGAATGAATTGACCGTCCGGGTAGAGCGCCCGGTGATCCCGGCCATGAACTGGAACAAGGATGAGGTGCAGAAGAACCTTGACGAACTTCTGGCCTCCTATACAGGCCGTGTGTACACACCTGAATCCATCAAGGATGCCAAGGCCGACCGTGCTGCCGTCAACAAGTGGGATAAACAGCTGGCTGCTGCTCTGACCGCCGCCAAGCGGCTTTACACTGACCCGCTGGAGGATTTCCAGAAGAGTATCCGGGAGATGCAGGCCCAGTGCAAGAAGATCTCCGGTGCCATTGATCAGCAGGTAAAAGCAGTAGAACAGGCCCAGCGGGAAGAAAAGGCATCCACCCTGCGGCTGGTCTACCGGGACTGCATCGGGGAGCTGGAACCTCTGATTTCTTTTGACCGTCTGCTTGTGCCCCAGTGGCTCAACAAAACCTTTGACCTCGCCCAGGCCGAAAAGGAACTGCGCAAGGCTGTGGAGACCCGGCGGGAGGAACTCCGCCTCATCCGGGAGACCTGCGGTGAAGACGCTGAACCCTGCATTACCGAATACCTGCGGGCCCTGAGCGTCAATGATGCACTGCATGAGCACAGCCGCCGGGAGCACGCCCGGGCGGCTCAGGCTGAGGCAGAGGCCCAGCGACAGGCCGCAGAACGTACCAGAGCTGCTGCACCGGTCATCATCCCGCCCACCGAGGAAGAGCGTCAGCTGAAAGAAGAGGCTGCACAGGAGGCCCGGAGCAATGCCTTTGTGACAGCTTCCGGGCGGCTGGACTGCGAGGTATTGCAGCAGTTCGCCCTGCCTGGCACAGGCCTTGCACCTGTCCGCAAACGCTACCGCTTCTGGGTAGATTTCACCCCGGAAGACATCGAATGGTTCAAAGCCGAAGCTAAAAAGCGCGGCTTCGCATATGGTTCTGTAAAATAATTGGAGGATTTTACTTATGGCTTTTTCTCGTCCCGGCGCACCTGCGCCCACCATGTCCGCAAATACCACTGGCACCACCACCGCCGCCCGGATGACTGCAATGCAGCAGCGTGCCGCCCAGAGCAGTGCTCTGCAGGCTGCCAGCCCGGCCAAGCCCGTGGAGATCACTTCTGCCGACGGCCAGCACATGACCGTCAGCTTCTCGGATGTCCGCAACTTCATCTGTCAGAAAGCCACCGATGCCGAATGCAAGATTTTCCTCGAGACCTGCAAGCAGTACCGCCTGAATCCCTTTACCAAGGAAGCCTACCTCATCCACTACGATAACAACAGCGAGGACACCCCCAGCACCATCGTTCTGGGCAAGAACTGCTACCTGCAAATGGCAGAGCGTCACCCCAGCTATGACGGCTTCGAGGCCGGGGTCATCATCTTCGATAAGGTGGCCGGGGAGTGCCAGAAGCGGGAGGGTTCCATCGTCTACGAGGACGAGGAACTTCTGGGCGGCTGGGCCAAAGTCTATCGCAAGGACCGCACCCGCCCCAGTTACGAGGAAGTGAAGCTGACCGAATACGACACCGGCAAATCTCTGTGGAAGGGCAAAAAAGCCACCATGATCCGCAAGGTTGCCCTTGTCCATGCCCTGCGGGAAGCATTTCCCTCCACCTTCGGCTCTCTCTATGACGAGAGCGAGGTCCATGTGGATGCTGAGTCCACCGCCGTGGAGCTGGACGAGGCCGGACAGGTTCCGGCTCCACGCTGGACCCGCATCAAGGAAGCTGTTGAACAGGCCGATGCTCTGACCGTAGAGGACGCTGACAGCGCAGACGACCCCTTTGCCGGGGGTGATGAATCGTGATCCTGACCCACAAGACCGGCGTACTTCTCCACGGAACTCTCGCCAAAGACCCTGTGCTCAAGGACGTGGGCCAGAAGCAGGTACTCAAGTTTGACGTGAAGGCACACAGCGTCAAGACCGGCACCGGCAACTGGGAGGGCCTGTATGTTCAGGTCAACGTCTGGCACGGGCTGGATAAGTGGGACGGGTTGCTGCTGAAGGGCGATGCCGTCACTGTCTTTGCCCGGGAGCTCAAGAGCCGGGAGTATAACGGCAAGACCTATTACGACGTGGATGCCGACGACATTCAGCCTGGCGGCATGGTGATCTTCCGGTGGATGCAGAACCTCATTGACCTTTGCACAGAGGCCCCGGCACCGCCCGAACCAGCGCTCACTCAGGAGCCAACGCCCTTTGATGAGCCTGCCCCGGTGCAGACCAGCCTTTCTGGCGGGCAGATGTACCCCGGCGAAGACCTGGCCGACTATGCTCCCCGCGCCTCTCAGGCGGCAGCGCCTGCCGGGCCCGCCGCAGGCACCCCGGAAGCAGATGCCCTCATCGACGATGATGCGGATGATCTGCCGTTTTAACCACACCAGAAAGGAGTTCAGACCGTGGGCATTGACCCATCCCGTGGCTTTGTTGCCTTTCCCCGCGGTCTGACTGACTGGGAATGGTATTCAGAGCCCAACACTGCCCGCCTGTTTTTCCACCTGCTACTCACCGCCAACTGGCAGGAAAAGCAGTGGCAGGGCATTAGCATCAGGCCCGGACAGCTGGTTACAAGCCAATCTCAACTGGCAAAACAGCTTGATTTGAGTGTTCGGAACATCCGGACAAGCTTAGAGCATTTACAGGCGACAGGCTATCTGACAGTCAAAACAGGCTCAAAATACAGCATTGTCACGATAGAAAACTATGCTTCGCTTGTTGGCAGTGACAGGCAAAGTGACAGGCAACCGACAGGCAACCGACAGGCTGCCGACAACAACTTAACAAGTCTAACAAACCAACAAGCTAACAAGTCGTCGTCTGCGGCTGCGCCGGAGCCGACCGGGCGACCGACGACCTCACCCTTGGTATCAGAGTTTGAACAGGATATCGGCAAGCTGAGTGCCTCCGGGAAAAGAGAGCTGACAGGATACGCTGACCGGCTGGGCGAGGAACTGGCGCGGGTGATCCTGCGCAAGTGCATTGATGCCGGGGCACATAGCTGGGCCTATGTGCGGAAGGCTCTGATCGAGGCCGAAACCCAGGGCTGTAGGTCTGCCGAGGAGTACCGCATGACGAACCCCATTGGAGCAGGACGCAATAGGCGGGTGGACAGGCCGGAACCCAGCGGGAATGATTTTTTAAAAAACGCAGCCCGTCGCCGTCCGCTCACCAAGAAAAAGGAGGATTCCAATGTACCGGAACCATGAGCACTACCCCGACCCGACAGCTGGCCGGGCATTGGGCAGCCTCCGACGAAAGGAGAACCAATTGAACACCGGAAAACAGTTCGAGGCAGACTGGAAAAGCTCCATGCCGAAGGATGCTTGGTGCTATCGACTGAAAGACAGCGCGGCCACCTATTACGGCGGCAACGAGAACCTGAGCTTCTCCATTGATAACATCTGCGACTTCGACGTGTACCGCTACCCTATGCACCATTACTTCGAGCTCAAGACCATCGAAACGCCCAGCATCCCACTGGAAAAGATCCTGGGCCGATTCGACCGGGAGCGGCAGAAGTACCACAAGCTCAAACACATCACCGATATGGCCCACGCAGCATCCTTCAAGGGCCAGACTGCCCATGTGGTCATCAATTACCGGGGCAAGGTCAACCGCACCTTTGCCGTACCGGCCAGCGCTGTGCTGGAGTACATGCAGACCCAGACCCGAAAGAGCATTCCATGGCAGTGGGCCGCCCTGAACGGCATCGAGGTGGAGCAGCACCTGCTGCGCGTTCACTGGCGGTATGACGTGGAAGGGCTACTGAGGGTACTGGAAGGAGGGAGTACAGAATGACCTATATCCAGAAATGTGAGTGGCTGAAGCTGTATCAGGTATCACTTCGCCGCCAGAAAATTCTTGTCCGGCGTATCCGCGAAGCGAAAGACCAGGCCGAAAGCGTCACCCAGGCACTCAGCCCTATTGTCAGTTCTGGATGTTCTGGCGATAAGACTGGCCGCGCCATTGAAATGATGGATGCCTACCAGCACCAGCTGTGCCATGAAATTCAGCGCAGTCAGGAGTTGTGTTACACCATCCGTAAGGTCATCGCAGAACTCGAAGACCCTCTTCTGGTAGACCTTTTGGAACTGTGCTACATTGATGGCCTACATCGTGGACAGGCTGCTGACAGACTCCGCGTCAGTGACCGACATTTTCGTCGTCTACATCGGCAGGCTGTGGAGGCCCTGAACATTCCAATGAATGCCATTCCTCCGCAATTATGGCCGCGCATGTCCGCTTAACTGTGTTATAACGATACCATCGGCAAAGCCGAAAGGCAGACCGATGCCATGGCAGCTTCCAGAATGTGCCCGTCAGACATCACGTTCTGCGAGCTGCTTCTATTATGCCGCCTGAGCGCAATGTGGTGCGCGTTCACGAGTGTAGTCGTGGAAGGTTCGATTCCAAGGGTGGTTCCAATTCGCCGCCGACCCCGTAGGCGGCACAGCCTGACGCATGGGGCTACATACTCCCCACCGGAAGCTCATGTGGTGGGTGGCGGGATCTCCTTGCCCGCCCTCTGACCTCCCCACATACGCCGGAGGCACCGGAATCCATAGGCGGGTTTCAGGTATTTTCCCGCTGGATGTGCGTCAATTGCCCTGCATGGAAACATGCAGGGATTTTTTATGCTATTTTCTGCCGTCCTGAGGGGCGGCTTTTTTGTACCCTGACAACGAGAGAGGTGGTGACGTGTCGAATGAAAAGAATCTCATTCCGTTCAATGAACGAACGGAGAGCGAACAGAGAGAGATCGCCCAGAAGGGCGGCATTGCATCCGGTGCGGCCCGCCGCCGCAAACGGTCCATGCGTCAGGCGGCTGACTACTACCTGAGCCTGCCGGAGACCGACCGCCGCCGGGTGAATGCCATGCTGCGGGACCAGATTGACCCGGAGGACGTGGACAACCAGATGAGCGTGGTCATGGGCATTGCAACCGCCGCCAAGCAGGGCGATGCCAGGGCAGCCAATGTCCTGTTGAAAATGCTGGGTGAGGAGACCGTACAGGAAGACCCAGGCGCGGATGCTCTGGCAAAGGCCAAGGAGCTGTTGGGAGGTGTGGACAGTGCCATTGACTGAGTTTCAGCAGGAGTACCTGCGCAACTGTTCCCACCGGTGGAACGTCAAGACCGGGGCCACCCGAAGCGGCAAGACCTACCTGGACTGCGCTGTGACCATCCCGAAGCGGATCTGCGCGGCCCGGGGCGAGGGCCTGCTGGTGCTCATGGGCAACACCCTGGGCACACTGGAGCGCAATGTGCTGTCCCTGATGCGGGAGCTCTGGGGCCCCGACCTTGTAGGTGTGATCCGCACCTCGGCAGCAGGCAACGTGGTACAGCTGTTCGGCAAGAAGGTCTATGTCCTCGGCGCTGACAACAAGAAACACATCGCCCGCATCCAGGGCGCTGCCTTTGAGTACGTCTACGGTGACGAGATCACCACCTGGGACGAAGGCGTATTCCAGATGCTGAAAAGCCGCCTTTCCTGCCCCCACTCCCATTTTGACGGCACCTGCAACCCGGAAAGCCCCACTCACTGGTTCAAGAAGTTTCTGGACAGTGACGCTGACATCTACTGTCAGGCGTATACCATCGACGATAACCCTACACTTCCGGCCCAGTTCGTGGCCGATCTGAAAAAAGAATACACCGGCACGGTCTACTATAACCGCTTTATCTTGGGGCAGTGGATGGCCGCCAACGGCGTGATCTACCGCCTGCTGGCCGACAGCCTTGCCGCCGGGGATGGGCGTTTTTTCTGGCCTGTGGACAAGCCGCTGCACCCGTGGCGGGTGCGCATCGGGGTGGACTTTGGCGGCAACGGCTCCAAACATGCCTTTGTGGCAACGGCTATCCTGCCGGGCTATTCCGGCGTGGTGGGGCTGGCATCCCAGCGCATCGACCCTGTGGCGCAGGATGCCGACTTTCTGGCCGACCGACTGCTGGAGTTCTGCATGGCTGTCTTTGCCCGCTGGGGCGAGATCCAGTTCATCTTCTGCGACAGTGCGGAGCAGACCCTCATCAATCACATCCGGGCCCGGCTCCGGCGCTGCAAGCTCAGCTGGCTGGCCGACCGGGTGGAGAACAGTGCCAAGATCCGCATCAATGACCGCATCCGCCTGACCTGCATCCTGATGGGCGGCGGGCGGTTCTGGCTGCTGCCGGAGGCGGCCACCCTCCGGGATGCCCTTGCCACGGCCCTGTACAGCGGAAAGCACCCCGGTGTGGACGAGCGGCTGGATGACGGCAGCACCGATATCGACACATTGGACGCTTACGAGTACACCATCGAGCGCGATTTCAAGAGGTTGACCAACACATGAACATCATCGCATTTCTGAACTACCTGAACAAGACGCGCGGGTGGGCCATCGATGCCGACTACTACGGCCACATCGAGACCTGGCGGCAGTGGTGGCAGGGCAGCGTGCCCAAGGTGCACACCCGTGCCGCTGAATACGCAAACGGCACCAAGAAGCGCCCCATTGCCTCCCTGCGGATGCCGAAACGGGTCTGCGAGGACTGGGCAAACCTGCTTCTGAACGACCGCACCACCTTCCAGATCAAGGATGCTGCCACCGCCCGGTATCTGCTGGGCGACGACGAGCAACAGGTGGGCGGCCTGCTCCGAGAGCTGCACTTCTGGCGCAATGCCAACGCTCTGGTGGAACAGGCCTACTGGTCCGGCACCGGTGCCTTTGTTCTGAGTGCCGAGAACCTGACTGTCGTAAAAGGGAAAGCTGTTCCCGGCCCGGATACCCGCCTGAAGCTGGACTATGACCCGGCTTCCTGCATCCTGCCCCTGCGGGTGGAACGGGGCATCGTGACCGAAGCGGCCTTTGTCTCCGAGTGCATGATGGAGGGCAAGCCCGCGGTCTATCTGCAGACCCACACCGGCAATGAGACCCGGCGCACCATCCGCAACGAGTGGTTCCGGGTAACGGATGGAGTTTCGGGTGCTCCGGTGTTTGAAGCGCTGCAGGCCCCGCCGGGCACGGCAGAAAGCATCACGGTGGAGGGTTCCCCGCCCTGGTTTACCCTGTTCAGCCCGGCAGCAGTCAAGAACCTTGATGGCGGCACAGGGCTGGGCATGAGCGTCTTTGCCGAAGCGCTGGCCGAGGCCCAGGGCATCGACCTTGCCTTTGACAACTACCGGGAGGATATCCGGCTGGGCCACAAGAAGATCTTCTACTCTGCGGACATCTGCCGCAAGGTGGTGGACCAAGAGGGCGTGGAGCACTCTATTCCGCCCGATGACGATGTGCAGAGCCAGTTCGTCACCCTGCCCCAAAAGGAAGGGAGCCTCGACCAGTCCAGCGAATACCACGAATACAACCCTAACCTGCGGGTGGAACAGAACCACAAGGCTGTGCAGGATATGCTAAACCTGTTCAGCTTCAAGTGCGGCCTGGGCTGTCACCGGTACAACTTCGAGCTGGGCAATGTCACCACGGCCTCCGAGTACAACGGCAGCCGTCAGGATCTGGTGGCCAGCGCCAATAAGAACCAGATCCCTATCGAGGGGTCGCTGGTGGGCATCGTGCGGGCCATCCTGTGGGCAGCAAAGAACCTGCAGGGAGCGGCGGTGGACCCCGAAACGCCCATCTCTGTGGACTGGGACGACAGCTATGTCACCGATGCCGAGACCCGGATGAGCCAGATGCGGGACGATGCCCTGAGCGGCCTTTTGCCCCGGTACAAGTATCTGTCTGCCCGGTACGGGGTCAGTGAAGAGGATGCCCGCAAACTGGCGCAGGAAGCTGCTGACGAAAACAAACAGCCTGAGCTGAGCTTCGGCGGGGGTGCTTGATGCTGGCCCCGGACTACCTCGACCACGCACCCGACCGGCTTGTGCTGCTCTGGCAGCAGGTCGAGGACGATATCCTGCGGGACGTGGCCCGGCGCATCTCCAAAATGGACACCATGACCCCCACGGCCCACTGGCAGCTGTGGCGATACCAGCAGGTGGAAGCTGTCCGGCAGGACGTGGTAAAGAAGCTGGCCCGCTACACCGGCAAGAGTGAAGCCGAGATCCGGCGGCTCATGCAGGAAGCCGCCACCCGGGCCATGGAAGCCGAGGACGAGATCTATTATCACTACGGCAAGGAGCCCACGCCTTTTGCCGACAATGCCACCCTGCAGGCCCTGCTCAACGCTGGCTACCAGCAGACGGCGGGAACCTTCCACAATCTGACTGCCACAACGGCCAACACCGTCAGCGGCCAGTTTGAAGCCGCCCTCGACCGCGCCCATCTCAAGGTGAACAGCGGTGCGTTCGACTACAAGAGCGCCATCAAGAGCGCGGTGGACAGTCTGGCCGACACCATGAAGTACGTCACCTACCCCACCGGCCACACCGACACGCTGGAAGTTGCCGCCCGCCGGGCGGTGCTGACTGGTGTGAATCAGACCGGTGCAAAGCTGCAGGTGGCCCGGGCCGATGAGATGGGGGTTGAGTTCTTCGAGACCACGGCCCACGGCGGGGCCCGGCCTTCCCACGCTGAGTGGCAGGGCAGGCAGTTCCACCGGGGCGGCGCTGTGGACTACATGGGCAAGCATTACCCGGACTTCGAGGCCGCCACCGGCTACGGCACCGGAGCAGGGCTGTGCGGCTGGAACTGCCGTCACACCTTCTTTTCCATCTTCCCGGAGCTGGGCCCCGCACCCGCCTGGACACAGGCAGACCTGGTAGCCCTGAACGCCCGGGACATCGAGTACAACGGCGGCAAGTACACCCGGTACGAGATCAGCCAGATGCAGCGGGCCAGGGAGCGCACCGTGCGCAAGTACAAGCGCCGGTATCTGGCTGAGGATGCCGCCGGGGCCGATACCACCGCCAGCGCGGTAAAGCTCCGGCAGGCCCGTCAGGAGCTGTCTGACTTTATCAGCGCCACAGGCGGCAGGGCGGACAGCGCCCGCACCAGCGTTGCCGGGTTTGGCCGGAGCGAGGCGGGCAAGGCCAGTTATACAGCCCGAAAGCAGGAACGTTTTGATTCTGCAAATGTGGAATTGCAACAGATGCGTGAGGCTGGTACAATAAAGGCGAAAGGCAAGTTGATTGAATCGCCGCCTGCACCCAATGAAATCAACTTTGCGAGCGAACACGTTCTGCAGCGCTGGGCAGAACGTGGCATGGGGCCGATGGATGCCGAACGCATTATCCGCTCTTCCAAAGTCGCAATGTCCCAGCGTAACGGAACACAGACCTGTTACTATTCCGAGTATGGTTTTGTTGCCATTGGGCAGAACGGCAATGTTTCCAGTATCGGGCCGCTGGATGAGGGCGGTCAAAAATTGATGGAGGTGGTTAAGAAGCATGGTATTCCGCACTAGCGATACAGCAAAGCCGGAAGAATGGTTTTGCCCTATCTATAACCGCAAAATCGACTGCGGTTTGTGCTTTGAGGTCTCCAATATTGGCGATGATACTCTTTGCCTGAAGGGTGACGATAAGCCACCTTGCAATTGGGCAGAAGCCCATAAGACCTGCCTTAATTGTCCCCGTTATGCCGACTGGGACTGACCAAACCTAATACCGCAAGCGTCTTTGCTCGTTTGAGCAGGGGCGCTTTTTTCATGCCGTATTCGCTCAGTTGGCAGAGCGCCGGTCTCCAAAACCGGATGCCGCAGGTTCGATTCCTGCATACGGTGCCATCGCAGAGGGCAGTGCGTACCCTGCCCACAGCCGAACACGGACGGAGAACCGTGTCACCAAACCGTGGTTTCACCAAAAGAAAGGAGTTTTTCCACCATGAAGCGTGAAGACGTGAAGAACAAGATCCCCGGCATTACCGAGGAGCAGCTGAACTGGATCATGGCCGAGAACGGCAACGATGTCAACCGGGAAAAGACTGCCGCCGAGCAGTACAAGACCCAGCTGGAAAACACCCAGGCTCAGCTCAAGACCGCCCAGGACGGCCTTGCCGCCTTTGACGGCAAGAAGAAGCCCGAGGAATACGAGGCAGACATTGCCAAACTCAAGGGCGATATGCAGGCACAGGCTGATGGCTTTGCCTTTGACAATGCCCTGAACACCGCCATTCTGGGAGCCAAGGGCCGCAGCGTCAAGGCGGTCCGGGCACTGCTGGATCTGGATGCCCTCAAGGGTTCCAAGGACCGTTCCACCGATATCTCCAAGGCTCTGGAAGAAGCCGCCAAGGCGAACCCCTGGGCCTTTGGCGAGGCGGAAGAGGGCGGCACTGGTTCCGTTCACGTTTCCAGCGGCAAAGAGCACGGCACCCCGCCCGCCGGGGACGTTGATCCCGTAACCGCTGCCTTCAAGGCGATGAACCCCGATATCAACATTGAATAAGAGAAAGGATATTCTTATGGCACATGAAGCACAGGTCCGCTATTCCAATCTGGTCGACCTCAAGCTGCGCAAGACGCTGGTGAAGAAAGTCGGCGTGATCTGCAACAACCGCTACGAGGGCAGCCCCAAGGCAGGTTCCGTCAAGGTTCCCGTCCGTGACACCGAGGTTGTGGTGAACGACTACGACAAGGCCAAGGGTGCAAAGCAGACCAGCGGTGACACCACCTACCTCACCGTCAACATCGACCACGACAAGGCCGTGAATGAGATCATCGATGGTTTCGATGCAGAGAGCGTTCCCGGCAATCTGGTGGCTGACCGCCTGGACAGCGCCGGTTACTCTCTGGGCCTGCAGATGGATTCTGACGGCTCCGTGGAGCTGACCACCGCAGGCACTGCCTTCGGCAATACCACCGCCCTGACCGAAAAGACCATCTACGCCAACATCGTGGATGCACGCACTCAGCAGTCCTCCATCGGCGTGCCCACCGCAGGCCGCTGGCTGCTGGTCTCCCCGGACACCTACGGCCTGCTCCTGAAGAGCCCCGAGTTCATCAAGGCTTCCGACCTAGGCGACGCGGTCGTTCAGACCGGCGCTGTGGGCAAGATCGCAGGCTACACCGTGTTCGAGGATTCCACCCTGGGCGAGAACGTGGAGTATGTGGCCGGTCATCCCAACTGGTTCGCCGTCATTGATGAGTGGGCCGTTCCCGTCCATCTGCAGGATCTCTCCGGCTCTGGCGATTTCATCGGCGCATCTGCCGTGCAGGGCCGCAAGGTCTACGCCTACAAGGTCACCAAGGGCCAGACCATTCTTGTTAAGAAGAAGGTCGCAGCATAAGGAGGCCGCCATGCTTTACTGCACCTACGAACAGTACCAGACAGCGGGCGGCGGCACGCTGGACGAGGCCGCCTTTGACACGCTGTGCGCCCGGGCTTCCCGGCTCATCGACCGGCACACCTTTGGCCGGGCAGAGCCCCACGCCAGGGCCTGTGCCGGGTGCGCCGCCCTGTTGGCCGATGCCTGCGTCCAGATCGTCGATGCCATGAGCGCCGCACAGAGCGCCTGTGCGGTGCCCGGGGCTTCCAGCGTGTCCAACGATGGCTACTCCGTCACCTTCGCCAGCGGGGCGCTTTCCGAGCGGCTTGCAGCGGAAGCGCAGGGTATCCTCTCCAACGCGCTGGGCAGCGACCCCCACGGCCTGCTGTATCGGGGGTGCTTCTGATGCAGTGCAGCGTTACCGTTGTGAACCTCATCCACGACACCGCCACCGAGATTGACCGGCCTGTCTGCCACGTCATCCCCGGGAGTAGCTGGCGGGAGAAGCTGGACACCTCCGGCGGTGACCCCCAGCGGACGGTGCACATCCGGCTGCCCCCTGCGGCGGGCTACCTGCCCTATTTCCAGTGGGCAAAGCTCCCGCCCGGGGAAAAGGCGGCACACTGGACGCTCAAGCGGGGCGGCAAGCTCATCTGCGGCGCTGTCCGCAGCCTGACCGAGGCCGAGTATGCCGCTCTCGAGAAAACACACATCTGCTGCACAGTGGCGGCGGTCTCCGATTGTCGGGAACCGCTGCTGCCGCATTTTCATGTAGAGGGGAGCTGAGGAAATGAGTGCACCCGTTATTGACCTGAAGCTCAGGTTCCGGCCCGGCTTTCAAGCCGAAATGGACAAAGGCTTCCAGAAGGTCCAGTATGCGTTCTCACAGCAAGTTGCCAAAGCTGTGGATTCTTATGTACCCTTCGATACCGGCACGCTGAAGAACAGCGTCAACCAGGCATCCGACTTCAAAGGCGGCAAGCTGGTCTATAACACCCCGTATGCCCGGCGGCAGTATTACCTGCACACGCAGGGGCAGGGTCTGCATGGGGAGAACCACCTGCGCGGCTCCTACTGGGGCCAGCGGGCCATTGCTGACCACAAAGACGAACTGGTCCAGTTCGCCAAAAACGCTGCCCAAAAAGAGCTGGGAGGTGGAACGTAATGCCCAAAGCGTCCATTACGGCCCTGCGGGACTGGCTCAAGACCTGTCCACTCATTGCCGAGGAGCAGGATGCCACCGGTGCGGCCTTCCGCATTGCCGGGCTGGAAGAGGAAGCCACCGCTTTTTCCATTGAGGACAGCCCCACCGACCCCATTGTGGAAAGTTACATCTCCGGGCGGGATCTGGCGAAGAACTACCTCTTCCTGTCCCGAAGGGAGTTCGGGGAGACCGATGTGCTCACCATTGAGAACAGCGGCTTCTTTGAACAGCTGGCCGACTGGGTAATGGAACAAAATGACTGCGGCATCCTGCCTGATCTGAGCAAATGCGGGCACGGCAAGGAAGCCCAGAGCATTGAAGTCACCTCCACCGGCTACATCGTCACCGACGGCTCCGGAAGCTGCAAAATGCAGATGCAGCTCCGGCTCGTCTACTATCAACCCAAACTTTGAAAGGAGACCATCCTATGACTGTTTCCGAAACCCTGACCGCGCTCAAGACCAAGAAGGGCATCGTGCCCAGCGCGGACTACACCGGCACCGAAAAGGCCGATGATTTCATCTTTGCGATCCAGACCGATGCCTCCGCCCAGACCAAGGAGAGCGACTGGATCGTGTTTGCAGAGCGTGTCAAGGAGCACTCCGGTGCCCTGAACGCTTCCACCGAGGACACGCCCTATATCCGCGCAGGCACTGTCACCGAGAAGGGCGAGACCCAGCGCACCTTCTCCCTGAATGGCAACCGCTGCGTGGGCGACCCTGCGCAGGATTTCCTGCTCTCCCACAAGGTCAAGTTCGGCTCCGGCACTGATGTGGTGTTCCCCTATATCTACTTCAGCGCAAAGACCGGCAAGGGCGAGAAGGGCGAAGCTGCCTTTATTGTCACTGCCGATGCAAGCGGCTCCGCCAGCAACTCCGCAGGTTTTGCCTGCGATGTGAAGGGTGTTGGCGTTCCGGCTGAGTTCAACTACCTGACCCTGACTCAGGCCGACACGCAGTCCACCAAGGCTGCCAAGGTCTGATAACAACACCACACAGCCCTCGTTCCCCGGTGAACGGGGGCCCTTTTTGTAACAGGAGGACTTCTATGATCATCAACGGCATTGAATTTGATTTTTCCACCCTGAACGCCAACGACGTGGATCGGATGCTGGCTGCGCAGACCCGGCAGCAGGAACGTGCTCGGACGGAGGGCAGCCGTTACACTCCCGAGAGCGATTACCCTGCCTGGCTGCGCTTCCAGTGCCGCATCTTTATGGACTACCTGGACGAAGTTCTGGGCGAGGGTGCTTCTGAGAAACTGGGGCTGGACGGCAGCAACTTCAACGCCTGCCTGACGGTCAGCAAGGCCTTTGCCGAGGCCATGGCCGCAGAAAAGGCCAGTGTCAGCGCGCTGATCCACCCCGCTGAGGATCGGGCGCAGGTTTCGGCAGCACGGGCCATCCCTGCCCCCATGAACCGTGAGCAGCGCCGGGCCGCAGTCAAGGCACATCCCGCCGTGGTGGATTTCCGGGCGCAGGAAGCGGCAAAGGCCGCCCGCCGTGCCCAGCTGAAGGCAGAGCTTGAGGCACTGGACAATGCATGACCTGCTGACGGACACCCTGCCCACCGAGTGGGAGGGCCGCGCCATTAACTGGGACTTCCGGCCCATGGTCTGGCTGCTGATCCGCACCCGCCGTGTTAAGACTGACGAGGACAGCGCCCGGCTGATTGCGTCGGCCATCCCACTCTTCTTTGTGAAGCCGATTCCGGTGGCGCAATATCCGGAAGCCTTTGAATCTCTGGTGCGCTTCTGCCAGGGCGGCGGCCCCGAGGACGAGGAGCGCACCGGGACTGGCAGCAGCAGCGACCCACAGGACGAGCCTGTGCTGGACTACCGGTGCGATGCCGACTACATCGTGGGGGCCTTTCAGCAGGCCTACGGCATCGACCTGACCGCCGACAAGGTGCACTGGTGGCGCTTCAAAGCACTGCTTCATGCCCTGCCGCCGGAAACGCCACTGGGCAAGATCGTGGAGATCCGGGGCAAGGACACCTCCGGTATGGACAGGGCCGACAGGGACTACTACGAGACCCTGAAAGAGCGCTTCGCCCTGCCGGATGGGCTGAAGGGGGTGAGGCGGAATGAGACCTTGCAAGAGCACGAGGACGCTTTCCTCGACCGCTTCGGCTGATTCCCGCGCCCCGGTGCCCTGCCCCTTCTGCGGCAGAGCGCTGCCCGTGTGGGCGGCTCCCGAAGCCCGCGCCCACGGTTTGTGGGTAAAATGCAAAAACCCCGCATGCAAGCGGGAGGTAGAAATCAAGATATAGCAGCCTGTGCCCCTGTGCCCGCGCTCCGATTGAGAGGTGGACACAGTGGCATTTGATTTTAGCGTTACCGGCAACACCAAGTTGGACACCAGCGGCTTCACGCAGGGTGTCAGCAGCATGACCGTCGCCGCCGGAACGCTGATCGCAGACCTGGTAAAGACGGCCAGCAGCCAGCTGACGAATCTTGCCCAGAGCGCGATCCAGAACGGCTCCATCTACGAGACATCGCTTGCCAAAGTCGGGACCATCGCCGATCTTGGCAAGCTTTCGATCCAGAAGCTGGGCAGTCAGATCACGGACATGTCCAACACCATGGGCATTGCGGCCACGGATATTGCCGAGGCTACCTACCAGGCCATCAGCGCCGGGCAGGACACGGCCAACGCTGTGGAATTTGCAGGCCAGGCAGCGAAACTGGCAACCGCCGGTTTTACCTCCACGACCTCCGCCGTGGATATCCTGACCACTGCCCTGAACGCCTACGGCTTGAGCGCCGACCAGGCGACCCACGTTTCGGATGTACTGCTGACCACCCAGAACCTGGGCAAAACCAGCGTGGACGAGCTTTCTTCCAGCATGGGCCGTGTCATCCCGCTGGCTGCTGCTTACAATGTCAGCGTAGAAAACCTGTCCAGTGGTCTGGCCGTGATGACCGCCAACGGTATCGCCACTGCCGAGGCGACCACTTACACAAAATCCATGCTGAACGAGCTGGGCGACACCGGGTCCAGCGTCGGCAAGATTTTACAGCAGCAGACCGGCAAGAGCTTTGCCCAGCTGAGTGCTGACGGCAAGAGCCTGGGCGATGTGCTGCAAGTGCTGTATGACAGCGTTGGCGATGATGGCACCGCCTTTGCCGGTCTGTGGTCCAGCGTGGAAGCTGGCACGGGTGCCCTTTCCCTGGTGTCCGGCGGCGCGGATAAATTCAACGGCGTGCTGGGCCAGATGGTGGACAGCGCCGGAGCTACCGAGACTGCCTATGCGACCATGACAGACACCTTCCAGCACAGCATGGACAGCCTGCAGACCACGGCAGAGAACCTGAGTATTGACCTGTTCGAGGCCATGGAGCCGGGCCTGAAGGAAGCCGCCAACTGGGGCACTGACTGCCTGAATACCCTGACGAGTGCTCTGAATGAGGGCGGCCCGGCGGCCATGCTGGACGCAGCCAGCGGCATTCTGGAAAATCTGACCGCAGGTGTTGTTCAGAAGATTCCCGGGCTGGCATCGGCAGCAACTCAGGTCATCACCAAGCTGGTGCAGTATCTGGCTGACCATCAGGACGAGATCTTCGATGCCGGCATCCAGATGCTGGAACAGCTCATCATCGGCATCACCGACAACCTGCCCCAGCTGATCACAGCAGCAGCGGAATTGATTGCAAAGTTCTCTGCCGCGCTGATCTCCCATCTGCCCGACCTTCTGAACTGTGGTGCGGCCCTTCTGACCACACTGGTGGACGGCATTCTCCGCAGCATTGAGAACCTGGGAGAAGCCGCCCTTGCCTGCATCGCAAAACTGACCGGCGTTTGGGACGGCAGTATGGATGAGTGGGGCCACATCGGCGAGAACATCGTCACCGGCCTGCTGAACGGCATCACCGGGATGTGGGACACGCTGGTGTCCACAGTCAAGGGCAAAGTCAACGGCATGGTGAGTACCGTCAAGAACGTGCTGGGCATCCACTCGCCCTCGAAGGCGTTCACTGAGATCGGCGAGAATGTCACGCAGGGCCTTGTCAACGGCATCAACACCGGGGCCCCAGCGGCAGAGCAGGCCATCCAGAACATCGCCCAGACCCTCAGCGACTACGGCCCTGATTTTGCCACCGTAGGGGCCACCATCACAGAGCAGTTCCGCACCAAGCTCACCGAGGGCTGGGCGCAGATTCAGTCTGACATCCAGACGGATGCGCTGGGGGCCATCGAGACGCTGGCAACGGCCCTCAAGGATGGCGACCTCGAGAGCCTGGGCCTGTGGGCCGCTTCCTATTTCTGGCAGGCCTGCACCAAGGAGCAGCAGGCGCAGATTCAGGCCGTAGCCATGGGGGCCCTGAACCAGCTGGGCAGCGCCCTTTCCGGCGTATTCGGGAATCTCTCTCAACTGGCCATGGGTCTGGTGGCGCAGTTCGTGCCTGCCGCAGCCAGCGCCACAGCCGGGCAGACCGCCCTGAACACCGCCATGGACGCAAACCCCATCCTCTTTGTCATCTCCCTCATCGGGATGCTGGTGGGTGCCCTGTTGAGCTTTTCCGGCAAAAACAAAGAGGTTGCCAACGGCTTCCAGAGCACCTGGGCGGGCGTTGAGGACTTTATGAGCTACATCTTCGAGGGCCTGATGCGCATCGTGGCAGCGGGCATCGAGGGCTTTATCATCCTCATCAACGGCCTCATCGGCGCGTATAACAGTGTCGCGTGGCTCTATGGCGGCACCATAGACTACATCAGCAATCCGGCCTGGGACTACGCCAACAAGATCGCTGCCGACCGCAAGGCCCGGCAGGAGGCGCGGAAAAAGCAGCAGGAAGCTGCCAACCACCCCAGCAGCTCCAGCACTTCCACCAACTCCCAGAAGGTCATCGAGAGCATGACCGACACCAGCAAGACCACCAGAGCAGACGGCAGCACCGTGACCACCAAGGTGCTCACCGAGAAGCTGCAGGACGAGACCGGCAAGATCACTCAGAGGGTGACCAAGACCGTCACCGAGGCAGGTACCAAGCTGGTGGACGGCGTGGAGCGCTCCTACAAGACCGTGACCACCTATGTGGACGGCATCCAGACCAAGGTGGAACGCAGTTTGGATGACATCGCCAAGACCACCACAGGCACAAAGCCCGGCTCCACCACGCCGACGGCCCCCACCCCGGACAAAGACCTGACCGACGCTGTGGAGGCCAACACCGAGGCCCTGCTGGCCGCAAACAGCAAGTTGGCCGAGATGGTGCGGCAAGCCAATTCTCTGGTGCTGTCTGACAACATGGCCATCAGCCGGTCTGTTGCCGCATCCGGCACGGCACAGGTGGCCGCAGCCGCCAACCAGTACCACCGGGAGGGCGACACCAACATCACCCAAAATATCTACTCCAAGGCCCAGACGGCGGCAGATCTCCAGCGGGAAGCACGCTGGGAAGCCGACCGGGCCAAGGCCCAGAAACGATGAAAGGAGGGCTCCACAATGCCATTCAGAAAAGACCATTTGCAGCTGGTCACGGATGCCGGGGCCACTCTCGACATCGGGTGGGCCTACGGCACGCCCTACTCCCTCGACCCCATCAACGGCGTAGATGTAAATCTGCAAAAGGCGCAGGGAGTAAACCAGATCGGTGAAACAGTGGAGCGCCAGAGCGTGGCCGGGGTGAGCCGTGAACTCATCATCCACTGCCACAGCCCCCACGGCGATGCGGATGCGGAATTACTGCTGGAAAAGCTGCCCTATTTCACCAGCGGCACAATGTACTTCGAGGATAGATTCTTCTGCCGTTTTGTGCTTTCCAAGACCCCCTACACAAAGAGCATCCACCCCTACCCGGTGCTGGATTTCATGCTCTTCTGCCCCAAGCCCTTCTGGTACAACTTGCAGGCTCAGAGCTTCTGCATCAACGGCTTTGTGCCATCGTTCAGGCTGCCCATCAATTACAGCACGCCTCACCGGTTCGGCGTGCGCACCTCCGTCGGCTGGCTGAACGCGGTCAACCCCGGGGCGCTGGCGGTGCCCTTCACGGCCACCCTCAAGAGCGACGGTGCGGTGGTCAACCCGTGTGTGCTGAACATCGTCACCGGCCAGAGCATCCGCATCCTGACCACCCTGACCCCGGGGCAGGTCATCGAGATCTACCGCACCACCACCGACAAGCTGGCGGTCAAGCGGACGGAGGACGGCACGGAGGAGAACATCTTCTCCCTGCTGGATGAAGATTCTGACCTGCTGGAGCTGGCCCCCGGGGACAACCTGCTCAAGGCCACCGCCGACAGCGGCGAGACCAGCCTGCAGGTGACAGTGCGCTTTTATCCCATGGTGAGCGGTATTCTACCGGAGGTGATCTCGTGACACTGGATGTTTTGGATGAACTGACCCTCGCCCGGCTGGGCCGGGTGGAGGTGTGGGTAAGCCTTTACTGGGACGAGCCCTACAACACCGAGGGCGAGTTCACGTTGGAGGTGCGCCCCACCGAGGAGAACCTGTCCCTGCTCCGGGAGGGCCGCTGGCTGCGCCGCAGCGACAGCGATGTGCCCATGCGCATCTGCCACCGGAGCAACGAGAACACCGACAGCAATCTGGTGGTCACCGGCTTCCCGGGGACGTGGATCTTCACAAAGCGAGCCGGTACCGCCATCGTGAAGAACGAGAACGCCGAAGCCGCCATGCGCAGGCTGGTCAGCGCCATGCAGCCATGGCCCAAGCTCCAGCTTGGTGCTGCTGTGGGCTTCGACACCACCTACACTGCACAGACCTCCGGCGGCAGCATCATGGACTACCTGATGACCATCGGTGCGGCTTGTGATCTGGGCTTCCGGGTGCGGCTCAGTGGTAAAAATGACCAGAAAAAACTAACGTTCGAGGTCTACCGACCCACCGCTGACCCAAACAACCGTTTTTCCACCAAGTGGGGCAACCTGCAGCAGGCCGCGTGGGCCTTTGGCGACAGCGACTACGCCAACGTTGCTGTGGTGCAGGGCGCTGGCGAGGGCGAGAACCGGGCCACCGTCACCGTGGGCCTGACGGATGCCACCGGTGCCGACCGGCGGGAACTGTATGTGGATGCCCGGGACGTGCAGCCGGACGAGGAAAAGGGCGAGACCACCAAAAGCCAAGCCTACCTCGAGCGGCTCATGGCCCGAGGCACCAACAAGCTGCTGGAACAGCTCCGCACCGGAAGCATCGAGCTGACCATCGATGCCGAGGGGCTCTCCCCTGGTGACGTGGCCTTTTGCACCATCCCGGAGCTGGGCTACAAGGCCACCGTCCGGGTGGCCGATGTCATCACCCAAAGCCAGAGCGACAGCACCACCCGCACCGTGCGGCTGGGTACGCCGGTCTGGCGCAAGTTGTAAGGAGATGATCTTTTGATGAGCAAAATCGTTTTATATCCCGCCAACGACTACGACTTCGATGCCGCAGATGTGGCGGCCTACCTTGCGGGCCTCACCAGCGGCGTGTTCAGCGGAGATGAGGACTTCCCGGTGACAGCCGCAGGCGGGCTGAAGGTCACCGTGGGGGCGGGCCGTGGCTGGGTGCACCCCAGCCGCTTCACCGGCTACTCCATCACCAAGCGGGAGAGCGACACCCTGACCATGCCGCTGGCCGACCCGTCTCTCCCCCGCATCGACCGCATCGTCATGCGCTATGATGCCGGTGCCAGAGCCGCCAGCCTGCAGGTGCTACAGGGCACGGCATCCAGCACACCCACGGCCCCCGCCATCTCCCGCACCGAGCTGATCTACGACCTCTGCCTTGCCGAGATCACCCGCCCGGCAGGCTCCACCAGCATCTCTACGGGCCAGATCACTGACACCCGGCTGGACGAGGCGCTCTGCGGCCTCGTGCGGGACGGTGTGACCGGCATCCCCACCGACGAGCTGCTGGCCGCTGCCAGGGAGCGCATCAACGCACTGGAGGAGAAAGCTACCAGCAGTGCCGCTGCCGCCAAGGACAGCGCGGAGGCAGCCAAGAGCAGCGAGACCAAGTCCGCCGCCAGCGAGAAGAACGCCAAGACCAGTGAGACCGCCGCCAAGCAGGCCCTGCAGGACACGGAGACGGAGCACACCGCCGCCTTGCAGGACATCGCACGGGCCCGCACCACGGCCCTGAACGACGTGGCAGCTTCCACCAAAACGGCCACCGCTGCGGCAAACACTGCCACTCAGCAGGCCACCGCCGCTGCGGGGAGCGCTTCCACCGCCTCCACCAAGGCCGGGGAGGCATCTGCCAGCGCGGGGGCGGCGAAGAACGATGCCGACCGGGCAGAGAAAGCCAGCACCAATGCGGCCAATGCGGCCACCAATGCCGTGAAGCAGGCCAAAGAAGCCGGAACCTTTGATGGCCAGTCGGCCTATGCGCTGGCTGTTCAGCTGGGATACACGGGCAGTGAAGCCGCATGGATTGCCAGCCTGAAAGGCGCAAAGGGCGACAAAGGAGATACCGGTGCGCAGGGCCCCAGGGGTGCTACCGGGGCTACCGGCCCGCAGGGGCCGCAAGGGCCCACCGGTGCAACGGGAGCCAGAGGCGCAACAGGTGCTACCGGCCCACAAGGCCCGGCGGGTGCTTCGGCGGTAGCAGCAAGCGGCAGTAACTGGGTAAGATTTTCAGACGGAACACAGATCTGCTGGTACTCCATCAATTCAGACGGAAACGATTATACATGGTCATTTCCGGTGGCATTTTCTAATACGGCATATTCTGTTGTTGGCTGCCCTATCTCATTTTTATCGTTTGTTTGTAAGAACAAAAGCACGACATCATGCACGCTACCTGGAACAAACGATACAACATGTTATAGTATTGCTGTTGGCCGCTGGTGGTGAGGTGAACATAAATGGAAATTAAACCCGGAACAAAAATCCTGAAGCCTGTTATCACGCAGGAAGAGTGCGATGCCTATTCTGCCGTTGTGGATGCCATTACCGCCCACAATGCAGCGGCTGCTGTAGGCGAGGCCCTGTGGGGCATGGACGACCAGCCGGAGGCCTACGTTGTGGTGGAGGCAGGCACGCAGCCAGACCCTGCCGATGCACCGAAGCCGACCCCTACACTGGAGGAGCGGCTTGCTACGGTGGAGAGCGCCCAGGCAGATGCGGATGCGCTGAACGTTGACCAGGCCTACCGGCTGACCCTGCTGGAGCTGGGGATCACTGAGTAAAACCCTCTGCCAAGAGGATGATAACATTTTAAGATGGGGCACTGCCCCGGAAAGGACAAACCTATGTTGTACCGTACCTGTAAACGCATGATCGAACGCGGCAATCTGGAGGGCATGAGCACCAAGCTGGACGTTTTCTATGCCGCAAGCAAGTTGACTGATGACGAGTACAAGGAGCTGACCGAGCTGCTGGCCGAGAAGGAGGCGCAGAATGCCCAGAACAATTCTTGACGTTTCCCGCTGGCAAGGCAGCATCAACTGGGACAAGGTCAAGGCCAGCGGCCTTGTCTCCGGCGTGATGATCCGGGCCATGGGCAACAGCAAAGAGGGCAAACCCAGCAAGCCGTACCTCGACCCCTATTTCGCCCGCAACTACGCTGAGTGCACCCGCGTAGGGCTGCCGGTGGGCGTGTACGGCTATTTCAAGGCCACCACCAAGGCACAGGCCGACAAGGAGCTGGCCCTGTTCAAGCAGGCGCTGGGCGGCAGAGCCTTCCAGCTGCCGGTGGCTGTGGACATCGAGGACAAGCTGCAGGCGGCCCTGAGCAAGTCTGCCCTGACTGACATCGTGGCCCACTGCCTGAGCGTGGTGGAGAGCTGGGGCGTGTACGCCATGCTCTACACCGGCCTGTATTTCGGGCAGACCAACCTTTACATAGGCGGCGCGGCCCTCAAGCCATACGACGTATGGCTGGCGGCCTACCGCACCAAGAAGCCCGCCCCCGGCTGGCCCTTCGGCATGTGGCAGTACACCCGCAGCGGAAAGATTCCCGGCATTGCCACAGGCGTAGACCTGAGCGTGGCCTACAAGGACTACGCGGGCATCATCCAGCGGGCCGGACTGGGGCAGGTCAGGGGGTGAGACCGATGGCAAGTTATCTGATTTCAGATGCACCATACGCACCCTGGCTCTCAGAGGTTCTAGCTACACTGGAAGAGCACAAGATCGACCGCATCACCATAGCAGCGCCTCTGGCAGATGGTGAGGTGTTCACGGGGTACTACAACATGAATACCCAAGACAAGGCCCTGCTGGCATCCAATATCCAAGCAGATGCCGTTCTGGATGCGGTGTGTCACAACGGACAGCGCATCCAGCAGGCGTGGGAAGATGATGAGGAGGGGTGAGACCGATGTGGCAGTTTATCACGGAGTATTGGGCCGGGTGGTTCTGTGCTCTGATCGGCGGCGCGATCCTTGCCGCCATCCCCAAAATCAAGGCCCTGTGGGACGCGGTGCTGGCCCTGCTGCACGACCGCATCTATACCGAGTGCTACCGTTTTATGGAGCTGGGGTACATCACCCGCGACGGCCTGCGCAACCTGAATTACCTCTACAAGACCTATCATGTGATGGGCGGCAACGGCACTGGCACGGAATTGTACAAGAGAGCCTGCGCTTTACCCATCCACGACTGAAGAAAGGAACTGACATTATGAACGCACACATCCCTGAGAACAACACCCCCGCCATCCCCGCCGCAACCATCGCCCGCACCGTTGTGCTGGCACTGGCCCTCGTCAACCAGCTGCTGAGTGCAGCAGGCAAGCCGGTGCTGCCCATCGACAGCGCCAGCGTGGAACAGTGGGTGACGGCTGGCCTGACCACCGCTGCCGCCATCTGGGCATGGTGGGAGAATAACTCCTTCACCCCCGAGGCCATCCACGCCGATGAGCTGCTGGATCAGATGCAGGGGAAGATCAAGTAAGAGTACATAGCAGCAGCCCCGGGGAGCCTGATGGTTCCTCGGGGCTGTTTTCTTTTGGCATGTTTCGGCATATTCCGACGCATTCCGCATTATCCGGCACATTCTGACATTTTCCGGTTAAAGTTGGATGGAAAGGATGTGCAAACTATGCCTGACGTGAAAATTTCGGACTCCCCTGCCCAGCTGGATCAAATCCTCCGGCCACTGGGAATCACCCGGAGCTCAAAGAATTACCGTGTTCTCTGCGACTGCGTGGCTCTGATTTGTGAGCAGGAGGACCGGCTGGAAGCTGTACAGAAGGAGATCTATACCCCCATCTCAGACCAGCGGCGTTGCAAGTGGTCCGCCATTCAAAGCGCCGTCCGGCGTGCAGCAGAGAAAGCCTGGGCGCTGAACCCCGAGGTCGTTCAGCAGTTGGCTGGCTATCCGTTGACCGGCGCACCCAGCGCGGTGCAGTTCCTGGAGATGCTTTACAATGCCGTGGTAAGAGGGTAACGAAAAGGCTGCCATGCGAGTGTGATGCGTGGCAGCCTATTTTTGCTTGATTTTCGCATAGTTTCCCGCAAAAGTGGGTTTGACTGTGGGTTACAGCAAAAGAAAAGCACCCAGAAACTTACGTCTCTAGGTGTTTTATCTTGGTGGGCGCGGGTGGATTCGAACCACCGAAGCTGAAAAGCAGCAGATTTAC
>OLPV01000776.1_pt1 | contig 25674 bp, 24 predicted proteins | sample 1671961 | NCBI WGS metagenome assembly OLPV01 (sample SAMEA3136630, study PRJEB25190) | human gut metagenome | biome: human gut; feature: human-associated habitat; material: faeces | place: Austria | collected 2013
CCGTGACGAATTAATCCATAAGCTTATTGACATTCAATACGATCGTAATGATTACGAACTCAAGCGTGGTACTTTTCGTGTTCGTGGCGATTCATTGGATGTATTTCCTCCTTATGCGGACAATCCTGTACGTGTTGAATTTTGGGGCGATGAAATTGAGGAAATTGCTGAAATTGATAACGTCACGGGTGAAATTCTTAATACCTATGAAGCGCTTCCGATTTGGCCTGCTTCTCACTATGTGGCTGCTCGTCCTGCGGTTGAACGCGCACTTAATACTATTAGAGAAGAACTGCAAGAGCGATTAAAACAATTCAAAGATGAGGGTAAGCTTCTTGAAGCTCAACGTTTAGAAATGCGCACATCGTATGATCTGGAAATGATTGAGACTATGGGATTTTGCTCAGGTATTGAAAACTATTCACGCCATTTGGATGGTCGTGCGCCGGGTGAGCCTCCCTATACTCTTATTGACTATTTCCCGAGTGATTTTCTGTGCTTTATTGACGAAAGCCATGTAACGGTTCCGCAGATTCGTGGTATGCATGAAGGCGACCGTTCACGTAAGGTTACGCTTGCGGAGCACGGGTTTCGTTTGCCATCTTGCTTGGATAATCGTCCTTTGCGTTTTGATGAATTTGAGGCACGTATTCCACAGTTTGTATATGTTTCGGCAACACCGGGTGACTACGAAGATCGTGTAAGCGAAGCTAAGGTGGAACAAATCATTCGTCCTACTGGTTTGCTTGATCCTGAAATTGATGTCCGCCCTATTCTTTCTCAAATTGATGACATTATTGACGAAGCAAAAGAACGCGCAAAGCGCAATGAGCGTGTTTTGATTACTACGCTTACAAAGCGCATGGCAGAGGATTTAACAGAGCACTTGCTCGATCAAGGTGTTCGCGCGCGTTATATGCATTCAGATATTGGTACCCTTGAGCGTGTTGAGATATTGCGCGATTTACGTAAGGGCGAATTTGATGTACTGGTTGGCATCAACTTACTTCGAGAGGGGTTGGATCTGCCGGAAGTATCTCTTGTTGCAATTCTTGATGCTGATAAAGAAGGGTTTTTGCGTAATCATCGTTCTCTTATTCAGACTATTGGTCGAGCAGCGCGTAATGCCAATGGCCAGGTAATTATGTATGCAGATAAAATTACTGATTCAATGGATAAAGCGATTACTGAAACACGTCGCCGTCGTGCTATTCAGATGGCATATAACAAAGAGCATGGTATTGTCCCTCAAACGGTTCGCAAAGGTATTAGTGATATTACAGATTACTTGGAAACTGACGAAGGAAAACGCAGTGCTGATGAAGTAAATGCTGAATTGGCTGGCTATTCCCGCAGCGAAATGCTTCGAGTAATTGCTGCGCTAGAAGATGAAATGATGGAAGCTTCAACAGCAATGGACTTTGAGCGAGCAGCTACGGTGCGTGACCAGATAGTCAAACTTCGTTCTCAGCTTGAAGGCAAAGCCGAAGAAGATATTCTTGGTGATTTAAAGAAAACCGCACGAAAGGGTAGTGCGTTCGGCGCTCGAAAAAGTTCATATGGTGGTGGCCGACGCGCATAGCAGGCGAGCATGGCAGGCGAGCATAGCAGGTGAGCATAGCAGGTGTGCATAGCTGGCGCGCATAAAGTCTTATGCGGTGGGTTGCTTTTCGTGTGCTAGAGCTTCTTAAGGTGTTGTGGTAGTGTCCAGAGCGCACTTAATTTGGCGCGTATAAATCAGCCGCGTTCGTAAATCAGATGCGTGTATTCGATACCATTCTGTGCTCAAATTGTGGTGACGGGTCTTTTGCTATTGTGCTTAATATGCCTTCCCTCTATCCTTCATTTAGTTAGATAAACTAAGTAATTTAATCAGAAAGGTATTTTCTTCTTATTCCCTGTGAATATAATGCTTCTGAACTGGTTATTTATGGTTTTGAGCGCCTTCAATTGATGGTTTGCAAGGTTTAAGAAGTGAGTTCTTTCATGAAAGGAGTTGGGCATGAAATTCGCTATCGTGGTAGATTCGACATGCGATTTCACTCAGGAAGAATATGAAAATCTAAACATTCATATGATTCCCCTCAGCGTATTGGTTGACGGAGAAACTTTTAAGGATCAGACAGAAATTTCTTCTGAAGAATTTTATGAGCGTATGGCAACTGCGGAAAATCTTCCTCAGTCTTCTCAGCCAACCCCTTATGAATTCGAACAGCTTTTTAATAGCCTTTCTGAGCAGGGCTATGACGGCGTAATTTCTATGCATATTGCAGGCGTACTTTCTGGAACTATCGAATCGGCTCGTATCGCAGCAAAAGAGGTCTCTATTGATGTTCGCGTAGTGGATGCGATGCGTGCGGGAGCAACTGCTTCAATGGCTTTGGTGGTTGAGCAAATTTGCAAGATGCGCGATGAAGGTGCAACGTTAGATGAAGCCGAAGCTAAGGCTAAAGAATTATTTGATAAGGCTGAATTCTTGGTTGCTCCTGAAACGCTCGAGAACCTATTAAAGGGCGGTCGCCTTTCGGCTGACCAAGTAAAAAATGCGAGTCTATTAAATATTAAGCCTATCTTTTCGTTTAATGAAAAAGGCATTTTAATGGCATACGGTAAAGCTAAAGGCATGCGTGGCGTTATTAAAACCTTTGTTGGGGAAGTTGAAAAACGTACCACTGAGCAAGGTACCTTACGCCTTCGCTTCTGCCACAGTGGCAATATTAAACCCATTGAGGACATGAAACAGGCATTGGGAGATGCTAACATTGAATATGTAGATGGTGGCATATGCCCTTGTGGTGCTATCATTGCTACGCACCTTGGTCCTGGTGCTTTAGGGGTTGGCATTTTGCCTGCAAATTGTTAATGAGGTGTAGTAATTGGTGGAACAGAGCATCAAAATATCTGATTGGCAACGCAAAGGGAAAGAAGTTGTCAACGAGATGCTCACAGAAACGTTTAACTCCATTTTGCGTATTGAGGAACGTTCTTTAAATAATCGCTTAACGGAGGGATTAAGTATTGCTGAGCTTCACACTATCGTAGCTGTCGGTCTTCATGAAATTAACCCCATGAAGGTTGTTGCTGCGCGTCTAGATGTAACGCTTGCAACGCTTACTGCCTCTATGACTAAACTTGAACGTAAAGGGTATGTAAAGCGTTCCCGCAGCGAAGTGGATCGAAGGCAGGTTTTAGTACAACTTACTTCAAAAGGACGTAAGGCTTTTCGTGCACATGATGCTTTTCATAAGAAAATGGCAGATAGTGCATTAGAATGCTTAACGCCCGAAGAAGAAGTTGTTCTTTATAAGGCGTTAGGTAAGGTCAAGGACTTTTTTGACCAAGAGAATGAAGCCGCTCGAAACCAGGCGGCTCGATAGAAAGGAACTATACATGGCAACTTTGGATGCAATCAAGGAAATTCTTGAAGAAACTCTTGATATTAATCCTGAAGACGTAACCGATGAGGCAACCTTCGAAGATCTCGGTATTGACTCTCTTGATATGGCAGAACTCATTTGTGATATTGAAGAAAAGCTCGATATTGATTTTGGTGAGCCTGAAGATCTTGAAACAATCGAAGATCTTGTATCTTATATCGATTCTTTATAATTACGTAAGGAATAATTACTAGGCTAGTCCCTGCAGGGCTCATGGATGTGGGCTTCTGTAGGGATTTCTATGAATTGAAGTTAAATTTCGCATCGGCAGAAAGAGATGATCACTATGAAAACACGTGTAACGGAACTTTTGGGAGTTGAATATCCCATTATTCAAGGTGGTATGGCAAATATAGCCGATGCTAGTCTTGCTGCTGCTGTGAGCAATGCTGGTGGTTTAGGCATTATTGCTTGTGGTGCAGCACCCGTTTCTTGGGTTAAAGCAGAAATTGAAAAAGCACGTACCTTAACTGATAAACCAATTGGATTGAACATTATGCTCATGAATCCAGAAGCACCTGAGCTTGCTAAGCTAGCTGCTGAAATGAAAGTTGATGTTGTAACTACGGGTGCAGGTAATCCAGGCAATTATGTTCCTATGTGGAAAGAAGCTGGTATTACGGTAATTCCTGTAGTTGCTTCTGCTGCTCTTGCTCGTCGCATGGAGCGTTGCGGGGCGGACGCTGTTGTAGCTGAGGGTTGCGAAGCTGGCGGTCATATTGGTGAACTTAACACCATGGTATTAATCCCTGCTGTTTGTGATGCGGTTTCTATTCCTGTTATTGCTGCAGGTGGCATTGCTGATGGTCGTGGCATGGTGGCTGCTTTCACGCTTGGTGCTGAAGGTGTTCAGGTTGGAACTCGTTTCTTAACAGCAGAAGAGTGCTGCATTGCTCAGGCATATAAGGACAAGGTAGTGGCAGCGAAAGATTCTGACACTATTGTTACCGGTCGTCCAGGTGGTCATCCTGTTCGCGGTTTAAAGAACAAACTTACTCGCGAGATTCGTCAAATGGAAGCTCAAGGCAAGGGCGATAGCGATGAGGCGGAACAGCGTTTGGCTGGTTCGCTGCGCCGTGCTGTTCAGGGTGATGTTGATTATGGTTCCATGATGGCTGGTCAGTCTGCATGTTTGGTTCACGATATTAAACCCGCACAGGATATCATCAATGATTTAATTTCTGAGGCTCAAAATTGGGCTGGCCGTGATATGCAAACAATGGCGAATAGCAATGCTACTCGTTCTTGGAAGTAGGGATTACTGGTATGAGTGTATGGATGATGCCCGGTCAGGGCGCTCAGAAAGTTGGCATGGGCGCTGACCTTTTGGTTATTCCTGAAGTTGAAGAAACTTTTGAACTAGCGCAAAAAGCTACTGGAATTGATCTTGTTACTTTGAGTAAAGAAGGTAACGAAGATCAAATTAATGATGCGCTCAATTCGCAGGTACTTACTTCTGCAATTTCTGTTGGACTTTCACGTGCATTGTTGGCGCAAGGTCAAACGCCAGAAGCTATTGTCGGGTTTTCGCTTGGTGAAATCAGCGGCTTGATGGTTTCGGGAATTCTTTCACTCGTGGAAGGCTTTGCTTTATTAAATGAGCGTTCTCATGCTTTGGCGGATGCTTGTGTTAAAAATCCAGGTGCTATGCTTGCTCTTTTAGGCGCAACACACGAAGATGCGCAAGCTGTATGTGATGCATGCGCCGAAGATGATGTACTAGTTTGTGCAAACTTTAATTCGCCGGGACAGGTTGTTGTTTCTGGTACGGTAGCAGCTATTGATCGCGCTGAAGCTTACTGGAAAGAACAATCAAAGCGTTGTTCGCGTCTTCGTACCGCAGGTGCTTTTCATAGTCCTTTGATGCAGGATGCTGCTGCACGCGTTGAAGCGTTCTGTGAAACTCTGACTTTTAATGAACCGGTATATCCTCTTATTTGCAATACTGATGCAAAACCGTTTGAGGTGGCTCAAGCAGTTGAGCGTTTATCTAATCAGGTAAAAAGCTCAGTAATGTTTGAGCAATCTATTAGTACTCTTATTGCTGGTGGCTCATCCGAATTCATCGAAGTAGGATTTGGCGGGGTGCTTACTAATCTTGTAAAGCGTATCGATCGTGGCGTTTCTCGTAAGAAGATTGGTACCTATACAGAATGGGATAAAGAAGTTTTGCAGGTATCTGAATCTAATAATACTGGAAACTAGTTTTAGCAACTGAAGGAGGTTTACATGAGTGAAATACAACAAACCGAACAGCAAGTTGCAATAATAACAGGCGCAAGTCGTGGAATTGGCGCAGCTATTGCTCGTGCACTTGCTAAAAGTGGTTATGATCTTGCCCTTAATCATTCGAGTGAGCACAGTGCGCAAGCCTGTGCTGATTTAGCAACAAATTTAAAAACGGAATTCGGCATTGAAGCAATGGTGTGTTGTGCTGATGTTTCTGATTTTGAAGCAGCTAAAGAAATGATTGATGGTGTTCGTGAGAAATTTGGACGCATTGATGTTTTAGTAAATAACGCTGGCGTTACGCAGGATGGATTGCTTGCTCGTATGAGTGAAGAAGCTTTCGATAAGGTAATTTCGGTAAATCTTAAGGGTGCGTTTAATTGTATGCGTCATGTTGCTCCCATCATGATGAAACAGCGCAGTGGGCGTATTGTGAGCATTTCTAGTGTTGTTGGACTGTACGGCAATGCTGGTCAGGTTAACTATGCTGCTTCTAAAGCGGGCATTGTTGGCATGACGAAAAGTGCTGCAAAAGAGTTGGGTGCTCGCGGTATTACCGTAAATGCCGTAGCTCCTGGTTTTATCGATACTGATATGACGCGTGCGTTAAGCGATAAAGCTCGCGAAGGGGTAGCAAGTCGTATTGCTTTACGTGATTTAGGCACTGCTGAGGACGTTGCGGCTGCAGTAAACTTTTTAGTAAGCAAAGAAGCTCGTTATATTACGGGTCATGTTTTAACAGTAGATGGAGGATTATCTCTATGAGTTCACAAATGAACACGGTGTCTTTGCGTCGTGTGGTAATTACCGGTATGGGTGCAGTGTCTCCTGCCGGACTAGGCGTTGAAACTCTTTGGTCTAAGATTACTAGTGGAGAATCTTGTTTGTCTTTGTTTCCTGAAGAGCGCAGGGAAGCACTTGGTGTAAATGTTGGTGGAGTGATTCCTAATTATGACCCGCTGGAGTTAGGTTTCACCAAAAAGGAATCCCGACGTTTTGCTCCTTTTGTCCAGTACGCAATTCTTGCTTCTGATGAAGCAATGAAGCAGGCTGGCATAGATATGGAAAAAGAAGATCCTAATCGCTTTGCCTGTGTTTTTGGCTCTGGTATTGGTGGCTTGAACATTTTTGAAAAGGAATCAGTTGTTTTGCATGAAAAGGGCGCTAAACGCGTAAGCCCTCTGTTCATTCCTACAATGATTTCTAATATGGCTGCAGGCAACCTTTCTATTCGCTATGGTTTGAAGGGTGATTGCTTAAACATTGTTACTGCTTGTTCTACTGGCAGTCATTGTGTTGGTGAGGCATATCGCTTAATTCGTTTTGGTTTTGCCGATGCGGCTTTAGCAGGTGGAACCGAAGAAGGTACCGCAAATATGTCCTTGGCTGGTTTTGCTAACTTGGGTGCAGTATCTAAATCTGACGACCCAAAGCAGGCTTCCATGCCGTTCGATGTTCGTCGTAATGGCTTTGTTCCTGGCGAAGGTTCAGGTGCTTTGGTTCTTGAATCACTAGAACATGCACAGGCTCGTGGCGCAAATATTATTGCTGAAGTAACTGGTTTTGGTTCTACGGGGGACGCTTACCATGTAACCGCTCCTGAGCCAAGTGGTGAAGGTGCTATTCGTGCTATGAAGCAAGCACTTGCTGAAGGCGGATTTAGCGTTGATGATATTGGTCATCTGAACGCTCACGGTACTGCAACTCCTGTAAACGATAAAACCGAATCCGCTGCATGGAATACCTTGTTGGGTGATCGTGCTTCTGAGGTTCCTGTAACATCTATTAAGGGTTGTGTGGGTCACATGCTTGGTGCGGCAGGCGCCGTTGAAGCTATCATCGCTGCACTTTCTGTTTCCCGCAGTGTTATTCCTCCTACGGCTGGCTTTGCTGAGCCTGATCCAGAGTGTCCTGTCTTGGTACCAACCACTGCTATGGTTAACTGTGAGCAAAAAGTAGTTCTTTCTAATTCATTAGGCTTTGGTGGACATAATGCTACTTTGGCTTTGTCACCTTTTGTTGAGGAGCGTGACTAATGTCCGAACTTGGTAATTCACCAGTAGAATTTCCTTGCGAACGCGAGGGAGTTTTAAAGTTACTTCCACATCGCGATCCCTTTGTGTGGGTAAGTCGCGTTCTTTCTTGCGAACCAGGTAAAAGCGTTGTAGCAGAATTAGATGTAGATCCAGAATTGCCACTTTTCGCTGGTCATTTTCCTGGACATCCTGTTCTTCCTGGCGTAATTTTAATGGAAGCGCTAGCTCAGGCTGCAAGCATTTGTGTGCTTGTTCAGGATGGCAAAGAAGGATCTCTAGGTTATTTGGTTGGTATTGATAAAGCGAAGTTTCGCCGTACGGTACTTCCTGGGGATACGGTAACGCTAAAGGGAACTATTACTAAGAATTCTTCACGCATGTGTGTTGCTGAAGTTGAAGCTAGTGTTGATGGGGAAGTGTGCGCAACTGCAGTACAAAAGTATGTTATTGCGCCTGGTAAAAAAATAGAGGGAGGCGACCAGTAATGACTGCCCAGCAAAATATGCAAGCAGCAGCAGTAGTAACTGATGGTCCCGCCGTTGTATATCAGTTGCCTATTTTGTCGGCAAAACTTGATGGGCCTTTGTTAGTTGTAGGTTATGGTTCACCCATGAAGGCAACGGTAAAGGCTTGCGTAAAAAGCGGTTGCTCTCAAATTTGGGTGACAGGTACTGACGACAAGGCGCGTGCTTTTGCGTGTTCTGGTGCCGCTCAGGTTGCATCACTTGGTCCTAAGTTTGACGCACGCCTGTTTTCAAACGAATATGCCATTATGGATGCTGTTCGCAAAAGCGGCGCAACAGTAATGTTGGTTTGTAATCCAGAAACAGCAAATAGCTTATTGCTTCGTATGGTTGCCAATCAGGCAGGCGTTCAGGTACTTGGTCCTATGGATAAGGATCGCACTCATACTATGTGGGTTGAATGTGCTCCTGATCCAGATTTTGGGGACTATGAAGTTACGTGGCGCAAGTGTCCTAAATGTAAGTTGTATCACGATGAAAAGCCCGTTTTGGCGACTGGCGGCGTTTGTCCAACATGTGGTGAGCTGTATCGTTTAACTTCTGATGAGCGCTTAGCGTACTTATTTGACGAAAACACCTTCGAAGAATGGAATGCTGGTATTCCAGAAACCGATCCTCTAACGTTTCCAGATTATGATGCGATTCTTGAAAAGAATCGCACTAAGAGTGGGTTAGAGGAAGCGGTTCGTTGCGGTTCTGCTTGTCTAAAGGGTCGAAAAGTTGCCGTATGTATTATGGAATCTACCTTTATGATGGGCTCTATGGGTTCCGTAGTCGGTGAAAAAATTACCCGAACGGTAGAGCGTGCAACTGATGAAGGCCTGCCGCTTGTAATTTTCACTGCTTCAGGTGGTGCTCGTATGCAAGAGGGCTTGGTGTCCTTGATGCAGATGGGAAAGATTAGCGCGGCAATTGAACGTCATAGTCGTGCAGGTCTTTTGTATATCTCAGTAATTACTGATCCAACAACAGGTGGTGTTACGGCATCCTTTGCTACGCAGGGTGATATCATTGTTTCTGAGCCTCATGCATTAATTGGTTTTGCTGGTCGTCGTGTTATTCAAGACACCATTAAGCAAACCTTACCTGAAGGGTTTCAAACTGCGGAATTCGCACTTGAACATGGTTTAATTGATGCTATCGTTGATCGTTGTGATTTGCGCAAATATCTTTCTGATGTTATTGAAATTCATTGTGCAACACAGGATTTGGATGAAGTAGCAGTTAATAAGGATGGTGCTGAACCTATCCATTCGGTTCTTAGTGCGGCTCGTGAAGCGGTTGCTTCTAGTGTTAAATCGGGTGAAACTAAAAAAACTGGTGGCGTTTCTAAGCGCACGGTTGGCGGTAATCCTTTTGCGCGTTTGTTTGGTGCTGCGGGTGCTGCATTGAGTGGAGATGAATCATTTCCACTAAAGCATGCTCTTAATAAGCGTGGTGTAGCTGATGCTCCTTCAATTCTTCCTATGAAGAAAACCGAAGCTGGTAGCGATGGAGAAGACAATCCGGCATGGCAAAGTGTATTGCTTGCTCGTAATGTTCATCGTCCAACAGCAAAATATTATATTGATCATATTGTGGATGGCTTCATTGAACTTCATGGTGATCGTTCCTTTGCGGACGACGGCGCTATCGTTGGCGGCATTGGCTGGATTGACGGTATTCCTGTTACTGTTATCGCCGAGGAAAAGGGCGAAGACTTGCATCAGCGTATTGCGCGTAACTTTGGTTGCCCTCAGCCAGAAGGCTATCGAAAAAGTTTGCGTTTAATGCGTCAGGCTGAAAAATTTGGTCGTCCTATTGTTTGTCTGGTTGATACTCAAGGCGCATTCTGTGGTATGGAAGCAGAGGAGCGTGGTCAGGGTAATGCTATTGCTGATAATTTAGTAGCTATGTCTGGCTTTGGTGTTCCGGTAGTGTGTGTTGTTCTTGGTGAAGGTGGTTCTGGTGGTGCTTTAGCGCTTGCAATGGGCAATCGTGTAGCAATGCAAGAACATGCGGTATATTCAGTTCTTTCACCGGAAGGCTTTGCTTCTATTTTATGGAAAGATCGTTCCCGCGCTGCTGAAGCTGCTGCTGTAATGAAGATGAGCGCTCGTGAGGCTTGCGATATGGGTCTTATTGAAGAGGTTCTTAGCGAAGGCGAAAAGCCAGCGCATGAGAATCCCGAACAGGCTGTAGTTGCTGTTCGTGACTTCATTACTCGCTCTTTTGAGGAATTACTTCCAATGACTTCCGATGAACTTCGTCAGCAGCGTTACAATAGATTTAGAGCTTTCTAGTTTACTAATTACGAGCTTTAAAATTTAGTACTAAACAATACCCAGCCATAACGGCTGGGTATTGTTGTAATGGTGGGTTGTTTAAAGGATAAAGAACCTTTTTCAAGAAGAGCATAGTGTGTAGCATCATTAATGCGACTTCTCACTTGTCTCTAACTTATAGACAAACCTAATGCTCCTGCTTAAAAGATATAAAGCAGGAGCATTATAAAGGATTTAGGAATCGTCGGTTCAGATGTTAAGCAAGTGCTGCTCCTAACAAACAGACCGCATGTTAATAGGGTGTATATAGGTACTCTAGACCTTGTTATTAATGTAGCTTGGTTTTGGTGTTGGTTGATTACTTTAGTTCTAGCTTAGTCCAAGCCACGTCATTACTTTTGGTGCGTATCCCATAATGAAAATAATACAGGAATGCCATAGGAAACCCAGATACGGCTCCATGTTGGGAAGGCAATACCTTTGCCAAAATTTGCTTCGGCAACAAAGTTCTTCCAACCCCATCCATAACGACGAGTGCAGAATAGTACAAAAATAAGTGAACCTAATGGCAGCATATTATTCGAAACAATGAAGTCCTCAATAGATTGAATATCGCCAATCGCGGGAATGGTAACGTCAGACAAAACATTAAAACCAAGGGCGCAAGGAAGACTGAGGATAATAACGAGTATGCCATTGATAGCGACCGCCTTTGAGCGTGTCATATTCCATTTGTCCATGCACCAACTAATTAAGTTTTCGAACACGGCGATTACCGTTGAAAGCGCCGCAAAGCTCATAAATACAAAGAACAATGCACCCCATAACTCGCCAAAAGGCATTTGGGCGAATACTAAAGGTAAAGTAACGAATACCAAGGAGGGACCAGAATCAGGTGTCACGCCGTAAGCAAAGCAGGCGGGGAAAATGATCAAGCCGGCTAGAATAGCAACTACCGTGTTTAATGCAGTTACAGAAATCGCTTCACTGGTAAGGCGACGATCACGATTGATGTACGAACCAAATATTTCCATCGCAGCAATGCCTAAGGATAGCGAGAAGAATGCTTGACCCATTGCGGCATAGGTTGCTTCACCGAATGTAGCCCAACCGTTTTCGAAAAGGCGCGAAAAGTCAGGGATCAAATAGAAGGCGATACCTTCAGTGCCGCCAGGTAAGGTCATGGTTCTGATACAGAGGATAATCATTACCACAAATAGAATAGCCATCATCCATTTGGTAATGCGTTCTACGCCTTTTTGGAGACCAAGACTGCAAATTGCAAAGCCAATTGCAATAGCAGCAAGCATCCAGCCTATGAGTTCGCTTGGATTAGCCAACATGGCATTAAATACATTTGCAGCAGCTTCGCTTCCTGCTCCTGTAAAGGTGCCTGATGCCATTTTGGGAATGTAAGCAAGCATCCAACCAGCAACGGTGGTGTAAAACATCATTAAAATCATGCAGCCAATGTAGCCCCACCAAGAAAACCAGTGAAAACGACGTTTAGGCTCCAAGATATCAAATGCTAGGGCGGAACTTTTTTGGCTCGCACGACCTACGGCAAATTCCATAACCATAACGGGCAAGCCAAGAATGACCAAGAAGATCAAATACAACAATACAAATGCACCACCGCCGTATTCGCCAGTAATATAAGGGAAGCGCCATACATTACCAATACCGATAGCGCAGCCAGCTGCAATAAGGATAAATCCAATTCGTGAAGCAAAATGCTCACGAGAAGATCCAGCGTTTGCGGCTGTGTCGAAAGGTTTTTTACTCATTACATACTTTCTCGATATTAGGGGATAGAAACGATCAAGATTCTACCACTTGTTGCAATAGTTCAACGACATAGGAGTTAGAAGAGAGTTCAGCGTCCCAGACTTCGGTCATTAAGTAATAGCCTGGTCTGTCTTTTGTATAGTCTAAGGCGTTATTCACGCATTCTGAAAGGCTTGTGTGTTCAATACGGAAACCTTTATAGGTGTGGCGATCAATTCGACTAAAAGAAGCCTTGTTCGTTACAGAATAATGTAACGTCTCGTCTATAGACTGATTAGGGTAAGGGTCAATTTGCACGTAAGCGCTGCAAATAAACGGAGATGTTTGCGTATTAATTAATAACCCTTGAAAGTAAAGCGGCGTGGTGTCAAGGAGGTCGGCTTGTTTATATAAATCGCTCATAGTTTTCAAGTACCGTTTTACTTCAAAAGGCACAGTCAAATCCCATGGAGCGGCATATATATAAGCAGCGTCTAGTGTTCTTGTATAGGGTGCTTGGGAGTGACGATAAGTATCTTGGTGAGATATTTCTTCTAAGCAAGAATTTATTTGTAAGAGGGACTTTTGAGCTCGCTGTAGTTTCTGTTCAGCTAGATCAGCACCTTCATGTAATAGTTGCCGAAGGTCAAGGGTGCCGTATTCATTTCGATAATCCAGAATACGTTTTAGGGGAATACCTAGTTCGCTACAAGTAAGAATTACATCAAGGTCGAACAGCTGGGCAGGGGAATAGTACCGATACCCGCTTTCTGGATCTACGTAGGCAGGCATAAAAACACCTAATTTTTCGTAATAATGCAGCGCTTTTATGCTGACATTTTTTAGTTTTGCGGCCTCTCCTATTGAAAGGAGTGAATTTCTCATGATTGCTCCTTGACTCTTCCCTTAGGGCAGAGTTTAGCATTGCAATTCGGAAATTTAACCGAGGAAAAGGACAGCAAATGAATCCCTATCTGTTGATAGCTATTGCAGTTTGTTCGGAAGTTTTTGCAGACTCAATGCTAAAGGCTTCACAAGGGTTTAAATACAAGCTGCCAATTCTTGGCATTATTGCTGGATATGTAGTGGCGTTTTGGTGTATTTCCCAAGTGTTGCTTATGTTGCCTCTTGGTCCGGTATATGCCATCTGGACGGGTGCAGGCATTGCGTTAACGGCAGTTGTAGGAGCAATAGTTTGGAAAGAGGGTTTCAACCTTAAAAAGGTTGTTGGGTTGACATTAATTATTGGTGGTATTGCTATTTTGAAATTAGGTGTGTAATTATGGCGCTTTTATCAAAAAAATCACCAAACAATAAGCGCTCTGAAGCAGTGTCTCATTTTCAAGCAGAAAAGAAGCAAGAAATTAAAAAGATTGCTTTATCTAAGCGATTCTGGTTTGCGCTTTTGGGCGTTTCGATTATGTGCGAAGTTACTGCAACTATTTCAATGAAAATGGCTGAAGGTTTTACGGTACTAGGCCCAAGCTTGGTAACTCTTGTGGGTTATTTAGTTTCGTTTATTTTGCTTGTTCGTATTTTGGAACATATGCCACTTGGTTTGGTATATGGCATTTGGGGTGGTGTTGGTTCGGCGTTAACCATGTTAGTTGGTGTGCTGGTATGGCATGATCCTTTTACGCCTCTAACTGCCTTGGGGTTAGGTTTAGTTGTAGTTGGTGTGTACTTCCTTAATACAGGAACCGATGAGCTAGAAGCACAGAAAAAGCAGCGTGAACAGCAAACAGTAAGTACAGAACAGTAGATTAAGTAGTGAATAGCGAACTAAACTAGCGCAGAAGGTGCAAAGTGTAGCAAAGTAAACATTAGCTGGCGAGCAGCTAAGCGGTAGGCTAAAAAACGCTGAAATACAGGCGTAAATTAGCGAATTGTAGGTAAACTACAGGCTTTAAGCAAGTAAACCGCCAAAATTTCCTGTTACGGAAAACAAAGCAAACCATAACGGTGGAATAAATAGCGCAGGTAGTAAGTTCATAGTAGGTATGTTTTTAATCTTGAGCAGGTTTATGCCTGTTGCAAGAATAAGCAATCCTCCCACGATACTAATTTCTGCCATTAAACCATTACTCATAAAAGGCGCCAGGAAATTAGCAAGCAAAAAAATGCTTCCTTGCCAGCAGAACAAAACTACTGCTGCAAGTGCAATGCCAATGCCAAATGTTGCAGCAAGGACAATTGAGGAAACAAAGTCTAGGGTAGCGTTGGTTAAAAGAAACGTTTCATCATGATACAGTGCGCTGTTAATAGGTCCAAGGATTGAAAGTGTGCCAATGCAGAAGAGCATTACGGCGGTAGAAAGACCGCTTGCCAATTCTGATCCGTTATTTTTTGCGTGTTTAGAAACGGCATCTTTAAAGCGTCGTTCAAGATCTAAGGCGCTGCCTATAACGGCACCAAGTGCCATACTTACAATAAATAAAACAGGGTAGTGGCTTTGTGGCATATTTTGAATTGCGGCATTTAATCCAAGCGCTATGGTGGCAACACCTAAGGCAGTAAAAATCGCTTCTTGGTATTTAGGTTTTAAGCCACGTTTTATAACACTTCCAATAGTACTTCCTACAAGAATGGCGCACGCATTGATGATGGTACCGATCATATAATGCTGCTCCTTTCTTCTTGCAAGTTTGCTACTATGGTACTACATACGAAATGCAGGGGTGCCTGAGTTTGTTTGTAATTGCGTAAAGATACTACGCTAAACATTCTTTTAACAATACGGCTGAGAGAGCAATATGTTCAACCCTTTGAACCTGACAGTTAGTACTGGCGTAGGGAGCAATATCTCAGTAGTTCTGGGAGCGCTGTCTATGCGGCGCTCCTTTTTATTTGGTTCGCAGCATGGAGTAGATCGTACGTAGTTTAGTGTTTGGAGGAATCGTGATTACAACTGATGAAATTAGACAGAATATCGAACAAGCAGTTGAAAAGCTTCGTGCTGAAAATCCAATGGCAGGATCGGTAACTAATACGGTAACTATTGATTTTGTTGCTAATGCACAGCTTGCGGTAGGCGGTTCTGCAGCTATGGTGTATTTGCCCGATGAGGCAGAATGTTTAGTAGCAGCAGGCGGTGCTATCTATCTGAATATGGGTACTCAATTTCCTGTATATACCGAAACTATTCCTCGTGCTGCAGCAGCAGCTTACAAATCAGACACCCCATGGGTAATTGATCCAGTGGGTATTGGTATTGGAGAACAAAGAACCCAGTTACTTCTTGAAGTAAAACAATATAAACCAACTATCATTCGTGGTAACGCGTCAGAGATAATTGCACTTGCCGGTTTATGGGATTTGGAAGGTACAACTGATGATATGGCACGTGTTCGCGGTGTTGATAGTACTGATGAAGTACTTTCAGCACGTGGTGCGGCCATAGCACTTGCTCGTTATACTGGTGGTGCAGTTGTGGTATCTGGCGAAACTGATTTGGTGACTGACGGCAAGATTGTTGCTTATTCCAAAGGCGGTTCTTCTTTGATGTCAAAGGTGACTGGGTTTGGGTGTTCTCAAGGCGGTGTATTAGCGGCGTATGCGTGCATAACTGATCCTTTTACTGCAGCTCTTGCTGGAGTGGCGCATTACAATGTTGCGGGAACAGCTGCACAAAAGCATGCAAATGCTCCTGCAAGTTTTAAAGTTACTTTTATTGATGAGCTTTATTTATCAACGCCATTAGATATTGCACATAATTCTTTAGAAATTGAAGAAGCCTAAAACTAAAGGAGGGTCTGCTTTATGAATACGCTTGTTGCTGTTGCGATTGCGCCTTTTGGTGAAGGTGAAGAGCTGTCAACGTATGTCGCTGAAGTGGTAAAGGTGATTCGAGAATCAGGATTACCTAACGAAACGCATTCTATGTTCACTGAAATAGAAGGTGAATGGGATGATGTTATGAAAGTTGTTAAAGAAGCAACGTTCGTTTTGGCGGAAAAAGGAATTCGTACCGAAGTGATTCTTAAGGCAGATGTTCGTCCAGGTCATACTGATATGATGCATAAAAAAGTTGCGGTAGTAGATAATATTTTGTATAACGAATAGTTAGAACTCGTTTGCTAGTTCAATAAGGATTTGAGTTTGTCATGAGAAATGCACTAGATATTTCTGCTTATTTGGTTATAGGGCCAGAAAACACTTTGGGAAGACCTGTAAGTGATGTAATTCAACAAGCGCTTCAGGCAGGATTTACCTGTGTTCAAATTCGTTCTAAGGAATGCTCTGCAAGGGATTTGATTTCTTACACCGCGCAAGCAGCTTCTGTTATTGCTGAAGCTGACAAGAGTGATTCGGTTGCTCTGCTAGTTGATGATCGTTTGGATGTTGTTTTGGCAGCGCGCGAAGCAGGAGTGAAAGTTGACGGAATTCATGTTGGTCAAACCGATATTCCTGTGGAAGTGTGTCGAAAGCTTTTAGGGCAGGACTCTATCGTTGGACTTTCCGCTCGGGCAGATGAAATGCTGGAATATGTAAAAACTGCTGATATGAGTTTGGTGGATTACCTTGGCGTTGGACCTTTGCATGAAACTCCTACTAAAACTGATTGTGGTAGGAGTGCAGATGGCACCATAATTACAAAAAGTATTGATGATTTGCGAGATCTTGCTCAAGCTAGTCCTGTTCCAATAGTTGTTGGTGGTGGCGTTAAACTGGCGGATATTCCTTTAGTAAAAAGTACAGGTGTGGATGGTTTCTTTGTGGTGTCTGCCGTCTGTGGCGCAGAAGATCCGTACGCTGCAGCAAAAGAACTGGTAGATGCATGGAAAAAGTAGCGGTAAGGGCTGTTTTCGAAAACGTTTACTGTTCCATCTGCCTTTAACGAGCGCTTTGAACCATCTCCGATGTTGATAGAGGTGGGTACCATTTCGTAAACTTTGAAATGAACGCTTTTGTTCAGACGTGTATAGTAATAGGTGTTTTTTGGGGGAACAGAGCCTTATTAGTGGGAATTGTTCGAGCAGTAATGATTGAGGGGAATATCGTGTCTGTTCAAGTAATGCCATATAGGTTTTCGGGAAGAACTCAGTTTACAGAGGTAAGCCCCGGGGTGTTCTTAGTAGATTTGCCAACACCGCAGGCTATAGGATCTACCAATTCTTTTATTTTTAAGGCCGATGGTATTCATGATAATGGCAGATCACTCATTGTAGACACGGGCTGTAATAATCCGTTAACTAAGGAAACCTTCGATAAAGCATTAGCTTGTCTTGATATTTCTTGGGATAGCGTGGATGTATTTATTACGCATTTTCATTGGGATCATTGCGCAGGTCTTGATCAAATTTGGCAGCCAGGTATGACAGTTTATGCTGGTATAGATTCAGTCTCAAAACACGGAACACCTGTTATGGCAGCTGAAGAAATTGGTGCTATCGAACGAAACACTAGTGCTTTTTTTGATGTTAATGATTCATATGACCCGGAATATTGGCAACCAATGACTATAAATGGTGAAAAAGACATTCCTTTAACCGTTGTTCATGAGGGGCAGTCAATTTCGGTTGGCAACTATGTGTTAGAAGTATTAGAAACTCCTGGTCATGATTTGCATCATGTGTGCTTACTTGATAAGCAAGCAAAGTTGCTTGTTGCAGGGGACCAGGTTTTGTATAGCCAAAATCCTCCTATCATGATGGAATCAATTGAAGAAGATCAATTAGGCATCATGCTTGATACTTTAAAAAGACTCAGCTTGTTAGATGTTGATCTTGTTTTATGTGGTCATGGGCAAGAAGGTCATGATTTAAGTGCCCGTTGCTGTAAAGTGCTTGATCACTACAGAAGGCAATTGGATTCTTTCAAGAAAATTTGTTTAGACGATCCTGAATGTAGCGATATTGGTAAAATTTCATACCTTTCTACCCATAGTGGTAAACGTACCTACTGGGAAGATCGTTTGATTTTTGGCAGACGTGCACTACTTGCTCAAAATATGGCATATGCAAAGCATTTAGTTACTATTGGCGAATTGCCTGATATTTATGAGATTGTTTCCTTGCGATAGAGCAGTTGAGAATTAAGTTTTGCGCTATGAGCTGTTTGTAATGTAAGCAGTTCATAGCGCTTTTCTTTTATCAATTTAGTTGAGGCAAGGTTTTGTTTCTGATGCTTTCGATTCTGAAAGTGCAACAATTTTTTGAAAAAAGAAGCGGATAAAGCAGAATAAAACAAAAGCGGTCATGCCTAGTGCAAATACTGTTTCTGCATAGAAAAGAACAGTACATGCAAAAGGGAGGCTGATACTTGCGCTTGTGAGTGTCTGGATAACCCCCTGGAGTGCTGTTGCGGTAATAACAAAAGGAAACGTCATTGCTGCATAGCTTGGGAAGAAACCTGCGCGTAAAAATTTTGGTAATTGAGTAAGTACTACCACAAAAAGTACCTGTGCTAATACTTCTAGTACTGCAACGAATACTATGTTTGGATTGGAATACACCGCAAGATATCCCGCTAATGAAAGGCTCATAGGGGCAGCGTAAATGCAAAAGGTAGGAGCTGCACCAGCAGTTAGAGATAATTTTGCATGGCGAGCAGTTACCAAAAAAAGCAAAATGATATAGGCGATAAATCCAAACCAGAATAATCCTTGACCAATAAATGTTAAGTGAAGGGTGGGACTAGTAACGGATCCAACGATAATGCCTACATAACAAACAAACCATGTAGCAAATACATCACCAAGTTTGAATTCCAAAATTCGTTCTTTGGTGAACCAGATCATTAAAACAAACTGACCACATACTGCGACAAACCATACAATTTGTGCAGCAAGCAGTGATACGTTGGCAATATACGATGAAAGCTGCATGTAAGTCATGAAGAATGTACCAAAAACCGCAGCTTGAACACTTTGATGTAAATCTGCGGCAAGTTGTTTCCTACAAACAAGAGCTTTTAAGGTTACCAGTGCTATAAGAAGCGCGCTTATTGAAGCGCAGGCTATTTCAAATGCAGGCAGAGTAGATCCTATTAATTTTCCTAGTGCAACAATTCCAAGGGCAAGTCCAGCGGTAGGTACGGGAACTTCGCTAAGAAATTCACGAAACATAGGGGATACCTTTCCGAAAAAAACCGTACAGAGTGTTTATGGCTATTAAGTATGGCAGTAAATTAGTAAAATAATCCCTAATGATTACTTTTATAACCATAAGGAATCCTTATGCTAGATTGGCGTGTTGATACATTTTTAGATGTTTGTGAGACTTTGAACTATACCCATACTGCAAGGCGATTAAGTATTACACAGCCTGCGGTGTCTCAACACATTTCTTGGTTGGAAAAACAACTTGGAGTAACCTTATTTGATCGATGCGGCCGTTCACTTGTTCTAACCGATGCCGGGAAGCTTTCTAGAGATCTTTTATTGTCGCAAAGAAACGATGAGGCTCGTCTAAAACAAGAGCTTGTTTCTCTTAAATCAAAGAATATCACGCTAGTAGTTGGGGCAACGTTAACAGCGGGGGAGTTTATTCTTGCTGAGCCTTTAGCACGGTGGTGCGCCCAGCATCCTTTTGTTGATGTTCGTATTGATGTAGCCGATACGGCTGTTTTACTTCAGAAGCTCGATAATGGATTGATTGATTGTGCCTTAGTGGAAGGGATTTTTGATTCTACTAAGTATTCTTGTAAAGAGTGGTCCTATGAGCGAATGATTTGCGTAGAGAATCCTAACGGAGCCAACTACTCTTCTGAGCTTCTTGGATTTACCGATTTACTTGATGAAACGCTTCTTATTCGTGAAGCAGGTTCGGGCAGCCGCGCAGTACTTGAGGCAGCACTTGCTCGTAAGAATCTTGTTCCTAGTAGCTTTAATAGGGTTATTGAAGCAAATGAAATTGGAATTGTGCTTGAGATGGTTACGCATGGATTTGGAATAACGTTTGCTTATGAATCTGCTGTTCAGTCACGAATTGATAGAAAAGAACTGAGGGAAATTAAACTATATGAAGAGGGATTGGGCCATAGTATAAACTTTGTTTGGCAACGCGATAGCTTTTTCTCTGATCGTTTCGAACGGTTATTTTCTGAGTTAAAGGAATTAGCTTAATTGCATGTACGCTTGCGCCGTGATTATTTCATTTCCCTGAGTTTTTGTGCTTCTCTGTCTCTATTATTTGATGCGCAAGCTTGAGCAAATGGTTTATTAAGCGGGTCTAAGCATTTTTCTATTGGCACGGATACAGGGTGAAAGAGCAGCTCAACATCACGATCTAAGGAATTGGCTTTTGCTTGTAAAGCGTTAATCAAACTATCGGTAACTTTGAACATTTCTCCAGAAAATCCAATACCGCAGAATAGCGGGATAGTACAGTTGGACGGAATTTTCTGTTGAATATTGCGGCATAAATAATTGATGAGCTTTATTTTTAGACGGTTTTGCCAAGGGATTATTTTTTGTAAGCCACATTTCTTGTAGAGAGATATATCTTCTGTAGGAATACGAATGCGAGATAACGTGCAATTACAGTCCGACAGGGCTTCTAGAAGTGCATTAAAAATCAAGGGGATAGCGTGGGTGTGCTGATGAGAATCTATGCTTAATGCATGCTGCTGTTCAGGAAATACTTCTAAGTAACGTTTAATTTGAGCAGTGCATTCTTTGACTATTTGGGAGTAAAAGGATGTCTTGATAGATCCAAACGAATGGAGCAGCAGGCCAATAAAGTCGTGCTTAAAAGTTCCTCTTTTGTTAAGCAGCAGCGGAATTTCATTAGCAGGTGCGCAAGGCTGCCCTTCAACAAGATTAATATGGAGTGAAATTTCTAGTTTTCCTGATTTTATAGCGGGTTTTAGTGTACGTGCTACGCTTTCAAAAAAGGGGCTATTTGCCAAGATACTGACTGAGTTAAGTGTGCCTTCGTGATTATTTGTGGCGCATAACAAAAGAATGTCTTGTGCTTGTTGTTCTGTGATACCAAAATCATCAGCGTGTATACGCATTTTATCCCCTTATAATTTTTTTTAAAAGCATACCTGGTAATGGAGAAGGCTTGATGAAGAGATGATAACGGCAATATAACGTCTATGTGTACTTGGTTACAGTAATGTAACTGCTTTATAATATCTCGCTATGAGAAAAAAATATATGCGCCTTAATGCTAGATTGAATTTGATCTGGTTATCGTAAAGAAGGCATAGCATGGATTTTTCTTTGATAGTACCTTGTTACAATGAGGCGGAAAACGTTGAGTATTTTTTTTGGTCAGCTTGTCGCTGTCTAGAAAAAACCAACTACAACTGCGAGATCATCTTTGTTGATGATGGCAGCTCTGATGGAACATTCGATGTTGTTCGGCAGCAAATATCTAGCTATCGATCCAGCAACGAAAAATCCGCAACGTCAGGAAAGATATCCTTTAGAGTTATTGAGTTGTCTCGGAACTTCGGGAAAGAGTCGGCGCTTTATGCTGGACTCGAAAAATCTGTGGGGCAATATGTTTGTTTTATAGATGCTGACATGCAACAAGATCCAGAGACCGCTGTTTTAATGCTTGACTTGTTAATAAGGGAACCTGAATATGATTGTGTTGCTGCGGTTCCTGAAAAAAGAAAAGATTCTTTTCCGATTCGTATTCTTAAGGCTGCTTTCTACAAATCGTTTAATCATTTAAGCGACATTAAGCTTTTAGAAGATGTAAGCGATTTCAGGGTTTTTACCAGACAAGTTGCTAATACGCTTTTATCTATGCACGAAACCTATCGCTTTTCCAAGGGACTATTTTCATGGATTGGTTTTAAAACTAAGGTAATTTCCTATACGGTCCATGATAGGCATTCTGGGAAATCTAAGTGGTCACTTCATAAGCTTTTTTCTTATTCTTGGAATGGTGTATTAGCTTTTTCGACCGTGCCATTGAAAATTATTATGGTGCTTGGGGTAGTGCTAGCTTTCTGTTCTTTATGCCTGTTTGCGTATTATGCTTATCAAAAAATCGCTTTTAATGATGATGTATCAGCAACGATGATTTTGATTAATGTTGTGCTTTTGTTAAGCGGAATTCAGATGCTCATCTTGGGTGTTTTAGGTGAATATATGGCGCGTGGATATATAGAATCAAAGCGTCGTCCAATTTATATCGAACGAAATGAATACTGCAATGATATGAAAACCGGATCAGATGAAGAAACTGCAGTATTGTTAGCCACATTAAATTCGGAAAAGAATTTATTAACTGCTATGCCCCAAAGTTATGAGCGGATTACTTGGAATAATATTCAAGGCAAAAGAATACCTGATTCCGAATTACCCTTTTCGTATCCTATAGTTAGGCAAGGATCTCCTGTTGATTATGCTGGTTCTGTTTATCGGAATGTCAATTCATCTCAAGGATCGTTAATCACATTGAAAGAGGATTAATATTGGTATGAGTTATCCTTTTCGGCGCTTAAAACAAAGCTGTATGAAAAAGCTTGATAATGGTAGGAATAGTACTTCACTACTATTCCTTTTAATATATGGTATTGGGATTCTTTTTCTTCTGCTTACCGCTTTTCATGGAAATATTTGGTTCGATGAAAGTTATTCGGTAGGTATTGCCTCTAAATCATTTTCTGAAATATGGTCATATGGTTCTTGTGATGTGCATCCAGTGCTGTATTATTGCGCTCTTCATGTGTTGTATTTAGTTTCCACGGGTATTTTTAGTGCTGATATTGATTCAGTAATTTTGATCTACCGTATTTTTACGGTTTTTGGAGTAGTTAGCTTAGCATTATTGGGATTTACTCACATAAGAAAGGACTATGGCGCTAAAGTAGGTATCCTTTACTCCTTTGTAGTGTTTTCAATTCCTTACATTGCCCTTATGGCGGTAGAAATACGTATGTATACATGGGCTATGTTTACCGTAATGTTGTGCTACCTCTATGGACTGCGCATAGTGCGTTTGGCAAAGGATAAAAGCGTAATTCCGTTGCACTGGTGGGTCTTATTTGCGCTATCGAGTTTAGCAAGTGCTTATTTGCATTATTTTGCTGCCATTTCGGTCTTTTTGGTCAATGCTTTTGTGCTCATATTTCTTCTTAAATATCAGGTAAAAGAAAAACGTAACCTAGTTTATTTTTCGATTAGTGCAATTTTGCAATTATTGGCTTATACACCTTGGTTATTGACATTACTGACTCAGATTTCTGTGGTATCTAATACCTATTGGGCAAAGTTTTATGTTCCCTATACTATTATTGAATTATTGGCTTACCCGTTTGTAACAAGTCCATTATCTTTTGCTTTAAGGGGAGAGTATGGCTTAGAAATTCAAATCGTCAGCATTGCTCTTATAGTTGCCCTGATTACATTGTTAGTGTTGCTGATCATTAATAGACCAAAGCGAGCACACTTTGCTTCGAAACTTGGTATTTTATTGTATCTAGGTGTTCTAGTAATAGGATGCATTGCTTCGATATTGATGAATTCATTAATAGTGTACTATCGCTATTTGTCTGTTGCTTTAGGTCCACTGTTGCTGTCGTTGGCCTTATTGTTAAGTCAGACCAAGTATATGAATTTCGTTAAAAGCTTCTGCATAACTGTGCTTCTTCTTGCGATTCTAAATCAGATACTTTTGATTAATGATGATTATAGTGAGGCAAATCAGTCTCCTTTAAATGAATTTAATAATAAAGTGGCTGAGTGTAAGATTTGGAATAATTTTTCTGATGTCTTGGTGCTTTCTTCTGATATCGGTTTTATGGGGGTAACGTCGGATTTGTATCCAGATATCAAACAAACGTATCTGGATTGGCAGCCAGGGAACTGGGGTTATGGATATAAAGTTTATGAACCAGCATTAACAAGCGTTAAATCATGGGATGAAGCTTTGGAAGGGTATGAGGGAGCTTTTATCGTTTTGGGACAAGGCATGGATGATTCAATTCCTAAAGATATAAGTGATATTGCATCCAAAGACGGGGTGGAGGAGATGTCCATCTCTACGTTTTATCGTCCCTATGAAAGAACATATTTCACAATTGCGGTTATGAATTACGAGCCTATCCAAGAATAAATAAAAGACTGCGAGATAAAACTCGCAGTCTTTGTTTGCGGAATATCCTTTGACTCAATTTTGTAATCTATTGAGTTTTTAGGAGACTAAATAGTGTATGAAGTTTAAGTTTAGAATAGAAATCAAAAAGAAAACTTACTTACTCTTGTACTTCTTTACAAGCTGACGACCTGCAATGTAATCCATGATTTCATTAGTGCCACCAGCAAATTCGTAGCCTTTAAGGTCGTTCCAAATGCGGCCTGCGCTCATTTCCTTGGTATAACCAATGCCAGCATAGATTGACAAAGCATGTTCAGCAACCTTAGTAAGATTCTTGCAAGCATATGATTTTAGAAGAGCAGATTCAAGGCGGGTTGATTTACCCTGGTCGAGCATGGTGGCTACCTTGTACAAACGAGTACGTACGTTATCTAAGATGGTTTCCATCTCTACCAATTGGACATCTTTCTGCTGAATAGCAGAAAGATGTCCAATTGGTTTCTGGAAGCAGATTCGTTCTGAGCAATAAGGTCCAACTTCGTTCATAACAGCCTGTGCTTGACCAAGCGCCTGTGCAACAACTAAGCAGCGTTCAAACTCTAGCTTTTTCATAAGGAGTTTCCAGCCTTCGCCTGGTTGCCCAAGACGCATGTCTTCAGTAAGAACTACATTGTCAAAGAAACAGTCGACGAATGGTACGATCTGTTGGCCGATTTTTTCAAGGCCACCATAGGTGTAGCCTTCGATTCCGTTTGGAACCATCCATAAAGAATATTTGTCATTTTCATAAGATGGATCTTCGTCTTTAGCCACAACAATGGTGTAAACAGAAAGGTGGGCTAAGGTAACCCATGTTTTTTGGCCATTGAGGATATAGGTTCCGTCTGGTTGCTTTCTGGTAACACAGGTCATTGCATTGTTGTCAGAACCAGCGCCTGGCTCAGAAATTGCAGTTACTGCAACGCTGGTAGATTCAACGTTATTCACCACGTCCATAATTTTTTGTTGCTGCTCTTCGTTACCGAATTCAATTACATCCATGATGGAATTGAAGTCAGTTTGAAAAGGAAGAACACAGCTGGTGTATTCGTGAAGCTTTTCAACAAGAGCAACTAATGTCAACTTGTCGCAAGGGATGCCACCCACTTCTTCGGGAAGACCAAGATGCATGAAACCAAGCTCGCGAAATGCCATTGCTGCTTCAAGGCTAATGTGATGATCTACTTCGTAATACTGTTTAATTAGTTCAGGAGTAAAGTATTTTTCTGCATATTCTTTAGCACTTTCAAAGAATAATTCCTGATCAGAAGTGAAATCAAAATCCATATGGATCCCTTCCTTGTTAGTAGTTCCCCTTTACGGGTATTGTACTTTTAATCTAATACACTAGATAATTCCGACTTATACTAGTTTAA
>OLPV01000781.1_pt1 | contig 25584 bp, 20 predicted proteins | sample 1671961 | NCBI WGS metagenome assembly OLPV01 (sample SAMEA3136630, study PRJEB25190) | human gut metagenome | biome: human gut; feature: human-associated habitat; material: faeces | place: Austria | collected 2013
AAAAAGCGGTCGGCGCGCAGGTGCGCCGACCGCCGATATATGGGGTCTGATATTTTCTACCAGCTAGTTCCTCTTACTCGTCGAGGAGATTTTCTGGCATATCGTTGCCGTCGCCTAGGTCGACTGGGGCCTCTTCGGCGTCGGCTGCGGCCTCGGTGCCTTCGCCTTCGGGCTTCTCTTTGGCGGCCGTCATCCGGGCTACGGCGCAGATGCGGTCGTTGTCGTCGACAGTCATCATCTTGACGCCCTGGGTGGCGCGACCGGTTTGGCTGATCTCGTCGGTCTTGACGCGAATGACCGTCGCACCCTCCGTCACGATGAACAGCTCATGCTGCGGGCCCACCGTCTTCATGGCTGCGAGGTTACCCTTGCGCTCGGTCATCTGGATGGTGTAGACACCCTGACCGCCGCGGTTCTGCTCCGGGTAATCCGAGACCGGCGTGCGTTTGCCGTAGCCGCGCTCGGTAATGACAAACAGGTCGCCGTTACCGTTAGTAATCTCCATGCCAAGAACGCTCACGCCTTCCTTCATGCCAATGCCGCGGACGCCGCTGGTATCGCGACCGGTGGCGCGCACCTGGTCCTCGGGGAACATAATCGCCTTACCCGCGGTGGTTGCCATGATGATCTTGTCACCCTCGCGCACGCGACGTACAGCGAGCAGCGCGTCGTCGTCCCTCAGGTTGATGGCGATCAGGCCATCGCGGCGACTACGGTCGTAGGCGCTCATCACGGTCTTCTTGACCATGCCGCTCTTGGTGGCAAACATCAGGTACTCGTCGGCGGGGAACTCGCGGCAGCTGATGACGCTCGCGATCTTCTCGCCCTCCTCGAAAGGCAGCAGGTTGACGATCGCGGTGCCGCGCGCCTGGCGCGTGCCAACAGGCAGCTCATGCACCTTCAGTCGATAGACTTTGCCCTTGCTCGAGAAGAACAGCACGTACTCGTGCGTGGATGCGATAAACATCTCGTCGATAACGTCGTCCTCTTTGAGATTGACGCCCGACACGCCCTTGCCGCCGCGCTTTTGGGCGCGGTAGGCGGCCACCGGGATGCGCTTGACATAGCCGGTGTGGGTGATGGTCACGACCATGTCCTCGTCGGCAATGAGGTCCTCGACGTCCAGGTCCTTCTCAACCTGGCTGATCTCGGTACGGCGCTTGTCGCCGAACTTCTTGGAGATCTCGCGCATCTCTTCCTTGATGACGCCCAGAATCTTCTCCTCGTGCGCCAGCAGGTCCTCGTAGTAGGCGATGGCGCGGCGCAGGCCGTCCAGCTCTTCCTGAATTTTGTCGCGCTCCAGGCCGGTCAGGCGACGCAGCTTCATCTCGAGGATGGCCGTGGTCTGCTCGGGCGTAAAGCCAAAGCGCTCGATCAGGCGGCTGCTGGCCTCGGAGTCGGTCTGCGAGGAGCGGATAATGCTAATGACCTCGTCGATATGGTCAAGGGCCATCAGGTAGCCCTCGAGGATATGGGCACGCGCCTGTGCCTTCTTGAGGTCAAAACGGGTGCGGCGGGTGACGACGTCGACCTGGTGGTCGATGTAGTGCTGCAGCATCTCGCGCAGGCTCAGGCATTTGGGAACGCCGTTGACAAGCGCCAGGTTGTTGGCACCAAAGGTCGTCTGCAGCGAGGTGTACTTGTACAGGTTGTTGAGTACGACCTGCGGGATGACGCCCTTCTTGAGCTCGATGACTAGACGGATACCCTTCTGATTGGACTCGTCGCGCATATCCGAGATACCCTCGATGCGCTTGTCGTTGACGAGCTGGGCGATCTTCTCCTGTAGGGTGCCCTTGTTGACCATATAGGGAATCTCAGTAAAGACCAGGCGGCTACGGCCGGTCTTGGTGGACTCCACATGAGCCTTGGCGCGCACGGTGATGGAGCCGCGGCCGGTCTCGTAGCTCTGCTTAATGCCAGCACTGCCCATGATGATGGCGCCGGTGGGGAAGTCCGGACCGGGCATGATCTGCATGAGCTCGTCGACGGTGGCGTCGGGGTTGTCGATAAGGTAGCACGTGGCCTCGATCGCCTCGGTGAGGTTGTGCGGGGCGATGTTGGTGGCCATGCCGACGGCGATGCCCTGGCTGCCGTTGACCAGCAGGTTGGGGAAACGCGCGGGCAGCGCCTGGGGCTCGGCGAGCGACTCGTCGTAGTTGGGCTGCCAGTCGACGGTGTCCTTCTGCAAGTCGCGCAGGAGCTCCATGGCGGGCTTTGCCAGACGGCTCTCGGTGTAACGCATGGCGGCGGCGCCGTCGCCGTCGATGTTGCCGAAGTTGCCGTGACCGTCAATGAGCGGCGTGCGCATGGAGAACCACTGTGCCAGGCGGACCATGGCCTCGTAGACCGCGAAGTCACCGTGCGGATGGTACTTACCGATAACTTCGCCGACCGTCCAGGCCGACTTCTTGTGCGGACGGTTGGGGTAGATGCCGCTCTCGTTCATTGCGTACAGGATGCGACGGTGTACCGGCTTTAAGCCATCGCGCACGTCCGGCAGGGCGCGCGCCGTGATGACCGACATCGAGTACTCGATAAACGACTGCTTCATCTCGTGGCCAAACTCCGAAATCTGGAGCTGGCCGCCGTTGATATCCTCGCCGGCCGAGGCGCCACGGTCGACTTCGCCAAAGCTCTCCTCGAGCTCACCGTCGTCGTCTTCTTCCTCATCATCATCGGCATCGGGGTTATAGGCGTCCGGGTCGCCGTCCTCGCCCTGCTCAGCACGGGCAAGCAGGCGCTTCAGATCGTCGGGCATGCCAGCGTCGCCAGCCTCGTCCATACCCTCGTTATTGTTGATATCGTCTGCCACGTTACCTCCTCATGGTTTGCGTGGTCCACTAGTTTCCCTACCGCGGAGACGGATTACCAGGCATGCCGGGCAACCCTCCTAGGTTTTCCAGGTGCCCCAGGTTGCCCTGAAGGATGAGGGCGCACGCCTTGCGTGCGGCGCCCGAAATCCTGAAGGGCAAGATGGGGTGCCTGGGAAAGCTAGGCGTCTAAGAATCGAGCATCATGCGCATGCTTTTCGATGTACTCACGGCGATAGCCGACCTCGGAACCCATCAGTTCGCGCACGGCGCGGTCCGCCACCACGGCGTCCTCGATCGACACACGCTGCAGGATGCGGGTCTTGGGGTCCATCGTCGTCGAGGCAAGCTGCTTGGGGTCCATCTCGCCCAGGCCCTTGTAGCGCTGGACGGTGTAGCCCTTGCGCTTCTTAGTGATCTTGCCATCCTTGGCCTTGCCGTCCTCGTCGTTGTCGTCGGGATTCAGTCCCAGGCTCTGGATGGTGTCGCGCAGAATCTCGTCTTCGGGCTGGCGGCCGTTGGGATACACGTAGTGAATCTTGTTACGCACCTTGATGCCAAAGATGGGCGGGCAAGCAACGTAAACGTAGCCGGCGTCAATCAGCGGGCGCATGTACTTGTAGAAGAACGTCAGCAGCAGGATGCGGATATGCGCACCGTCGACGTCTGCATCGGTCATGATGATGATCTTGTGGTAGCGGGCCTTGGTGATATCAAAGTCGCCGCCGTCGCCGGCGCTCGTCGTGACGCCGCAGCCGATCGCAGTGATGAGTGACTGGATGGTGTCGCTCGAGAACGCACGATGATCGCCCACGCGCTCGACGTTCAAAATCTTGCCGCGCAGGGGTAGGATCGCCTGGATGTCTCGGCGACGGCCGTCCTTGGCCGAGCCGCCTGCCGAGTCGCCCTCTACGATAAAGAGCTCAGTCAACTCGGCGTCGCGCACCGAGCAGTCGGCGAGCTTGCCGGGCAGCGACGCCGTCTCGAGCAGGCTCTTGCGGCGGGGCGCCTCGCGCGCCTTGCGGGCGGCGTTGCGCGCCTTGCAGGCCTGTTGGGCCTTCTTGACGATCTCGCGAGCGGGCTTGGGATGCTCCTCGAGGTAATCGGCAAGCCCGTCGGTCACGATCTTGAGCGTCAGCGCGCGCATATAGGAGCTGCCGAGCTTGGCCTTGGTCTGGCCCTCAAACTGCGGATCGGGCAGCTTGACCGAGATAACAGCCGATAGGCCCTCGCGAACATCGTCGCCGGTCAGGTTGGCGTCTTTTTCCTTGAGCAGGTTCTGCTTGCGAGCGTAATCGTTAATCACGCGGGTGAGTGCGGTACGGAAGCCCTCGAGGTGCATGCCGCCCTCGGGGGTGTAGATGTCGTTGGCAAACGACATGACGTTCTCACCGTAGCCGCTATTCCACTGCAAGGACACCTCGACCTCGCCCATCTTGGTCACGGGTGCATCCGGGTCCGACTTTCCCTCAATATAGATGGGCTCCTTAAAGGCCTCGGGGACATCCTTGCCCTCGTTGAGGAACTTGACGAAGTCGATGATGCCGCCGGCATAGCAGAACTCCTCCACATGGGGAGTCGCCTCGCGCTCGTCGGTCAGCACGATCTTGAGGTTCTTATTGAGGAATGCCGTCTCCTGCAGACGGTTGTGCAGCGTGTCGAAATCGTAGATGCAGGTCTCGAAGATCTCGTCGTCGGGCCAGAAGCTGACAGTGGTGCCCGTCGTCTCCGAAGTGCCTACGACCTCCATCTTCTTGACGGTCTTGCCGCGCGAAAACTCCATCTCGTAGATGTTGCCATCGCGGCATACCTGCACGACCACACGCTTGGACAGGGCGTTGACAACGGAGATGCCCACGCCGTGCAGTCCGCCCGAGACCTTGTAGGCCGAGTTATCGAACTTACCGCCGGCGTGCAGGATCGTCATGACGACCTCGAGCGTCGGGATCTTTTTGATAGGATGCTCGTCGACGGGGATGCCGCGCCCGTTGTCGACGACCGTGATGGAGTTTTCGGCGTGGACCGTCACCTGAATCTCGGTGCAGAAACCGGCCATGGCCTCGTCGACGGAGTTGTCAACGATCTCCCACACCAGGTGATGAAGACCGCTGGCGCTCGTCGAGCCAATGTACATGCCCGGGCGCTTACGAACGGCCTCGAGACCTTCGAGAATCTTAATCTCGCCGCCATCGTAATCGTTTTCGTTTGCCACACGTCCTCCTTCAGTTAAGAAAATGTGTACAGCCTTACTAGTTTATCGTAAAAAAATACCCTCGGGAACGAGGGTATTTGGCTCTACAAGGCCACCAGATGCGATTTAAGGCTCTTTTTTGCCCTGCACGCCCTTGGCCCACTCGGCACTGGCTCTCATGGCGTTCTCGAGGGCCTCGCGCAGTTTTTGGTCCTCGATGGGCGCCACCTGGCGCTCGATCTCGGCACGCTCGGCACCGCTTAGGTCTGCATGCGGAGCCGGCGGACGCTCGGCCACGGCCGGGCGCAGGCGCTCTTTTGCAGCGGGCGGTGTGTGGCCGGGGGCGGTCGTCTTGAACACCAGGCCGTCGACATGCGCGCCGGCGCGCTCCATGCGCGCGCGGATAATCTCGCGCAAAAGTGTCATCTCCTGCGTCCATGAGGGCGAATCGAGGTACACCAGCAGTTCGTTGGACTCGGGCAGGTAGCGCAGCCCCGTCACATGGCGTCCCTCGCGCGTGCCCGAGCACACTGCATTCCAGGCGTGATAGACCGCACGAGACTCCTCCGCAGCCTCCATTTGCGCGCGGCGCTCAGGTGTCGCAGCCGCCAGGATGCGCTGACGCTCGGCATCCAAAAAGCCGCCAAAGGCAACCATTCCGTTCTCGCGCTCGTAATTAGCACGTCTCACCCATGCTCACCACCTTGGCTCGATCAAGCAGGTCATCGGTAAAATACCCCAGATTGGTGGTGGTTATGACCGTCTGGATATCATCGCCGATCAGCTGCAGAAAAGCGCCTCGGCGCCCGGCGTCGAGCTCGCTCATCACGTCGTCCAAGAGCAGCAGTGGCGCAGTGCCCAGGATATCGCGCGCCACGGCCACTTCTGCCACCTTCCAGGCAAGCACCAGCGTTCGCTGCTGGCCCTGGCTGGCAAATGAACGGGCCGATCGGCCCGCGACGGAAAACTCAATCTCGTCGCGATGCGGACCCACGAGCGTCACGCCGCGGCGAATCTCTTCGTCGGCGCGCTCATCGAGCGCCGAGAGCATGTGATCATACGCCCAGCGCCTGAGCTCGTCGCGATCCTCGGTGCGAGGCAGGTCGCCAAGCGTGGACACATAGGACACACCGGCGGGCTCGCCGGATGCCACGCGGCCATAGGCGTCACGCACATGGCCCGACAGCCGGTCGAGCAGAGCCAGACGGTGCACGAGCAGGGCCGAACCGGCGCGGGCAATAGATTCGTTCCAGGCGCCGAGCATCTCGCGGCAGCACCAGGTCTCCTTGAGCAGGGCATTGCGCTGGGTCACGCAGCGCCCGTAGGCACTAGCCAGATCGGCATAGCGCGCGCTCAGCTGAACGCCAAAGTCATCAAGTGCGGTGCGGCGCACGCTGGCACCCCGCTTGACCATATCCAGGTGGTCCGGGCAAAACAGAACGCTCGGCAGTACCCCGCGCACACCGGACGCAGCGCAGCGCTTGCCGTTGCGACTAAACGAACGCTTGCCATCTTCCACGCTCAGTCCCATGTCCAGCACGCGCCCATCGCCTTCGAGCCTCAGCTCGACCTTGCATGAGCCCACGCCGTCGTGCACGAGCTCGGCTGCGGTCGGATGCCTAAACGAGGCGCCACTCGTCAGTAGCTGCAGCGCCTCTATGAGGTTGGTCTTTCCCGCCGCGTTGGGACCTGCGAGCACTGTCACACCGTCGCTCAGGGCAAGGCGATAACTGTCGAAGCTGCGATAGCGCGCAACGGAAAGATCGCGTGCGAACATGGTCATGGGCAGTGCTAGATTCGTACCGGCATGACCAGGTACAGGTAGTTGATCTTGTCGTAGGACTTGAAGATGCCAGCCTGCGAATAGCTCTTGAGCTCCAGCGTGATTTCCTTCTCCTTGGACAGGGCATTGAGGCAGCCAAAGATATAGTGGTAGTTGAAGGCGATGGTGCCCGACTCGCCTTCGGCCTCGACATCGATCGTCTCCTGCGCCAGATCCTGGTCGTTGGAAATGGAGGACAGGCCCATCTGGCCGTTCTCGACGTCAATCTCAAACTTGACAGCGGGGTTGGCGCTCGCGATAACGGCCACACGCTTAAGGGCGGCGTTAAAGGCGGCTACGTCGATCTTGACGCTCGTCACGCACGAATCGGGGATGAGCTGCTTGTAATTGGGATATACGCCCTCGATGCGGCGCGACACGTAGGTGGTGTTGCCGGCCTCAAAGACAACCTGGGTGTCGGTGGCGCCGATCATGATGGTCGCCTGGCTTGCCATGATGCTCAGAGCATCGTTGAAGGCGTCGGCAGGCACGTTGAGCTCAAAGGAACCTTCGAGGGTCGAGGTCTCGACCTGCGTATCACACACGGCCAGACGGAAGGAGTCGGTCGCCACCAGGCGCACGGTGTTGTTCTCGACCTTCATGTGCACGCCACCCAGGATGGGGCGGGCCTTGTCAGTCGAGGTTACGCGCCATACGCGGCTTACCATTTCGGACAGGATATCGGTCGGCAGCTCGACGGCGCTCTCGATGGCGTATGCCGGGAACTCGGGAAAGTCGTTGGCATCGAGCGTGTTGAGGCGGAAAGAGCTCTTCTCGCAGCCAATCAAAACCTGACGCTCGGACAGCTCAAAGGTGACCGGGGCATCGGGAAGGGTCTTGGTGATGTTGGAGAGCATCTTGCAGGGAATCACCATCTCGCCCTCCTCTTCGACATGAGCCGCAATGCGGTGACGAATCGAGATGGTGTAGTTGGAGGTCTGGAATTCCAAGATGCCGTCTTGTGCCTTAACGAGCACGCCCGACAGAATGGGAAGGGTGGATGCCGAAGCGACGCCTTTCATAACGACGCCGATGGCTTGCGTAAGCGAGCTCTGGCTGACGGTGAACTTCATCTTTTAATACCTTTCTATAGATATAAATATCTTAATAATAGTAATAGTACTGACGAAACTGTTGATTACTCCTAAAAGTGCAGGTCAGCCCTAAAAAGAGAATCGACAGGAACCTGTGTGCAACCGGGTATGTTTTCCACGTTCAAAACCTGCGCAAAACTTTTCATCACCGCGGCTCGAGTTTTTGACACCTTATAACCGCCGTTTCGACAGGTTTTCAACAGGTGTGTCCATTTACCTACGAGCGCAGTGTAATTTTATCGCGCAGCGACTTGAGGTCTTCGGTAACACCCCGGTCTTCCTGAATCATCTTCTGGACCTTTTTATAGCTCGTGCTGACGGTCGAGTGGTTGCGGTTGCCAAACTCGGCGCCCACGGCCGTCGTCGTCATCTCGCACATCTCGATCGCCAGGTAGATAGCGATATGGCGCGCCTTGGCGATATTGGCGTTGCGGCGAGGCCCGATGAGCTCCTCGTGCGTCACACCGTATTGTTCCTCGATGACGGACTGGACTGTCTGCACATTGATCTTCTTGGCCGATGTGTCGAAGTACTGGTTGGCGATGGCGTCGATGTCGTCAAAGGTGAGCTCCCCGCCCTCGCGCTCGCGATCGCCCGCTTCGCCGGCACAACGCTCGCAAAAGCTCTCGAGCTCGCGGATGTTGGTGCCCGAGACCTCGGCCATGTGTTTAAAGTGCGCGTCGGTTAGATGTCCGCCGTCGCCCCCGTAGGCCGCCAGCAGCGAGTCGTTGCCTGCCTCGGGTGCGGCGGCGATCGTGTTCTCGTAATAACGCTGCAAAATTTTGTACTTCATCTCGTAGCTGGGCTCCGCCACCAGGCACAGCAGACCGGCATTAAAGCGACTGGTTAGGCGCTCGTCCATATTAAGGTCCTTGGGCGCGCGGTCGGCGGCGATCACGACCTTCTTGTTGTTGCGGATAAATTCGTCCATCAACTGGAAGAAGTAATCCACGCTCGCGCGCTTGCCAATGATGTTCTGGATGTCATCGATGATAAGCACGTCGACGCCGTGGTACGCCTGCATAATGGGGGCGTTGCTCTTCTTTTGGCGGTCGAATTCCGTCATCAAGTCGTCCAGATATGCCTGCGAGTTGGCGTACTTCACCTTGATCTCGGGCGATTTCTCCGCCAGCTCATTTTTGATGGCGAGCAGCAGGTGCGTCTTGCCCAGGCCCGATTTGCCGTAGATGAACAGCGACGTGCAGGTGCCGGGCGTGTCTGCAAGCATGGCGAATTTGAGCGCCGATCGGTAGGCAAGACTGTTCTCCGGTCCGAAGACGAAGTTTTCAAACGTGAATTTCGAATTCGCTGCGAGGGGTGCCCCGTCCGCGTTTTTCTCGACTGCCGTCGGGGCCGCCGAAGGTGCTGCCGGCGCTGCGGACGAACTCGCGCTTTTCGCCGGTGGCCTGCCATTCATTTGTGTCATCATGCGGCGGAAATCGTCGGCGGACAGCGTGTTTTTGATTGCAATGCCCGATTCCTCGCCGGGTGTCGCCTCGTGTGCGACGGGCATGTGCGTGGCGGTCGGGATGGGCGAGGGGGCTGGCTCTACCGCCGATGCGACCGAAGCGGTCGGCTGGGGTGCCATGGTTTCACGGGAAACATCGTTGCGTCGAGGCTCGGGCGCCGGCGTTGCCGCTGCGGTGTCGGTCGCTACCGGGTGAGTGACCGGGGCCGTATTTGCCGAGGCACCTTGCGGTGCCACGATATTGAGCGCGATCGGCGCAAAGGCGATCTCTTCTAGGTACGCCTCGATGGTTGGTTGATGCTTTTTGAGCTGAGCGATGGCAAATCGTGAGGGGGCCTCAATCGTCAAGGTGTCCTCGGTTAAGCTCACGGCGCGCGATTGTCCCAGCATATTGATGAGGCGTGCATCTTGGCCGTCGCGCTGGCAAAAGGCGATGGCATCTCCCAGGATGATGCTTGCTTCCTCGTCCACTGTTTCTCCCGTTCCTTAACTTTGGGCTCGCACGCGAGCGCCGCCTATTTCGGTCAGATGATATTTCTGGCCATGTTTGATTACCAAGCCGGCCTGTGCCAAGTCGTTGAGCGTTCGCGACCACGTGGGCGCTGAGTTTCCAAACGCTCGTGCCAGGTCGGTTGCGCCACACTCTTGGTTTTGAGCCAGATAGCCCAGTGCCGCTTCGCCGCGCTCGCTCACAAATACGTCTTGCTGCGGCTGTGCATATTGATTCGCCGCATTAGGATACATCATTTGAGCTGCTGGTTGTTGAGAACTCTGCATGGGCAGCGGCTGCTGTTGAAAACTTTGCGGCCACTGTTGGTAAGGCTGCGGAGGCATCTGCTGGGCCCATGGGTTGTACTGCGCCTGGGGCATCTGTTGGTACGGCTGCTGGTATCCCAACGGGTATTGCTGGGGGTATGCCTGCGCATATCCCGTTTGCGGCGCGTATTGAGCCGGATACCCTTGCGGGTTCGGTTGATAGGATATCTGCTGTGCAGCCGATGCGCCTGCCATCTGCTGCAAGGTTCCCACATCCTGGCCCATCGCTGGCATTGCATCGGGTATGTTCTGGGGAATCGCGCCCGAGGGTGCCTGGGGCTCTTGCACGGGGGGCATGCCAGGCTGCAGCATAGGAGGCATTTGCTGTTGCACCTGCTGCATTGCTGCGGGTTGCTGCGCGAAGGCGCCCGGCATGGGATATGCCTGCTGCTCTGTTTCGGGTCGCACGGCTGCCCCGCGCCCGCCGGCACGCTCGATTTCCTGCACGCGCTTGGGGTTCAGACTTACCGTCACGACGGTGCCGTTGCCCATGTTGTCCTCGATGGAGACGGCGCCGCCGGCGTTTTCCAGGTACTCCTGCACCATGGGAAACCCGGCGCCGGTGCCGCGGATATACCGTTTCATCTTGCTGTTAGCGCTGGTTACGCCAAAGTCGAAGGCACGCTCTTTGTCGTCGATGCCCGGACCCTGATCGGCAAAGCGGATGGTATCGCCACCGTCGAGAATTGAGATGATGGGCTCTGCGAAATGCGCGTGGATAAAGTTTTCGACAATCTCGCGGATAACCATCAGCGAGATGCGTCCTCCCTGTTCTTTCATGCACTGATAGACGGTGTTAGTTGTCTCTTCCAAGTAGGTACGGACGTCTTGCGGTTCGATGACGATGACACGTGGTGTCGACAGCATGTCGTCGTAGACCGCGATGCGCGCTGCATACATAGCCTTTGGTGCTTGTGCGGTGACCTGCTCGCTCTCGTTGCGTTCTTCGCGCACGCCGGTGATGTGCTCGTTGTCGGGTGCCGGATCACCGGAATCGACCATGGTGTAGAAGTCGTCAGACATGCCGCTCGCAATCTTTCAAAAGGTTTTGAACAAATAGTAGCTCACCACGTAATGTTTCTCATCTTTCGACAAGTTTTCAAAACCTGTTGAAAACTTTGGAAAACGGACGAAAACTTCTCAACATTTCCAACACGACCTGTTGAAAACTCGATGAAATATCGTGAAAAGTTGTCTGCTGCCTCAAATGCCGGTTCTGCTTATGGGGGAACCGTGTACTCTTTGCAACCTTTCACCTTTGATTTCTTGACATTTGAACATTGATTTCCCTACAATCTTCAAGCTCACGTGTCTATATCTGCGTCCGCGCCCCCGCGGACACTCGAAATGCAGCAGGAGGAACTTAAGATGAAGCGTACGTATCAGCCTAATAAGCGTAAGCGTGCCAAGACCCATGGCTTCCGTGCCCGTATGGCCACTAAGGGTGGTCGTGCCGTGCTCGCCCGTCGTCGCGCCAAGGGCCGCAAGCGTCTCACTGTCTAGCAGCGATACACACATCTCGCATGAAGACTATTAAGTCTCGGCAAGATTTCGAGCATGTGTTCAGTCAGGGGCGTCGTTTCAATCACCCTCTGATTCGAATGACCATATGTGAATCGGTTGGCGAAGGCGACTCCGGAAGGGTCGCCTTCGTTGGTGCTAAACGACTCGGTTGTGCTGTCGTGCGCAACCGATCTAAGCGTGTGATGCGCGAGGCCGCCCGCAGCTGTGGATTTCCCGTTGCGGGTTATGACATCATCTTGTTCGCGACTCCCAAGACGAGGGTTTCCTCGCCGCAGGAGATGAACAAGGCATTGCGTTCGCTTATGAAACGCGCCGGCGTTGCCGGGGAGGAGCGATGAGCAATCACGTTTTGCGACGTGTTGCCATCGCTCCTATTCGCATATATCAACAGGTTATTTCGCCCTTATTGCCTGACGCCTGCATTTATTACCCAACGTGCTCACAATACGCTATCCAGGCGATTGAGAAGTACGGTGTTTTAAGAGGCTGCTGGCTTGCCGTGAGGCGCATCGCTCGCTGCAATCCCCTGCACGTCGGCGGTTATGACCCTGTGCCTTAGCGGGCACTCGCTATCGGAGGAAAACTTACATGTGGGATTGGATCGTTAACATCCTTTTTGAGCTGCTCAAGCTCATCCAGACCTTTGCGGTCGACTGGGGCCTGTCCATCATCATTTTGGTGGTCATCATCCGTCTGCTGCTGACGCCGCTTATGCTCAAGTCGACCAAGTCGACGGCTCGCATGCAGGTGCTGCAGCCTAAGATGCTCGAGATCCAGGAGCGCTATGCCGACGATCCCCAGCGTCAGGCCGAGGAGATGCAGAAGTTCTACAGCGAGAACAAGTTCAACCCCATGGCTGGTTGTCTGCCGCTGTTGATCCAGATGCCCGTCCTGTTCGCCCTGTTTACGCTACTGCGTAACCTGCCGAACTACTTTAGCGACGGCACGTTCTCGTTCTTCAACATCCTGCCTGACCTTACCACCACGCCGAGCGCTTCCTTTGCCGATGGCTTTATGGTTGCGCTGCCTGCGCTGGTTTGCCTGATTCTGTTCGCTGTCTTGACCCTGATTCCGCAGCTGTATATGTCTCGCAATCAGACTGGTCAGCAGGCCCAGAGCATGCGCATGATGGCCGTCGTCATGACCGTCATGATGCTTTGGATGGGCTGGAGCCTGCCCGTCGGCGTTCTGCTGTACTACGACGTGTCTTCTGCCTGGCAGGTTATCCAGCAGATCTTCGTGACGCAGAAGGTTATCGACAAGGCCAAGGCCGATGAGGAGGAGCGCCTCAAGAACGCTCCGCTGCAGGTCGAGGTTACCCGTCGCGAGAAGAAGCCGCGTCCGCACAAGAAGAAGTAGTCGGGATATCAATCTTATTTAGGTACCTAACTTTTGGAGTACGTTATGTCTGAAGAGATCATCGAGGATATGCTTGAGGAGGTTGCCCCGCAGATTGCGGGCGATTATCCCGAGATTGCACAGCGCTACAAGGCCGGTGAAGAGCTGACCGATGAGGAGCTCGACACCATTGCCGATGTTGCGATTTCCATTCTGCGTTCCATCCTTTCGCACTTCGATGCCGCCAACTCTCCTATTGATGAGTACGAGGGCGACGAGGGCGAGCTGATTCTGGATGTTACGGCTCCCGATCTTGCTGTTCTCATTGGCCGTCATGGGCGTACCCTCGATGCCCTTCAGGTTATGTTCTCTTTGCTGGTGAGCCGCAAGCTTGGCTTTAGGTATCCGGTTGTGGTTGACGTTGAGGGCTACAAGAGCCGTCGTCAGGACAAGGTTGCCTCTATGGCTCAGTCCGCCGCCGAGCGTGCCATCCGTACTCATAAGAGTGTTTCGCTTCCGCCCATGAATGCCTATGAGCGTCGACTGGTTCATATTGCACTTCGTGGCAATGATGCCGTCGATACCCATTCTGAGGGTTCTGACCCTGATCGCCATGTGGTGATTGTTGCTCGATAATCTACTCGAGCTTATGCTAAGGGGGCGTGGTTTCCACGTCCCCTTTTTTTGTCAAAAGTTCTCGATACACTGATTTTTGTCAGAAAGGAGCTTCTGTTGTTTGTACTTACAGATCAGCAGGCTGACGAGATGCTGAGTCGTCTAACTTCCTATTGCAAAGAGTATTCCCTGAGTGTAACTGATACTGAGCTGAGGAAATGTATTCAGCATTTGGATTTGGTTCTAGAAACAAATAAGACAACCAACCTCACCCGTATTCTTAACGTAGAAGACGCTGCGGTACTTCATATCCTCGACTCACTTGTCTTGCTCCCTTATGTCAATAAGGCTCCTGAGGGAGCTTTGCTTGATATGGGAACAGGTGCTGGCTTTCCTGGTATTCCGTTAACGATAACAACGCATCGTAAAGTTACTTATATTGACTCTGTTGGCAAGAAGGTTGACGCTGTCAATACATTTGTTCATGCTCTTGGATTGAAAAATGGTCATGCAGTTCATGATCGCCTTGAAGAATATGCTCGAAGCCATAATAAGCAGTTCTCTGTTGTAACCGCCCGCGCATTGGCCCCTCTACCGATTCTTGTTGAGTATGCCGCTCCGTACCTCAAGGATGGTGGGATATTTGTTATCACGAAGGGCAATCCTACGGATGAGGAGCTTGCTTCCGGCATGTCAGTGGCTAAGATCTGCGGCTTCACCTTGCTTCTGAATGACGCAATTGATTTGCCTGAGGGCTTGGGTCACAGGGAGTTCATTGTTCTTAAGAAGAGTCATCCAGCATCCGTTTCATTGCCTCGTGCAAATGGCATGGCAAAGAAGAATCCGCTTGCCTAGATGTTTCACGTGAAACATAATGGATACTAACAACTTGCAGTGTTTCATGTGAAACACTGATGTTGATATTGAATCGGAATGTTTCACGTGAAACATCCTCCGTTTAACAGCTTAAAACACACCAGGAGGGACCGTGGGATTTCGCGACGTTAAGCGTTCTAAGAGCGCAAAAGACACGCGTATTATTGCAATCATCAATCAAAAAGGCGGCGTCGGTAAGTCAACGACGGCTGTAAACCTTGCAGCAGCACTGGGTGAGCAGGGTCGCAAGACGCTGATTGTCGATTTTGATCCGCAGGGAAACAGCACCAGTGGATTCGGAATTGAAAAAGAAGACCTTGAGCAGTGCATCTATGATGCATTGCTGAATGACGTGCCGGCTGAATCGCTTGTTCTTGATACAAATTGCAAAAAGGTATTCGTTATTCCGGCGACAATTCAGCTTGCAGGTGCCGAAATTGAGCTCGTAAGCGCAATTGCTCGTGAAACCCGCCTTAAAGATTTGCTTGAGCCGATTCAGGATGAGTTCGATTTTATATTCATCGACTGTCCTCCTTCCCTTGGCCTGCTTACAATCAACGCTTTGACCGCAGCAGACAGCGTTTTGATTCCGATCCAGTGCGAGTATTATGCACTCGAGGGCGTAACGAAGCTGCTTGAGTCAATGAAGATGGTCAAATCGCGTCTGAACAAGGGCTTAGACACCTATGGCGTGCTTATGACCATGTATGACTCACGTACTTCTTTGTCGAATCAGGTTGTTGAGGAAGTTCAGTCGTACTTTGGTGATAAGGCTTTTAAGACCTTAATTCCTCGTACCGTAAAAATCTCTGAAGCTCCGTCTTTTGGAGAGCCGATAATTACCTATGCGCCTCAAAATAAGGGTGCAAAAGCGTATATGAACCTTGCAAAAGAGGTGATCAAGCGTGCCTAGTGCAAAGAAACGTGGCGGATTGGGACGTGGACTCAATGCTTTGGTCTCAGAGGCCGAGTATGAGACCGGTGGTTCGGCTGCATCGGCTTCAAATGCCGCATCTGAAACAAAACTGCCTATTGAGGATGTTGTCCCTAATCCAAATCAACCTCGAATTCACTTTAATGAAACAGAACTTCGCGAGTTGAGCGAGTCAATCCAAGAACATGGCGTTTTGCAACCACTATTGGTCCGCAAGCACCGAAATGGCTATGAGATTATTGCCGGTGAGCGTCGTTACCAGGCATCGAAACTCGCTGGCCTTGAAGAATTGCCAGTCATCATTAAGGAAGTTAATGATGACGAAATGCTCGCTCTTGCACTTATCGAGAATCTTCAGCGTTCTGATTTGAACCCTGTCGAAGAGGCAAAGGGTTATCGTCAGCTCATTGATGCCAGCGGTATGACGCAGGAGGCGTTATCAAAGGCTGTCAGTAAGTCTCGTTCCGCAATTACAAATTCGCTTCGTTTGCTAGATCTTCCCGAAGTCGTACAGCAGATGATTTTCGAAGGCAAGCTTACTGCAGGCCATGCAAGAGCGATTCTTGCAGTTCCATATGAAGATGCCAGGATTCGACTTGCTGAAAAAGTTGTCGCAGAAGGTCTTTCCGTTAGAGCGACAGAAAATCTTGCTCCGTTGTTTTCTGCCGGAGAGACGCCAAGGACCCCGAGGCCAGCAACGCCTCAGTCATTCAAAAAGGCCGCTCGAGTACTTCGTCAAGTTTTCAATACGAATGTACGCGTGAAGAGCTCACGTGGTAAGAACAAAATCGAAATCGAGTTCAAAGACGAGGAGGAGCTCTCCCGTATCCTTGGTGAAATGATTCAATTTGGGCAGGAGGATCAGGATGAAGAATAAGGTTCTCGCGGTCGTTGCGTTGGCAACCACCGTCGTCGCTGGTGCCTTTGCTGGTTATAAGCTTGCGACAGATGATGAACTTCGAGGTCGACTGCTGCGCGGAGCTCAGGATATCGTCGATACATCTAAGAAGAAAATGGATGTCATGACCGAAGACGTCGCTATGCGCACTGCTCAGGTGACTAAGAATCCCAAGATTAACCAAGACTGGGTTAACCATCAGTGGGAAAATGTTGGCTATTAGGTACCTAACAATTACTTGCCTGTTTTGAAGGGGTCCTTGTCTGATTCATGAGACAAGGACCCCTTATTTTGGCCATAAAACTAAGTTCACGTAAATCAAGTCCACTAGGATGAAAACAAATGAAACAGCCCTGGTTGCATTATTTGCAACCAGGGCTGTCGGATGTTTCACATGAAACGTTATGGGGTGCAGACTCCCCTATGCGTTCTTCTGGACCTTGAAACGTTGCTTCAGTTGACCGCAGGCGGCATCAATATCATTGCCGCGAGAATTACGAATCGTGGTCTCGATGCCACGGGACTCAAGGCGGCGCTGAAGATCTTCAACCTTATGAATCGGAGACGGCTTGAGCGGGCTGCCCTCGATGTCGTTAAGCTGAATTAGGTTAACGTGGCACAGCGTTCCCTCGCAGAAGTCGCAAAGCGCCTGCATCTCGGGATTCGTGTCGTTGACGCCTTCGATCATGGCATACTCATAGGTCGGTCGGCGTCCGGTCTTCTCGGTGTAGAGCTGAAGCGCCTCGTGAAGGCGCAGGAGCGTGTACTTCTTGACGCCAGGCATGATCTTGTTGCGCGTGGACTGGATAGCGGAGTGCAGCGACACAGCGAGCGTAAACTGCTCGGGAATGTCGGCAAACTTGCGAATGCCAGGAATAACACCGCTGGTAGAGACAGTAAGGTGACGGGCTCCAATACCGATACCGTCGGAATCGTTAAGGATGCGCAGTGCCTTGAGGACCTCGTCGTAGTTAGCGAAGGGCTCGCCCTGACCCATGAAAACGACGCTTGTGGCGCGCTCGCCAAAATCATTCGAGACGTGCAACACCTGGTCGACGATCTCTTGAGCGGTCAGAGAGCGCTTGAGGCCGTTGAGACCGGTGGCGCAAAAGGCGCAGCCCATGCCACATCCTGCCTGGGTGGAAACGCAGACGGAAAGCTTGTTACGACGGGGCATACCGACAGTCTCGACGGAAATGCCGTCATGATACTCGAGTAGATATTTGCGAGAGCCGTCCTTGGAAACCTGCTTGGTGAGCTCGGTCGGCGTGTCGAAGGCAAAGGCCTCTTTAAGCTGCTCGCGGAAAGCCTTGGGAAGGTTGGTCATATCGTCAAACGAACAAACGTTCTTCTCAAAGACCCATTCGATGAGCTGCTTCGCGCGGAAGGCGGGCTGGCCGAGTTCGGCCACAAGCTCGCGAATATCGTTTTGGCTCAAGTCGCGAATGTCCTGAGATTTAGTCCTGGGATTCATGGAAGCCTTTCGATTTTGGGGAAACGTAGAGGGTATCGCTACAATATGGTATCAGCTGCAGAAATTATAGAGGAGGAGTCTGCCCATGCCGGGTAAAAGCCTAGAGAACATGCACGTAGCGGTCTTGGCGGGCGGTCATTCCGCCGAGCGCGAGATTTCGCTCAATTCGGGAAAGAACGTCGTGGTGGCCTTGAAGGAGGCTGGCTACACTTCGGTGGAGCTGCTCGACACGGCTGCCGATGATTTTATGGTAACCATGGCGACCGGCGGCTTTGACGTGGCGTTTATCGCCATGCACGGTGCCGGCGGCGAGGATGGTGCCATGCAGGGTGCCATGGAGACCCTGGGTATCCCCTACACGGCGTCGGGTGTGCTGGCGAGCGCCTGCGGTGCCGACAAGGAGGTCTCGAAGCTCCTATACGCCAAGGCGGGCATTCCCATTGCCCCCGGCCTGGCGCTCGAAGTGGGCGATGAAGTCGATATCGATCATATCGTCGAGATTTGTGGCGAGCGCTGCTTTGTGAAGCCGGCCGTAAACGGTTCCAGCTATGGCATTTCCCTGGTCCATGAGCCCTCCGAGCTTCCCGCGGCAATCGCCAAGGCGTTTGAGTACGGCGACAAAGTGCTGGTCGAGAAGTGTATCGAGGGTACCGAGATCACCGTCGGCGTATACGGCGAGGATGACGTGCGCGCCCTGCCGATCGTTGAGATCCGTAAGCCCGAGGACTGCGAGTTCTACGATCTGGACGTGAAGTATGTCGACCCTACAGACATTCATCGCATTCCGGCGCAGATTTCGCCCGAGAACTACGCTCGTGCCCAGGAGCTAGCCTGTGCCGCCCATAGGGCGCTCGGTTGCTTGGGCATCTCGCGCAGCGATTTTATCGTGAGCGAGGACGGCCCCGTTATCCTCGAGACCAATACCATTCCCGGCATGACCGATACGTCGCTGTATCCGGATGAGATCCGCCACACCGACGACATGACGTTCCCGCAGGTCTGTGACAGCCTGATCCGTATGGGTCTTCGTCGAGCGGGCATTGCATGCTAATCGAGGACGCGGTTTCATCAGGAACGCCGCAGTTTGTCATCGACTCCTATGCCACGCTTGCCGAGCGCGCCAAAACCCAATCGTTTGGTCTCATCGAGGAAGATGTTATCGTCCTCGATACCGAGACCACGGGTCTTTCGGTGCAGGACAACGAGCTTATTGAGATATCGGCGGCCCGCCTTTCGGGCCGCGAGATCGTCGACCGCTTCGATACCTTCGTGCATCCCAAGCAGCTGATTCCCGCCGAGATTACCGAGCTCACGAGCATTACAAACGCCGATGTGGCAGATGCCCCATCGGCCGTCGATGCCGTGGCCGCTCTCGCCGATTTTGTCGGCGGCTGCCCGGTGATCGCACATAACGCCACCTTCGACCGCTCGTTTATCGAGTCGGTCAAGGGCGGTGTCAACGTCAGCGACATCTGGATTGATTCGCTGGCACTGTCGCGCATCGCGCTTCCGCGTCTGGCATCGCATAAGCTGTCTTTCATGGCCGACCTGTTTGGCTGCGACTCGGTGTCGCACCGCGCCAATGCCGATGTCGACGCCCTGTGTGGCGTATGGCGCGTGTTACTCGTGGCGCTCACCGACTTGCCCCAGGGCTTAATGGCGCGCCTGGCCGACATGCACCCCGACGTACCCTGGTCCTATCGTCCTATCTTCTCGTTCTTGGCGGGGCAGAACCCCGGTTCCATCTTCTCTCTCAGCGCCGCCCGCGCCGACGTACTCAAGGCCGATCGGGCCGATGATCGCGTTGATGCGGACGAGCTACCGGTCCTTAAGATGCCGAGCCGCGAGGAAATCGAGGCGGACTATGCCCCGGGCGGCCTGGTTAATCGCATGTATCCCACGTACGAGCCGCGCGATGAGCAGATCGCGATGGCGCTCGAGGTCCGTGATGCACTCGTTACGGGAACGCATCGCGTGATTGAGGCGGGCACGGGCGTCGGCAAATCGATGGCTTACCTGGTGCCTTTTGCCGAGGCCGCGCGCCGCAACAACATCACGGTTGGTATCGCGACTAAATCGAATAATCTTGCCGACCAGCTCATGTATCATGAGCTGCCCAAACTTGCCGAGCAGCTGGACGGAGGCCTATCGTTTTGCGCCCTCAAGGGCTATGACCACTATCCATGCTTGCGCAAGCTTGAGCGCATGAGCCGCGGCCAAGTCGAAATTACGACTAAGCGTGATCCCGCCGACACGCTTACGGCAGTCGCGGTCATCATGGCGTACGTGTGTCAGTCGGCCGATGGCGACCTCGACTCGCTCGGCATTCGCTGGCGCAGCGTCAACCGTCCCGACTTTACGACGGCGTCGCGCGAGTGCGCCCGTCGCCTATGCCCGTTTTTCCCCGATAAATGCCTGGTCCACGGCGCCCGCCGTCGCGCGGCACATGCCGATGTGGTGGTCACCAACCATTCCCTGCTGTTCCGCAATGTTGCGGCCGAGGGCAGAATCTTGCCTCCGATTCGTCACTGGGTGATCGATGAGGCCCACTCCATCGAGCGCGAGGCACGCCGTCAATGGGCGCGCGTAGTGTCGGCGGATGAATCGCGCGTTCTGTTTGAGCGCCTGGGTGGCTCGAGCACCGGTGCGCTGAGCCAGGTTTCCCGCGATTTGGCAACCTCGGAGGGCTCTACGCTCTACCTGGGCCTTACCGCCAAGGCGACGTCGACGGTTGCGCGCGCGAGCATGGCAATCGCCGACGTGTTTGATGGCGTTCGCGAGCTCGGCCGCCGTGCCCGTGGGGGCTATGACAATGCGAACCTATGGATTGGCCCCGAGCTGCGCGAATCTGACGACTGGCATGATTTCTTACAGTCGGCCTACACCGCTATTGACGCATTGGAACAAGCTGACAAGAGCGTCGACGCGCTGGTACAAGCCGTCGCCGCCGACAAGCCCGAGGTTGTTGTCGACCTGGGTGATATCTCGCGTCGCCTACACGAGCTGGCCGAGAACCTCAAGCTCATCATTGACGGTACCGACGAACACTACGTGTACTCGTTGCAGGTCAATCGCAGGCTGCGTGCCGGCGGCGAGTCGATGACTGCGGAGCGCATCGATATTGGCGAGGCCTTAGCAACCGAGTGGCTGCCCGAGGTCCACACGGCTATCTTTGCATCGGCGACCATGACGGTTTCCAAGAGCTTTGAGCACTTTAACCACGCCGTCGGCCTCGATCGCATCGGCGCCTCGACATCATCGTCGCTGCACTTGGACTCGAGCTACGACTTCGATTCGAACATGGCTGTAGTCGTTGCGGGCGATATCCCCGATCCGCGCGATCGTGAGAGCTATCTTTCGGCGCTCGAGCGTGTGCTGGTCGACGCTCATCTTGCCATGGGCGGCTCGGTGCTCACGCTGTTCACCAATAGGCGTGACATGGAGGAGCTGTACGCTCGCGTCGAGCCCAAGATGGCTCGTGCGGGTCTGGAACTCAACTGCCAGCAGCGCAACTCGTCTCCTCGCCGTCTGCGCGATCGCTTTATCAACGAACCGACTTCGTCGCTCTTTGCGCTCAAGGCCTTTTGGGAGGGGTTTGACGCCAGCGGCGAGACGCTGCGCTGCGTCATCATCCCCAAGCTGCCGTTCTCGAGCCCCACAGACCCGCTCTCATGCGAGCGCAATCTGCGCGAAGACCGCGCTTGGGCGCGCTATTCGCTGCCCGAGGCCGTGCTCGAGGTCAAGCAGGCAGCCGGTCGTCTCATTCGCTCGTCGACCGATTGTGGCGTACTCATCTTGGCCGACCCGCGCCTGGTGACGAAGGGCTACGGCAAGAAATTCTTAACGTCGCTGCCCACGAGTTCCTATCAGCGCATCGAATCGGCACAAATCGGGCACTATCTACAGCTGTGGCGCGCACGCCACGAGCGGCGCCGCTAAAGCGGACAGACGAGGGATTTTGCCATATCGCACAGACGTTCTGACAGGGCGGGGTCATCCAAGATGCGGATGGCCCCGCCCGCTGCGATTACCTGGCTTAACAGCCAGCGTTCGGAGCCGTAGCGCACATTCACTGTTGAGCAGTCCGCCCCATTGGGTTCAATCGACATGATGCCGGGCCAGTCTAGGCGCTCTGCCAAGGCGCGCGGCATGAGAAGCTTCGCGTTCCGCTCCGCCTGGGCGAGGGAGTCGTGGAGGGTCGCGGGCTCCGGTGCGTGGCGCACGACGGAGTCGTCGGTCAAGACCAGGCCCTCGATTTTATCCATGCGATAGGTACGCTGCTCGTCGACCGCGACATCCCAGGCAATCAGATACGTTTGGTCGCCGTTTGTTGTGATGCGCAAGGGGTCGACCAAGCGCTCGCGCGCTTGTGTGTCATCCATCGAGCGATACGAGATGCGGCAGCGAACGCCGTCCCGAATGGCGCAGCTCAGCTGCTGCCAGTGCGATCCGTGGGAGACGGTGTCAAAGACGCGCTGGTTGTAGCCGAGCTCTTTGGGAAGAAGGGCGTGCCGTATTCGAGCCGCAGCTTGGGGTTCGATTCCCAATGATTCAAGTTCATGGTTGAGCACAGCGCCCTCGGCGGCACTCAGACGCAGGGGTAGCACGCGCCCCGCGTCACCGGTGAGGACCACGCACTCGCCGCGGCGTTCGCAGATAATGCGTGCGCCCGATTCTCGGTCCGCAAGCGTCGAGACGATCTCGAGAATCTCGTCGAGCGATGCCCCCGTGATATCAAAGCGGCTGCAAAGCTCGTCTCGTGTCATGCCATTCTCGCCGGCGGCGTAGAGGGCCTCCATGATGTCGATGGCGCGCGAGAGTCTTTGCTCGCTGGTGAGTTTACGCACGGGCATGCTCGTGCACCGTCCTTTCGATGAGGTGATTCCACGCCTGCTTGAGAGCATCGGGGGCGACGGGCCTCATGCCATCCATGGCATGGGCCATGCAAAACGAGGCTGCGGCTTCAAGGTCGCGCACGTCAACGGTCCAGGTCCACTCTGCTTCGGTGCGCATGAGTTCGCCTCGTCCGCGCGTGAGACCGCTGATCATATCGGCCTGCGCTTCACGCGCGAACGAGAACGTAGCCGCAACGGGTGGGCGGTCGGCAAAATCGAACTCAAAGAATAAGTAATCGTTGAGGTTGAAATCCGCAGGAATGGTGTAGGCCTTCGAAGGTCTCCAGGCGCGAACGATACGGTCGCAGCGGAATGTTCTGATATTGCCGGTGGCATTGTCGAGGCCGCAGAAGTATGCCGTGCCCTCGCGCTCGAACATGCCGTAGACGCAAACGGTCCGCTCGCGTTGTTCACCGCGTCCGTTTTGGTACAAAAAGCGCAGCGCGCAACGCTCGGCAAAGGCACTCCATACCGCATCGACGGCGGGAGAGCGGCGGATCGGTGTCTCTCCTGTCGTCGATGCGCCGGTGAGGTAGGCAATCTTGGAGCGAATGTCGGCAAGCGGCGCGGCAAAGGTGGATGAGCCTGCCGCGAGTGTCTGATCGATGGCATTGAGCAGGATGTCGGCATCGTCTGCGGTGATGAGACCGCCCGCGGCAAACGTGTGCTCGCGGTCGATCGTCCACGCGCTCTCCTCGGTTTCCTGCGCTCCGGCAGCACGAACCTCCCTGATAACGATGCCGCGTTCGAGCAGCTTGTCGCGATCGCGGCGGAACTTGCGCTTGTCTGAGTCGATATTGCCCGAGCCGTATCCCAAATCGGAATCCAGGACGATTTGCTCGGTCGTCAGCGGTTCGGGAGAACTGTTGAGTACAAAGAAAAGGTTGAGGATGCGCTGAGCCGTTTTATCGAAACCGGGCTCGGGTGCCCCCTTTTTAATTGTCGCGGTCGCGTCGCTTGCCGTCATAGAATCCTCGCATGAGAAGGTCGTTTGATGCCATGATTTTAGTCCGATATGGAGATTAGGCTATATCCTTGTCCGCTCGCGGCGTTAAGATGGCCCGAATTCGGTCGTTTGCGCTCGCTCGGGGTATACTTTCGACTATATACGGTTCTAATGTGCATGCATTGGGCCTATTTGTCGGATTATGGATGTGGAGCGCACATGGCGAACACCCAGAACTATATTAACCACCTGCTGCAGAACACCGGCATTACGCCGGCGTGCAGTGAAGAAGAGCGCCTGGCTGCCGAGGATATCGCTCAGATTTTCCGCAGCCACGGCTTTGACCCCGAGGTGCAGGAATTTAATGCTCCCGCGCCCAGCAGGTTGGCGTTTGCCGTTACCGGTATCCTGGCGTTTGCCGGCGCCCTGCTGATGGGCATCGGCGGCGGTATCGGCTTGGTCGGCACCTTGCTGGCCATTGTCGGTGCCGTGCTCTACGTACTCGAGCGCACAGGGCATCCCGTGGTTTCGCGCCTGGGAAAGACCGGTGTGAGCCAAAATGTCATCGCCTATCACAAGGCCTCGGGCCCGCTTGCGTCTCCTCGCAACCGCCCGGTCGTCGTGGTGGCCCACTATGATTCCCCCCGTGCCGAGCTCCTTGCTCGCGAGCCCTACGCTCCGTATCGTGCGCTCATCGCCAAGCTCCTGCCTGTCGCCACGATCGCGCCCGCGGCTGTTGCCATCCTGCGTATCCTGCCGCTCCCCGGCGTGCTCAAGGTACTGCTGTGGGTTGTCGCGATTTTGGCCTCCCTTGTGGCACTGGCCAACGCCGCCAATATCATCTCCAACCGTTTTGTGCTTCCCTACACGTCTGGCGCGGTGTGCAACAAGTCCTCTGTTGCCGCTATGCTCGGTGTCATGGACAACGTTGCCCCCTATCAGGGCGAAAACGAGTTCCCCGATGACATTCCGTTCGATACCTATTTTGGCGAGCAGAAGCGTCGCGCCGAGGAAATGGCGCGCGCGGCGGCCGAGTATGCCGCGGCCCAGCAGCAAAACGACTACGGTAACACCATTGAATATGAGGAGCCTTCCTACGACGAGGATGAGTTTGGCCAGCCGGTGGCGCCTGTCGATGTACCCGAGCAGGACGAGGCTTTTGATGGACAGATCGATGGTTTTGAGGGTGCCTCTGCCGACGAGACGCTGATCGGCGTTATCGCCCCCGAGGCTCAAGACCAGACTGCCCAGGCCGAAGTGTCCACCGAGGAACAGTCTGCCGCCGAGCCGGCGGAGGAGCCTGCGGCGGTCGAAGCCGCCGAGCCCGAGCCCAAGCTCTATCGCAATGCCGCCGGCAATATCCGCTTTGGTTCGGATGCCATCCGCGCGCTCGGCATGCTTCCCGAGTCCTGCACGCTCGATTACGAAGAGGGCGAGGAGCCGACGTTTGAGCCGGAGCCTGCTCCCGTTGCACAGGAGCCTGCGCCCGCGGCCAATACGGCTGTTGCTCCCGCCGAGCCGGTCGCTGCCCCTGTTGCTTCCGCGGAGCCTGACGATAAACCCGTGCTCGATTCTGCAGCTGGTCTGGATATTCTGGCGCCTGCCGCTCCGGCACAGGTTGAAGACGAGACCGCCGACGAAGACTATGACGAGTATCCGCAGCGCGTGTCCTATGAGAGTGACACCGATTTCTCGGCCGAGCTTCCCTCGACAACGCCCCATGCCGATATCGCTTCTGCGTTCTCCTCGATTGGTGCCAGCGCTTCTAGCTTCTTTAAGGGCGCCTTTGCGAAGGGCAAGAAGTTCGTCGACGACTTTGAGGAAAAGCGTGCCGCTGCCCGCGAGGCCGCCGAGCGGGAGGCCATCGCCCAGCAGCAGGC